>Ga0099792_10000759_pt1 | contig 11832 bp, 8 predicted proteins | sample Rivendell_Oct201_8_FD_83780 | JGI IMG/M metagenome (GOLD analysis project Ga0099792, IMG submission 83780) | Vadose zone soil microbial communities from the Eel River Critical Zone Observatory, Northern California, USA -... | ecosystem: Environmental > Terrestrial > Soil > Vadose zone >...
CAGGGTCTCGGCCCCGATCACCAGCACGTTGCGGTGCATGCCGGAGCGGATGAACGCGGCCGCCACCTGCGCGCCGAACACGAAGCCGCTGCAGGCCGCGGCGAGGTCGAAGCCGCCGGCCCGGTCGGCGCCGAGATCCTTGCCGATGCGGCAGGCGGTGGCCGGGAACGGCTGGTCGCCGGTGACCGTGGCGCAGATCACCAGGTCCAGTTCGCCGGGCGTCATCCTGGCGTCGGCCAAGGCCAGCTGCGCCGCCTGCAACGCCATCGAGCTGGTGACTTCGTGGGCGGCGGCGATGCGGCGCTCGCGGATGCCGGTGCGCTGCACGATCCATTCGTCGGACGTGTCGACCATCCGCTCGAGGTCGAAATTGCTGAGCTTCCGCTCCGGGACGTAGCGCCCGAGCCCGGCGATGCCGACAGGGATCAAAGCACTCATGGGCTCACGGCGCCGTCCGGCGGCGTGGTCGAAGCGGCGGCGCGCGCCGCCTGCACGATGTGCTGGTTGACCTGCGCACTCAGCGCCTTGATCGCGAAGCGGATCGCGTTGCTGAACGCCGGCGCGCGCGAACGGCCGTGGCAGATGGTGACCAGGCCTTCGACTCCGAGCAGCAGGGCGCCGCCGTACTCCGAGTAGTCGACGCGCGGCATGACCTCGGCCATCACCCGCTCGACCTTGTCGTCGTCGATGCCGGTCTGCTTCATCACCGCGAACGTGGTGCGCAGCAGGTACTCGGCCACGCCCTCGCTGACCTTGAGCAGCACGTTGCCGGTGAACCCATCGCTGACCACCACGTGGCAGTCGCCGGAGAACAGTTCGACCCCCTCGACGTTGCCGGCGAAGTTGACCGGCGCCTGCTTGATCAGCGCGCGCGCCTCCTTGACCAGCGGGCTGCCCTTCTTCTCCTCGCTGCCGATGTTGAGGATGCCGACGCGCGGGTTGTCGACGCCGAAGGTACCGCGGTAGTAGGCCGCCCCCATGATCGCGTACTGCAGCAGGTGCTCGGGCTTGGCCTGCGGGTTGGCGCCGACGTCGATCACCAGGAACGGGTTCTTCTCGCCGTGGATGATCGCGCCGATGCCGGGCCGGCGGATGCCTTCGAGGCAGCGCAGGCCGACGGTCGCCGCCGCGACGCAGGTGCCGGTCGAGCCGGCGCTGATGAAGCACTGCGCCTTGCCTTCCTTCAGCAGGCCGACGCCGACGACGATGCTGTTGCGCGGCTTCTTGCGTACTGCGTCGATCGGCGAATCGTCGGCTTCGAGCATGTCCGGGGCGTCGACCACGGCGATGTCCGCGGACAGCCCTTCGGCCTTCATCGTCTGCCGTACCCGGTCGCTCGGCCCGACCAGCACCAGATCGGCCGGCTGCACGTAGCCCTTGTGCAACGCCAGTGCCACGCCGCGGATCGCTTCTGTCGGCGCATGGTCACCGCCGACCGCATCGAGCACTACTTTCGCCAAGGCGTTCGAGCTCCTTGCCGCAGCCGGCGCGGGCGCCGTCCGGCGGCGACCAACCGCGGGCCTAGTTGCCGGCTGCCAGGACCACCTGGCGGCCACGGTAGTAGCCGCACGCGGCACAGACGGTGTGCGGCCGGATCATCACGCCGCAGTGCGTGCACTTCACCAGTTGCGCGCGCTCGAGCACCAGGTGGGCGCGGCGGTTGCCACGCCGGGCGCGGCTCAGTCGTCGTTTCGGGTTTGCCATGGTCGGATCTGCCGCCACCGAGGGCGGGACACTGCGGGCGGAACACTGCCCTCGAGAGTTGGCGGACCAACCACCGAGTGGCAAAACGAAGGCGAGAACATTAGGCATCGCGCCCGGGAAGTCAACGACGGCACGGCGCCGGCCGCCGCGTCCCTGCTAGCCGCGCAGGCCGGCAGCGCGCAGGGCGGCCTCGGCAGCGGCGGCCGCTTCGCCGATCCGCGTGCCGTCCTTGCCCTTGCCCTGCGCCATCTCCGGCCGGCCGCCACCACCGCCGCCGAGCACGGCGGTCACCGACTTGATCAGTTCCGGAGCCTTGAGCCTGCTGGTCAGTGCCGGGCTGACCACCGCCAGCACCAGCACTTCCTCGGCCAGCTTGCTGAGCAGCACCGCCGCCAGCGGTGCATGCTGCTCGAGCGCCCGCTGCAGCAGCTGCTGCGCGTGCTGCATCTGCAGGCCGGGGCGCTGCAGCACCACGGTGTGGGTGCCGCCATGGCTGCTCACCGCCGCCTGCAGCTTGCGCAGTTCGACTTCGAGGTCGGGCGCTTGCGCCTTGTCGAGTTCCTTGCGCAGCTGTTTGAGTTCGTCGGTCAACGCCTGCACGCGCTCGCCGATCCTGGCCGGCGGCACCTTGAGCGCCGCCGACAGTTCGGCCAGCAGCCGCCGCTCGTCGCGCGATTGCTGCTGCGCCACCATGCCGGTGACCGCCTCGAGCCGGCGCGTGCCGGCGGCGACCGCGGTCTCGGCCGTGATCCTGAACGCGCCGATGTTGCCGCTGTTGTGCACGTGCGTGCCGCCGCACAGCTCCTTGGAGAAGTCGCCGACCCGCAGCGTGCGCACCTGCTCGCCGTACTTCTCGCCGAACAGGGCGACGAAGCCCTCGGCGCGCGCGTCGTCGAGCCGGCGCACCGCGGCCTGCACCGGCAAGGCCAGCAGGATTTGCGCGTTGACTTTGTCTTCGATCTGCTGCAGCTGCTCCTGCGTCGGCTTCTCCGGCTGCGTGTAGTCGAAACGCAGGCGTTCGGGCGCCACTTCCGAGCCGGCCTGCGCCACGTGCTCGCCGAGCACCTGCTTGAGTGCTGCGTGCAGCAGGTGGGTCGCGGTGTGGTTGCGCTCGGTGGCGCGCCGCGCGGCTTCGTCGACCTGCAGCTCGCAGTCCTGGCCGCGTTCGAGGTGGCCGGCGGTGACCACGGCGTGGTGCAGGTGGAAGCCGTCGAGCGCGGTGGTGTTGGCGATGCGCGCCTCGCCGGTGCCGGTGCGCACGCTGCCGCGGTCGCCGACCTGGCCACCACCCTGGGCGTAGAACGGCGTGCGCTCGCTGACCAGCACGACCTTCTGGCCGTGGTCGGCACGCGCCAGCAGCTGATCGCCGTCGCCGACGATGCCGCGCAGCTTGCCGGTCGCCACGCAGGTGTCGTAGCCGACGAAGATGCTCGGCGCGATGTCCGCCGAGCGCAGCACGACGGCGACGCTGGCGGTGAACACCGCGTCGGCGGTGGCCATGCTCTTGCGCGCGCGGCTGCGCTGCTCGGCCATTGCCCGCTCGAACTCATCGCCGTTGAAGCGATAACCGCTCTCCTCCACGAGCTTCTCAGTGATATCAACCGGCAGGCCAAGCGTGTCATGCAAGTAGAAACCGACAACTCCGGATAGCGGGAGAATAGCCCCGGGCTCAGGCGGGGCTTGGCCCGCAGGCGGCACCCAAGCTGGGATTGGGATACCCATGGCCCTTGCTCTTTCCCCGGTCGGCTGATCAAGCCACTCGACAATCTTGGGTGTCGCCCGCGAGTAGGTCAGAAGGAAACTCTCTTCCTCGCCCTTGATGACCGCGCGGCACTGGCCGGCGTGATCCCTGACCTCGGGGTACTGGCCGCCCATGATTTCGCCGACCAGGCCCACCATCGCGAACAGGAACGGCTCGTGCACGCCGAGCTCGTAGCCATCGCGCGCCGCGCGGCGCAGGATCTTGCGCACCACGTAGCCGCGGCCTTCGTTGCCCGGCAGCGCGCCGTCGGCGATGCAGAAGGTGATCGCGCGCAGGTGGTCGGCGATGCGGCGCATGCGCACGTCGCGCTTGCCATCCTTGCCGTATGGCGTGCCGGTCAGCTGGCCGAGGTGGTCGAGGTACGGGCGGAACAGCTCGGTCTCGAAGTTGTTGCTGCAGCCCTGCAGCACCGCGGCGATGCGCTCGAGGCCGAGGCCGACGTCGATGTTCTGCTGCGGCAGCGGCACCAGCTTGCCGCCGTCCTGCCGGTCGAACTGGGTGAACACGCAGTTGCCGATCTCGGTGAAGCGATCGTCCGGCAGCGCCTTGAGCCCGTCGCGCCGGGGATACGGCTCACCCGGCCGGCTGTCGAAGTAGATCTCCGAGCACGGCCCGCACACGCCGTTCGGCCCCTTGCTCTTTGCCTCCGCCGGCCAGAAGTTCTCCTTCTCGCCGAAGCGGAACACCTTGTCCGGCGCCAGGCCCACCTGCTGCGTCCAGATCGCGAACGCCTCGTCGTCGTCCTGGTAGATCGTCACCACCATCTGCCGGGCCGGGATGCCGAGCGCGTCCTCGAAGAACTCCCACTCCCACGGGATGCACTCCTTCTTGAAGTAGTCGCCGAACGAGAAGTTGCCGAGCATCTCGAAGAACGTGTGGTGCCGCGGCGTGGTGCCGACGTGATCGAGGTCCGGCACACGCAGGCACTTCTGCGCCGTGGTGATCCGTTTCCACGGCAGCGTGCCCTTGCCGAGGAACATGTCCTTGAACTGGTTCATGCCGGCGCCGGTGAACAGCAGCGTCGGGTCGTTCTGCGGCACCAGCGAGTCGGACGGACAGACTTTGTGGCCGCGCTGCTCGAAGAACTCGAGGTAGCGCTTGCGGATCTCGGCGGCGGAGAGCGGCTGCATCGGGGCGACCGTTGTAGCGGCGGGGTCCAGCGCTTGCCAACGGTCGGCCCGGCCGATGGGCGGCGCGGCGGCAGCGGCGCCGGGCAGACCGGTGGTCGCCACCGCGCGCGTGCTCAGCCGGGCGCAGAGTCGCACGCACGGAGATCGAGCTCCATGTGCACATCGGCCGTCGCATAGGGCAGCGGTGACGGCAGCGGGCGGTGCTGGAAACCCAGACTCTCGTACAGCCGCAGCGCCGCCGCCAACCGCGAGTGTCGATCCGGGCGTGCAAGTTGCGCCAGGGTACTGGCCGCCACGGCCGTCGCTAGGCCGGAAACACCACGATCTCCGTGGCCTTGAGCGCGACCCAGATCTCGCCACCGCCAGCGAGCCGGAGTTCGCCGGCCGCGGCCGGCGTGACCTCGGCCACCAGCGGCAACGCGCCGCCGACCTGCACCCGCATGCAATCGAGCGCCGGCTCGATGCCGACGACCGGCGCCGCCCACACGTTGCGCGGTGAGCCGGCCGGGCGTTCGCGGAACAGTGACACGGCGCGCGGATGGACGGTGGCGAGCACCGGCCCGTCGGTTCCTGGCGTCACCACCAGCCGCCCGCCGTCGGCGAATTCGATCACGCCGCTGCGCGCAGTGCCACGGAAGTAGTTGAGTCCGACGAGGTCCGCGACGTAGCGCGACCGCGGCCGACTGCAGATCTCGGCCACCGTACCGACCTGCACGATGCGACCGCCTTCGAGCACCGCAATGCGATCCGCGAGCGCGAAGGCGTCGACGGCCGAGTGGGCAACCAGCAGGCGGACGCCGGCGAAGGCCTGCAGCCAGGCGCGCAGCTCCCGGCGCAGGTCGAGCCGCGCCGAAGCGTCGACCGCCGACATCGGTTCGTCGAGCAGCAACAGCCGCGGCGAAACCGCGAACGCCCGCGCCAGCGCCACGCGCTGCGCCTGGCCGCCCGACAACTCCGCCGGCCGCGCGGCGTGGTGGCTGGCGAGACCGGTGCGCGCCAACCAGCCGGCGGCGATGCGCCGCGCTTGCCGGCGCGCGACCCCTGTTGCCCGCAGCCCGAAGGCGACGTTGTCGACCGCGCTCAGGTGCGGGAACAGCAGGTGCTCCTGGAACACCAGGCCGACGCCGCGCTGTTCCGGGCGCACGAACGGCCCGTCCGGCCCGCCGTCGAGCACTGCCTCCCCGAGCACGATCTGGCCGCGCTCGACCCGCAGCAGCCCGGCGATCGCCTGCAGACACGAGGTCTTGCCGGCGCCGTTCGGACCGACGAGAGCCACGGTCTCGCCGGTCTGCACCCGCAGGTCGATGTCCAAGGCGAGGGACCCGCGGCCGAGCGCGAACTGGGCGCGCAGCGTCATCGCCCTGGCCACCACCGGTGACGCAACACCAACAGCATGACTGCCGACAACACCACCAGCAGCAGACTCAGCACGATCGCGCCTTCCGGTTCGGTCTCCAGCGCGACATAGACCGCGAGCGGCACGGTGCGCGTGCGCCCCGCGAGGTTGCCGGCGAAGGTGATCGTGGCGCCGAACTCGCCGAGCGCCCGGGCGCAGGCGACCACCAGTCCGGCCTGCAGCGACGGCGCGACCATCGGCACCGTCACCTGCCAGAAGGTCCGCCATGGGCCGGCACCGAGCGTCGCGGCGGCCAGGGCATAGCGACGATCGAACGAGCGCAGCCCGGCTTCGGCAGTGAGCACGAAGAACGGCATCGCCACGTAGGTCTCCGCCAGCACGACGCCGGCGGTGGTGAACGGCAGGGTGATGCCGAGCCACCCGGCCAGGGCGCCGCCGGCGATGCCCCTGCGGCCGTAGGCGAGCAGCAGCGCCACGCCACCGACCACCGGCGGCAGCACCATCGGCAGGGTCACCAGGATCCGCACGCAACTTCGCGACCATGTCGCCCCCTGCGCGAGCCACACCGCCAGCGGCAGGCCGAGCACGCACGACAGCGCCGCGGCGGCGATCGCGCACTGCAGCGACAACCACAGGGCGTCGAGGACCGGCGGCGAACACAGCTGGGCCGCGAACTGCTGCCACGGTGCCCGCACCAGCAACCCGAGCAGCGGCAGCGCGAACAACAGCACCGCGGCCGCAACCGGGATCAACAGCAGGCGCGAGGCCGGATGCTGCCCTGGCGGCTTCATGGCGGTTCGAAGCCGAACGACTGCAGGATGCGCTGGCCATCTACCGACAGCACGAAGGCCACGAACGCCGCGCCGGTTGCCTGGCTGTTGCCGCCGGACAGCACGGCGATCGCGCAGGCGGTGACCACGTTGTGCTGTTCCGGGATCGTCACCGCGGTGACCATGGGCGCTGCGCCCGCGACATCCGTCACGTACACGACCCCGGCATCGATCTCGCCGAGCTGCACCTTGCTGACGACGGCCTTCACGTCGGGTTCGTCCGAGACCGACTGCACCGCCACCGCGGCCTTCGCCAGGGCTTCGCGCGCATACCTGCCGGCCGGGACCTGCGGGCCGCACAGCGCCACCTTCACGTCCTGGCGCCCGAGGTCGGCGAGAGTCAGGATGTGCTTCGGATTGCCGTTGCCGGTCACGATCGTGAGGCGGTTCCTGGCGAAGGTCCGCGGCGGCGCTGGCGGCAGCGCTGCCGTCGGCGCCGCCGCCACCAACTGCTCGATGCTCGGCAGGTCGGCGGACGCGAACACAGAGGCGGCGGCGCCCTCGCGCACCTGGCGCACGAGCTGCGAGGTGCCGGCGCAGTGCAGGTCCAGTTTGCTGCCGGGATGCTGGCGTTCGAACTCTGCCGCCATGGCGCGGAACGCGGCAGTCAGGGACGCCGCGGCGAACACCATGGCCGGCGGCCTGCCGGTCCCGGGCTTCTGGCAGCAGCTACAGAGCCACGCCGCGGCCAGCAGCAGGGGCAGGATCCTGGCGCGCGCGGTCATGGTGCTGTTCGCCTACTCCGGCGCGGGCAAGGACCTCGGCGCCGGCGCGAGCTCGACCACGACGTTGGTCGCCTTGACCACCGCGCAGGCCATGACGCCCGGTGCCAGCCCGAGCGCGTCGACCGCTTCGCGCGTCAGCAGCGAGACCACCCGGAACGGCCCGCAGCGCAGTTCCACCTGCGCCGCGACCTTGTCGCGCACGACCCGGGTGACGATGCCGAGCAGGTGATTGCGCGCCGACGAAGCCAGCCCGCCGGCGGCCTGTTCGTCGAGGCTCTCGGCGAGCCGGGCGAGGTGGACGCCATCGACCAGCCGATGGCGGCCGCGGCTGCGCCAACTCCTGAGCCGACCGCTGTCGGCGTAGCGCCGCACGGTGTCGACGCTGACGCCGAGCACGCGCGCGGCCTGGCCGAGCCGGTAGCGGACCATGCAGGATTCGTACTCTCGAAAAGTGGCTTCTGCAAGGTTATCCGCCGACGAATGCCTGCCGGCCCCGGGTTGCCGCCGGTCAGCGCTGCACCGGCCGGGCGTGCGCGTCGAGTTCGGTCGGCGGCGGCAAGCCGAGATCCTTGAGCTGCGTCAGGATCGTCTGCCGGTCGCCGACCAGCACCAGCACGCCCTGCTCGATCGGCAGCGCCTGCTTGCACAGCGCATTCAGTTCGGCGGCGGTGATCGTGTCCACCTGGGCGAGGTCCGCGGCCAGGGTCGCGAACGGCAGACCGTTCAGGGTCCGCTCGCCGGCCGCCGCGAGCACGCCGTGCAGGCTGCCGAACGTCTGCACGAACTCGGTGCGCACGGTCGCGCGCGCCTTGTCGGCCTCGGCCGGCGTGACGTCGCCGCCATCGCCGTGCGTCAGCCGGGCGAACTCGGCGAGGAACTCCTGCAGCGCCGCACCGGTGACGTCGGCCTTGACACTGGCCGCCGCTTCGAAGTGACCGCTGTACGGCGCCATCGAGAAGCTCGAGCCGGCGCCATAGGCATAGCCATGGTGCTCGCGCAGGTTCTGGTTGAGCCGGCTGGTGAAGCTGCCGCCGAGCAGCGTGTTGAGCAGTTGCAGGCGCAGGCGCTGCGGCTCGCCGTAGCGCGGCCCGGGTGCGATGAACCGGATCACGGTCTGCACCGCCTCGGGCCGATCGACGATGACGACCCGCAGGGCTTCGCTCCGGCTGGCACCAAGGTCCGGCGGCACCCGCGCCAGCTCCGGTCCGAGCGGCCAGTCGCCGAGCGTCTGGTCGAGCACGGTGCGCGCTTCGGCCACCGTCAGGTCGCCGGCGACGAACAACACGGCGATCCGCGGCCGGAACAACGTCTGGTACTCGGCGCGCACGTCGGCGAGCGACAGCGGCTCGACCGTCGCTTGCTCGCCGTCGACCGGCCAGCCATACGGATTGTCGGCACCGTACAGGACGCGCTGGGCGATGCGATCGGCGACCAGTTCGGGCTCGTCGTCCTGCTGGCGCAGCTGCTCGAGGTGCAGCCGCTTCACGCGTTCCCAATCGGCCGGCTGCAGCCGCGGCCGCCGCAGCGCGTCGGCCACCAGAGCGGCGGCGCGCGCGAAGTTTCGCTTCAGCACGGTCAGCGACGCCGTCGCCGCCTCCTGGTCGACACCGATCGCGAACGCGGCGCCGAGCGACTGCATCGCCTGGGCGAACGCCAGCGCATCGAGGTCGCCAGCGCCCTCGCGCAGCATGGCGGCGGTCAGCGCCGGCAGGCCGGCGCGCGCCGGGTCGGTAACCAGCACGTCGTCCGGCTGGAACTGCACGCGCAGCGCCACCAGCGGCAGCTGCGGCCGATGCCACAGCAGCACCGGCATGCCGTTGTGCAGCTGGAACTGCTCCGGCGCCGGCGGCACGAACGGCGCGCTCGCCGTCGCCGCCGGCCGCAGGTCGCGCGCCGACATCGCGCGCTCCGGCTCGCCGGGCAGCACGCGGATCACGGCGCGCCGCTGTGGGTCGAGCACCTGCGCTGCCCACGCCTGCACCTTCGCCGGGGTGACGCTGCGGAAGCGCTCGAGGTCGCGCGCGAACGAGTCCGGCTCGCCCCATGCGAACTCGTACTGGTTCAACTTGTCGGCCACGGCACCGAGACTCTGCAGCGTCTCCAGCGTCCGCCGCTCGTGGCCCGCCTTGCGCTCGTCCAGTTCCGCCACCGTGATGCCGTCCTTGCGCACCTTTGCCAGCTCTTCGTCCACCGTGCGCTCGATGCGGTCGAGGTCGGCGCCGGCCACGCCGGTCACGTCGATCGAGAACAGCGAGCCGAGCGCGAGCCCGTCCTGCGACGCCGACACGTCGGCGGCGATGCGGTCGTCGAACACCAGCCGCTGGTAGAGCCGGCTGTTCTTGCCGGCCGACAGCACGGCACCGAGCAGCCGCAGTTCGGCATCGCCGTCGGCGAAGGCCACCGGACTGTGCCACGCCATCTTGACCAGCGGCAGCACTACCTTGTCGAGCATCGTCGCGCGCGCCACGTGGTCGAGCTGCAGCGGCACGACCGGCTTGCGCGTGACCTCGCTGCCGCGCGGCAGCGAGCCGAACAGGCCGGCGATCATCGGCCTGATCTGTGCCGGATCGAAGTCGCCGGCCACCACCAGCGACGCGTTGTTCGGCACGTAGAAGGTGGCGAAGAAGTCCTTGACGTCGAACACCGTCGCCGCCTCGAGATCCGCGTGCGTGCCGTAGACGGCTTCGTGGTACGGGTGGCCGGTCGGGAACATCAGCCGGAACACCAGCTCCTCGGCCCGGCCGTACGGCCGGTTCTCGACCGTCTGCCGGATCTCGTTGCGCACGATGTCGCGCTGCCGGTCGAGTTTCTGCTGGTCCATCGTCCGGCCGAGGTCCTCGAGCCGGTCGGCGTCCAGCCACAGCAGCGTCGGCAGCAGCGACGACGGCCCCTCGGAGAAATAGTTGGTGCGGTCCTCGGTGGTCGACGCGTTGTTGGCCCCGCCGCCCGACTCCATCAGCAGGTCGAAGTCGTTGCCCGGTACCCGCTGCGTGCCCATGAACATCAGGTGCTCGAACAGGTGCGCGAAGCCGCTGCGGCCCGGCGGCTCGTCCTTGCTGCCGACCCGGTACCAGGTGTTGACCGTGACCACCGGCAGGCTGTGGTCCACGCGCAGGATCACGGTCATGCCGTTGTCGAGGCGGTACTTCTCGCAGGCGATCGACTGGGCGTTGCCGCTGGTGGCCAACAGCAGGAGCAGGGAACAGCACGGTGCGCGGAGCGGCAGCATCGGTGTCGGTATACGGAACGCAGGGGCACCGTGCGAATGGGCTCCCCGGGCCGCTGCAGACGCCGGCAGAGCGACCGCTACTCCTCGCCGCCACCGGCTGCACGTGGTGCCGGCGCCGGCGTCGACGCCGCCGGCCGCGCCGGCATGCTCGATCGCCCCAGCGACGACCCAGAGGCCTCGCCGTTGGTGGGCGGCGCCGTGGAGATCCGCGGCAGCGGTCGGCCCGCCGCCTGGCCCTCGACCACGCTCTTCATCAGCGCTTCCTCGATCTCCTTGGCGAGCGCCGGGTTCTCCTTCAGGAATTCGCGCGCCTTGTCGCGACCCTGGCCGAGCCGCGTGTCGTTGAAGCTCACCCAGGTGCCCGAACGCTTGATCACGCCGGTCTCGACGCCGAGGTCGAGCAGCTCGCCGAGCCGGTTGATGCCCTCGGCGAACAGGATGTCGAACTCGGTCTTGCGGAACGGCGGCGCCACCTTGTTCTTGACCACCGTGGCCTTGGTGCGCGCGCCGATCGGCTCCTCGCCGTTCTTGATCTGACCGATGCGGCGGATGTCGATGCGCACCGAGCTGTAGAACTTGAGGGCGCGGCCGCCGGTGGTCGTCTCCGGGCTGCCGAACATCACGCCGATCTTCTCGCGGATCTGGTTGATGAAGATCAGGCAGGTCTTGGTACGGGCGACCACCGCCGTCAGCTTGCGCAGCGCCTGGCTCATCAGCCGCGCGTGCAGGCCGACGAAGCTGTCGCCCATCTCGCCCTCGATCTCCGCCTTCGGCACCAGCGCGGCCACCGAGTCGATCACGATCACGTCGACGGCGCCCGAACGGGTCAGCGTCTCGGCGATGTTGAGCGCCTGCTCGCCGTTGTCCGGCTGCGAGATCAGCAGCGACTCGAGGTCGACGCCGAGCCGCCGCGCATACTGCGGATCCATCGCGTGCTCGGCGTCGATGAACGCGGCGATGCCGCCGCGCTTCTGCGCCTGGGCGATGATCTGGAGCGACAGGGTCGTCTTTCCGGAGGACTCCGGCCCGAAGATCTCGGTGACGCGGCCGCGCGGAACGCCGCCGATCCCCGTCGCTATGTCGAGCGAGAGGGAG
>Ga0099792_10000763_pt1 | contig 11811 bp, 8 predicted proteins | sample Rivendell_Oct201_8_FD_83780 | JGI IMG/M metagenome (GOLD analysis project Ga0099792, IMG submission 83780) | Vadose zone soil microbial communities from the Eel River Critical Zone Observatory, Northern California, USA -... | ecosystem: Environmental > Terrestrial > Soil > Vadose zone >...
GCTGTTCCCGCCGGGCACCGTCGCCGCTGACCTCCGCGGGCCGGGTAATCCCGACTTGCTGTTGCCGGCGGAGGCCCTGTATGTGGGACGAGCGGTCCCTAAGCGCGTCCGGGAATTTGCGGCCGGGCGCTTGTGCGCGAGACGGGCCTTGGCCGAATTCGGCATCGTCGATTTCCCCATCAGGGTGGCCGATGACCGGCAACCGATCTGGCCTGATTCCTTCGTCGGGAGCATTACCCACACGGAAGGGTACGGCGCCGCGGTGGTGGCAGAACGCCGGCGCATGTGCGCGCTGGGGCTCGACAGCGAGATTGTCGGGCAGGTCAAGGCGCCGCTTTGGGCGACCATCTGCACCATGAGTGAGATCGCCTGGCTGCGCTCACTGCCCCCATCGGAGCAGGCCGCCGCGGCCACCGTGATCTTCTCTGCCAAGGAAGCTTTCTACAAGTGCCAATATCCCTTGACTCGCGAGCGCTTGAATTTTCTCGACGCGGTGGTGGACGGGGTGACGCAGCCCTTCTCGAAGGGCACATTCAGCATCCGGTCCACCCGGCGCATCGCCTTGGAAGATCACGCGATCATGCCCCTGCGAGGTCGGTATCTATTTCACGACGAAGAGGTGACGGCCGGTATCGCCATACCGGCCGCTGCCGGTTCAGACCCTGCCTGATACGATGAGGCAGCTCGCTTTCCACGTCGCCGCCGGCGTGAGCGGCTCTGGTGCGGCTCAGTAGGCCTTATCGTCGCGAAACACCTTGATCGCGGTGAGTAAAATGATTTTGATGTCCAGCATGGGCGTCCAATGCCTGAGGTAGTCGAGGTCGTAGTTCACCCGCGCCTCCATCTCTTCCAGCTGCGAGGTCTCTCCCCGGCAACCGTTGACCTGCGCAAGGCCGGTGATGCCGGGCAATACTTTGTGACGCACCATGTAGCCCTTGATGAGCTTGCGGTATTCCTCGTTGTGAGCCACGGCGTGGGGCCGTGGGCCCACCAGGCTCATACGGCCCTGCAGGACGTTGATGAGCTGCGGCAGCTCATCCGCCGAGGTCCGTCTGAGTATGCGGCCGATGCGGGTGATACGGCTGTCGGACTTCGACGCCTGCCGGATATGCTCGCCGTCTTCGGTGACGCTCATGGTCCTGAATTTGTACACCGCAATCTCGCGCCCATCCAGGCCATAGCGGCGCTGCTTGAATATGACGGGTCCGGGCGATGACATTTTCACCAGGACAGCGATCAGCAGCAGCAGGGGCAGGAACAGCAGCAGGATCACGAGTGACAGACCGATATCGGTCAACCGTTTGGTGACGCCGCGGTATCCGTAGAAGGGGGTTTCACACATGGCGACCACGGGAATGCCGTGAATCTCGCCGGAACGCGCTTGGATGAGGTCGAACACGAAGATATCCGGAACGTAGTAAATCGACGCCGTGGTGTCGCGCAAGTCGTCGAGCAGGTTCATGACGCGCTTCACATGCCGGATGGGCAACGCGATGAAAATGACATCAGTCCCGTGTTCCTTCACGTAGGAGGACAGATCGCTCAAGCTGCCGACGAGTGTGGCGTCGGGCTCCAAGCCGAGCCGGTCGCTGCTGCGGTCGTCGAAGAAGCCGGAGACCTTCAGACGCATTGCGGGGTTGTTCTTCAGCCGGCGCGCGAGCTCGAGGCTGCTGTTGTTGTAGCCGGCGAAGATGGCGCTGCGGTTGTCGAAGGCGTTCATCAAGAAGCGATGCATGATTTCCTGCATGGCCAGCGTGGAGAAGACCAGCGCCACCGGCGTGACCACCGCCCAGGTGATGAATATTCGGCGCGGATATTCAGCGAGAGAATGCGTGACGTAGCCGATCGCCAGCATGACCGCGAGGAGCAGCAGCCAGCGAAAGATCACGTCCGCGACCGCCGATATGCGTGCCGAAGTCAACTGAGTGTTCACCTCGCGCGGCGGCTGAACCAGGATCAAACACAGTACGGCGACGATGATGATGGCCTGGGAAGACCGGTTGAACGCGATGCCGAAAAATATGATCGTCGCATACAGGGAGGCTACGGCGACGACTGCCGGCATCACCGCCTGAATTCCGGCCAATACGGCGATGAGAAAGCTCTGCTTAAATAGGACCGGCTGGGTCATCGGGTATCCGTTGCGCCGCGGACGGCATCCGCGATGCTCGCGCGTGGCAAAAGTGCGACAAAATCAGTGCACATTATCAGCCAAATCCATCGATTCGTGCGTGACCTATCCGCCAAATGTTAAATCGTCTCCGCCAATGTTAAATCGTCTGCGCCAATGTTAAATCGTCTGCGCCAATGTTAAATCGTCTGCGCCAATGTCAAATCGTCTCCGCCAATGCTCGATCGCGTCCGAGGGGTGGCCGTCCCGCCGGCCAATGGTATTCTATGGGACTATGACAAACGTCCCATTACTGGATCTTAAGGCCCAATTTGCCCAAATTCGCGCCGAGGTGATGCCGGCCATCGACCAAGTGTGCGCCAGCCAGCATTTCATTCTGGGCGAACACGTGCGCGCTCTGGAGGAAGAGGTCGCACGCTATTGCGGGGCGTCGGCCGGCATCGGCGTCTCCTCGGGCACGGACGCCCTGTTGCTCGCGCTCATGGCTCTCGGCATCGGGGCGGGGGATGAGGTTATCACTTCTCCTTTTACGTTTTTCGCAACGGCGGGAACGATCGCCCGCACCGGCGCGCGGCCCATATTTTGCGATATCGACCCCGTGACCTTCAATTTGTCGCCCGCTGCAGTGCAAACCTTCATTGACGAACAGTGTGCGGAACGCGAGGGCTTGATCAATCGCGCCACCGGCGGCCGTATCAAGGCATTGATGCCGGTCCACCTGTACGGTCAATCCGCCGATATGGACCCGTTGATGGCCATCGCGCGGCGGCATCGATTGAAGGTCATCGAAGACGCCGCGCAGGCCATCGGCACGGAGTACAAGAACGGTGTTCGCGCCGGCTCGATTGGCGATGTTGGGTGCTTTTCGTTCTTTCCCAGCAAGAATTTGGGTGCGTTCGGCGATGCCGGCTTGTGTACGACCAATGATGCGGAGCTTGCCGAAAGCTTGCGGGTGCTGCGCGTGCACGGCGGCAAACCCAAGTATTTTCATGCAGTGGTCGGCGGCAACTTCCGCATCGACGAATTGCAGGCCGCCGTGCTGCGCGTGAAATTGAAATACCTGGACGGATGGACGGAAGGGAGGCAGCGCAACGCGGCGTATTACGACGCTGCTTTTGCCGATGCCGGGCTGGGGGAAAAACTGCGCACGCCGGCGGCCGTTCCCGGCTATCGCCACATCTTCAACCAATACGTCGTACGGGCGCAGAACCGGGACGCGCTCCGGGCAAGGCTCACCGAGCGCGGCATCGGCAGCGAGATCTACTATCCCATGCCCCTGCATTTGCAGAAGTGCTTCGCCTACTTGAACCACCGCGCCGGGGATTTTCCCCAATCGGAACGGGCCGCTGCGGAAACCCTGGCGCTGCCCATCTATCCGGAACTCAACAAGGCGCAATTGGCGCACGTCGTTGCAACGATCGCCGAGTTCTACGCCTGAGAAATGAGAGCGCGGCCCGCGAACCGGGTCTCAGCTCTTTTTAAAATCATCGGGCAGCAATTGGTGGCGCGACAGCAGCTTGTAGAAGTCTGTGCGGTTGCGCTTGGCCAGGCGTGCCGCCTGGCTGACGTTGCCGCCGGTGATCTGCAATATCTGCGACAGGTAATTTCGCGTGAACTCATCGCGCGCTTCGTCGAACGACGGCAGCCGCGTGGGGTTGCCGCCCAGGGATTGCTGCACGAGTTCTGCGGTAATGATGGCGCCATGCGACAGCGCGACGTTCTGGCGCACCACGTTGTACAACTGGCGCACGTTGCCGGGCCATTCGGCGGTCGCCAGGAGTTCCACTGCCTCGGGGGCGTAAATCTTTCGCTGGCCGCTCTCCTTGGCGATCTGCTCCAGGAAATGCGCGACCAGCAGCGGAATGTCCTCGCGGCGCTTTCCCAAGGCGGGCATCTCGATGTGCACGACATTCAGCCGGTAATACAAATCCTCGCGAAATTGGCCGCCGACCATCAATTCATGCAGATCGCGATGGGTTGAGGAAATGATCCGAACGTTGATCGGCACCGTTTCGGCCGCCCCCACCGGGCGTATTTGGTTCTCCTGCAGCACGCGCAGCAATTTCACCTGCAATCGCATCGGCATGTCGCCGACTTCGTCCAGCAGCAAGGTGCCGCCGTCGGCGGTTTCGAACAGTCCTTTCTGCGAGCGCGTCGCGCCCGGGAAGGCGCCCTTTTCGTGGCCGAAGAGTTCCGATTCGAGCAGGTTCTCCGCCATCGCACTGCAATTGATGGTGATGAACGGCTTGTTGCGCCGGGGACTCGCTTCGTGAATGGCGCGCGCCAGCAGTTCCTTGCCCGTGCCGCTCTCGCCGGTCAGCAATACCCGCGCATCGGTGCCGGCCACCATGTTGGCCTGCGCGAGCTTGTCTTCCATCAGTTGATTGCGTGTGATGATGTTCGAGCGCCAATCTTCGTCCACATGCGCGAACCCGGACACCTTCAGGGCCTTTTGCACGTGATCGAGCAACTCCTGCTTGTCCACCGGTTTGGTCAGAAAGCCGAAGGCGCCGCTCTGCGTGGCATGCACGGCGTCCGGGATCGTGCCATGCGCCGTCAGGATGATCACCCGCAGCCCCGGCCACCGGCTCTGCAGCTCCTTGAGCAGGCCAATCCCGTCCATCTGATCCATGCGCAAGTCCGTGATCACGAGATCCGGCCGAAAGCGCACACAGGCGGACAGGGCCGCCGCCGCACTCTCGACCGCTTCCACTTCGTAGTTCTCGGCGCGCAGGCGGATGGTCAGCAGGCGCAGCAGTCCCGGATCATCGTCCACCACCAGAATCCGCGCTTTGCGCTTTTGCGGCGCCTGCGTCTCCCGGGTGCTGGAATGCAGGCCGAACGAGAGGGGGGTCGTGGCGGCGATCGAGTAGGCGTTCAATTCGGTGTCTCCGGTGACTTTCACGGCGTGTGCGATCCGTTCGTTTTGCGGTCGTTAATCGATCGCTCAATATGCGTGATCGCCTCGAGTTTGGCTCGAGCCTCGTCCAAGGCCTTGCGCAACCTCACATTTTCATCCGACTCCGCGGCCAGGCGACGGTTGATCGCCAGCAACTTATCGCGCGATTCGTCATGCTGGGCATCATCGCGCATGCGCTTGTTCTCAGCCTGCAGTATCAGCCTTTGTTCGACTTCTTTGAGCTCGACGAGGGCCAATAAGCGTTCAATCGGCAGTAGAGTCTCAGGCCTGGCCAGTAGTTCCGACAACTGTCGCTGCGCCGCGACGGGGTCGCTCCCGCTGTAGCCGGGGGTCGCCAGCGCGAGGGCAAACCGCAGCTTGTTGCTGGTGGTAGGGGTCAGTTCGGCGGCATCCTTGGCCGATTGGAACAATTCCGCCTGGCGCGCCGGATCGCCCTGCGGCAGGCTGCTCATCATTTGGAGTAGGGGGGCGATCGGGCTCAGGTCCTGAGACGCGTGGTCCGGTTCGGTGGGAGCGGCCGGCTTTTGCCGGGAAAAGGGCCCAACCAGGCTGCAGGCGGTGATCCAGCAGGCGACGAAGAGCCATGCTGCAAAGCGCAACCATTTATGCGGCATGAGCTTTTTCGCGGGATACGGCCGCCTGCCGCATGGGGAGGCGCACGCGGAAATGGGCTCCTCCCGCCTTGGCCTCGAGAATTTCAATGCTGCCGCTGTGTGCGTTGACGAATTCGGTTACCACGGACAACCCGATTCCCGTTCCCTTGACATGGCCTCCCTGCGGCGTCTTTCCCTGGTAAAAAGCCTCGAATATCCGATTGCGTTCCTCTGCTGGAATTCCCGGCCCGCTGTCGATGACATCCATCACCAGCTGTTCGCGTTCAGCGCGCGCATGAATCGATATGGTGCCGCCGCGCGGAGTGAACTTGATGGCATTCGACAGCAAATTGTCGAGGATCAGGCGCACTTTGCCGCGGTCGGCGAGAGGCGCGAGATCTTCGATGTGAACGTCGAGCCGCACGCGCTGCGCGACGAGCGTGAGCTGCTGATTTTCCAACACGCTCTTGACCAGGGGCCGCAATTTGAATTCGGTGACCTCCAAGCCGACGCTCTTGGCCTGCCAAGCGCTGAACGACAGCAAATTTTCAATGAGCCGCTGTAGCTTCATTCCGTTCTCGCGCAATATTGCCGTCACCTCGCGCTGGCTGCTCTGCAGCTCGCCGACCGCACCGTCCATCAAGAGTTCGGTCCCTTCCCGTATATTTGCCAGCGGAGTTTTGAGCTCATGCGACATATGTCGCAGAAATCGGTTCTTTTCCTGCGCCAAATCCAACAAGCGGCCCCGGAGCCATTCCAATTGAGCCGCCAGGCGCTCGAGGTCCGCCGGTCCGCGAATGGAAATGGGCCTGGAAAAAGTCCCGCGCCCAAGTTCGCTGATGGCGCGGTCGATGGCGCGGATGGGCCGGCCGAACAGGTAGGTGAATACGCCCACCACCGCCAGTGTCAAGGGTACGAGCAGCAGCGTCTCCCAGAACAGATTGCGCTGCGCACGCTGAGTCGCGAGCTGCAGGCTCGTCAATTCGCGGTCTATCTGTGCGCTGACGCGGTTCGACACATTGGATGCCATTTCCGAGACCTGCGGGAACGTATTGATCAGGTCCGTCATCCGAGCCGAGTTGGGGGCGCTGCGCTTCAATTCCCCTGCCAGCCGGTCGGCTTCGGCCTGGAGCGCGACGGCGTCGCTGTGCGATCCGGCGTCGAGCGGCATGGCAAGCAGCTCGTTGAGCGTGGCGACCAGGCGCTCCTGGTTGCGTGCATAGACATCGAGCAGATCCGCGCTGCCGATGATCTGATACAGGCGCGCGGTACGCTCGAGTGCGCCGATTTCCTCGAACATGCGCTGATTGCTGCGGGTCCCGCGAACGCCGTGCAGCACCAGCTCTTCGCTGCGGGCCGACAGATGATTCATTTGGACTGCGGCGTTCACGATCGCGAACAGCAACGGGGCAGCCACGATCGTGAAGCCGATCAGCATGAGGCCGCTCAATGACTTAGGTCGAGGAAATCGCATGGCGGGCATTCTAGCAGCGTGATTCGCCAAAGGAGTGATCGCATCGTACCTGTAGAATTCGGGATATGAACAGTAGTGAAGCACCTTATAGCGAGCTGTCTCCGCAGACCGTGCTGGACGCCATCGAGGCGGTGGGCCACCGCTGCGACGGCAGGGTCCTGGCGCTCAATAGCTACGAAAATCGGGTGTACCAGATCGGGATCGAAGAGGACCAGCCGGTGGTCGCCAAGTTCTACCGCCCGGCCCGGTGGTCGGATGCCGCCATTCGCGAAGAGCACGCGTTTGCCGGCGAATTGGCCGCGCAGGAGATTCCGGTGGTGGCGCCGCTGCTTCGGGACGGTGTATCGCTGCATGTGCATCGAGGATTTCGCTATGCCGTCTTTCCACGCCGCGGCGGGCGCTGGCCGGAGCTCGGGGTCAGCGACGATCGGGAGTGGGTAGGCCGATTCTTGGGCCGCATTCACGCGGTGGGCCGGGCTGCGCGCTTTGCCGAGAGGACGCGTCTGTCCATGGAAGATCTGGGCCGCAAGGCGCGCGATTTCGTCCTGGATGGCGCCTGGATGCCCGACTACCTGGCGACCAAGTACGCCGATGTCACCGATGAACTGTTGGACGAGGTGGAAGCGCGTGCGGCCGATTGGGGCGGGGCGGTCCTCGGGCGCATTCTGGGCGATTGCCACCGCGGCAATATTCTATGGACGGACTTGGGGCCGCACTTCGTCGACCTCGACGATTGTTTGACCGGACCCGCCGTCCAGGATATCTGGATGTTGCTGTCGGGAGGCCGGCAGGACATGCGCACGGAGTTGCACGATCTACTCAAGGGATACGAGCAATTCCTCCCCTTCGATCGGGGCGAGATCGCACTCATCGAGCCCCTGCGGGCATTGCGGATGATCCATTATTCGGCCTGGCTGGCACGCCGCTGGCATGACCCTGCTTTTCCCCAGGCCTTTCCCTGGTTTGCCGAACCGCGCTACTGGGAGCAGCACTACCGGTCGCTCGAAGATCAGCTCGCCGCGGTCACCGGTCCGCCTCTCGAGTTGTGATCGGCGGCGTATTTGGTGATCATAGCCGGATGAAGACCGCAAGAGTCCTGATGCTCGTCACCGTGGGCTTGCTAAGCGCCTGTCACAAAGATTCAGGGCCCCCTCCCCAGCCCGCACCCAAACCGCGCGTCAGCAACGCACCCGTGATCGCGAAAAAAGGGCCGAGTGCGGCGGATTTGACGGCCGGCATGGTAGAAGCGGCGAGCCAGGGCAAATCTCAATTGCCCGTCGAACTGAAGTTCGATCTCAAGCAACGGCCGGCGCTGGGGCAAGCGCTCGACATCGACATCGCGGTCGTGCCGCAAATCGACGCCAGTCCGGCGAACGTCCAAGTGACCGGCGGCGACGGGTTGACCCTTGCGCAGGGCCCGAATCAAATCGATTTTCCCGCCGTCGAGGCGGGGCAGGTGTATCGCCAAAGCGTCACAGTGACGCCCACGGCGGACGGCGTGCTGTTGCTGGGCTTGACCGTATCGCTCAAGCATGACGAAACGACCGAATCGCGGGCGTTTTCCATTCCCCTGATCGTCGAGCGCTGAATACTTAAGGCGCGAACCTCCCCGAGGCCCTATAATGGGCGGTTTCCCTCAGGGCCTCACCGTGACTCAGAAACTTCGCAACATCGCCATCATCGCGCACGTCGATCACGGCAAGACCACTCTCGTCGATCAGCTGCTGCGGCAATCCGGAACGTTGGACGCCCGCAAGGATCTGCAAGAGCGGGTCATGGACTCGAATGATCTGGAGCGCGAGCGCGGCATCACCATCCTGGCGAAGAATACGGCGATCACCTGGGGCGACTACCGCATCAATATCGTCGATACGCCCGGACACGCGGATTTCGGCGGTGAAGTGGAGCGCGTGCTCGCCATGGTCGATTGCGTGCTGCTGCTGGTCGACGCCGTCGACGGACCCATGCCGCAGACCCGGTTCGTGACGCAAAAGGCGTTCAAGCACGGATTGCGTCCCATCGTCGTCATCAACAAGATCGACCGTGACGAAGCGCGTCCGGGCTGGGTCTTGGATCAAACCTTCGATTTGTTCGATCGGTTGGGAGCGACCGATGAGCAACTGGACTTCCCGGTGGTGTATGCATCCGCACTGCGCGGCTTTTCCGGTCTCGATGCGACGGTTCGCGACGGCGACATGCAGCCCTTGTTCAAGACCGTCGTCGAGCATTGCCCGCCGCCCGATGTGGATGCGGACGGCCCCCTGCAGCTTCAAGTCACGCTGCTCGACTACTCGAGTTACGTCGGCGCCATCGGCATCGGGCGCATCAAGCGCGGCACCATCAAGCGCGGCATGGCGGTCACGGTGGTCAGCCGCGAGGGCAAGCAGCGCTCGGAGAGGATTACCCAAATATTGGGCTTCCATGGATTGACCCGGGTCGAGGTCGAGTCGGCAAGCGCCGGCGACATCGTGGCCTTTGCCGGAATCGCCGAGCCCAAGGTATCGGACACGCTATGCGATCCCGCTACGCCTGAGCCGCTGCCGAGTCTCACCGTCGACGAACCGACCATCAGCATGACGTTCGAAGTCAACACCTCGCCCTTCCTGGGCAGGGAAGGCAAATTCGTCACCAGCCGTCAGATCCGCGAGCGCTTGGAGCGCGAGGCCATCCACAACGTGGCGTTGCGGGTCGAACCGACCGCGGATCCCGACAAGTTCGTCGTGTTCGGCCGCGGCGAATTGCATCTCGGCGTATTGCTGGAGAACATGCGCCGCGAAGGCTATGAAATGGCGGTTTCCCGGCCGCGCGTGGTCATCAAGCAAATCGACGGCGCCGCGCACGAGCCGTACGAGCAGGTCACCGTCGACGCCGACGCCGACGCGCAGGGCGACATCATGTCGGCGCTCGGCAGCCGCGGCGCCGAGCTCAAGGATATGCAGGCGGATGGCCGCGGCCGCATCCGCCTGGACTACATGGTGCCGTCGCGCGGCTTGATCGGATTTCAAACCGAGTTTCGCACCATGACCCGCGGCACGGGACTGCTGCACCACGTGTTCGATCACTACGGCCCGGTGGTGCAGCGCGAACTGGGCCAGCGTCCGAACGGGGTGTTGATTGCGAACGGCCAGGGTACGGCATTGGCGTACTCGCTGTTCAGTCTGCAGGAACGCGGCAGGCTGTGCATCGGTCCCGGCGAAGAGGTGTACGAAGGGATGATCATCGGCCTCAACAACCGCGACAATGATCTGGTCGTGAACCCGCTCAAGGGGAAGAAACTGACCAACATGCGCGCCGCGGGCAAGGACGAAAATGTGGTCTTGACGCCGCCGATCCGCTTCTCCCTGGAACAGGCGATGGAGTTCATCGACGACGACGAGCTCATCGAAGTGACCCCCCATTCCATTCGCCTGCGCAAGCGCAATCTGCGTGAAAACGACCGCAAACGCTCAGAGCGCGAAACGGCCGACCAAGGATCATAGTGTCCTGTCCCATCAATACCTTACTCGCTGCGCCTCCTCGCCATGGTGCCCGCCATGACTCGTCGGCGCGCCTTGCCCGGCACGAAAATCCGCTGGCGGATCGAGCAAGGTATTGATGGGACAGGACACTAGAATTTAACCGATTATTGCCCGAACCGAGACACCCGTCACACCCCCATTGCGGGATCTCCCTAACATCTAGCGCATAGGGCGCAGTCGCGCGCCGTAGATTCATGTGCGGGAGATCTCAGGAGTGTCACGCGATATCGCGGCCGCAGTTCGTAGCGAGGCGCCTGAGCCTGCCCCCAACCTGAACCAACTGCTCGAGCGCCAGATCGCGGAGGCACGAGGCCGGGACGGCGAGCTGGATGTCGAGACGCTGCTCAAAACGGTCAGCGCCCACTACGATCGGATCGACGGCGAACGGCGCGGCATCGTGCGCTCCATGCAGCTCATGTCCGATGAGGCCCAGGCGCTCACGCGCGAGATTCGCGAGCAGACCGCCTCGCACCTGCAGGCCATTCTGGACAACGTCAAAGACGCCATCGTCACGGTCGACGATGCCGGCCACATCGAAACCTTCAATCCCACCGGCGAGCGCATTTTCGGCTACGCCCAGGCGGAAATCCTCGGCCGCTCGCTCGAGTTCCTGCTCCCGGACATCGCGCGCGGCGCCAGCGACTTTCTCGAGCGCCTCGCCACCAAGATCGACGACACCCACGTCGATCTCGCGGCACACCAGGCCTGGGGTCGCACGAAGGGCGGCAATCGCGTCGCGGTGGAGATCGCCGTCAGCAAGGCCAAGCTCAATTGGCGCGACGGCTACATCGTCAGCATCCGCGACATCACCGAAAGACATCTCGCCGAGCAATCGATGCGCGAAAGCGAAGCGCGCTACCGAACGCTGGTGGAGCACGCCCCCGAAGTGATCGTGGTATTCGATGTCGACCAGGGCAAGTTCGTCGATGTCAACGACAACGCCTGCCGCTTTTTCAAGATGCCGCGTGAGGACCTGCTTGCCAGCGGCCCGGACAAGATCAGTCCCGTGTACCAACCCGACGGCAGGCCGTCCTTCGGGCCGCCGCGCGGCTTCATAGAAGGCGCGCTGGCGGGAGAAGCGCCGGTGTTCGAATGGGTGCACTGCGATGCCTCGGGGCAGGTCATGCCTTGCGAGGTGCGGTTCGTGCGCTTACCGAGTTCCAATCGCCGGCTGA
>Ga0099792_10000765_pt1 | contig 11809 bp, 11 predicted proteins | sample Rivendell_Oct201_8_FD_83780 | JGI IMG/M metagenome (GOLD analysis project Ga0099792, IMG submission 83780) | Vadose zone soil microbial communities from the Eel River Critical Zone Observatory, Northern California, USA -... | ecosystem: Environmental > Terrestrial > Soil > Vadose zone >...
AGCGAACCAGCCCTTCGAGCGCGAGCTGGTCGCCAAAGATCTTTGCACGGCTCTGCTCGAGCATCTTGGCGCTGATGAAGCGCTCGACCAGTCCAAAGACGTAGGCGTAGGTTCGGCCCTGGATCTGGCTAAGGAGGCGCGCTTCATCCCCGGAAAGAGAGCCCATGCGATCGACCAGCGACAGTCCGTCCGGCAAAAACTTGTGTGAGAAGTCGAAGGTGCGGCCCCGCATCAGATCTTTATCGATCTCCCATTCCGCCTTCTTGGAAGCGGCCAAACAGCGCGCGTATCGGGCGGCATTTCCGGACTCTGCGACAACATCGGTAACATCTGCGTTCATGGTGAATTCCTGTCGTGTTAGGTAATTGCGGTAGGTGCGAGCTCCGTTCGCTCCAATTCTTGTTTTCCAGGGGTGCTACCATATAAGTCGCGCTCCGGACCGTGAATGACTATTGCGCCTGATCTCATGCTTGAGGCTCCGGACGCAAAGGCGGGCAACTGGTGGATGCGCTTTCAGATGTTCTGCGCGTGATTCGGCTTTCCGGCGGAGTCTTCCTAGAGGCGGAATTCACGACGCCCTGGTGTGTCAGTGGCAAAATTGCCTCGAACGATTGCAAGCCCTTTCTGGAAGCTCCTCGTCATGTCATTGCCTACCACTTCGTTGCTGCGGGATGCATGCAACTGCGCCCGGACGGTGGCGACGCCATCGAGGTACGTGCGGGTGAAATCGTCCTGCTGCCTCACAATAGCGCCCATACTTTCGGCAGCGAACTGATTTCAACACCCGTGCCCGCGCGGGAAGTCATGCAGGTACCCAAGGAGGGTGGACTCGCACGCATCGTGCACGGGGGCGGTGGCGACCCCGCGCAGCTGCTGTGTGGTTTCCTCGGCTGTGATACGCCCTTCAGCCCGCTGCTCTCCGCCTTGCCGCCCGTATTGAAGCTGAACGTCCGGTCGACGGCGTCGGGGGCCTGGATAGAGAGCTCATTTCGCTTCGCTGCAAGCCAGATCGCCGCCGGACATCTCGGCTCAACCACCGTGATCGCCAAACTCTCTGAACTGTTGTTTGTCGAGGCGGTGAGCCAATTCGTCGCGAGCTTGCCAGCAGAAAGGCGCGGATGGCTGGCAGGATTACGAGATCCGCAGATTGGACGTGCACTTTCAATGCTCCATGCGCGTCCGACCGAGGCATGGACGGCGGAGGCCCTGGCGCTCGAAGTCGGCATGTCACGCTCGTCGTTTGCCGAACGCTTCAGTTCCGTCGTGGGTCAACCCCCTATGCAGTACCTGGCCGTCTGGCGCATGCATATGGCGGCTCAATCCCTGCGTGAAGGGCACCGCAGCGTAGCGCAAGTCGGCGCTTCCATTGGTTATGAGTCTGAGGCGGCGTTTAGTCGGGCCTTCAAGCGCCAATTCGGTGCTTCGCCCGCGAGCTGGCGAAAGGCGTCTTGATCGTTGGCATGACGCACCTTGAGAGACAAGGTATTCTTGTCCCAATTTGCGAGCTGAATTAGCGACTTAGGAGATCGCAAAAAGGCTTGTCTCCTTTATGTCTCCTCCAGCGAAAAATACTTAGTCCACCAAGCGGGGCGGGGATGACCCGCCGAGATGCTCACGCGAACCACCAGCGTTCCGAGAACCTTTGGCCATCCATGTCCATGCTTGCTGCGATTTTTCCATGAGCAAGCGAGGTTGAGGCCGCAAAAACATAGTTCGCGTACATGGGCTGCCATTCAGGTCGCTCGCCTTTGATGCCATGTTTAATGAAAAGCGCGTATAGCTTTAGGGAAAATCCACTCGAGCGATCATATCTTGCATGAGTCACCGTGCAGATCAGATCGGATAGTGCCCGGGACCTGTCTCGATTGTGATCCAGCGCAGTTCGGTGAAGGAGTCGATGCCGGCCTTTCCGCCAAAGCGGCCGTAGCCAGATCCCTTGAGGCCACCGAAGGGCATCTGCGCCTCGTCATGGACGGTCGGGCCATTGATATGACAGATGCCCGATCTGATTTGGTGGGCTACGCGCAGACCGCGCCCGGCGTCCCGTGTAAACACAGCGGCCGAGAGTCCGTACTCCGTGTCATTGGCGAGTTCGATGGCATGAGCCTCGTTTCTGGCGCGCACGATGGCAACCACAGGTCCGAAACTCTCGTCGCGAAACAGCTTCATTTTCGGCGTAACCCTGTCGATGACTGTCGCCGGCATCAGCACGCCTTTAGCCTCCCCGCCGTTGATCTGCACCGCACCGGCGTCGAGAGCGTCGGCGACTAGCGCTTCGACATGGGCAACGGTTTTCATGTCGACTACGGCTCCCAAAGGCGTCTTGGCGCTTCGCGGGTCGCCGACGTGAAGCGTTGCCACTTTAGCCTGGAACTTGGTCACGAAGGGCTCGGCAACCGCGTCAACTATGATGATCCGCTCGGTCGACATGCAAATCTGGCCCTGATTCATGAAGGCGCCGAAAGCGGCGGCTTTTACCGCCTCGTCTAAATCCGCATCATCTAGGACGATCAGCGGCGCCTTGCCACCAAGTTCGAGAAGCACCGGCTTCAAATGCTCCGCAGCACGCTTGGCGATGATCCTGCCGACGGCGGTCGAGCCCGTGAAATTGATTCGACGAACGGCGGGATGGTCGATCAAGGCGCCGACGATCTCGCCCGCACACGCGGGAGCATTGGTGACCACGTTGACGACGCCCTGCGGTAGCCCGGCTTCGGCAAAGGCTTCGATGATCAGGTCATGAGTGCGCGGGCAAACTTCCGACGCCTTTAGAACCACCGTATTACCGCAAGCCAACGGTACAGCGATGGCCCGAACGCCCAGGATGATTGGCGCGTTCCACGGCGCGATACCGAGGACAACGCCGGCCGGTTCGCGTATCGCCATGGCCAGACACCCTGGTTTGTCAGACGGAATGACCTCACCGGAGATTTGCGTGGTCAGCGCTGCGGCCTCTCGGACTATCGAGGCGGCCAGTGTAACGTTGAATCGGGCCCATCCTTCGGTCGCCCCGATTTCTCGCATCATCGCCTCGACGAACTTTCCTGCCTTCGCTTCGATCGAAATCGCCGCCTTGGTTAAGAAAGCCCGTCGGGCGTTCGGTCCGAGCGCGCTCCACCCGGACAGGGCGGCCTGGGCAGCGTCGGCAACGGCGATCGCTTGCGCAACCGTCATCGCCGGAGAGCGAGATGCCACTTCACCGGAAATAGGATCGAGCCGCTCAAACGTTGTAATGGCATTGGTCAACACGATGACGCTCTTTGTTGGAGCGAATCCGTGCCGAATTTGCCCAATCGCATCAGTGACAAGCCCAGGGCGAGCATGAAGACGCCGACCGATCCCATCGCCAGAGATTGCGTTCCGGTGAGGTGCCGCAGGAAGATGAAGATCGGCGGATCGAGGAACTGGGCAATGAAGGTCGCAGCGGTCCATAGGCCGATCACGCTTCCCAGCACGCTCGCCGGGACCACTGCGACCAGCGCATTCAACAGGGCCGGAACGATCAACCCGATCCCAAGTCCCGCGACGGCGATTAACGCGCCTGTCGCCCAATATCCGGAGACGAAGGCGACGCCGAGAAAGCCGATGCCGGCAAGCACGAAACCGGTGGTCGTGCGGCGCAGCCAATCGATCCGCATGAGCGCGCCAGAACTCGTCGCGCCCGTGGCCAGCCCCACCGCGCCACAGGATATTCCGAGACCGATCCCGGCGCTGTTCATGGCGCCGCGTTGCTGAAACAGGAACGCCATCTGTATGACAATCGCGAACATGCCTGAAATGGCAGCGATCTGAATGCCGCACAATATCGCCGTGGCCTTGGCGACACCGTTCGTGGCAAGCAAGGGAACTTCCGTATTCGCCATCGCTTTGGCTGCAGGAACGGGCGGCTTGATGAAATAGGTCGAGGGGACCAGCAATAGGAGCGCGAATCCATAGGCCAAGAACGGGGTGTGCCAACCGTGCAGGCCCAGGAAACCGCCAACCTGCAGCACGAAGATCCCGAGAATATTGGACGTCGCGATCTGCGCGGCCAGCCAGCGCCCCCGTTTCGCGCCGCGGAACCGCAAGGCGACGAGTGCTGTCCCGGCGATCATCGACCCGGCTTCGCCGAGGCCAACCAGTGCGCGTGCGCCGATGATGGGCCAGATGTCATCCAGCCAGAAGGGGATGACGCCGGCCACGCCATAGATGAGTAGCGACGCGAAAAGGAGCTTCCGATGGCCGAATCGGTCGCCCAGCCAACCCACCGGGACTGCTGACAGAGAAACAGTGAGCGCCGGCATGGTGGCGACAAAACCCACCAGAAGGTCTACATGAGAGTGGCCGGCAAAACGCTGAGCGATTTGTGGCAGCACGGGCGCCAGGAGGCCTGAGGCGAAGACAGTGCACCAACAGGTCATGACCAGCAACACGCCTTCGATCGGGCCAGGTTGCTCGTCGGCACGTTCGTCCGCACGCAGGGCGGCGTTCGCAAGGCCATTGAACCGCCGAGGCTTGTATCCCAAGGTTCTTTCCATCGGTTACCTCCCGTTCGCCGCCGGCGCGTTCTATATAGCGGCGCGCTAGCAGATGCCGACAAATTCGATAGGGCTGTCTTAAGTGTGGGTCAATATATCGGATTTAGTTTAATTTGCAAATTAGTATTCATTCGTGGTAATTTTTGAAGCCTGACAGGCGACTTTCCTAGCCCTATCAAGGCGCTTGCTCTATTTGTCATCCAACCAATACAGAAGGAAGTGACTGAAATGACTCCGCAAAATCGCGATCAGCTCTTCCTGATGTTCGTGGAAATCGTCGATTTCGCCCGACTCAAGACGCTTTTGCCTCGACACCTTGCCTGGCTAACCCGTAAATTTGAGGACGGCAGCCTCGTGGTAACAGGGCGCTTGATGGAGGAGGATGGGTCGGAGGGTAACCATGCCCTCGTGATCGTCCGCGCCCCCAACGTTGAGGCGGCCCGGGAACTTGTCGCGGACGATCCGCTCTGCGTGGAGGGCGTTTGCCGTTTCACCTTCCGGCGTTTCGTTCCGCGCATGCACACCGAAGTCTTCGGATCCATCATACCCGGTGCCGAGTCGACCTCGGTCGCGCCGCAATACGGTCGCTCGCCGTGATCGACAATTTATTTTTGCTCTGTAGGATAGGAACATTCAGATGGACCAATGTGGAACGGTCCGTGAGGTCTCTATCGCATGGGACCGGGATGCGGTGATTATGAAGTTGTCGGTCAAGAAAATTCCTCGAACCATGCCGAAGAAAATCCCTCGGCCAAAGGATCAGGTAGACCTGATCGCGGATGAACGGCCGATAGAGTATGGACCGGTGAAGGGTCACCTCGCCTACTATTTGCGACGCTTACTGAAAGCTTTCAAATTTCATTTTAAGTCATCGGTTGGCGACCTCGACGTCCAAGCGCACGATGTCGGCGCATTGTTCGCGATTGCACTTAATCCCGGTCTAACGCCCTCCGACCTCGTGCCGGCCTTGTATTTGGATCCCGCTCAAGTGACGGGCATGCTGAACACCTTCGAATTAAAGGGCTGGATCGTCCGCCGCATCTCGACAACCGATGGGCGCTCGCGGGCACTGCACCTCACGAATGCTGGGCAAAGGCTTTTGGCGCAGTTGGAGCCCATGGTCGGTGAGATCGATCGGACGTTCGTCGAAGGGATACTCACCAATGAAGAGACCGCTCAATTGATCGGTCTGCTGGCCAAGCTGCTCGCCGGGCGCCGGATCTAAATCCGGGTCATCAGCCTCCTTCTCCCTTTCGTGGACCCCGCAGCCGCCAACTGCCTGGGCCGAATACGGCGACGTAGATCATGCCGCCAAACATGACGAGATGGTGAAAGAAATCGTCGATCACGACCTGCCACATTTGCGGAGGCGCATTCCAGAAACGGTGGAACCAGGGGCCGAGTACGATGATCCACAACGCCAGCGCAGCCGCTGCCTCGCGTGCGCGCCAGCCGGAGACGAGCATGAGAGCTGCCGCAATCTCGAACAGCGCAGCCAACGGCATCAATTGCGATGCGAAGGGCACGCCTTGGGATGCCGCCCATGCGCCCGCGCCTTGAAGATGCATCATCTTCTGCAACCCCGAAAATAGGAAAAGCGATGCGAGGCCGAGGCGAGCGATGAACAAGGCGGCGTCGTACCTGGAAGTGCTGGCGGGGCGATTGGGGCTATCGGTCAGAGTCACGACAAATTCCTTCGATTAATGGGGCGGTTCGGGCGACATTCGGCTTCAATAACAGCATATATAATTTAATTGATATTGTAAAATATAAATTATAAGATGGCTTCCATTCAGAGACCCTTGCAATGTATTTTAGTTTAATATATAAAGCAGTTTAGATGGGATCGGTGCGATGGCAGTCGAAGTTACAACTCACGTCGATTCAGATGCCAAACTCAGACGTGCAACTCTCTCGGTCTAGGAGGATGGTCGATGATCACGCCAAACCTTGAGTTTGTGTTCAGCGTCAGGCTGGAGTTTCCCCCAGGACCACGTCTGCGCTTTCCGCTGCCGACAGGTGAATCGCGGGGGTTCGTCCCGATCCTCGGTGGCGCCGTCACCGGGCCGCGGCTGGAAGGGGAGGTTGTCGCCGGCAGCGGTGGCGATTGGCCCTTGTTCCGCGCCGACGGCGTAGTGGTGTTCGATGCTCGCTATCTGCTTCGTGCACGCGACGGCGGGCTGATTCAGTTGACCAATCGCGGTTTCGCCCGTGCAGCGACGCCCGAGATCCAGCAAAGGATCAATCGCGGCGAAGAGGTGGACCCAGCCAGCAACTATTTCCGTCTGTCGCCTGTCTTCGAGACGTCGCCGGGACCACATGACTGGCTCGCCCGATCCGTCATCGTGGGCAGCGGGGAAAAACATGCCGACTATTCCCTCTTTCACTACTTCGTGGTCCTGTAACGCAACTGACACCGGGAATCTGATATTCCTGTTCTTTATGTTATTAGTATAATTTATCAATTAAACTATATTTTTCGAGGTCGCTGAAATGAGCAATGGGATAAGGAGCAAGACTATGCGCATCGTCCGTGTTGAATGCATCGCGGTCACCACACCGCTGGTCAAGCCAATCATCATCGCAACGACCAATATCAGACAAGTCGATTCGATTGTACTGAAGATATTTACCGACACTGGAATAGTCGGAATTGCCGATTCTGGTGACACATCCGCGTTTTACCACGGAGAAACCCAAGACTCGATCTCCGGGATAATCGCCACCCAGATCGCACCACGGATATTGATCGGCGAGGACCCGACCAAGATCGAAAAGATCGTCGGCCGCATGGACGTCCTCGTGCGCGACAACCATCATGCCAAATCGATGGTCGATGCGGCGCTTCACGATATCAAAGGCAAGGCGTTGGGCGTTCCCGTCTATCAGTTGCTCGGCGGCAAGACGGTCGAGCATATCGACCTTGGCTTCGTGCTGATGGCCCGCCCCGCAGAAGAACTCGTCGACGATGCGAAGAAGGCGCTCAGCGTCGGCTTCAAGCTGATCAAACTGAAGACTCTTCCCGATACCGAAAGCTCCATCCGATTGGCCTTGGAGATGCGCAAGGCGCTCGGCGATGGCGTGCGCCTGATGATGGACGTCAACGGAATGTGGAACTACGACCAAGCGCTGCACGCCTTGCGCAAGATGGAGCCCGCCAATCTGGAGCTCATTGAGCAGCCCCTGCCTTATTGGGACATCGAGGGCATGGCGCGGCTACGGCAGAAAGTCGTGACGCCCGTATTCGCCGATGAAGCGGCACGCGAGCTGCACCACATCAAGCAGATCATCGATCTTCAGGCGGCGGATGGTCTGTTCATCAAGACGCAGAAGGCCGGTGGCCTGCTGAAGTCCCAGCGCTGGCTGGCGTTGGCGCGCCTTTCCGGGATGGCAGTGATGTGCGGATGCATGCCGGGGTCTGGACTTGAAGCCAGTCCCACGGCGCATCTGCTGGTCGCCGATGAATGGGCATCCAGGTTCGTTCAGGAGAATTGCGGCCCGCTGTCGGTGCATGACGTCTTTGAATCCGACGGAAACTTCCAAGACGAGATCGCCCTCACCGGACCTCGCTACGACAAGGGAAGAATGTTCGCACCCGAAGGGCCGGGATTGGGCGTGGAGTTGAACGAGGCGTTCATCGCCGAACATCTCAGCCGAGGTTACGCAACCCGCGTCGTGTCGGCTTGATCGGATTTGAGGTAAGACCATGGCCAATCCTTCGCCGCATCTGCCCTCGCCCGATTTTTTCGCCCCTACCCGGTTCGAGGCCGATGTGATCGACTGCAATGCCACGGGAGCGATCCCGAAGGAGTTGAACGGCGCTTTTTACCGGCTGCATGGCGATTGGATTTACCCGCCAAAGTTTCCCGACGATGCAAGTCTCGCAGCCGACGGTTACATCAGCATGTTCCGCTTCAGGAACGGATCGGTCGACTATCGTGGACGTTACGTCCGCACCGACCGTTACAATCGGCAGCACGCGGCGCGGCGGCAGCTCTATGGCTATTATCGCAATCCCTATACCGACGATCCGGAGGTGCGCGATATCGACCATCCCGGGCGGCGCACCGCGGCGAATACCACACCCGTCATCCTTGCTGGGAAGCTCTACGCAACCAAGGAGGAGGGCCTCCCCTACGCAATCGACCCCAATACGCTCGAGACGCTCGGCCCGACCGACTTCGACGGCGCGTGGAAAAGTCAGACATTCACCGCGCATCCCAAATTAGATCCGGCGACGGGCGAGACCTTTGCATTTGGCTACGAGGCGACCGGCCTCGCGAGCAAGGACGTCTACCTCTATTCATTCGACCGGGTGGGCCGGATCGCCTGGGAAGTGCGGTTCGAGGTGCCCTATCCCTCGATGCTACACGATATGGCGCTATCGAAGGACTATGTGGTCATCCCCGGCGGCGGCACGGTGACCAGCGAGGAGCGGCTGGCAAGCGGGCGCCCGCACTGGGCCTGGGATTCGAAGCGGCCATCCTATTACGCCGTGATCCCGCGTGGGGGCGCCGCCTCGGACATCCGTTGGTTCGAAGGGCCCGAGCGCTCGATCGTTCATACCGCGAACGCCTGGAACAACGGCGAAGTCCTGACGATGGATGCGCCGGCGGCGGATGGCAACACGTGGCCTTGGTTCGAGGATGTGCACGGCGCGCCCTTCACCATGCACATCTTCACCATCAGACGCTTCACATTCGACCTGCGCGGCAATAGTCCGCAGCCGCGCGAGGAGTTGCTTTTCGGCCATGACGTGACAAGCTTCACGCGAATCGACGAACGTCTCGCCACAACACCGAACAGATTTATCTTCGTGCAATACGCCGATGCCGATCGGCCGTTTGACGCCGAACTGCCCGATAATCCGCGTCTGCGCCCCGTTAACAGTTTTGGTCGTTTCGACGTCGTTACGGGTGCCGTCCAATCCTACTTCGCCGGCCGGACCCACGTTCTTCAGGAGCCAACCTTTGTGCCGAGGGCGCCGGACGCAGCGGAAGGCGACGGCTACCTATTAGGGACCGCGCACAATTTAAAGGAAATGCGGAGCGAACTGGTGATTGTCGACGCGCAAACGATGCAGGAATGTGCGCGCGTCCTCCTGCCCTTCCGCAATGCTTATCAGGTGCACGGTGCCTGGGCGTCCTGCAGCGATTTGCCATTGCGCTAAGACCAAACGAGCCAGGAGAATTCTGTGCTTGAGATCGGACATTTCATCGACGGCGTGCACACGGCGGGGCGCAGCGGGCAATTTGGAGAGGTGTTCAATCCGGCGACTGGCGAGGTCCAAGCTCATGTTGCCCTGGCTAATTAAGCCACAAGCAGGGGGGTCAAATGTCCAAGAACATAATGTATCTGGGTGGTATCGCAAGTCCATTTTCGCCGCCCTGGGCGACGACGGCTCTGGGTCAAACTCTAAAGACGCCAATTCCATCGCCCTCCAACTCCAGATGTGCCTGTGAGCATCGTTGATCTTTAGGGAGAATCTAATTATGCCTCAGCGAAATCTGCTTACCCGATTACTCGGGCTATCAATCGCCTGTGGGTGCGGCGTTCATTCCGGTACGGGGCGCGCTGCGGACGTTTCGCCGCCCATATCCACAGCACCCACCGCACTCGAGGAGATTGTGGTTTCCGCCACCAAAACCAACGAATCACTGCAGCGCGTACCGATCAGCATCACGGCGTACACGCAAGCGGATCTAAACGCCAGTGGCGCACACACTTTGGGTGACATCGCCCGTTTGACGCCGGGTGTGGACTTCCAGGAGAGCAGTGGCTTTGGAACGCCGCAATTTAACATTGCCGTGCGCGGCATTTCTTCTTCCACCAGCGCTTCAACCACCAACGTTTACCTCGACGATACGCCGCTGGACTCGCGAACCGACCAGATGTCTGCCGCCGGCGCGCCATACCCGCGAGCCTTTGATCTGGAGCGCGTCGAAGTACTGCGCGGACCTCAAGGCACGCTGTTCGGCGCCAGTGCGGAAGGCGGAGCGATAAGATTCATTACGCCGACGCCGAATCTCGCAGATTACAGCGCTTACGTTCGATCGGAAGTCAGTACCACAGAATACGGTGCGCCGAGCTATGAAGCTGGCGCGGCGTTCGGCGGGCCGTTGATCAACGATAAGGTGGGGATTCGGATCAGCGCGTGGTACCGCAAGGATGGCGGTTATGTGGACTTGGTTACGCCTCCCCTCGGCGCAGGCCCCTTCACCCAGACCACTGTGGCCGGTACTGGCGGCGCCCTGGTCGAGTCAAATGCCAATCACAGCGATGCCAAAGTGTTTCGCGCGGCGCTGAGATTTGAGCCATCTGATTGGCTGGCGATCCAGCCGGCAATTTTTTATCAACGCTCGTCCCGCCAGACCTCCGATTTATTCGACCTATCACTTTCAAATCCGGCTCGAGGAAAGTTCAATGATGGGCTCAAGGCACCTATTCCTGCTACCGATAGGTTCTCTCTGCCCTCGCTCAAAGTCGAGGCGGGACTAGATACGATAACTCTTACTTCGATAACTTCCTATTTCGACCGGGCGGCTACTGCTGAAACCGACTACACCGAGTACCAGACCTTTGCCTTTTTTGGCAATCCCTGGCAATTGCTCCCATGTCTGCCGGCAGGGCCCAACTGTCCGCCCGACGAGTTTGCGCACGCCTATTGGACTACCAATCAGACCAAGTGGACACAAGAACTAAGACTTTCATCCAGGGAGCCGGATGCTAAGTTCAAGTGGGTGGTCGGCCTCTATTATGAGAACGCTAAACAGCACGATTCACAGTATGCCTTCAACAATGACATCGCGCAGTTATTGCACACCTACTACGGTAAGCCGCTGGCTACAGCGGTGCAGGATACTCTTGGATCTCCTCTGGTGGACGGCATCTGGCTTTACACCGGCCACACTTACCTCACGGATAAACAGACTGCCGTATTCGGCGAAGCGACCTACCGCGCAACCGAGAAACTTAAGCTCACGGCAGGAGTGCGCGCGGAGCACGTGAGCAACACGTTTGCAAGTCCTGTGGATGGGCCCTTCAACGGTGGGCCGCACTACTATTCGGGAGCCCAGAGCGAGAACCCGGTCAATCCCAGGGTAAGTGTCTCGTGGCAGCAAAACGCGGACGATCTGTACTACATGACGGCGGCCAAGGGGTTTCGTCCTGGTGGATCAAACTCTCAACCGTCCACGACCCCGACGTGCGTAGCGGCCTTACAAGCTTTCGGCCTGTCGAACGGCATACCAGCCACCTACAGTTCTGATTCATTGTGGAGCTATGAGATTGGG
>Ga0099792_10000770_pt1 | contig 11775 bp, 9 predicted proteins | sample Rivendell_Oct201_8_FD_83780 | JGI IMG/M metagenome (GOLD analysis project Ga0099792, IMG submission 83780) | Vadose zone soil microbial communities from the Eel River Critical Zone Observatory, Northern California, USA -... | ecosystem: Environmental > Terrestrial > Soil > Vadose zone >...
CGCCTTGGTCCTGTCGAAAGGGAATTCCGCAACCTTGCGCCGTCTCCCGATTTGCGGGGGTGTCGAGATAAAGGATTGCGTTTCCGGCTGCCATGGCTTCAACCAATGCTGGATGAATGCCTCCAATCTCACCCGCAAAAACGAATACACCCGCATTCTTCTGCAGGCTCCAATACGCATCTCCGTACACTGGCCCGGTGAAAATGACGCGCTTGTCGGCAAGAGATTCGAGCTGCCGGACATAAGCCGGCTGGTACGGATTACCACCTACCACAACCAAAGGCCAGTCCGTGCGCAGATCGCGATAAGCGCGAAGCACGAGTTCGGGATTATTTTCCGGCTCGAGTCGCGCGATATACAGAATGTACTGCCTGCTGGATAATCCGAAGCCTGCGAAATGGTTGCTGGTGCGGGGCGGCTCGGCTCCATAGCCAATCATTTCGGATTTCTTGCCGTAGCGTTGCCGATAATAATCCTGGATGGCGCGGGCGTCGGTTACAACTCTCGTGGGCGTATAAGTGGAAAGCAGCTCGCAGAAATGCAGAAACCACTGTCCCAGGAAATTCCACTTCCGGCGTTTTCGGTCCAGTCCGTCGACATTCAGCGCAGTAGGTTTTCCGAGCACTCGCGGCATCCATGCGAACGGACTGTTCGCCACGTTGCAGATGAGCACCACCTCCGCATCGCCGAAGAGAACATGCACGATCGACAAAAACGAATGAAACAGCGTGTCGAAATGCATGCTGGGAACGCCGGGTAGGATTACCCGCTGGATGCGGCGATCAAAAACGTCGTCCGGGGAAGTGAAAGATTTCCTGCAGTAAACGGTTACTTTGTGGCCGCGCTCCGCCAGACGTTGGGAAAGCTGATCTGCGAGCGTCTCAAACCCACCGTAGCGGGCGGGAATACCGCGAGTGCCGACGATTGCGATGTTCATGAAAAAACGTTGGATTCCTGATGTATCCGTAACAAGGCTGAACGACGAGCGTCCTTCGATGCTCTAGATATCCTTACCCCTCACTGCGCATTGCCAGGCTGTGTGCCAATAGGCTTCCACGGCTTCGGGGACCGAAGCCGCGGAGGGGCGGAATCCCACCAATGATAACAGTGCGCGCAGCACCAGGCCCACCGTGATGCCTATGCGCAAGATGGCAAGCTGAGAGCGACTGTGATGCTTAGCAAAATATCGAACGAGATTTTTATACCAATAGAATTGCCGATCACGAAACGCGAGCCTGTTTACGCTATGTCCCCCGAAATGAGAGAAAACCGCATCGGGCCTGTAGACAATTTTCCATCCTTTATCCTGAAGGCGGCGACAAAAGTCGACATCTTCAAACCATACCGGGAAAAATTCCTCGTCGAACCCGTTCAGCTCTTCCCATGCTTGGCGCTTCACCGCAAGACATGCTCCCGCGGGCTGCTCAACCTCCTGAGCCGTCTGGTAATCAAGGTCCAGACAGCGGTAACGCACATTCCACGGATTGCGCGGCCAGGCGCGATTTAGGAGTAAGACTTCCGCCAGCATGCTTGCGAGCGTAGGAAACCTGCGAACTGTGAAGCCCCTCTGTGGCTGGCCGACTTCGTTCAGCAGTAGGCCACCAACCGCCCCCACAGTATCCGCACGAAGGGCGTCGGCCAGTTTGTCGAGCGAAGCGGCTGTCGCTATGGTGTCCGGATTCAGGATCACCAGCACGTCGCCTTCGGCGACCCCAGCGGCTTGATTCACAGCAGCGGCAAAACCTGCGTTATGATCATTGATCAATGTCAACACTTCTCGCGAAGATGTGCGCGACACGTGGATGGTGTCGTCCGTTGAATGGTTGTCTACCACGACAACCTTCCACTGAGTGAACGGTACGAGCGCCTGCAGGCACGCGGGAATGTGGCTTGCCGAATTGTGAGTCACTACGACAACGGTGCCGACGGCCATCCTGGCATCGGATTATAGCTTCTAAGCCGGGGATCTCTGATGCGGCGCAAGGGATACCGAAGACCGTCGTTTCCGTTCAACGTGGGGCTGCCGTTTGACACTGTGAACGATACTCAATACCTTGGATGAGGCTGTCATCGTCGATGGGCGGGCTTTTTCGAGACACATATCGTTATCGCGAACTGATCTGGGCGCTTGCCCTGAAGGAACTACGCGTTCGTTACAAACGTTCGGTTCTCGGTTTCCTGTGGGCATTGCTCAATCCCGCTCTGCTCATGCTGGTGCTCACGCTTGTTTTCGGCACCATCATGCGATTTTCCGCTCCCCACTATTCGATCTTCCTGCTCAGCGTGTTGCTTCCGTGGACTTTCTTTTCCCAAAGTCTGGCATACTCAGTTGAATCGATCGTGGGCAATGGGGAATTGCTGAAGAAGGTTCGGGTCGCCAGGCTTGTGTTCCCAATTGCGGCGGTCGTTTCAAACGTTATAAATTTTCTGCTGTCTATGATTCCGCTGGCCCTGTTAATCCTCTTCACGCGATTTCCGTTTCATTGGACCTGGATTTATCTGCCCATTCCAATGATAGGCTTGTTTCTGTTCACTCTAGGGACGGCCTTCTTCTTCGCTGCGATCAACGTTTACTACCGGGATGTGAGCCACATTGTCCAGGTGCTGTTATCAGCCTGGTTTTATTTCTCTCCAGTCATCTATTCAGTGGATTTTATGCCGCCCAAGTATCAATGGATCTTTCACCTGAATCCCATGTTATACGTGCTGAATGGATTTCGGCTCGGGATCTATTACGGGCAGTTGCCGACACTCCAGTCAACCGCCATGTGCTTGATGTGCGGAATCGTCTCTGTCACTGTTGGCTACGCTGTATTCCGCAGATATGAAAGCTCGTTTGTCTACTATGTCTAGCCCTGATGGATCAGAATCAGTACAGCATCGAATTCGATGACGTCGTACAAACCTTCCGCCGAATCACGGAACGGCCCGACACACTCCGCGAGATCTTTGCCAAGATAAGGCGACATCGGACAAATTATCAGGACTTTGAAGCGGTCAGGCACGCCTCCTTTCGTATTTCGAAAGGGGAAGTGGTCGGACTCGTCGGCCGTAACGGATCAGGCAAAAGCACGATTCTTAAAATTACTGCTGGAGTTTACACCCCGACCTCAGGTACCGTACGGGTGCACGGAACCATCGCTCCCTTGATCGAGTTGGGTGCGGGCTTTCATCACGAGCTAACTGGCCGCGAAAATATTCTGTTAAATGGCTTGTTGTTGGGTCTCAGCAAGCGCCAGGTGGAAGAACGTGAAGCGCAAATCATCGCATTCGCAGAGCTCGGCGATTTCATTGATTCCCCCATCAAACAGTACTCGTCTGGAATGTATATGCGCTTAGCCTTTTCGGTCGCGATAGAAGTTGATCCTGACATTCTGATCATCGACGAAATATTGGGCGTGGGCGATGCCGGCTTTCAGCAAAAGTGTTTCGATCGAATCCAGCGTTTTCGAGACGCAGGTAAGACCATCCTTCTGGTCTCGCATGCCATGGACAATATGCGCAAGTTCTGCAGCAGATTGTTGCTGATTCACAATGGCGCGATAGTTGAGGATGGGTTGCCTGATCACGTTGTTGACCGATACGAAGAGCTTATTGGGCAGCGCGCATCGACCCAAGCACGGAAGTAGCATTCGCTCGGTTGCGTGCTCGGTAGGTGTCGGCCCGCGTCACCGGAAAAGAGCCAATCATGTTTCGGAGGAAGACGGAAGATTCGAGAAGACAGGTAATTCTCCATTACCACATTTTCAAGAATGCGGGCACCACGGTGGAATCCATTCTCAAGAACAATTTTCGTGCTCGCTTTGCCCGTTTTGACAGTGATGATTACAACTCCACTCTCTCTAATGCGGCTCTCCTAGAATTCCTCGCGGTGCATTCTGAGGTTGTGGCCGTAACCAGTCACCATCTGCGTCCCCCTAAGCCGGTGGATGATCGCTTCGTTTTTCACGACATTTTGTTTCTAAGGCATCCTGTCGCTCGGTTGTGGTCTACCTACGAGTTCTATCGGCGAAGCGACTTGGAAACGGACCCTCTCGCTGGCGCGGCAAAGTCAAGAAGCGCACAAGAATTTCTCCATTTGCTGATGGAGGATTATCCATATCATGCCAACAACGCACAGGTGAATATGATCGCCAATGCCGGCGAAAGGCTCCCGACCGACTCAGACTTGCCTCCGGCCGCGGGAGCGATAAGGCAGGCTACCGTGCTCGGTGTAGCCGAACTTTTCGACGAGAGCGCCGTTTCTGCCGAATATTTTCTTAGTCGAGCTTTCAAGGGAGTCGACTTCAGCTATGTGGCACAAAACGTCAGTGCTGGGCGTCCCATGAGCTTGGAGGCGCAACTCGATAGATTCCAAAAGCACTGCGGAACGGAGATTTTCGACCGCATCATGAAGCTCAATCAACTTGATCTGGCTCTGTTGGAGATCGCCCGCAGCGAGGTTTCCCGCCGGTTCCATCTCGTGCCGGATCACGGGAGACGCCTTAGGGCTCTGCGGTCGAGATGCGGGGCCCAGGAGGAAGCAGCGGCACGGACCATCATTGCTTCGAATCATCCTGCTGCTTTCGCTTTGTATGCGGGCCCGGGTTCTGCCTGAATTGTGCAAAACCGGGCGGCGGTAAGAGCATTCTTGGAAGATCCATGCTACGTATCTTATTGCTTGCTCCGGTCGACTGGATCCTGATGTGCGCTTTGCTTTGTGCCGAGCTAGTCGGCCGGCTTTGGAGGCTGATTTCTCCCGTCCATGTACCCTCATTCCCGCTCTGCCGGCATGATTGCAGCTTTGTCATTGTCAGTTGGCACGGGAAAAATAGTCTTGCACAGTCGTTGCCCGCCTTGCTGCAAGCTGCCCGCCATCATGGAGGAGACCACGAAGTGATCATTGTGCTCGATCACGAGAGCAATGATGGAACCAGAGAGTTACTCGAAAAGAATTTTCCCGATGTCGTTCTCGTCCAGGCGCCAAGGAGCCTTTATTTTGGGGCAGCCACTCGCTTGGGTATTCGAAAGGCGACACGTGACATTGTGGTCCTGATCAATAACGACACGATTGTCGATGAGGATTTCCTTGCCCCTCTGCTCAAGCCGTTTGAGGATCCCGTAGTGTTTGGGGTGGCTAGCCAAGTGCGTGATTCTTCCGCTCCGGGCCGCGAAACAGGCAAGACGCGCGCTTACTTCAAGGGTGGCGATATCGCGTGGGTCCAGGAATCCATATTGACCGCGCAGGACTACTGTCCTGTCTCCTGGCTGCATCGTGGTGCACTGACGCTGGACCGTCGGAAATATCATTGGCTGCGCAGCTTGGATGATCTTTACGATCCGGGCTACTTTGAGGACGCTGATTTATCGCATCGGGCTTGGAAAGTGGGCTGGAAGTGTCTTCTGGCGGTGAACAGCCGGGTGTCGCACCAGCATCAATTCAAGGTTCCACGTGGCGGGGAAGAGTTCATACATCTCATCGTCCGGCGCAACGCCTACGTCTTCTTTTGGAAGAACATCGATGACGTCCCAATGTTGGTGAAACACTGCTTAACCTCTGTATCCAGACGGATGCGCCGCGCGCGGGCCTCAGGCATCAGCGAGAAGCTTGAAGTGAGGAGCTTTCTAGCCGCCCTCAAGCGCTTGCCCGTGATCCTGAAGAGGAGGCTGGTCGCGGCCCGGTCAGCGATCCGTACTGACCGGGAAATATTTGAGTTGGTAGCGCAGTGCCAGCGGGGAAGCGACGCCCTTTCTGGTCAATTCGAGGACGAGGCGGTGAGGAGCGATATCACAAATATCCAAATTTCACGTTTAGGACTAAGGTAAAAGGGAAGTCGAGTGCTTTTTCATCTGAGTGTATGATTTCCAGGCATCAGGGATCGTGTGCATGAGTTGGACAACAACTTATCGCAGCAAACTGGCTGCCTTTTCTTTTGAAAACCTTGCCAAGTACTGGCGGTACTGTCGCCTCTATGGCGTACGCAATGCGACGCGCTTGGCGCTTCGTCGTTTTCGAACGCATAGGGGTTCTCCTCCCGCTCATGCAACCGCGTTGCCTTCGCCTGCGCTGGATGCTCCAGACCGCACTATTTCTGGAATTGAAAAGATCATTTCAGTTGTGATTCCGACGAAGAATGCCGGATCCACTGTCGATCAACTTTTCAGGAGACTTAAATCCCAAGAGGGTGTGAAGGATATGGAAATCGTCGTCGTGGACTCGGGCTCGACAGACGGCACCTTGACCGCTGCCGAACGATGGGCGACGAAAGTTGTACAAATAGCGCCTGAGCAATTCACCCACTCGTTCGCGCGCAACACGGGAGCCGAATACGCCACCGGCGACTACCTGCTATTCATGGTGCAGGATGCATTACCACTCACGAATCTGTGGCTTTGGGAAATGACGACTGGGCTGGAAACCAACAGCCTCGCGGCGGTGAGCTGTGCAGAGTACCCGCGTGCCGAATCCGATCTGTTTTACCAGTTTTTGATTCACAACCATCGCGGATCGGATGAAATTAATCACGACAGAGTGCTCGCCTGGGACGAATCATGTTCTACCTACACGGGAATAAGATCGAATGCCCAACTAAGCGATGTCGCGACATTAATTCGGCGTGATGTGTTTGAAACATATCGCTTTCAGAGAAATTACGCAGAGGACTTGGACCTTGGATTTCGATTGGTTCGCGATGGTCACAAACTTGGTTACCTTCAGAGCACGAAGGTCTTGCACTCCCACAACAGGCCTGCATTCTATTTTCTGAAACGCGGTTACGTCGACGCCAGGTTTTTGGTGGAGTTGTTTTCTTCTTTTCTTTATCCCGATGTGGATGACAAAGCGCGGCTGTACTCTGACATTATTAAGGCGTACAGCAAGGTGGCTCAGTCTACACGAGTCCTGTCGGGGCTGCAATTCCCGTTGCCGGTCCGCAGGTTCGTGGATGATCTCCGATCTGCACTAGTCGCAGACGCCACTGGCACAGTTGTTGCAACTCAGGTGTTCGATCCCGACCTGCATGAGTTGATGGAATATCTCCTGAAACAGGATAACGTTTCTTTTGCGAAATGGGATGCAAGGACGAATATGATTTTGCCCCATGTTCTCGACTACCTGGAGCGGTTGGGAGTATGGATTTCTGGTATTTACGACGTGGTGGATAGCAATCTGGCCCGCGACATAGTTCAGGCGATCCACAAGGCTTTCGCCCTATACAGCGGGACTCATCTGGCATACTTGTACATGACGCTGGCGAGTCGCGGCGAGATCGGGCAATCCGTTGCCCGGCTGGACCGGACCATGCTCTCGGGCGTCTAGAGTTCGAATGGACATAATTTACGCTATTCATCAGTTTTATCCGGACTCCTTCTCCGGAACCGAACGCTTCCTTCTAAAGCTAGCATCTTCGATTCGGCGAACTGGGCACCATCCCCGTGTGCTGACGTATTGCTTAGGTGAGATTCATGCGGCCCGTTCGGCGGGCGAGTTGCTGGTCAAAGAGTATGACTACCATGGCATTACCGTCACCGCGGTACGGCACAAGAAGGTTCCTATTGGAGTCAACGCGTCTCTCCAAGATCCGTCGATTTTATCGTTTGCCCGTGAGTATCTTCGCAGGAATAGCTGCGATCTATTGCACATCGCACACCCCATGAGGCTGGCTCCGGTTGCCGCAGCCGCCGCAGAACTGTCGATCCCCTATGTAGTGACGCTCACAGACTTCTGGATGATTTGTCCGAAGGTGAATCTACGCACCAGTTTCGATACTCTTTGCCTTGGACCCGAGGGGGGAGCGAGCTGCGCACGTCTATGCCCGGAACTTGAGCCCGATTTCGTGAAGTCCCGGCTCGAATGCGGTCGCGAGCTGCTAGCCGGCGCCCAATACGTGGTTGCGCCTTCCCGCTTCCTCGCGGCGATATTTAGAAGGGAGCTTCCTGGTCTAAACATTTCTACAATTCCCCACGGACTGCGATTGGGGGCATTCAATTCCAACCTCAGGACCTACGATCAGACGTCGAGCGTCATCTTTGCTTATTGTGGCGGACTTGCCCCGCACAAGGGTGTCCACATCCTGGTGCACGCGTTTCGTTCGCTGAACTCTGCCAATGTGGAATTGCGTGTGTACGGAGCTGCGGGTGAACATCAAAGAGATTACGAGCGGCTTCTGCGGGACACTGCGGGGGAAGATGAGCGCATAAAGTTTTTCGGAAGGTACGACGACGGAGAGATTAACGAGATCTTTCAATCAATCGATGTCGTCGTTATTCCTTCGCTGTGTTATGAAAGCTATTCCTTTACACTGCATGAAGCGCTCGCGTCGAACGTGCCCATAGTTGCTTCGGAGGTAGGTAGTCTGAGCGAAACGATTGCAGAAGCCGGTGCCGGGTTTACATTCCGGATGGGGGATCCGGAAGACCTCAAAAGCAACCTGGCCTCTATAGCGGATAATCCCTCAATTCTCAATGAAATGAAGAAGACGATGGAAACTGTAGTTTTGCCGCTGGAGGAGGAAGAGGCTTATCTTTACGAGCGGCTATACCAGAGTGCCGTCAGCCGCAGAGTGCAGAAGTTCGCGGAGACAGCCCGATGAGGGCGCCAGGCGCAACGATTAGCATGCAGGCTCAGAGTGCCGCACGACAGCTCGGGGCGGTCATTCAAGTCTTCGAACCCACCACCGATGTTCACTAGCTTGTCTCAGACGCCGGACGAAATGTGATCTACGACTGCTTCCTTTTCTCGACTGAATTCGAGGTGCTGGGGCTTCGTCTTGCGGACTCAACGTGCCAAGCCAACGAGAAACTAGCAAAGTAGCCTTGCACTTGCGCCAAATGTGATTCAACCCTGACTATAATCACACCGAGGCCAGACTCTGTGACGAGCCAGCTTCTCATTGCAGGGGCCTCTCGTCATAAGGGAAAACGTCACATCCGATGACACAATCTAACCAACCGGAAAATATCTTTGGCAAAGTCGTCGATGCCAGACGTTACGAGCCCGAGCAGCTGGACCTCAACGACAGCAACAATTCACGCACAGTGATGATCGAACTCACTGGGACGGGCAAATCCGTCTTGGAGATTGGCACTTCAACCGGATACATGAGTAGGGTGTTAAGGGAGCGGGGAAATACGGTGGTTGGGGTTGAGGTTGATCCGGAAGCCGCTTCAATCGCCAAACAATACTGTGACCGCTTGCTGAACGCGGACATTGAATCGTTATTGCTGGGCAACACGTTGGAGAAAAATTTCTTTGACGTCGTGATTCTCGGCGACGTCTTGGAACACCTAAAGTGGCCGGACAAGGTCATCCAGCAACTGCAATCTCATCTCAGACCAAACGGCTATCTCGTGGTCTCTTTGCCGAATGTGGCCCACGGCGACGTTGTCTTGAACCTTTTGATGGGAAAATTTCCCTACCATGATTCTGGGCTCTTAGACATCACACATTTGCGGTTCTTCGGGCTGGAAGATGTGGTCAAGCTCTTCGACTCCGCTGGTTACCAGATCTGCGATTTGCGAACGGTCAGGGTCGATGTTGGGTGCACAGAGGTGAGCCCTGACCTGAGCGCGGTGCCTCCAGAATTGCTTTTGGGAGTCAGGTCGCTGCCTCATGCAAACAGCTACCAATTCGTCTTCAAGGCCTTTCGAGCGGGTGAATGCAGAGAGCCTCTGCAGATGGAGAATGTCGGGCTCACGAATTCGTTTGAGGCGTTCACTACCGAGGTCCGTAGACTCCGCAATTATTTGTCGCGTCTGCAGCCTGAGTTTGACGAAAAGGCGGCCTGGGCCGATAAGCTCAACGCAGAACTAAGCCAGCGCGTGCAAGAGATACAGGAACTTCGCGCTCTTTGGGCAAAGGCCACACGTTGGAAAAGAGCTTTCATCTTCGGCCTTCTGGCTCCGTTCGCCTGGGCCGTCGGCGCCACCTTCCTTGCTGCCGAATTAGTGGCCCGGGTGCTTCGCAGGATCAGGAAGCGACGGGCACCCTTGGTCGCGCCGGCGAATCCGGCCCGATGTAGCATCGTGATGGTGACATGGGAGGGAAGAGATTTATTAGCCGAATCGCTTCCCGCGCTGGTCAGAGCCGTGAAGTTTCAGGGAGGCGACCATGAAATCATCGTGGTCGACAACGGCAGCACTGACGGGACGGAAGAATACTTGAGGAATCATTTTCCCCAAGTGCGAGTCGTTCGCAGTCCTGTCAACGAATATTTTGCGGGGGGAAATAATCTCGGCGTTGCCGCAGCGACAAACGACATCCTGGTCCTGCTTAACAACGACATGATCGTCCATGAGGACTTCCTGGCGCCGCTCCTCGCCGGATTCCGTTCTCCTGATATCTTCGCTGTTGCTAGCCAGGTCTTCCTGGCAGACCCCTCCAAGAGGAGGGAAGAGACTGGCAAAGCACGGGCGAGTTTCAACGGATGCGATTTGGACTGGAGACACGAAACCGTCCTGCCGAGTGATGAGGAGCAACAATACGTCCCGGTATTTTGGGGGCACGGAGGAGCGGTTGCCGTGGATCGGCACAAATTCCTGTGGTTGGGCGGCTTTGACCGGTTATACGATCCCTTTTATGTCGAGGATGCCGATCTCTCGTACTGCGCCTGGAAAGTTGGATGGCAGTGCTTGATGACACCGAAGAGCAAGGTGATTCACAAACACCGCAGCAGCACCAGCCGGTTCGGCAAACAATTTATCTCTCAAATCGTTCGCAGGAATCAGTATCTCTTCCTCTGGAAGAACTTCAGCGACTTCGGCAAACTGACGGCGCATTTTGTCCGTACCCCACGCGCCCTCATCCGCCGCGCGGGCACTCCGGGAATTGGAATCCGGGTGGAGATGCTTGCATTTCTCGGAGCAGTGGAACGTCTTCCCGCAGTACTACGCCGAAAATTACGGCTTGCCCGCTCCGTTGTGCGAAGTGATCAAGAAATTCTGGAAGTGACCAACACTCCACCCGATGCAACGATCAAGTCCAATCACATTGATTTTGCACAAGGTCCGTTTTCGGATCAACTGGGTAGCGGTTGGCACGACCTCGAAATGGGGGACGGACGGCCATACCGTTGGATGACAAAACAGGCCTCCGTATTCCTGCTCGCTCCACTGGGAGAAGCTGAGCTGCTCGTGCAAGGGTATGTCCCTTCGCTATCGTCGTACGAGGGCTCGGGCGTGAGTTTGAACGTGCGCTGCTGTGGGCAACAGAAACATTTCAACATGAAAGAAGGCGGGTTCGAATACCGCTGGCCTGTTCGCGATCTTCCCGCCCGGCAACCGGTCGAGGTTGAACTCTGGGTGAATCGATCCCTGAGTTCAGGTACAGATCAGAGAAAACTTGGCATTGCCCTTCACAGCATTGGCCTGCTTAAGCAAAGCGATCTTGTATCTAACAAGCGCGGGCGTCCTCACTCCTCGATTTCGATCAATGGTGGCAGCTTCGGCCGGGCGGACAATTCACAGCAACGGCGGATCTTGATGATTTGCGCCTACTTGCCCTGTCTCGGCACCCATGGCGGGGGCAACATGATGTTCAACCTCATCCGAAACTTATCGAAGAGCCATCGCTTAACAGTCCTATCATTCTACGAGGAGGAATCAGAACTTAGTCATGTGCCACAGCTCGCATCGTACTGCGAGAGAGTGGAAATTCTTTACCGGGGACAGAGTTTCCAGACTCCGAACCTCTTTGGATTAAAGCCGTCGGAGATTATCCGCGAGTTCTACCATGAGGGAATGGAACGCCTGGTAAAAAGCTACTTGGCCACGCAGCATTTTGACCTGATGCAATGCGAA
>Ga0099792_10000771_pt1 | contig 11751 bp, 10 predicted proteins | sample Rivendell_Oct201_8_FD_83780 | JGI IMG/M metagenome (GOLD analysis project Ga0099792, IMG submission 83780) | Vadose zone soil microbial communities from the Eel River Critical Zone Observatory, Northern California, USA -... | ecosystem: Environmental > Terrestrial > Soil > Vadose zone >...
GCCGACGACCGCGCGGGTCTACGGCTGGCTGATCTCCCGGAAAGAAAGCGCCACGGCGGACAAAATCATGGGCGGCCTCGAGATGAGCCGGGGCGCGGTCAGCATGGCCTGCCGCGAGTTACGGGACTGGGGGCTTATCCATCCCGAACGGGAAGCAGGGTCTCGCCAGGTGTCGTACCGTCCCGAGATCGAACTCGAAAAGGCGATGCGGAACATTGTGCAGACGCGCAAGCGACGCGAGTGGGATCCAATGCTCGAGCGCCTGCGCGAGTGGATTCCGAAACTCGAATCCGAGCGATCGGCGGAGGCGCAGGTTTTCCACGATCGACTGAAAGGCATCGAATCCCTCGTCGGCATGGTGGACTCGATGGCCGAGTCCTTCCTCAGGGGCGGCATGGTACACAGCCTCGGCCTCAAAGTGCTGGTCGCCGCCGCAAACAAGAAGAGCGCCAAAAGGAGCAAATCATGAAAGTTCTTCTTACCGGAGCTTCCGGTTTTATTGGATCGAAGCTGACGAAGCGTCTCGAATCTGCCGGGCATCGCGTGCTTCCGGTCAGCCGCCGCGCGGGCTCAGGTTACGACTGGTCGGACGACAGTCTCGCGCGAGGGGTTCGTGAAGCCGATGCCGTGATTCATCTCGCAGGGGAAAACCTGTTTGTTAAGCGATGGAGCGCCCGCCAAAAAGAGATTCTCATCAACAGCCGAAAGGACAGCACCATGAAACTTGCCGCGCTTGTGGCTGCCCGCAAGCCGTCGTGCTTCATCAGTTCGTCCGCGGTTGGTTATTACGGACCCAGCGAAACCATGCGATTTAACGAAGACTCGCCGCGCGGCCAGGATTTCCTGGCCGATCTTTGCGGCGAGTGGGAAGCCGCAACCGAAGTTGCCGCAATGGCCGGCGTGCGGACGGCGATCGTGCGCACCGGCGTGGTTCTGGGCATGGGTGGCGGCGCCCTCGCAAAGATGCTTCCTCCATTCAAGCTGGGACTCGGCGGGCCGCTGGGCAACGGTCGCCAGTGGGTGTCGTGGATTCACATTGACGATCTCGTCTCGTTGTTTCTGTTCATGCTGGAGAATCCTCAGGCCAGCGGCGCATTCAACGGAACGGCGCCTCAGCCCGTCTCCATGAAGGAATTCGCCAAAGCCCTGGGACGCGCACTGCATCGCCCGGCAATTTTCCCGGTGCCGGCGCCAATGTTGCGGCTGGCGCTGGGCGAAGTGGCCGACATTCTTCTGACCGGCCAGCACGTCGAAGCCCGGCGCGCGCGTGAAACCGGTTTCCAGTTTCAGTTCAGGGACATCGAATCGGCATTGACCGACATCGTTGGAAACCAACAAGGGAGGAAATCATGAACGTCTTCACGGGCTACCTGGTCAGCGCAATCCTCGCCATGACGCTGGCGATCACCATTGTTCTGTTTCTGCGCAAGGCGCTTTATCAATTGCTCGTCGAACTCTGTGGCAACGGCGCACGCGCGCAGTACTGGTCGATTTTTTCGGGATTGTTTCTGGTTCTCTGCACGCTCTACGGAGTGCTGGTGTCGCTGCCGGATGTTGACTCCAAAATCGGCTCGCAGTTCCCCGGAATCGCCGCCGGCCTCGCGAGTTTTCGCGCCGGCGTGCTGGGGCTGCTGCTGGCATTCAGCGGGGTTGCGATTGTGCTGGTTCTCGGAATTCACCGTCACGAAAATCAATTGGCGCAAAAACCTTCCAGCGAGTTGCACTGATGTAACAACCGCGCATTCTGCGCGCCGGGCCAGTTTCATAAGCGAAACCGTTACTTGGGGCTCGATATCCCTCAAGAAACATCTCCTGAAAAAAGTTTCTGGAAATGTGCAGGGGAATATATCCAGTAATTTTCTCCCGCACGCGACAGCGCGCGATTCCCTTCAGGAGCGGAACCTCCAAACGCCAAAGGGGAATGCCGTGCCACCAAGTGGTATTGGAGCGCACCGGATTTTGCGAAATCCTGGGCTAAGCCTTTGATTCATTTGAAAAATATTCTTGGAAAACATCGTGCAATGCAGCGGCAAGAGTGCGTGAAGGAGAAATTCCATGAAATCCGGATGTTCACTTTTAACTCTGCAGCTTATTGCGATGGTTTTCCTTGGTGTGATTCCTGCCTCCGCTCAGGAGAGCCGCAAATTGTTCTCGACACCCTTTACGGTCAGTTCCGGCACTGAGACGATTCCGGATTCCGCGGGAGGTCAGCATAACGGTCAAGTGACTCTGCTGACTCCATCTCGTATGTCCATCAATGGTAGTTCGGCGGTGACTCATTGGGGACTGGGCTACCAACCGGAGTTTGAATTCCGTTTTGGCAATGGTCTGGCGAACTCCTGGAACCATTCTGCCGATTTCCACTTCGATCACAAGTACACACGGCGGACGAAGCTGGACTTCGGTCACTCGTTCGTCAAGAGTTCGGATCCGGCGAGACTGCTCACCGACAATATCTTCGTCATGCCGCGAGATAATTTTCGCGAAAACGCGACTGCTTTGACGGTGACCCACGATCATTCCTCGCGCACAGCCTTGAATTTTCGATTCGACAATACGTTCACGAAAATCAGTTCCGGTGATCGTACGGGGACAACATTTCTTTTGAATCAGTACGGAGTGGCTGGAACTGCCGGCCTGTCGCGGCGACTGGGTGAGCGTCATAAAATGACACTTTCATATTCTCTGATCAAATTCAGCCCATATCGATTCGGCTCCGCAGTGGATGCAGCTCAGTTCGCGGCCAGCATCCCAATAGTCACAGCCGGCATCGCGCGATTTGCAGAAGATCTGGCGATTTCGTCAGCGCGTTCTGAAGCAGAACCGACGGGCATGGTGGATGGTGGCGGGAACAAGAGCACGACTCCGGCGCCGGAGCCGTCAACGACGGCATCGGTTTCAACGGGTGGAGCGCTTTCGCCGAACGTCCAGATTGGGGGGCAGGACATTTCGGTGTCGGTACCGACGGGCGCTTTGAGTACTGTCGTTAACACAACGGTTGCGGTAACAGCTCCGTCGACGCCGATCGTCACGGTGTCACCGGCTCCCGCACCGGCCGTTACCGTTACAGTCCCATCGACACCGATCGTCTCAGTATCACCGACGCCGGTTCTGACCGTGTCGGTTCCAACTGCGCCTGCTGTTCCGGTTCTGACCGTGCCGGTTCCAATCGCACCTGCGGTTCCCGTTCCAACCGTACCGGTTCCAATCGCACCTGCCATTCCGGTTCCGACCTTGCCAGTTCCAACTGCACCTGCGGTTCCGACTCCGCCCCCGGTTGTTGTTCAGCCTCCGGTTGTGCCGCTGGTTCCGACGATACCGGCTCCTTCGATCAATCCGACGCTTCCCCTGGTGGGCGTTGTAACGCCTCTGCCGACGGGGTCGACATCACCTTCTGGAACGTGTTCACCATCCAACACTACGTGCAGCACGTCGACCAGCACCGTTTCCGTGCCGTTGGTTCCAGTGGTGGGGTCAACAATCACCAAGCTGGCGGTTGAGCCGACTTCTGCTTCTCCAACCGCAGTTCCCGCAGCCACAACCGACAGCGCAGCCCAGGCACCAGCCACTACGGCGAGTGCACCTCCTGCGACTGCGACTTCGGCACCCAGTATGGAAATGCTGGGCAGCGCGTTTCATGTCATGAGTGCAACCTACACGTACGCGAAGGGACGCGGTCTTTTGTTCGAACTATCCGGCGGACTCATGCGGGATCACAACATGACCTATCTCTTGGGAATGCAGGTCGAGCAGCGATTTGACCGTTTGTGGATGGCGGGCGGGTACCAGAGGTTCCTGTCCTTTTTTGGAACTATGCCGTTTCAAGGCGGTCAGCCTGTGGGCAGCATTCCGCTTCCGAATGGAGTTCGGGCCCAGTCCCTGTTTTCTGCACTGACGGGGCGGGTTGGCGGGAAGATCAGCCGAAGAACCGAACTGGAAACGTCTGTTTCATTTTCAAAAAGCACGGCCAATTTTGTTTCACACGATGTGAAATCGGCGATTGGGCGCTTCCGGATCAACTATTGGCTAACGAATCGACTTGGTCTTTTTGCAAATGCCGACACGTTCTTCGAAAGCGAAAACGAGGTTGCGTCGACACAGTTCAATCGGCATCGTTACTTCGGCGGACTCCAGTATCGCATTTCGCCAACAGTCCCATCAGCCGCAGTGGCCAGCAAATAAAATCGCTCCCTGGCTGGACTCATAGGCAAATCCGGGTCAACCCAGGCCACCGGTCGTTCGCTTGAAGAGATACTCACGCAACGCCGGATCGTCGGTGAGACTGGCGGCGCGAGTGAACGCTTCGTGCGCCTCCTGGTTTCGATTCAGCAATTGCAGCAAATGCCCACGTGCGGCCCAGAACGGCTGGTAGTTGACGACGCTGCTTTGAGGCAAAGCATCGAGTGCATTCAGACCGGCTGTGGGATTGCCTGCTTGTGCCAGCGCCACGGCACGTCCCACCGATGCGCCGATGTTGGGCGCGAGCCCGACAAGGCCTTCGTAAAGCAACGCGATTTCCTGCCAGTCCATGTTTCCGGTTTTGGCGCGAGCCGCATGGATGGATTGGATTGCGGCCTCCAGTTGATAACGCCCGCTTCGGCCAAACCCGGCGGCAGTCCTCAAAAGTTTTTCGGCTTCTTCCATCAAGTCCTCCAGCCAACGTGTGGTGTCTTGCTGGTCGAGCGGGATAAATTCGCCGGCACTGGAAAAACGCGCATCACGCCTGGCCTCGCAGTGCAACATCAAGGCCAGCAAACCCAGTGCTTCCGGTTCAGCGGGCATCAGCTGAACGAGGACGCGCCCGAGAACAACGGCTTCCCATGCCAGAGCACGGTGAGTTGACGCGGCGTCGGGCAAGCTTTCCCAGCCTGTCGTGTATGCGGCGTAGATGGCATCCAACACGAACGAAAGCCGCTCGCTTAATTCCGGTGGTTCCGGAATCCGAAACGGAATACAGGCATCGCGAATCTTGCTCTTGGCTCGCACGAGTCTCTGACTCATGGCAACGGGAGACACCAGGAACGCAGAGGCAATCTTTGCGGCGTCTACCCCAAGCACTACCTGCAGCATGAGCGGCGTGCGTGCGGCGACATCAATGGCAGGGTGCGCACACACGAAAAGCAGCTTCAGGCGTTCGTCTGGGAAAAACTCATTCTCCTTCGCTGACGATTCAGCTTCCCCGGCCAGGTGCAGCAACAAAGGCTCGGCATCTCGCCGGGTCTGTTGCCGGCGGTACGCGTCAATCACGCGGTGTTGCGCAACGCGCATGAGCCACGCCTCGGGCTTGTCTGGGACCCCATTCATAGGCCAGTTTTCCAGAGCGGCAACCAGCGCCTCGCTCAACGCATCCTGCGCATCGGCAATGTCGCCGGTGCGCGAGGCGATATAAGCAAGCAGTCGTGCATACGAATCACGTGCAACAGCTTCAATCGCGTCATGCGTGGCGAATTTGTTCATTCCTGAAAATAACTTCGATTGCGACAACAGGCGTGATGCCCGCCGCAATCCGTAAATTTGTTGAACGGGTTATTTTGAATGTCTCGCACGAATCACCAGCCAGGTCTTCCGCGCGATAAAAAGCAGGACCTGACTTATGATCGCCGTCCCAACTCCAAACAGGCGATAGGCACCGAGCCACACCGCAACTCCGATGATGGCGAACAATACGCCCGAATACATCCAGAACCCCGAAAGGACAATTACCGGGACGAAGACAAACCGAACAGCGCTCGCATACTGCTGGACTTCCGATGGCACGCCATAAATGTAACCGAGTATCGGAATGGTGACGATGAGGTGAATCCAACGAAGAATCGAACGTTTGGTGGCATTAGTGATCATTGAAATTCTCTCCATTTGGTATTTGGGTAGTGGAGTCGCTTCGCCTGATTCAAGAATAGGCAAAGAGCGGACGCACTTCGACCGCTGAATGAGAGGCCGCAGGATGGCGCGCAGCCCATTCCAGCGCGGCATCGAGGTCCGGCACGTCAATGATGACGAAGCCACCGAGGAATTCCTTCGTCTCGGCATACGGGCCGTCATGAACCTGCCGCTTCCCGTCCTGCACGGATACCATCGTCGCCGAGTGGGGCGGCTGTAAGCCTGCGGCAGTGACAACGACGCCTGCGGCGCGGAGCGCTTCGCCGTAGGCCTTACCGGCTGCGATCATCGCGCTGTCGCGGCGGTCGAACTGTTCCTGTGGCTGGAAGACAAGTAGAGCGTATTTCATGGTGATTCTCTCGATTGTAGTATTTGGCTTGTTCGTTTCAGAGTCGGAAACATTTTCACGGCTCTGCAACAATGACGTGCGAACCTTCCTCATTTCGACATTGCGAAACAAATTGTTGCAGATAAATCGGGGGACGGGGGTGCGAACTCCTCAGGCGTCGGCTCCGCAATCGGTTCGCAGTTTCCAGGAGTCGCCGCCGGACTATCGAGTCTTCGTGCCGAAATTCTGGAGCCGGCAATCCGTAGCGTCACGATTGTTCTGGTTCTCGGAATTCACCGTCACGAAAATCAATTGGCGCAAGACTTTCCGGCGCGTTGCACTGACGAACACTCGGGCTTGGTGGCGTGGTCCGGCGATTTGAATTGCAATTATGACGCGCGGGATCCTGAAGTCATCGGCCGGGGGATTGCAGTGCGGCGCTGAGCACATCATCGGGTTTGTATTTCCGGATCACGACAACCAGACGTCCGTCCGGACTCTTTCTAAGGTAATAGACAAAGCGGCGAGGCGGCGGGCCCTGTTCCTCTTTGAAGCATTCGAAGTATTCGCCGCGGAACTCTACCGTCATGTATCGATTCCAATCCAGTTTGGGACGGCAGCTCTGCACCTGCACGTCGTAGCCCTGCTCCTCACTACCAGGAAAGATTCGATCCGCGACCAGTTCGCCGAGATAGCGCTTGTGAGAGGCGCGGTCCCACAATCCATGGACCAGAGAAATGGAATACAGCGGAAGCGTGCCGATAGTGCTGTTGCCTTCGATCGCGGCAAACCCTCGCACGACGGACTCCAGGAAGAAGTAGAGGTAGAGCAGTACGAGCGGATCCATCCAGAAATTGGCGGCGCCGCTGATGGCGTTGGCTGCGAAAAACTTTCCTTCGTGTTCCAGGTATAGTTGCTTTGCCAGGTTGTCGGACACCATTCCCGGATGTGAAACGAAAGAGTAAATCCGACCGATCAGAAACCCTACGGCGAGGAAGCCTTCAATCATGGCAGACGCAATGGCGGGACCCCGGATTCCCATCGTTGCCCGGTAGCGAGCCGGGAAAAACGCCAACACCGTCGATGCGATGTAGCCTGCAACTTCCGCGAGTATCCCTCCCAGTGGCATAGCGGAAACAGAATAACCGGAGGTCATGAAACCGGCGGCGTTTCTGACCCGGGCGCGTCACTCCTTGACCACCTGATGAACCTTCGATGCCTCCTGTTCGCAAAACGGAGCCACCCAATCCAGCACCTTGTGAACTTCGGATACGCCATTCCTGATATCGATTGTGATCGACCGATCGGGCGGAGCGCGCCGGCCGTTGACAAAGACGGGGCGACCTGCATAATATGTCGCCACTCGACATGTCGCCGGAGGACGTATGGAACATTTCCCACTGACCGAGGCCGTCCTGATGGTTCTGCTGAGCCTGGCCGAACAGCCACGTCACGGATATTCCATCATCAAAGATGTCGAACAGATGAGTGAGGGACGCGTGATTCTCAGCACCGGCACGCTGTACGGAGCTCTTCAGCGGCTCCTGGACCGTGGATGGATTCAACGCTTCGAGGAAGAAGACGCGTCTCGCGATCGACGCGCCTATCGTCTGACTCCGCTGGGCCGGCGCAACCTGAATCACGAGTTTGAGCGGATGAAGCATTTGACCAAACTTGCAAGTCTTCGTATTTCCAGGAAGAAGGCATGACGATGCTGCGCTTATATCGTGTCTTGCTACGGCTGTATCCTGCGCGGTTTGTGGCGGAATGCGGCGAGGAAATGGCCTCTGTCTTTGACGAACTGCAGCAGGGCTGCCGTGCCGAAGGGTTTTCTGCCCGCGTGCGGTTTGGTTTGCGTGAGGTTTCCGGGATGTTGGCCGGAGCGTTGCGCGAGCAGCTTTATGTACGGGATCGAAATCTGTCAGGAGGTACTATGCGTTTTTTTCGGTTTTCACGTTGGACCATCGTCATGATGATTTTGATTTTCTGCGCTGTGAACACCGCCATCGAAAGTGGACGAATGGCTGCCGTTCAATTATCCGGCGGGCCATTTACCTCACACTGGTGGACTCTGCCCGGTGTATTCATGGCGGTGTCTGTATTCCTCGGCGGCATCGGACTGCTCGGCTATTACGTAGTTCACGTGTTGCGGGGTGTCCGGCCCGACAGAGGACAGTAGGCGCGAATTCTCCGGATGCATCACTCCGTCAATGGGGTGTTCGATTTTGACCGGGCATCGGATAGTGCAAGAAGGTTAAATATCCTGGCGTGGGGTATCCACTACTGGATTTCAGCCTCTACCAGCTTGGCGAGAAGCGCTAGCGACTCTTGCCACCCGAGATAGCAAGCCTCGACTGGAATCGCGTCGGGGATTCCTTCCTGGAGAACGTTCAGTTCCGTACCGACGATGACTTTCTTCAAAGAAATTGTGACCTGCATCACACCGGGCAGGTTCGGGTCATCGAACTTGTCTGTATGACGGATGCGTTCGTTGGAAACCAGCTCGAGATATTCCCCTCCGAACGAATGACTTTGGCCATTCGTGAAGTTCGTGAACGACATCTTATAGGTGCCGCCGACTTTCGCATCCAGATGATGCACTTTGCCGGTGAAGCCATTCGGCGGAAGCCATTTGGCCATGGCATCCGGGTTGAGGAACGCTCGATAAATTCTCTCTGGCGTTGCCCGAAGGACTCGATGAAGACGGACTGTGTTTGGCATGATCGTTGGACCTTTCCTTATGAGTTTTCCGGATACTCAAGTTTCGCATAAGTAGAAGCCTCCGGCGCAACTGGTGGCTATCGGCAGAAGTTGTAAGGTGTTGTTATGTCCCCGGAGCCGTCGAAGATCCAGTCCTGGCCGGGCCGCTGAACAGTTCGTCTTTCAGGTGGTCATCCAATACGGTGGAGACGTTTAATGAAAGTCAGCCGGTGTTCCGCTCATGGACACGCTGCGCAAAACGGAGGTCTCTGCGATTCCGCGTCGTGCCGCCAATCAGAATACCTTCGCCGGCGCCGGCCTCCGGTCGATCGGGACCAGAAAGGGGTACAAACCGTCAGACCCCGTTTTCAAGGAATAATGGCTTGAGACGAGGAAGCGCTGAGCTTCACGCCGGTGACGGTGGTCAATGTCATGTTCACGGTGTATGAGAAGCGCTTAACCGATACCGGCCGAATCAGCAGAATGCGGATCGTCGACGATGTGCCAGCCGCCAGATTGCCTACCTCGATCGTGCCTGGGTTCAGCAGACTGACCGAACCAGTTCCAGTCAGCGTGCGGAAAGAGGACTCCGTGATCGCCAGGTTCATCGCGTATCCCGTTCCCGTGTTGGTGAACATCAAGTCGACGTAGTAGTTGCCGGACGCATCCACCCCTTTGCCAGTAACGCTGGTGCTGATGCCGACCGTTCCTACAATCACATTCACAAAGGAAGTCGCCGTCCCGATCTGACCCGACGAGTTGCGATAGCGGAATGTCACTGCTGTCGTGCCGATTCCGAATGAGGTCGAAGAAGTGACATCGACGCCATTGACCTGCGGCGTCAGCCGAACGGGAGCTGAATCCGTCGGATCCAGCGCGGAGCCGGATGCCAGGAATGCCGCCAGCAGTTGCGATGAACTGGCCCTTGCGCCCGCAGCAGAAGTCGCCGCAATCGTTATGGAAGCCGGGGCCGTAACAACAGGGGGAGAAACCTGCTTGATTGTGATCGTCACGGTCGCGATGGTGGAAAGTGACGTTCCGTCGTTCGCGCGATACGTGAAGCTGTCGCTGCCGGTGTAGCCTGCTGTCGCATTGTAGCTGAACGATCCGTTCGCGTTCAGCGTCAACGTGCCATGCGTCGGACCAGAGTTCAGAACTGCGGTCAGTGCGTCGCCTTCGACATCGGTATCGTTGGCAAGAACACCTGAGAAGGCGACAATCAGCGGCGTGTTCTGATTCGTAACGTAGATGTCATCATTTGCAGTCGGCGCCAGATTGAGGGGTAATAGCACGCCCGTTGCAATTACTTTGATGAAGTCAAAGGCCGCGGCGGGATCTACAGGTGCGACGGCAAAAATCCGCAGCGTCACCGGTGATGTGCTGGACGGCAGGCTGAGCGTGATCAGGTAGGTCGCAGTATCCAGTGACGTCGCCACGCGGGAAACAACCGTCTGATAGTCATCGAGACTGCTGCGAATTTCCAGGAAGGCCGGCCCGCCTTCTTCGACGTTCGCTTCGATAGACAGCGACGTGAGCGCCAGCCTCTTGTCCGGAATCACTGGCACGGTGAGTTCGAATTCCGTTGGCACATCAATTGGATTACCGCTTGCATCCAGGATTGGGTCCGATGTCCGCGAGGTCACCGCAATCGTTGTTGTGCCGTCCGGAAGCGTGGTGATGACAGTCTCCAGTGCCTGTGGTTCCACCGGCGGAAGCTGGATGTTCGGGCTCGGCGTCGCCACGATCGCGGCATTCAAACCGTCGCCGGTGAATTGTCCGACGACGGTGCCAATCGGCGTCACACCGGCCGCGGCATCGTGCAACGCGTTGGCTGCCACACTCTGTCCGACGATCTGCACGCGGCTGACGTCGGCCAATGCCGTTGTACCGAAGGCAATAGTCTCGATCCGTCCGAAGGCAGCGGTAATCACCTGCGACGCTCCGCTGAGCAAGCCCGCGTCGAGTGTGACGCCAAGCGACGCCGCAATTGCCGACGTCAGTTGCGAAACCGCCGTGGCGTTGCCCAGAATCGCATCGTTCGCCGGCGCCTCCGGCGCGGACAACCCCGCGGCGAGTTGCTGGTAGAAGCTACCGGCAACATCCGACGCTGAGACACCAGCAGCGCCATTGAGCAATGCCGCAATCTGTTCCGCTGCAGTCTGCAGTTGCACGCCGAGACGGTAGAACTCGAACGCGTCCGGCTTACCGAACGTGAGGTTCTCACTCAAATCGCGGATCGAAAGCAGCCCGGTCACCGCCGGATCATTGCCGGCAGCCCGCACCAGCACGGCGTTGGCTTGATCCACGCTTAGCCCGGACTGGAGCAACGACGTGAACAGAGAACTTACCGGCGACAGCAATGTTGGCACGCCGGAGCCCAGCGGAGTGGCCGGCGCGCGCACCGGAACCGTGACGGGCAGGCCGGTAAATGTGTCGATGCCGCCGATGCCCACCAGCTGGCCTTCATCGAGATCGAGAATGCCGTTACCGTTTCGGTCATACACTTCAAGCGGCACGTTGAGCCGGTAGCTGCCATCTTCGTCGGTGATCGCGAATGGCTCATCGGCATCGAGACTCAGATTGAAGTTCGCATCGAAGAACACGGTAGCTCCGGCAACCGGTCCGTCGAAGAAGCTGCCGCCGTTGGCCAGGTTGAACCCGACGGTACCGGAGAAAGAGAACAGAACCGCGTTAATCGTGATCGTGAACTTCACTTTGCCCGATTCCGTGATCCAGCCATCAAGGCTCGCCAGAGTGAAGCCGAAAACCTTCAACGTACCGTCCGCGTCTCCTGAGAATGCGTAACCGCCAGAATCGCGAGTCAGCCCAACCTTCAGTGTGCC
>Ga0099792_10000773_pt1 | contig 11712 bp, 12 predicted proteins | sample Rivendell_Oct201_8_FD_83780 | JGI IMG/M metagenome (GOLD analysis project Ga0099792, IMG submission 83780) | Vadose zone soil microbial communities from the Eel River Critical Zone Observatory, Northern California, USA -... | ecosystem: Environmental > Terrestrial > Soil > Vadose zone >...
AGCGGCAACATTCCGGGTCGGGTGGGTTTCATCGAAGTGCTGCCGCAGTAGCGGCGGTCGTTGTTGCGCCCTCTACCCTTGCGGGAGAGGGCACAATAAGTCACGCCGCGTTCGCGGAGGTGCAACTTTGTAGGGTGGGCAAAGGCGAGAGCACTACGTCGCCATTTAAGCAATCCTATCGTGCGCCATTGCCCACCAAAGGATGGTGCAATTCGCATTGATGCTGCTGGTGGGCAATGGCGCACGAGAGGCTTACTACGCGGAAGCGCCGCGCCAGCGCCTTTGCCCACCCTACGCGCTACACCTCCACCGGCAGCCCGACGTAGTTCTCAGCGAGCGTGCGCTTGCCTGCTTCGGAGCTTGCGAAATAATCGAGCTCCGCCAGCTGGCATTTGCGATCGAAGGCATTGTGGGTTGGATGTAGATGCAGCATCTGCGTCATCCACCAGGAGAAGCGCTGCGCCTTCCACACCCGCCGCAGGCAGGTGCGTGAATAGCGCTCCAGCAGGTCGCCGCGGCTTCTCTTGTAGTACTGCACCATCGCGCGCGCGAGCACCACGACGTCGGCAAACGCCAGGTTCATGCCCTTGGCGCCGGTCGGCGGCTGGATATGGGCGGAATCGCCGGCCAGGAACAGCCGACCGTGTTGCATCGGCTCGACCACGAAGCTGCGCATCGCGGTGATACTCTTCTGCAGCATCTTGCCCTCGGCAAGCTCGCGCGTCCCGCCGATCCGCGCATGCAGCTCCCGCCAGATGCGCTCGTCCGGCCAGGCTTCGACCTCGTCGTCGGGCGTGCATTGCAGATAGAGGCGCGCGAGCACGGGCGAGCGCATGGTGTAGAGCGCAAAGCCGCGCTCGTGGTAGGCGTAGATCAGCTCCTTGTCCGGCGGCGGCGAGTGCGAGAGAACGCCGACCCATCCGAACGGATATTCGCGGTCGTAGACCGAAAGCACGCCCGACGGGATGCTCGGGCGGCTGATGCCGTGGAAGCCGTCGCAGCCGCCGATGAAATCGCAGTCGATCTCCTCGTTGCGGCCGCCATGACGGAAACGGATCTTCGGCTTTGCGCTCGTAACGTCGTGGAGGCTCACGTCGTCAACCTCGAACAAAATCTGTTCGCCGTCGGCAAGCCGCTTTTCGATGAGGTCCTTGATGACCTCCTGCTGGCCATAGATGGTGACACCCTTGCCGACCAGCTCGCGAAAGTTGATCTGGTGCAGCGCGCCGTCGAAGCAGAAATGAATGCCGTCGTGGGAGAGGCCTTCGCGCTGCATGCGCTCGCCCACGCCGGTCTCGATCAGAAGGTCGCGCGCCCACTGCTCAATCAAACCGGCACGGATGCGGCCCTCGATATAGTCGCGGCTGCGATTCTCGATGATGATGGAGTCGATCCCTTCGAGATGAAGGAGATGCGAGAGCATCAGGCCTGCGGGCCCGGCGCCGACGATTCCGACCTGTGTACGCATCGTTTCATATCCTGATTGGCGCCTGCCCTATACGGGGTCAGCTCCAAGAGCGCAAAGGGTCCCGCCTCAGTGCGGCCAGCCGTAGCGCGGCACGCTCGCCTTATAGCGCCGGTAGTCCTCGCCGAACTTGGCTTCGAGATAGCGCTCCTCGCGGCGGACCACGCCGAAATGGAGCAGCAACGCCGTCGGAAGGAGCAGGATCGCCATCCAATCGGATGCCAGAGCGGCCGCGAGCCCCGTCAGTATGAGGATGGCACCCACATACATCGGATTGCGGACGTGGGCATAGATCCCGGTCGTCGCGAGCGCGAGCGAGGGTCGCCATGGCTTCACGTTGGTGCCGACCTGCTTGAAGGCTTGCTCCCCCACAACGACAAGAACGCCTCCACCAAGGAGCAACACGGCGCCGATACCGATGCGAGCCGGCCAATTCAGGACCGATGCCAAGGCGTTCAGCGGCAACAGCCAGTCGCCCACGACACCAACGACCAGTGTCGCCAGCGCAATCAACGGCGGGGGCGCGATCACGCCGGCTGTGTCGGATGGTGCGCGCCCGTCGCTCATGATCTCACCCCAGCGCGGTTGCAAGGTCGGCAATCAGATCATCGGCATCCTCGATGCCGACCGAGAGCCGCACCAGCGTATCGCCGATGCCGAGCGTCGCACGCACCTCGGGCGGCACCGAGCCATGCGTCATCAGCGCCGGATGCTCGATCAGGCTTTCCACGCCGCCGAGACTTTCGGCCAGCGCGAACAGCTCGCAGCGCTCGAGGAAGCGTTTGGCATCGTTCAGGCTGCCGTGAAGATCAGCTGAGATCATGCCGCCAAACGCACTCATCTGCTTCTTGGCGAGCGCGTGCTGCGGATGGCTCGGCAGACCAGGATAATAGACGCGTCGCACCTTCGGGTGCCGCTCGAGCCATTGCGCGATCCTGAGCGCCGAGATGCAGTGGCGCTCCATCCGCAACGCGAGCGTCTTGAGTCCGCGCAGTGCCAGGAACGAGTCGAATGGACCTTGAATGGCGCCGATCGCATTCTGCAGGAACGTCATGCGCTCGGCGAGCTCGGCATTGTCGCCCACGATGGCGACGCCCCCCACAATGTCAGAGTGGCCGTTGAGATATTTGGTAGTCGAATGCACCACCAGATCGAAGCCATGCTCGAGCGGGCGCTGCACATAGGGACTGGCGAAGGTGTTGTCGGCGCCGGTCAGGATGCCGCGCTGCTTGGCGATCTCGGCGATGCGCGCCAGATCGACGAGCTTCAGCGTCGGATTAGTCGGGCTCTCGACCCATATAAGGCGAGTGTTCGGACGGATCGCGGCTTCGAGCCGCTCGGCATCGGTGAGATCGACATAGCTGATGTCGAGCCCAGCCGAGCGCCGGCGCACGCGCTCGAACAAACGCCGCGAGCCGCCGTAGAGATCATCGACCGCGACGATGTGCGAGCCATGGTCGAGACAATCGAGCGTGGTCGCGATCGCCGAAAGGCCGGAGGCGAATGCGAACGCCGCGCGGCCGCCTTCGAGATCGGCGGCGCAACGCTCGAACGCCATGCGGGTCGGGTTCTTGGTGCGCGCATAGTCGTAGCCCTTGTTGACGCCCGGGCTCTGCTGCACGAAGGTCGACGTGGCGTAGATCGGCATCATCACCGCACCGGTCGTCGGATCGGGCTCCTGCCCGGCATGCACGCAGCGTGTGGCGAAGTCGAGATTTTTGGTCATCACGCGGTTTCCATTTCAGTCAGGTCGGGCCAGCAACCTCCGCTCATGCCCGCGCAAGCGGGAATCCAGGCTGCTGCTCCTCTATTGTGAATCTGGATCCCCGCTTTCGCGGGGTACGAACGGCCGGAAGACGCTCCATCCTAAACCGCATCACGTCGTGATCCGGAAATAGTTGATGAGATCGAGCCGTGTCGCGACGCCGAGGAACTGATCGCCGTCCATCACAATGGCGGTGTAGTCCTTGCGGAACAGCGGCACGAGGTCGGCGATCGGTGCGTCGGCCGAGATGGTCTCGAGGCGCGTCACCATCACGTCCTTGACCGGTCGCTCGAACGCCTTGTTGGTGCCGCTGGTGTCAGTAATGAGGGCAGCCAGTACGTCGCTCTCGTCGACGAGCCCCACCACGTGTCCACTCTCGTCGATTACCGGCAGCTGCGAGACACCGCTCGAGCGCATGCGCGAGAACACCGCGCGCAGATTGTCCTGCGGCCGTACCACGATCGCCATGCCCTCGTTGTAGCGGCCGATGACCACGTCACGCACGGTGCCGTGGCGCTCCGGATGGGTCCAGCCTTCCTGCGCCAGGAACGCCGGGTTGAACACCTTGGAGAGATACTTGGCGCCGGAGTCGCACACCAGCGTCACCACCCGCTTGGGCTCGTTCTGGGCGCGGCAATAGCGCAGCGCCGCCGCGAGCAGCGTGCCGGACGATGAGCCCGCCAGAATGCCTTCGGAGCGCAAGAGCTCGCGCGAGGTTGCGAAGCTCTCCGGATCGGGAATCGCATAGGCCTTGTTGACCAGCGAGAGATCGCAGATGGGCGGGATGAAATCCTCGCCGATGCCTTCGACCGCCCAGCTTCCGGCCGCAGTCATTTTTCCGGTCTCGACAAGGGGCGCAAGGATCGAGCCTTGCGGATCGGCCAGCACCATCTCGGTCTTGGGAGACGCGCTGCGCATGCAGCGGCCAAGGCCCGTGAGCATGCCGCCCGAGCCGACGCCAACCACCACCGCATCGATGTTGCCGTCCATCTGGCGCAGCATCTCGGGACCGGTCGCCAACTCATGTGCGCGCGGATTCGCCGGATTGGCGAATTGATTGACGTAGAAGGCGCCCGGCGTGCGCTTGGTGATGGCCTCAGCTACATCCTGGTAATAGTCGGGATGGCCCTTGCCGACATCGGAGCGGGTCGAGACGACCTCGGCGCCCATCGCCTGCGCGTGCAGCACCTTCTCGCGCGCCATCTTGTCCGGCACGACCAACACGGTGCGGTAGCCTTTGCGGCCGCCGACCAGCGCGAGCCCGACGCCGGTGTTGCCGGCGGTCGCCTCGACGATCGTACCGCCGGGCTTGAGCTGTCCGTCCGCCTCCGCCGCCTCGATCATCGAGCGCGCCGGGCGATCCTTGAGCGAGCCGGATGGATTGGCGCTCTCGAGCTTGAGGAACAGCCGGCAGGGTCCGCACTCAAGGCGCGTCACCTCCACGAGCGGCGTTTCGCCGATGAGGTCGAGAACCGTGGGCATGGCCATCTATAGCATTGCGCAGTGACGTTCGTCCCGGCCTAGTGCTCCGCTTGCGGCAACCGCTGCAGGAACTTCAAATTCGCCGCACTGGCGCAGGCTCAAGCCTTGAGCCACTCCACAAGCGCTTGGGTGACCTCCGCCGGCCGCTCCAGGGTGGAGAGGTGACCGCAGTCGGGCACGCGAACGAGTCGCGCGCCCGCAATGCCGGCAGCGATCTCTTCCGAGAGTGCAGGTGGTGTCAGCTCGTCGCCATCGCCGACCAGCACCAGTGTCGGACAACGAATCGATGCGAGCTGCGGGCGGCAATCCGCGCGCGTCATGATCGCGCGCTGCTGGCGCACGAAGGCCTCCGGCCCGGTTTCCTTGGCCATGGTGCGCACGATCGTCCGCAGCGCCTCGTCGCCATGACGATCGCGATGCACAAACACCGGGAACAGCAGATCGGGCACCCCGGAGAATAGCCCGGTCTTAGCGAGCAAGATCATCGAGCGGCGCCGCTCGCTCTGCTCCGCCGTGTCAGGGCGCGCCGAGCTATCGAGCAGCGCCAGCCGCGCCACCCGGTCCGGCGCCTCCCGCATGATCGCCAAGGCGATGTAGCCTCCCATCGACAGGCCCACGAGCGCAAATCGTGGTGGCGCGGTGGCCAGAATGTGGGTCGCGATCGCCGCCACGCTGTCGTCGCGCCGATGGTCCGCAATGGTCACCGGGCCGAAGCCCCAGAGCGCAGGAATCTGCTCGGCATACAGACGCGCCGAACAGTTGAGTCCTGGCACGAGGACAATCGGTAAAGCCCCATTCATGCTGTCTCCTTTGCGCCGCAGGCAGAAAAAATTAGGTATTAATACGACTTATTGCACTGCAGCATGATTGACTTTCAGCCCTGCGCGCCTATCTTCCGCGCAAGATGGTTCGATCCATTCGACCGCACCCCCCTCGCACGCGTCGTCATCCTGTCACCCGAGGCGGGTAATCAATAGGTCTCGATTCGAGGATTCATGCCTTTTTCAAAGCTTGGCTTGTCCAACAAGGTTCTGGCCGCCGTTAAGGCGGCAGGTTACACCGCCCCCACCCCGATCCAGGAACAAGCGATCCCGCACGTGCTCGCCCGTCGCGACGTGCTCGGCATCGCGCAGACCGGCACCGGCAAGACCGCCGCCTTCACGCTGCCGATGCTCACCATGCTGGAGAACGGCCGCGCCCGTGCGCGCATGCCGCGCACGCTCATTCTCGAGCCGACCCGTGAGCTCGCCGCGCAGGTGGAAGAAAGCTTCATCAAATACGGTGCCGGGCAAAAGCTCAATGTCGCGCTGATCATCGGCGGCGTCTCGTTCGACGACCAGGACAATAAGCTGATGCGCGGTGTCGATGTCTTGATCGCAACGCCCGGACGCCTGCTGGATCATTTCGAGCGTGGGCGCTTGCTACTCACCGGTGTCGAACTGCTGGTGATCGATGAAGCCGACCGCATGCTCGACATGGGTTTCATCCCGGACATCGAGCGCATCTGCAAGCTGGTGCCGTTCACACGCCAGACTCTCTTTTTCACCGCCACCATGCCGCCGGAGATCCGGCGCATTACCGAACAGTTCCTGCACAATCCGATCAAGGTCGAGGTGTCGCGGCCGGCGACGACGGTCGCGGCCATCACCCAGCTCCTGGTGAAATCCGGGCGCGAGGGTTACGAGAAGCGCGACATCCTGCGCCGCCTGATCCGTGCCAACGAGAACTTCAAGAACGCCATCATTTTCTGCAATCGCAAGCGCGAGGTCGCCCAGCTCCACCGCTCGCTGGTTCGCCACGGCTTCAATGCCGCGGCGTTGCATGGCGACATGAGCCAGCCCGAACGGATGGCGGCACTCGACTCCTTCCGAAAAGGTGACGTAAGCCTCTTGATTGCCTCTGACGTCGCCGCCCGCGGTCTCGATATCCCGGACGTGAGCCACATCTTCAATTTCGATGTGCCGTTCCACGCGGACGACTACGTCCACCGCATCGGCCGCACCGGCCGTGCCGGTCGCAGCGGCATCGCGATCTCGATCGTCACCGGCGCGGACAGCAAATCGGTGGCCGCGATCGAGAAGCTGATCGGCCAAAGCATTCCGTGGATGGGCGAGCCGCCGGCAGCTGCCGAGGGCGAAGCGCCTGCCCGCACAGGCGATCGTCGCCAAGGCCGGCACGATCGCAACGGCGCCCGCGAGCACGGCGCCCGCGACCAGGGCACCCGCGACCATGGCGGCCGCGAGCGCAAGCCCGACCGCAAACCACGTCGGGACGAGCAGGCTCCTGCGCAAGCCACCGCGGCCCAAGCCGCCGCACCTGTGGCGCGGATCGAGGATGCGCGGCCGCGCCGCCCGCAACGGCCGGCGCCGCAACGCGATGCACGCGAGGACGCCGCGAGCGAGATGCATCTGCCGGCCTTCCTGCTGCGGCCGGTCGTGCGCGCGAAGGCTTAGTCTCGCACGGTTGACCGAGCTGTTTTGCTATCAGGAGCAGCATGCTCCGTTCATTCCCGCGCAAGCGGGAATCCAGTGTTGCAATCTATGATGTCCGATATTTTGTGCTGGTCCGCTTTCGCGGGACGAACGGAGAGTTAGTCGAAGCTCCGACCTACTTCTTCGCTCGACGCTTGGCCACCGATTTCTCGCTCACTCGCTTCTTACTCCTCTCGCCCACTGCTTTCTTGCCCGCCTTCTTCACCGCCCGCACGCCGGTTCGCCGCGCGGCTGCGAGCGCCGCGTGCGCCCAGGTCGCCAATTCATCGGGATCGTCATAGAGCCGCTCCGGCATGCGCCGGTATGACATCACGCCGCGCCTGCCGTCCTTGGTCTCATAGGTGAAAGGCGGCAGGTTCTCCCGCTCGAAGGCCGGCGTGCTCAACTCGTCGGCCTTGAGATAGATGACGCCGTCGGCCACCAGCGCGAACATGGTGCCGTCCGCATAGATACCCGCGCCGCCGAACATGCGACGTACCGCCACCACACCAAAAACAGAAAACAGTTCCTGGATGTCGTCAGGCGTCACGAGTGCGCGTCAGCGCCACCGTCAGCCGCCGGCTTGAGCTGCACCGACTCGCCGCAGCCGCAGGTCGACGTCTGGTTCGGGTTGTTGAACACGAACTGCGCCGCGAGCTTGTCGGTCTTGTAGTCCATCTCGGTGCCGATCAGAAACAGGATCGCCTTGGGGTCGATCAGCACGCGCACGCCCTTGTCCTCGACCACCTCGTCGGCGGGCGCGACCGCGTCGGCATATTCCATGGTGTAGGTCATGCCGGCGCATCCGCCGTTCTTGACTCCGACGCGCACGCCCACGACCGGCTTGGCCGCGTTCGCCATCACGTACTTGATGCGCTCAGCGGCGGCTTCCGTGAGCCGGACTACCTGTGGTCTTGGCCTCGCCATTCCTAACTCCTTCTCCGGGTTCAAGGCCCGGGCGGAATCTCGCTCCTAACATAGCAACGAACGCCCGATTGTGAAGTGTGCCACTTGCAAAGCTGCACCTATTCCAGGCTCGAATCTTAGTAAATTGTCCACAATCCCGGCGTCGCCAGCTCCAGAAGGTGCCGGTCGGGATCGCGAAAGTACACGCTTTCGCCGCCGCGCGACCATTTGGTGCGCCCCTCGATTGCGATGCCGTGCGCGGCAAGCCGTGCCTCCCATTCCACCAGCTCGTCGCGACTGATCGCAAACGCGATATGCAGCGGACCGTGACCATCGTGGGGCGGGATGGTACCGCCCGGCATCCGCACGGTCTCGAGCGTGAAACCGCGTCGGAAGATGAGTAGCACGCTGCGCCCGCCGACATCGTAAGCGTGGAACCGCTGGTCGCTGGTGAGCGCCTTGAGCCCCAGCACCTCCCTGTAGAAGCGCGCCGCGCGCTCGAGATCATCCACATAGAGCGATGTCTCGAGCACACTGTCGAGCTTCGGCATGGCTACCACATGTTGAGCGTCGCACGTGCCTCGTCCGACATCCGGGTCTGATCCCATGGCGGATCCCACACCACATTGACCTTGACGGGTCCGACGCCGGCGACGCTTGCCACCGCGTTCTCCACGTTGGTGGGCAAGTCCTGCGCCGCCGGACAGTTAGGCGTCGTCAGCGTCATGTCGACCGTTACGGTGCGGTCGTCCGCGATATCGATGCGGTAGATCAGCCCGAGCTCATAGACGTCGGCCGGAATCTCAGGATCGTACACGGTCTTGATCGCGCCGATGATATCGTCGGTCATGCGGGCAATCTCATCGGCCGGGAGCGCCGAGGCGCCGTTGTCCACGACAGGTGCATCAGCCTTGGTGTCTTCGGTCATGCGAAAAACTCCTGCGCCTTGACGAGCGCCTCCGCCAGGCGATCGACTTCGGCCTTGGTGTTGTACATCGCAAACGATGCCCGGCAGGTCGCCGTCATGCCGAAGCGTTTCAGGAGCGGCATCACGCAGTGGGTGCCGGCGCGCACCGCGACACCGCCGCGGTCGATAATGGTGGCGACATCGTGCGGGTGCGTGCCCTTGATCTCGAAGGAGACGATCGCGCCCTTGCCTTTTGCGGTGCCGATGATGCGCAGCGAGTTGATCTCGCGCAGCCGCTCGTGCGCATAGCCCACGAGCTCCTGCTCGTGGACGCGGATGCGGTCCTTGCCAACCGAGGCGATGTAGTCGATCGCAGCCCCAAGCCCGATCGCCTGCACGATCGAGGGCGTGCCGGCCTCAAAGCGATGCGGCGGATCGCCATAGGTGATGTGATCCTCGAACACTTCGCGGATCATCTCGCCGCCGCCGTTGAACGGCGGCATCGCGGCGAGGTGCTCGTATTTGCCATAGAGCACGCCGATGCCGGTCGGCCCATAGAGCTTGTGGCCGGTGCAGACGTAGAAGTCGCAGCCGATATCCTGCACGTCGACATCGAGATGCACCGCGCCCTGCGCGCCATCGACCAGCACCGGAATGCCGCGCGCATGCGCGATCCGAACCACCTCTTTCACCGGCACCACGGTGCCGAGTGCGTTCGACATGTGGGTGATCGCAACCATCCTGGTGCGCGCGGTGAGGAGCTTCTCGAACTCATCGATGAGGAAATTGCCGTCGTCGTCGACCGGTGCCCACTTGATCACCGCGCCCTGCCGCTCGCGCAGGAAATGCCACGGTACGATATTGGAATGATGCTCCATGATCGAGAGCACGATCTCGTCGCCCGCCTTGATGCGCTCGCGCCCGAACGTATAGGCGACCAGGTTGATCGCCTCGGTGGCGTTGCGGGTGAAGACGATCTCCTCGGGGCGGCTGGCGTTGAGAAACGCGCGCACGCGCTCACGCGCGCCCTCGTAGGCCTCGGTCGCCGCATTGGCGAGAAAATGCAGGCCGCGGTGCACATTGGCATATTCGGCAGTGTAGGCGTGATGCAGGCGGTCGAGCACTGCCTTCGGTTTTTGCGCGGAGGCGGCGTTGTCGAGATAGACCAGCGGCTTGCCGTAGACCGGCATGGCGAGAATCGGAAAGTCCTCGCGAATGCGGGCGACGTCATAGGCGCCATTGCTAACAGCCGGATGCATGTCACTCTCTCGCCTGCAGCCACGCGGCGACCTGCTCCATCAGAGCGTCGCGCAGCCCAGCATGCTCGATGCCCTCGACCGCTTCGCCGATGAAGGCCTGGATCAGCAGCGCCTCGGCTTCCTTTGTCGGAATGCCGCGCGCCTTGAGATAGAACAGAAGGTTGTCGTCAAGCGCGCCGGTGGTCGCGCCATGGCCGCATTGCACGTCGTCGGCGTAGATTTCCAATTCAGGCTTGCTGTCGGCCTCGGCCTCCTCGGACAAGAGCAGCGCATGGGCCGCCATCTTGGCGTCGGTCTTCTGCGCCTTGGGCGCCACCGTGATGCGGCCCTGGAATACGCTGCGGCTCTCGCCGTCGAGCACCGACTTGAAGGTCTCGCGGCTGGTGCAGGCACGCCCGATGTGATCCGCCACCAGCGTCGTGTCGGCATGCTCGCGGCCCTTGAGCAGGCTGGCGCCGCGGACACCCGCGACCGTGCCCTCGCCGTCGAAGCGTATGAACAGCTGGTTGCGCACCACAGGCGCGCCCACGGTGAACAGAAACTCGTTGAACCGCGCGTGGGCGCCGATGGCGGCCATCAGGCTTGAGACGTGCAGCGCGCCCGCCCCTGCGGCCGTGATCTTCACATGGTCGACATGGGCGTCGTCGCCGACCTTGAGCTCTAGCGCGGTATTGACCTGGTCCGCGGCGTCTGGTGCGCCCTCGTGGCTCTCGAGCAGCATCGCGCGCGCGCCGTTGCCGATCAGCACCAGCGAGCGCGTGAACACCGACGCTGGCCGGGTGCCGGAATTGAAGAAAACGAGCCCAATGGGGCGCGTGAGCGATACACCCGGGGCAACCCGGATCACCACGCCGTCGCCCATGAACGCCGTGTTGAGCGCGAGCGCCACGTCATCGCTCGGCGCGATGGTGCCGAGTTGCGACATGACCGCTTCATCGCCTTGAGCCAGCGCCTGCGCCAGCGAGCCGATCGTGAGCCCTGATTCAAGGCCAGCGAGATCAGACAGCTCGGGCACGAAGACACCATCGACGAGAACGACGCGGCGCGCCTCGATCGAGGCCAGCGACGCACCCGCGCTGCGCGCACGCTCGCGCGCCGCCGCATCGGGCGCGCCTGCCAGCGGCTTGGCGTCGCGCATCAGCGCGCGCAGGTCGGTGTACTTCCACTCCTCGACCCGGCGATGCGGCAGGCCAGCCTTGGCGAAGCGCTCGAAGGCGGTCGCGCGCAGCAAGACCGGCCCCGGCAGGCCGGTCTTCGCCTGCCGCCAGTTTTCCGCCAGCTGCTCCTCGGCAGCCGTCCTGATCGGGACTGCGGCCTGTACGGTCACGCCATCTCCTCCTGATATTGCGCGTAGCCTTTCGCCTCGAGCTCGAGCGCCAGCTCCTTGCCGCCGGTGCGCACAATGCGTCCGCGCGAGAGCACATGCACGATATCGGGCACGATGTGGTCGAGCAGGC
>Ga0099792_10000775_pt1 | contig 11668 bp, 11 predicted proteins | sample Rivendell_Oct201_8_FD_83780 | JGI IMG/M metagenome (GOLD analysis project Ga0099792, IMG submission 83780) | Vadose zone soil microbial communities from the Eel River Critical Zone Observatory, Northern California, USA -... | ecosystem: Environmental > Terrestrial > Soil > Vadose zone >...
CGGTATCCGGCCACGGCTCCTCGAGGAGCCGGTCAGGTTCGCAGGCGAAAGCGGGAGGGACCGGCGCGGAGATGAGCTGCGAGAGGAGCCGCTCGTTGACGTCAAAGAGGGCGTCCCCCTCACGGCTCTGCGCGTACCGCTCCTCGTCGCCGTCACGCAGCCGGAGCACGCCGAATGCAGCCAGGAGTCGGAGCGCGTCGACGAAGGCCCGGCGCTCGGCGGAGGACGTCGGGTCGAAGCCGGCGACGCCGTCCTCCTCTGCGCTGAGCTCCTCGACCAGGCGGGCCAGCGTGGCGAGCGTAGTTTGCGAGGGCACGTCGTCGAGGGCGGCGAGCGTCAGGCAGAACAGCGCGTAGCGCCGGCGGTCGAACGCCGGGCGTCCGGGAGCATGCGCCGGGCGCGTGGCGTCCGGTACGGCCGGGATCTTGTGGAGACGGGCGAATCCTGCGGCGGATTCGACGGAGAGCTTCCAGCCCGGATGCTCCGCGAGCCAGGTGGACAGCCACTCGCGGTGCCGGACGATCGACGCGAACGCCTCCGGCGCATCGACGGCGAGCACCAGCGGATGGGCGAGCAGGTGACGAAGGGCCGCGGTGCGCTGGGCGGTCCGCTCCGAGTCGAGGACCGATTGCAGCTCGCTCACGAAGCTCCTCCTGCGGCGGCGCGCGGCGCCGATGCCGCGAGCGCGTCCTTCACCTCGAGCCGATAATCGAGGCACCAGAGACGACCCGCGGGCGTGTCGATGGGCACCAGCTCGGTGTGGCCTGCGGGCGGAGGCTGGAGCGTGAGGAGAAAACGGCCGTCCGCGGTGCGAGCGGCGCGCGCGCCGTCGGGGCAGCGAGGCGCGCTGAGCGCTTCGTCGAGCAGCGCGAGCAACAAGTCGAACTCCGCGGCCTTGAGCAGGGCCAGTTCGCGGAACGAGAGCGGACCCTGCCCGGCGAAGCGGCGCACAGCATCCTGGAGTTGGGCGCGCTCGCGGCGGCGCTTCTGGGCGATCCACTGCCGGGTCAGCGAGTGGTCGGCGGCGGCGGCTGGGCGGCCGGCAGCGCTGATGCTTCCGCGGGTGCGTAGCCGGATCGGGACGTTCACCGGCGGCGCGTCCCACCAGGACGTGCCGGGAGCGACGAGGTCCGGATCGTCGTCCTGAAGATGGAAGTGGCGAGCGGGTGCGAGGCCGAAAGCCGCGTACCACAACTTGGGCGCGGCACGGTCGTCGGGGCAGGCGGTGAACCAGCGGGCAAGAGCGCGGAAGTCGGCGGCGCGATCGACGGGGCGCGTGCGACGGTCGTTGAGTCGTCCCAGCGTGCGCGTAAGGGACACGACGGCTTCGCGGGCAACCTCGGCGAGCCGCTCGACGGTCGGGACGGCGGAGGAATCTCCGACGAACCAGGCGCGGACGCCGGACCAGCGGGCACGCTGCTCGGCGATCCAGGCTGCGACCGGGTCCTCGGTGCCCAGCGCGGGCGGCAGATCCGGAGAGCGGGAGGCCAACTCGATGAGCCGATGGGCCCCCGCAAGCTCCACCGCTTCGATGCCGGCACGGATCTCGTCGGCGAGGCGCCGGAGCTGCTCGACGAACCGCGAGATGTAAGCGAGGAGGGCCTGCTTGTAGAGGACGAATCGTTCCTCCTCGATGCGGTCCGGAGCGGTGGAACGGTCCAGCTCTCCAATGAAGCGGTTGGCCTCCTCGGTGAGCGTGTCGAACGCGGTGTGCAGGTCGTGCAGCAGCCCGAGCACGTCGTCGGGCGGCGCCGGGGAATCGGCGGAGCACTCCGCGAGGGCGCGGAGGGCGTCGCGAATCTTGGCTAGCATGGTGGACTGCAGCGAGCCTGACCGACCGGCGGTGGCCTCGACGTCGAGGACGGCGCGGTGCGCAGCCTCGCCGACCGCGGTGAGGTGGTAGAGGAAGCGCTTCCGGTAGAAGTCCTCGAGGCGAGCGACCGCGCCCGGATCGTGCGCGGCAGCGAGATTCCCCCAGTCGACGAGCTGGGAGAGATGGTAGTCGAGGGCCTCGTCCGTGGGGATCTCGGCGAAGAGTCGCGAGGTGCGCAGACGATCGAGTACGTCGTTCGGGCGGAGCTCGATGACGTAGCTCTGCCGCGCATCGAAAAAGACCTGCATGACCGCGCGGTAGATCGGGGCGTTGTCTGCGGTGACGTACTTGAAGGCCGCGACTTGGTTGAGAGCGCGGACCATTCTGGGCACGGCCGACGGAGGCGGCGAAACAGGTCCGCCGGGCGCAAGCCCGAATCCGCTGGACGAGTCGAGTGTCACGCCGATCCCATCGTGTGGCGCGTCTCCGCCGAATGAGTGCAACGCTACGCGATGGGTCCGACATTCCGGCGTCCAGCCGGCGAGCAGGCGGGCATGCTGGCCTTAAAAAGGCCCTGGATTCCGGGGGGATGAGTGGTACACCGGAAAGGCTCCCTTCACAGGTACGCCCCGCTGCCGGCCCCGGGCCGGATGACCCGGCCTGCGAGCAGCGCCGCTCAGCTCGACGGAGCAAGCAAAGTGGCTAGTTCGGTTGACAGATCCCGAGAAGGTGGCTAGCCTGATAGCCACATGAAAGCCAAGGAGCTGCGCCAGCTCCTGAAAACGCTAGGTTGCGTGGAGCTCCGCCAGAGAGGCGCGCATCTGCGCGTCAGGTGCGGAACATGCTTGACCACCATCCCGGTGCATGCAGGGGAGGACCTGGGACCTGGCCTGCTCCGAAAAATTGAGCGCGACCTGGAGCCGTGCCTGGGCGCGCGTTGGCTTTCGGCGAGGCGCGGTCAACCTTGAGGAGGTGAAACCGATGTCGGCGAGGAGGAAGTCGCGGAGGACCTTCGCGATTGAACTGGAACTCGATGAAGCGGGGTGGTGGGTAGCAACCGCGAAGGGAGTCGAGGGAGTTCATACGCAGGGACGCAGCATCCAGCAGGTGCTGCGCCGGATCAGGAATGCTTTGGAGGCAGCCGGGGAACCGGGCAAGACCGCGCAGCTCGTGCCGGAGTTTCACCTGAGCGAGGAGCTGATCGCGCAGGTGCGAAAAGCCAAGGAGGCGCGTGAACGGGCCGATCACATTCAAGCTGAGGCCCAGGCGCTCCTGCGGGAGGCCGCGATGGCGCTGACCAAAAAACTCGGTGTGAGCATCCGGGACGCCGGCGCGCTTCTCGAACTCTCCCACCAACGTATCCAACAGTTGGTGCATTCGAGCCAGAACGCCTGGTAGTGCGCGATCCAATCGAGGAGCGGTCGCAGTCCCTTGGGCTCGACCCGGTAGCAGACGAGGCGACCATCACCCGCAGAGGCGCGCACGGCGGCGAGCACGAGGATGTCACGGCCGATCGCAGGCTCTCCCGGTAGGTGAGCCGGTAGCCCTCTGCAACCATGGTCGAATAATTATTCGACCACGATCTAGAATGAAGCTTCTCTCGGGCCAGCGACCCGGCGGCTTCGACTTCGGAGCCAGGCCGGCTATAGGCTGGCCTCGCCTTGGCACCTGCCACCGTCATCGAGGCCCGCGAGCTGACCAAACGGTACGGCCGCCGCCGCGGAATCGAGGGCGTCTCCTTCTCGGTGCAGGCCGGGGAGACCTTCGGCTTCCTCGGACCGAACGGCGCCGGCAAGACGACCACCATCCGCCTGCTGCTCGGCCTGCTCTGGCCGACCAGCGGCAGCGTCTCCGCCTTCGGGCTCCCGCCGGGACCGGAGGCGATGGCGCGCGTCGGCTACGTCCCCGGCGACCTGGGCTTCTACGAGCAGATGACGGGCGCCGCCCTGCTCGAGCATCTCGCCGGCCTGCAGCGCGACCCTCCGCGGCTGCGCGGCGATCTGTGCGCCCGCTTCGAGCTGTCGCAGGCGGACCTGGCTGCCCCGGTGCGCGCCTACTCGCGCGGCATGCGGCAGAAGCTGGCCCTGGTGCAGGCCTTCCAGCACGACCCCGACCTGCTCGTGCTCGACGAGCCGACGGAGGGGCTCGACCCGCTCATGCGCGAGCGGCTCTACGAGCTGCTCCGGCAGACCGCGGCGCAGGGGAAGACGGTGTTCCTCAGCTCCCACGTGCTGCCGGAGGTGGAGCGCGTCTGCGAGCGGGTCGCCATGGTGCGCGAGGGGCGGCTCATCGTGGAGGAGACGGTCGCCTCCTTGCGCGCGCGGATGCTGCGAAGAATGGAGGTGGTTTTCAGCGCCCCGGTGGATCTCGAGGCCCTGCGGGTTACGGGCGTGGTGAACGTGCAGGCCGACGGCTCGCGGGTGACGCTGCTCATCCGTGGCTCCCCGGTCCCCGCGCTGAAGGCGCTGCTCCGCCACCCGGTCGAGGACCTGGTCTTCGAGCGCGCGCGGCTGGAGGAGATCTTCCTCGAGCACTACCGGCCGGAGCCTGGCCGATGAGGGCGAGCCTGGTCCTGCAGCCGCTCCGGACCGCGCGCTGGACCCTGGCCGCGCTCGCCGCCGGGCTGGGCGCGCTGATGCTGGCCGCAACTTCGACCTACGAGGTGTTCGGTGGCGCGCAGATGCTCTCGCAGCTCCTGAGCCGTATGCCGCGCGCGATCCGCACCATCGCCGGCGACGAGAACATGCTCACCACCGCAGGCTACTTCGGCACGATCTTCTTCCACCCGCTGGCGCTCACCTTCAAGGGCGGCGCGGCGATCGCGCTGGTCACCAAGCTGGCGCAGGACGTAGAGACGCACGCTGCGGACCTCCTGCTCTCCCGGCCGGTCTCGCGTGTCGAGCTGGCGCTCGCGCGCTATCTGGCGGCGTTCGCGGGGGTCGGCGCGGTGATCGCCTGCGGGGCCCTGGCCTTCCTCGCCGGCCGCGCCCTGACGCCGGCCGTGCAGGAGTTGGAAGCGGCGCACGTGATCGCCGCCTTCGCCTACGACCTGCTCCTCTGGGCGGCGATCACCTCGGTGGGCTTCGTGGCCGCCTGCCTCTCCTCCGCCCGGGGCACGACCGTGAGCTGGGCGGTGGGCTTCGCCGCCCTCTCCTACCTGATCAACTTCGTCGGGCAGCTCTGGAAGCCGATGGAGCCTGCGCGGAGGGCGTCGGTCTTCTACTACTTCAGGCCCGGCATGGCGCTGGCGGGCTCGGCGCCGCCGGCCGGGTACCTCGCCTTTCTCGCCTGCGTGGCTGTGGCGGGCGTCCTGCTGGGTCTGCTCGCCTTCCGTCGGCGAGACATCGCCGGCTAGCCTGGATTTCCACGGAGCGGGATTCCCCTAAATTAAGGCCGCCGCCGCCGGCTCACCCCTCACCTCATGTCGACCTTGCATCGGCGATGGTCAAGTCCGATCCTTGCTCGAAAGTCGAGGAGCGCGGACTTCGGCTTCTGCCTCGTAGTGACGGCCGCTGCGTGCCGCCGAGACGACGGCCGGGGAAGATATGTCCCCGCTCGGGCTGTCGGACGTTTGCCCGTAGCGATGATCGACGACGGCGGCACTTGCGGGAAGCGTGGAAGTTGCGCGGAGATCCCGGCCGAGGATCAAATGCGTCGGATGGGCCAGGCACCTTCCCGGCATGGGCTCAAAGAGATCTCGGTGTCGCCTGGGCGGATCTTGAAGGCGACGCCGGTGTTCGACACGTACTGGCGGTTCGCTGCTTTGCGCCAGAACCTCTTCATGCAAAGGGTCGCAGGCGCGCCGCCGCCCTGGACCGACGACCCCGTCCTGGCGAAACACCGATTCACGAATGCCTATCGTGCAGCTGACCGAGTCAGTCAGTACCTGATCCGCAACGTCCTCTACCGAGGCGAGCAGACCAGCGAGGAGATCTTCTTCCGCGCTCTGCTCTTCAAGTTCTTCAACCGCGTCGAGACCTGGGAGGAGCTCGATGTGCAGCTGGGCTGGCCCACGTGGAGGACGTTCAACCTCGAGCGATACGCGCGCGTCCTCGACGCGATAATGGCGCGCGGCGACCGAGTGTATTCGGCCGCCTACATCATGCCGTCGCCTCCGTTCGGGAGCGCGCGCAAGCATCGCAATCACCTGCGGCTCCTGCAGCACATGATACGTGATGGCGCACCGCTCCGCGTCGAGCGCGCACGGTCGCTGCGTGACGTATTCGAGATCGTCCGCGCCTACCCGTCGCTCGGCGACTTCCTCGCCTTCCAGTTCACCATCGATCTGAACTACAGCGACATGCTCAACTTCTCCGAAATGGAGTTCGTGGTCGCCGGACCCGGCGCGCGGGACGGCATCCGGAAGTGCTTCGCCGACACCGCGGGGCTCGACGAAGCCGACGTGATCCGCGCCGTCACCGACCGCGCCGATCGTGAGTTCGAACGCCTGGGCCTCTCCTTTCCGACCCTCTGGGGTCGGCCGCTCCAGTTGATCGACTGCCAGAACCTCTTCTGCGAGGTCGACAAGTACGCGCGCGTGGTCCACCCCGAGGCGAAGGGGAACTCCGGTCGGATGCGCATCAAGCAGCTCTTCGCGCCCAAGTCGACCTCGTTGCCCCAGTGCTATCCACCGAAGTGGGGGCTCAAGGTGCCGCCAGAGACGACCGGGCCGGGAGCGTCGCAGCGACCACCGCGGGGCCGCTCGAAGCAGGCGCCGGTCACGTTCAGCTCCGCGGCGGAATGAACTCGAGCGTTCCTCCCACCAGGTCGCCTCGCGCTGCGCCACCGCCGTGCTCGCGCAGCTTCCGCCAGACCGAGAATCCCGCGAGCAGGGCGTCGTTCCACTCCTTTGCGGTCCGGTTCCGTACTTCCACGTGCGACGTGAGCTGCTTGATGTGGCGGAGCAACTGCCAGTCCACCGCCTCGACCCCGTCGAGGTAGTTGTGGTTCGAGGCGTAGACGTAGGCCGCGGCGACGATCGCCTCTTCGATCACCTGAGCACGGCCGCCGTCTTCGACTTCGTCCACCTCCCGCGGTGTGCGGTGCTCGAGCCGCCCCTTCGTGCGGAGTAGCTTCCGCAGGACTGGCGACCAGCCCAAGCACGCTGCGAGCGCGAGATGGATCACGTCGTGGAACCGGTACCCGTCATCCTCGTAGGCGTTGTCCGTGAGCGGATCACCTGCGGACCCGCCGGAGAGGCGGTCGACGAGCACCAATTTCGTGACCCCGTCGATCGTCCGGTGCTCGAAGCCGTACTCGAACCGTCGCGGGAGCCGCTGGTTGGCGGGAAGGTGTTCGTCGTAGAGAGCCCTCCTTCGCTCGGGATCTCGCCACCGGTCCTCGACCTTCGTCAGGTTCTGCTCGGCGATCTCGCTGAGGGTCAGGTTGAACTTCGTGGCGACGTTCGCGACGTACCAGAGGATGTCGCCCAGCTCCTCGGCGACCTCGTCGCGGAACTTCCTGTGCGTGGCGCCGTCCCGCAGCAGCTTCTTGTACTCGCCCAGCAGACCGCCGACCTCTCCGACCAGGCCCAACAGCGGAATGACCTCGTGCCTTCGCGGGTCCCGTGAGGCCTCGCCCGCTGCGTCCTCGGGTCTCGGGTTTTGGTCCGTTGCGAGCGCCCGGCGCTGGTACTCGTTGAAGTCCATGCTCAGACTCCCTTCTGCTCGGTCGACCCGACCACCGCGTCGATCGTCGTCAGCAGACTGGCCAACTTGTTCTTCGACATCTCGCACTTCGCAATGCCGGTGACGCAGGTGAGGCGCACAAGCGGCAGCTTCATCTCATGCGCGACGAAGCGCCCGAGGCGGCAGAGGCCGACGTAGTTGCCGTAGCCGCGCTCCACCATGTACTGCGTCGCGTAGAAAGCGTTCACGCAGAGGCCGTCGTCGGTCGGCGCGAACGTCACGTGCTGGAGACAGGGGAAGCCGAGCTGCGCGGCGGCGGAGTGATCGCGACTCGGGTCGAACACTCCCACCTGTAGGATGCTTCGCCTGACCCCGTCGCGAGCGAGGTACGTGCGGATCCCGAAGTCCAGCTGGTTCTCCTGCCCCTTCGGGCCGCCGGTCATCATCCTCTCGAAGTAGATGCCACGGCTGTTCTTGCGCGACGCCTTCTTGAGCCGGGGCGCGATCCGCTTGTAGCGATCGAAGAGCAGCTCGCGTCTCGCCTTGGAATTCCATAGCGAGGCTGGAAAGATCGTGTTGGCCACCGTGTCCACGCTCTGCTTTCCGTTCCTGGCCAGAAGGGCATCGAGCTCTGCGCGGATCCGGGGCTCCTCCTCGAAGTTGCCGGCGCGATCGAACCCGGTGATGCCCACCACCAGCGGGGCTACTTCCGAACGCCCCCGCGCGCCGACTAGGCGCAGTGCGCGCGCCCAGGCCACCGAGAGATTGCGCTCCTCCACGTGGTGTTCACCGATCATCGGCGGCTTCCTCCACGTGGCGATAGCGAGCGAGACCAGCGAACTCGCGCCGGCTCACGCGGATCGCGATGGGCGGACCGGCGCTGAAGACCACCTTCCCGACCCCCGGCGCGGTGGCTCGAAGATGCGAAGCTGGGTTGAGGTCGCGGATCGCGCAGTCGCCCTCGAACTCCGCCGATCTCGGGACCAGCACGACGTCGCCGACCTCGATGTCGATCGGCCGGCGGCCCCAATGCTCGTCGGCCACAACCAGGTCGTGGTCAATCTTGAACCCGGCGAGCAGCGACCGCAGCCGTGGCAGCGACGACTTTCGCAGGGTGTCCGCGGCCGCGGACGACACGCACCCAAGCGTGCGCTCAAGGTGACCGACGAGCGTCGCGTAGCCGACGCCGAGGTCCTGTGCGACGACCAAAACGTCCTCTGCGCGGGGTGCTGAGACCGACAGCCCGCGGCGCGCGAACGCCGACTCCACGGCGAGCTTCGGCATGAGCAGGCCCGATGCGAAGCGATGTGCGACGAACTCCTCGGGGCTCCAGCTCGTGGAGGCGTCGTCGGCGAGTTCGTCCAGACGCGTGCCATGCCCGAAGACGTGGTGCCCGATCTCGTGGCCGCACGTGTACCGTCGGCGCCCTGGCGGGCGCTCCGCGCTGACCAGGATCGTCGGCCTCGGGACCGGCGCGTACATGCCCTCCATGCTCGGCACCGGCACGAGATGCACGAGCAAGCCCAGGCGCTCCGCCAGATCGAACGGGCAGACGGCGTCCGCCGGGCCCACGCGGCAGTCGGCCCGCAGCCGGGCAGCCGCCCGCGCAGACTGGGTCGCTAGCTGGCTCAAGCTCACCGCTTCGGTCCCTTGGGCTGCCGCATCGTGGCCAGCAGGTTGAGAATCTTGTCCAGGTCTGCAGGCTTGAGCTTGGCCAGCTCGCGCGCGGCCAGGCGCACCCGATCGTCGATGTCGTCGTCCTCAGCGTCGGCGCCGGACAGCCAAGCAACCGAGACCTCATAGATGCGCGCGAACGTCGCCAGCTCCTCGGCGGTCACGCGCCTTCGCCCCGCCTCGATCTCGGAGATCGTCGGCCGGTGCATCGAAAGCATTCGGGCGACCTGCCCCTGCGATAGACCGGCCTGCTCGCGGGCAAGCCGTAGGCGTTCCCCGACGGTACTCACGTCGCGCCTCCCTTGCCGGCGAGGAGCTTGCTCAGCCGCTCCGAGATCTCCTTCAGCGTGAGCGCGCGCTTCCCGTCCTCCGATACGAAGACCGAGTCGAGCTCGAACTTGCAGCCCAGCTTCTCCTCGATCATCACGGTGGCCTCGACAGCGCTCAGGGAGTCGAAACCGTCGAGGCCGCCGATCGGCTTCGCCTCGGCACCGAGGTCGCTCCACTCGCGGGCGCTGATCTTCTGGACTTCGTGCAACACGTCGAGGACCACGGATCGAACTTTGTCTTGGGTCATGCGTTGCCTCTGGTAAGATATTCTTACTAGCGGTAAGGCCGGTGTCAAGAACTCCCAGAGCGGCACCAGCGCGCGTGCGCCCAGGACGTCGGCCGTCCAGAGTGCCGCCGCCCCGGGCCCATGGCGGACACGGACGTGCAACCTGGTGTAGCGGCTTGTCTTTTCGGCGCATACGTGCCCGCCCTGGGCCGTTTGAGTGGCTGTATGGAAGTTCCGGGCTGAACCTTCCGGCGGTTGGCCGGTTGGCCTGCCGCGTGCGCCATGGCGCGCGTATTGGGGCCATCGAACAAGGTCCGCTGCCCGGGCAACCTCGTCGCCCGCGGCGCGCGGCCGAGAGTTCAAGCTGCTCGGCGGGTGGCCGCGCCGCACAAGTTCAGCGTCGGCGCAGCCCGGTCCGCTCTGCGAGCGCGAGCAACTGGAGCACGCCGGGCGTCCGAAACTCCTTCACGAAGCCATTCTCCCCGAGGAAGAAGCGCACGTTGCCACGCCCGAGGAATGTTCGCAGCGCCATCAGCAGCTGGAGGTACCGCATCTTGAGCAGCGTGCCGCGGTCGGCCGATGACGCCAGCGGCTCGTTGTCGAACAGCACGTTGAGGAAGTTCGGCGGATGATTGTGGAACACGATAACCTCACGCCGGCCATTCGCTGCGAGATGTCCCTCGATGTCGGTGACGAGTGCGCTCGGAACCGGGACGCGGTGCTCGTCGCCGAGCTCGTGATGGATCGCCTCGAGCCAGGTCGTGGGGCCCCGCCGCACCCCGAACCCGACTATCAGGTGTTCGACCGTGTCGTGCTCGGTGCCGTCGAGGCAGCCGCAAAGAAAGCTGTTGCGGGCAAGCGGACGTTCGAGCCCGCCGCTGGCCTGCGGGTAACGACAGCACGTGCCCAACGGGGCGTACGCCCTTCTAGTTGGCGCGCGTGAACGATACCGGGGCTGGGTCGAAGAGGTTCGCGATACCAGTGTCGACGAGCTGCTTCAGAAGTGCGTCCATCATGCATCACACTTCGGCGGCGATCTCCACCGGCACGCCGATCTCCTGAGCGACCGGTGTCCAGATGTCGACGCCCTGCGCTTCGGTCTCAATGCTGACCACGAGGGCATATCGCGCGCCGAAGCTGCTCCGATCGCGCTTCGGCTGATCCTTCCACCAGCCGGACACCGGGTAGACGCCGAGCACGCCGCGCTCGGCGAGATCGGCGGCGGTGCCTGTCCACACGTCCGAGTGGATCGATCCCTTGTTGCGGGTCTGCTCGCCCAGGAACCACCCGTCGGAGTCGCTGCCTGTGGTTGGCCTGTCCTCGTCCTCCTCGAGTGCGCGCTGGTTCAGCCGTTTCCGGAACTCGGGGGTGCTCTCCGTGGGGGACTTCACGTCGAAGCGGAGCCCGTGGGACGCGTACCTGTGCCGCCTCCTCCAGCCGCGACGGCCCGGGTTCGGCTCCACGAAATAGGACAGGGTGACGCGGAGCCGCACGGGGGTCTGTCCCAGCTCCTCGAGGACGTCCTTCGGCCAGGGCAGCTCGTGCAGGTGCATCTCCTTCATCTTCCCGTCGGCGAAAGGACGGATCGACGACTGCACGACGAGCGTGAGGGCATCGTTTGCGCTGCGGAGCGCGCGCTCCAGGCCCGGGACGCCGAAGCCGTACCGGCGCAAGAGCTTCGCTCGGGCGCGCTTGCCGCTGGCACCGCGAAGGTGCGCCGCCATCGCCGACGTCCACCTCGCCGAGTGCACGACGAGGGCGCGGACGGTCTCGGGCCAGAACTCCGGGTACTCGGCGCGCACGAGGATGGCCATTCGTGCGACCTGCGCCGTGGCCGCGCTCGTCGCCCAGGAAAGGACGAGTGGCTTTTCCGCTGGCTTGTAGTAGGTGGACAGCAAGCACAGGTCAGGGACCGGGAAGTCGAGGGAGGCGCCGTTGCGGCCGACGTTGCCGCCCTCGAAGACGGCGTCGGGCTTGATCGGCCACATCTCCTGGAAG
>Ga0099792_10000777_pt1 | contig 11660 bp, 5 predicted proteins | sample Rivendell_Oct201_8_FD_83780 | JGI IMG/M metagenome (GOLD analysis project Ga0099792, IMG submission 83780) | Vadose zone soil microbial communities from the Eel River Critical Zone Observatory, Northern California, USA -... | ecosystem: Environmental > Terrestrial > Soil > Vadose zone >...
ATCGGCTATACGGCGAACAACTGGCTGCGTTTCGATGTCACCGGTGAATATCGCGGCAAGGCTGGGTTCCATGCCCTCGATCACTATGACGATGGGGCGGGGAATACCCTCACCAACAACTACACGGCCAGCAAGTCCGAATGGGTCGGGCTCGTCAACGCCTATATCGATCTCGGCACGTGGTGGTCCATCACGCCCTATGTCGGCGCCGGCGTCGGCGTCGCGTCGATTCGGATCGACCATTTCCGCGATCTCAACTTGATCGCCGGTGGCGGCGGCTATGCGCCCAGCGGTACCAAGACCAATTTTGCCTGGGCGCTGCACGCGGGGGCTTCCTACAAGGTGACATCGAACTTCGCCCTCGACTTCTCCTACCGATATCTGAATTTGGGTAGTGGCGAGTCGGGCCTATTGCAGAACTTCGATCCCCTTGCGTCGGGCGCACAACCTCCCTTCTATCCGGTCACCTTCAACAGGATCCAGTCGCATGACCTGATGTTGAGCGTGCGCTGGATGCTGCAGGCGGAGCAACCGGCCCCAGTCTATGCGCCGCCGCTGATTCGCAAGGGATAGGCGCTGCCCTTGATGGCCAAGCCCCAAGAGCGCGTTCCGGTCCGATCGGAGCGCGCTTTTTGGTTTATTCATATGCGACCGCCTGGCCGCCCGTCGGCGTGATCATTGCTAAAAAAATATTAACGAACGCCGGCAAGGCGCTGCCCGACACCCAAAAACATCGCAGATTTTGGATCACGGATCGGGCGAGCTAACGATCCATTAAGGTTAATCAATCATGATTTAACGCATTCGATCGTTGCGCTCGAGAAGCAAAGGTGACTGTCATGCGTCGTTGGGTCGTTGCACTTGGATTCATTGCGCTGACATTACCGGCGATTGCAGCCGACTTTGAGCCATCGATCTTCAATAGCTCCCCCTATGTGGCAGGGCCACCGACCTACACCCGCTGGACGGGTTTCTATGTCGGGGGACAGGCCGGCGGTGGCACAACCCTGAACAATTTCAGCGGTTTTGCGGCGCTGGGGCCTAACGACCCATTCCTGGCGCCCTATGGTGCGGCTTCCGGATGGGCACAGTTTAAAAAGGATCGTGCGACCGCGGCCAGCTTTGGTGGTTTTGTCGGTTACAATGCCCAATGGGACGACGTCGTCATCGGCATCGAGGCGAACTATAACCACACGTCGCTGAGCGGCAGCTCTTCGGCCTCCCGCTGCTACCTGGCGGACAATACCAGTACATCGTGCCGCGTCGCCATCACTTTGGGCAACCAGGGCGTCTACTACGATACGACCATCGACACTTCCGTACACTTCAAGATTACCGACTACGGCGTTCTGCGTGGCCGTGGTGGATGGGCTGTCGATAACTTCTTGCCTTATGTGACGGCGGGATTCGCTTTCGGGCATGCTACGTCCTCCCGCTTGACCACGACGACGGGGGTTCCCTCACCCGCGGCGCCCGGGGGCGGAGCCAATCCTCCTGTTACCATCCCTCCCACTGTCGCGAGCCCCTTCAGCTTCACCGATACCGACCAGGGCACTCAGTTCCTTTATGGTTATGCGGCGGGCGCCGGCCTCGATTACATGTTGTCGCCTACATTCTTTCTGCGCGCCGAATACGAATTCATCCAGTTCATGCGCGTCGTCTCTGGCAATAAGAGCACCATCAACAGTGTTCGTGGCGCGATCGGCATCCGATTCTGAGCTAGCCTTACTGTGTCAGAAAGTTTCAGGAGTCTCACTCGGAACTCGTCCCGCGGCGCCAAGCCGCCGTGAGGAGGCCGCGTTCTTCACGCGGCCGTCTCGCGCCGGCTAAGGCGCCGGAAGGACGTCGGCCTGGTACCGTCCTGCATGGTTCGAGACGCGCACCAAGGGGGTGCGCTCCTCACCATGAAGCCGGAAGAGTTCCGCGCTTTTGACACAATAGTGCTAGTGTGCTGCGTCATTCAAAATGAAGGGGTTCTTTGTAGGGGCGGGTTTGAAACCCGCCCCTACGAAATCAGAGGTCTTGCATCCCCTCAATTTGATTGAAGCGGGCAACTAGTGCGACGCCGCGCCTAAGTGCGACGCCACTTTGATATTCGCACGCCCCGCTTGACGACAAGCCACTCCTTCTTTATCTGCGGTCCCGGGACACCCCTCCCCACCGAGGGGCTGCTATCTGGAAGGATAGATCATGACTCATCCGACGCCCGGCGTGCGGCCGGCTGTTCCGCACTTTTCTTCCGGCCCCTGTGCCAAGCGCCCCGGCTGGAACCTCCAAAACCTCAAGGACGCCGTCCTCGGACGCTCCCACCGATCGAAGATCGGCAAGGCGAAGCTCAAACGCGCCATCGACCTGACCCGCGAAATACTTGGCGTTCCGGCGGATTACCGGATCGGCATCGTGCCGGCATCGGACACCGGCGCGATTGAAATGGCGCTGTGGTCGCTGCTCGGCCCGCGGCCCGTCACCATGCTGGCCTGGGAGTCCTTCGGGGAGGGCTGGGTCACGGACGTCACCAAGCAGCTCAAGCTCAAGGACGTGACGGTCCTCAAGGCCGGTTACGGTGAACTTCCCGATCTGTCCAAACTGAACCCCGCCGGCGATATCGTCTTCACCTGGAATGGCACGACATCGGGTGCGCGTGTTCCCAATGCCAACTGGATCGCGGCCGACCGGCAGGGACTGACGATCTGCGACGCGACCTCGGCTTGTTTTGCGCAGCCGCTTGAATTCGCCAAGCTCGATGTGGTGACCTTCTCCTGGCAAAAGGTTCTGGGTGGCGAAGGCGCGCATGGCATGTTGATCCTGTCGCCGCGCGCCGTTGAGCGTCTCGTGAGCTACACGCCGCCCTGGCCGTTGCCGAAAATTTTCCGTCTCACCAACAACGGAAAGCTGATCGAGGGCATCTTCGAGGGCGAGACCATCAATACGCCGTCGATGCTGTGCGTCGAGGACTATCTCGATACGCTGGACTGGGCCAAATCGATCGGCGGTCTCAAAGGTGTGATCGGACGATCCGACGCCAACTCCAAAGTTGTTGCCGACTGGGTGGCGCGCACGCCCTGGATTGATTTCCTCGGGAGCGATCCCGCTATTCGCTCCAACACATCCGTGTGTCTCAAGGTTGTCGATCCGGCGATTACGGCGCTAGCGCCTGACGCGCAGGCGGCGTTCGTCAAGACCTTGGCGTCGGCGCTCGAAAAGGAGGGCGTGGCTTACGACATCGACGCCTATCGGGACGCTCCGCCCGGATTGCGAATCTGGTGTGGGGCGACCGTGGAGGCGCGCGACGTCGAGGCGCTGACGCAATGGCTTGATTGGGCCTTCGCCAAGACAAAAGAGGTTTTGGCCAAAGCGGCTTGAGCGCGACTGCCGTAACGGCAACTGGCGTTGCGGCAACTGGCGTTGCGGATTCCCGATTGATTGCAGGCCCGCTGCCTGCAGTTCTCCCAAACGAAATGCCAGCGTGCGGCGGCCGGAAAAGCTCCGGCTGCCGCAATACCGAGACAGGACAGGAACATGACTCCAAGGGTACTCATTTCCGACGCGCTCTCCGATGCGTCCGTTCAGATCTTCAAGGATCGCGGCGTTGAGACGGTCTTCATGCCGAAGCTCGGCGGCGACAAAGACAAGCTCGCCGAAATGATTGGTGATTTCGATGGGCTCGCGATCCGCTCTGCCACCAAAGTCACCGCCAAACTTCTTGAAAAAGCTAAGAAGCTGCGGGTCATCGGGCGGGCCGGGATCGGCGTCGATAATGTCGACATTCCGACCGCGACTGCCAAGGGCGTGATCGTGATGAATACGCCGTTCGGCAATTCGATAACGACCGCCGAGCATGCCATCACGCTGATGCTCGCGCTGGCGCGCCAGATTCCGCAGGCCGATGCGTCGACCCAGGCCGGCAAGTGGGAGAAGAACCGGTTCATGGGGGTCGAGATCACCGGCAAAACACTCGGCGTCATCGGCTGCGGCAATATCGGCTCGATCGTGGCCAATCGCGGCCTCGGCCTGCATATGAAAGTGATCGCCTATGATCCTTTCCTGTCGCCCGAACGCGCGCGCGATCTTGGTGTCGAGAAAGTCGAACTTGCGGAACTTTTCAAGCGCGCCGATTTCGTCACGTTGCATACGCCGCTGACCGACAAGACCATGAACATTGTTGACGATGCTGCGATTGCGTCGATGCGCAAAGGCGTGCGCATTATCAATTGCGCGCGCGGCGGTCTGGTTGACGAACAGGCGCTACGCCAGGGGCTGGATTCCGGCCAGGTTGCGGGAGCGGCGTTCGACGTGTTCGTCGAGGAGCCCGCCACCAGCAATTCGCTGTTCGGCCATCCCAATGTGGTCTGCACGCCGCACCTCGGGGCGGCGACCACGGAAGCACAGGAGAATGTGGCGCTGCAGGTTGCCGAACAGATGTCCGACTATCTGCTGACGGGTGCGATTTCCAATGCGGTGAATTTTCCATCGATCACGGCCGACGAGGCGCCGCGTCTCAAGCCGTTCGTGTCGCTGGCCGAGAAGCTTGGATCGTTTGCGGGCCAGCTTACCGAAACCGGCATCACCAAAGTGCAACTCGCCTATGAGGGTGCGGTTGCGGGCATGAATACCAAGGCGCTGACCTCGGCTGCGATTGCGGGGCTGCTGCGGCCAATGCTTGCGGACGTCAACGTCGTCTCGGCGCCGGTCGTCGCCAAGGAACGCGGCATCGTGGTGGAGGAAGTGACGCGGGAGGCCGCCGGTGAATTTGAGAGCCTGATCACCGTCACCGTCGAAACCGAACGCCAGTCACGCAGAGTCTCGGGCACGGTCTATGCCGACGGGCGCCCGCGCATCGTCAACATCAAGGGCATCCGCATGGACGCCGAGTTCGGCGCGTCCATGATCTACATCACCAACTACGACAAGCCCGGCTTTATCGGCAAATTTTCGTCGATCCTGGGCGACACCGGCATCAACATCGCGACTTTCCATCTCGGACGCGATGCGCCAGGCGGCAGCGCCATTGCGTTGATCGAGATCGACGGGCAACTGCCGGCTGACGTGTTGTCGAAAGTGCGCGCCCTGCCGCAGGTGCAGCAGGCGAAGCCGCTGAGGTTCTAGTCATTTGGAGGGAAATGGAGGAATGCTTGGCGCATCGGCGAAGTCGTCGAGGAGGTTCCTATTGAGCCATTCCCCGCGTCTCGAAATCATTTTCCGCTTTACTCTCAGTAAGCGGATGTATCTTGTGCGCTGTAGCAATTGACGGTCTGGACCAAAAGCGGACATATGCATTGTAACAAATCCAGCTAGAGAACTCTCAAAAATCAGTTGTAGGATTGTCGTCCCGTGCCGCTGGCACGTAGCTCAGCGCCACCACACGCCCTCCTGCCGCGGAGCGCGTTAGTACAAAATATAATTTGCGACACGATAGCGCCCGTTTCGCTCAACGTGCTGTTTCCGCATTGTTCCGATCATGGCCTAAAGCACCTTGCTTTGCTGGTAACAGTTTACTCTAGAGCGTTCCAAGTCGATGTGACTATTTTGTCACGCGCGCGACAAATAAATTAACGAACTCAAAACGCATCTCGACCGCCGATCATGGGGCCGGTAGCGTATGCCGGTAGCGTATAATGTATCGATTGATAGTCTTCGTGGGTGGCGTGCGGGGGTGTCATGAAGTGCGTGCGATGGTTATTGCTCACTTGTGCAGTCATTGGTTTTTCGGCTGCGGCATTTTCGCAGACGCAGGTCAACCAGAATTTTGTAAATCAAGGTCCGGCTCCAAGCTTTGGACCCACAAACACGATCCAGAGCGGTAATACGCCACCAAATGGAAATGTTGCTGGAGCGGTTGGGCCGGTTGTGGCTGATCCTCTCGATGCAAACACGCTGTATGTTGGAACTCCTGGCGGCGGAGTGTGGAAGACGACGAACGGCGGAACTACGTGGACCCCGCTGACCGATAACCAAGCCTCGCTCTCGATCGCAAGTCTTGCCCTCGACCCGGCCAACCGCAATATCTTGATTGCCGGCACGGGCCTGAGCGCCAATGGCACCGTATGTGCAACCGGAGCATGCTTCTTTACCGGGTCAGGCGGCGTGCGCAACGGACTCTTGTACTCCTCGGATGGTGGCGCGACCTGGACTTCGCTCGGGGTCGCCGCTCTGTCGGGCCAAACAGTGGACGCAGTGGCGGCCAGCGGCAGCACGCTGATCGCGGGGACTTTTGAAACATCCTTCGCCGCGTCGGCGGCCCAGCAGAGAGTGGGGGGGCTATATCGCAGTACCGACGGCGGAGCTACCTTCACCCTCATGTCGGGGGCAGGAGGTTCGGGACTGCCACTGGGCCCGGTCAGTTCGATCGTGGCTGATCCCAACAACGCCAGCAGGCTCTATGCGGCGGTGAGTTCTCCGACCGCGGGCACCAACGCAAACACCGCGGTTTTCGTGAGCAACAACACTGGCGCGACCTGGACGCAGGTATTCGGAGCGGCGCAAAGTAACGGTACGATCCAAGCAGGCAGTCAAACTGTTTTGAAAATTGCCACTGGCCCTGGCGGAGCCATTGCGGTCGGCGTCGTCAATTTGGCAAGCAATACAGTCACCGGCCTGTTCTGGTCGGGTAATTCCGGTACCACCTGGACCACGCTCACGGTGCCGACTCTCAACAATGGCGGTCAAGCGCCGACCAATTTTGCGATCGCCGTCGATCCAAACAATACCAATTTGGTATACGTCTCGGGCGACGCGCTCGCCGCCGCGCCGTTCACGGTGACGGCTTTCCGGATCGACAGCACGAGCCCGGGGACCGCTACGAGCATCACCAATGCCAACACGGCAAATGGTTCGACGGTTCATGCCGACTCGCGCGCCATCACGTTCGACGCCAACGGTCGGCTCATCCTGACCTCCGACGGCACGATCTATGCGAGAACCAACCCGCAGAACAATACCGGCGCGTGGACGGCCCTGGACGGCAACCTGTCCGCATTTGAAACGTCTAGGGTGGCCTACGACGCCGTCGGCAAGCGTCTGATGGTCGCTGCACAGGACAACGGCGTCACGATCCAGTCGGGCCGCAACCTCCTACTATTCAACGCCACGCATGGCGCCGACGGTATAAACGCCTTTGTCAATGACGCGACCCTTGCCGCCGCGGGAAGGACCGCGTTCTACGGGAATACCCAGACTCTCGGCAATATGGCCCGGATCGTGCTGGATGCGCAGGGCAACCAAATAAGCCCGAATACGGCGGGCTTTGGTTTCGGATCTGCCGTCACTTGCAACGGGATCGCTTGCCGCACGGCGGTCAATGGCAGTTGGTTCAGCAGTCCCTGGGTGAACAATCGTGTCGATCCGACCCGGATGGCGCTTGGTGGCAGTAACGTATACGTCACGCAGGACACGCTGACCGGCGCACAAGGCCCGACCGTCGCGACCGTCGATCTCACTTTGACCGACCTCGGCGGCACCGGTGGCGCCTCCGTCACGAAAATCGCGTATGGGACGCGCGACAATTCGAACTTTGTGCTGGTGGGCGCCGTTGGAGGCCTGTGGCAAAGCACCACGGCCGCGGCCGGGTCGCTCGTTAACGTAGCTGCCTATGCCGGCCTCACCCCGACCGGACTGGTATCCGACCCGCGGTCACAAAACCGATATTTCGTTGCCGATAACGCAAGTCTCTTCGGCACGACCAATCAGGGCGGGGCGTTCACAAATCTCACGGGAAATCTGCCGGCTGGCATCATTCGGCCGACGGCGCTCGAATTCATTTCCAACAACGGCGTCAACGCGCTGCTGGTCGGTGGTCTCGCCAATGTGGCCAATGCGCCGAGCACGATCGCCGCCGCCGACAGCGACGGGGCTGGAATACTCTCGAACTGGCGAAGCTTCGGGACAGGTTTGCCGAATTCGCAAGTCAATTCATTGTTCTACAATCCGACAGTCGACGTTCTTGCGGTCGGTACGTTCGGCCGCGGTGTATTTACGCTTTATGACGTCACCAGCTATTTTCCACAGGCTACTGTCCTGCAATTTGGCCTCGCCGACAACGACTCGCTGCCCGATGCTTCGTTTCTGACCAATGGAACGAGCGTCAGCCGTCAGTTGATCAAATACGGTATCGGCACGCTCACTATTGCGGGAAATGCGACCTATACGGGCGGCACCACCATCAATGCCGGAGCGGTGATGCTGGGTAACGGCGGCACCAGCGGCAGTATCCTCGGCAATGTGACCTTTTGCAGCAATGCGGCGGATCCCCTCTGCGACGCCACCAATAGCAAGACGCTCGCCTTCAATCGCTCGGACACGTACACGTTCGGCGGCTCCATCACCGGCCCCGGCCAGGTGACTCAGATCGGCAGCGGCACAACAGTACTGACGGCTGCGAGTAATTATAGCGGGCCAACTTTCGTCAATGCCGGTACCCTGAGCGTGAACGGCTCGATCACGTCATCGGTCACCGTAAATAACGGCGGTACGCTGGGCGGCAACGGCTCGGTCGGCTCGACGACCATTGCGGCCGGCGGCACGCTGTCGCCGGGCAATTCCGTCGGCACGATTTCCATCAATGGCACCCTCGGCTTCAATGCCGGCGGCTTGTATTTTGTCGAGCTGTTCGGAAACACAGCCGACCGCACCAACGTTTCCGGAGCGGCGACGTTGGCGGGAACCGTCGGAGTCTTGAATACGGGCGGCAATCTGACCAATAGCTATACGATCCTGTCGGCGACCGGTGGTGTGACCAATACTTTCAATACGCTTAGTACGCTCGGCCTGCCGAGCTTCATCACGGCCAGCCTCGCGTATACTCCGACCACGGTGCTGCTGAATCTGAACTCGGCGATTTCTCAAATTCCTGGGCTTACTGGGAACGAGACGGCAGTTGCAGTAACGCTCGACAACTCGTTCAACACCGGCCACGGTACTTTGCCTGCTTTGTTCGGGCTGACCACGAGCCAGCTTCCGGCCGCTATGGACGCTCTCTCCGGGGAAGGCATCAGCGGAACTCAGGAAACTGCGTTCGGCGCTGCTAACATGTTCACGTCCGTGATGATGGATCAGGGCGCGTTCTGGCGTAACCGGGAAACCGTCGATGTCAATGGCGTCTCGTTTACTGCGGACCCGGCCTCCGAAAAGTCACCGCAGCCGGTCTACAAGGCGATCGCGAATGCCCCCTCGGTGTTCCGGCCGCGCTGGCGCGCATGGATTACCGGCTTCGGCGGCACGTCGAAGCTGGATGGTGAAGCAGGTATCGGTAGCGCTTCGGTCTCCTATAACGCGGCCGGTCTGGCGGGCGGCTTCGACTATCAATTTACGCCGAATGTGCTGGCTGGCCTTGCCATCGGCGGCAGCGACTCAAATTTCTCCGTTCCAGGTCGCAGCACGGGAGGCCACCTCGAGGGAGGTCACCTCGGCGGTTACGGCGTGACGACATGGGGCTCGTTCTATACGGCGGGAACTCTGAGCTTCAGCACATTCCGCAACAGCACGACACGCACGATTGCGGGCGTCGGCCCGACGGAAGTAGCCAGGGCGGACTTTGGCAGCAACCTCTTCAGCGGGCGCCTGGAAATGGGTTTGAAGCAGACGCTCGGCTGGCTTTCGGTCACGCCGTTTGCGGCTGTGCAATTCTCCGAACTCTGGCAGAACGGCTTCACAGAGACCAACGTCCCGCCGCCGGGCGCGGGCGCACTCGGCTTGGTCGAGAGGTCGGTTGCCGTATCGTCCCTGCCGACGTTCCTGGGGGCACAATTCGATACCCGCACTTACCTTCCAAACGGCATTATCATTTCGCCCTATGCTCGGCTGTCCTGGGTGCACGAGTTCATGCCGACCCGTAACGTCAGTGCTTCGTTCATTGCGCTGCCAGGAACCTTATTCACGGTTGATGGCCCGCGTGCGGCGAGCGATGCAGCGAGGGTGGAGATTGGAACGAAACTTGCCATCACCCGGAGCGTGAAGGCATTTGCCAGCTTCGATGGCGAATTCTCGCATCGCGCTCAGGCCTATGCCGGTAAAGGCGGGCTCAGCGTAGCTTGGTAATAGTCGCAATCGAGCAACCAAACATCCCCGTCGCTCACTGGTTGCAGGATTGTTATCTCGCGCGGCTGGCACGTCGTCTCCAAACGCTGTACGCTGCACCCAGAGGCAAGTCGCTCAGCTTGCCCTACGCCTCGTTGTTCATCCGATATTTCCGGAAGTCTTGCCAGGATTTCCCCTGAAACAAACTCCCATGACGACACAGCAAACACCGGCTGTCCTCCATACGCCAACAGAGGTGGCCGGCGCGCCCGCCGCGCGGCCGGATGCAGCCCCCGGCCCGCTCGATTTGCTGGCGATCGTCCTGATGGTGATCCTCTGCCTGAGCTGGGGCCTCAATCAGGTCGCAGTGAAGCTTGCGCTGCCGGACGTGCCGCCGGTCATCCAGGCGACCATTCGTGCCGTCGGCGCAACCGTGCTGCTGGCGATCTGGATGCGCCTGCGCGGCGTCGCGTTCGACTTTGCCGATGGCACGCTCAAGCCTGGCCTTCTCATCGGCGTCTTATTCGCCGTTCAATTCGTTCTGATCTATCGCGGTCTTTTGTACACATCGGCCAGCCGATCGGTGGTCTATCTCTCGACCGCGCCGATCTTCGTAGTCATCGCCGCGCGCTGGTTCCTACCCAGCGAACGGTTCACGCCGTTGCAATGGGGCGGACTTTCGGTATCCTTCGTAGGCATCATCCTGGCGTTCGGCGAGGCGTCGCCGTTCGCGAAGCCGGAGCAGGCTCTGGGCAACATCATGATGCTTATCGCCGCGATCGGCGCCGCGGGGACGACGCTGATCGCCAAGGCGAGCGTGCTTTCCCGCGCACCGTGCGAGAAGACGTTGCTCTACCAGCTTGGCGCCGCCGTGCCGGTCTCCGCGCTTGCCGCCGCCGTTCTGGGCGAACACATCGAGAGCATGCCGTCCAATCTCTCCATTGCTTCGCTGACCTTCCAGACCGCATGGGTCGTCTTCATCACCTATCTCCTCTGGTACGGACTGATTCAGCACTACTCGGCGAATCGGCTGGCGGCTCTCACCTTCCTCACTCCGTTGTTCGGAGTTGCCGCCGGATATCTTGTCCTCGACGAGCCGATGACGCCATGGTTCCTGACCGCAGTGGCCATGGTGACGGTCGGCACATCGCTGCCACGCGTTCCTGATTTACTAGCGCTGCGTTCGAGGCTGTCACCACCACGTAGGTGAACTTCAAAAGTCATCGGCCGCTGGATGCGCCGGAACTCTCTCCTCCAACCAGCCCGGATGAGTCGCCACCACTTCCGACGTCCATCCGGTGCCGGGTTCGGAGAACTCGGAAATCGGAGGATGCGCGCCTATGCGACGCGTGCATCACCGGCAAGTAGTGCGTTGCAACATGCTGACACTGCGTTCGTCTCCTTAGGGTAAATCGCGTCGATTCTGCGATGCCACCTGTCGGTCCGCTCACCCCCCAGACGCGCAGGTTACCGGGACTACACCCTAACGAGGCCCTGCCTCAGACCGACGAGGGGTGTGGTGCGTGTGGTTCGTCAGCTTCCTCGTCGGTCTGAGGCAGGGCCTCGTTAAATTAGAGATTTTCCTAGAGGCAACCCTGGCTTGACGGCTTGCTGTCATATGAAGTGGCTCCGATCGGCGGTACATGACG
>Ga0099792_10000782_pt1 | contig 11638 bp, 5 predicted proteins | sample Rivendell_Oct201_8_FD_83780 | JGI IMG/M metagenome (GOLD analysis project Ga0099792, IMG submission 83780) | Vadose zone soil microbial communities from the Eel River Critical Zone Observatory, Northern California, USA -... | ecosystem: Environmental > Terrestrial > Soil > Vadose zone >...
CCGGAATCCTTGCGCAACGCGTCCGCGAAATCGCTGCCCGCCGGTAGTGGCGGCAGAATCACGGCAAGCGTTCCAGCAATCAGAAAAATCGCAACGCCCAGCGTGAGCAGGATCGTGGCGCACAGTCTGCCGCTGCGTCTCGCGGAACTGTCTAGCGAAGATTTCTCCTCATTGGCCAGCCAAATTCCGGCCAATAGTCCGAGCGCCGGCAAAGCGGGCAGTACGTAATATTCCTGGCGCGTAGAAAAACTAAAGAAACCAAGGATTACCAGCGCCCAAATCGCCAGCAGTAGTGCCGCTCGTCCTTCTTTCGACAATTGCCCCCGCCACTTTCTCCATCGCAAAGGTACCTGGCGCAGTCCGGCAATGACATACGGGCTCCAGGGAAATAGCCAAACCAGTATCAATCCCCAGAAAAGCAGAAAGGGAACTTTGTTGTAGTCGTGAGGAATTCGTTTGTTCAGATACCTGTTGATCTGATCGTTGATGAAATAAAACCAGAAAAATCCTTTCGATTCGCCTTGTGCAGGATTCCGCAAAATTGCCAGAACGTGCCAGGGCGCTGCCACCATGAAAAACACAGTGGTGGTAAAGATAGGCCGCAACTTTAATAACAGTCGGTAATTTCCGGTAAGCAACACGTACAGGAGAATAATCCCAACGGGGAATACCAGCCCGATCAAGCCCTTGGTAAGCACGTCAAGTCCGGTAACGATGCCCAGCCCCGCGCACAGCAGCCGCGAAGGTTCTTCCTGCTGCAGACTGCGCCATAAGAGATCCACGGTGATCGTCAGCCACAAGCCCACGACAATGTCCGGAATCAGGAATCGGGTGTACAGATAGGGGCCAACAGCAGTACCAAGAATCAATGCTGCAAATAGTCCCGCGCTGTCGCCACCCAATTGCCTTCCCAGCGCATAACTGGCCAATAGCAGCGCGAGCACGAACAACGTTAGCGGCAGCCGCGTGCCGAACTCCGTAAATCCAAACTGCGAATAGCTCGCAGCGGTTAGCCAATACAACAGAGGCGCCTTGTCAAAGTAGCGGATGCCGTTAGCATGAAGCGTTACGTAGTCGTGGCGCGTCAGCATTTCTCTCGCCGCTTCAGCATGCACCGAATCCGCGTCATCCAGTAACGGTGGCGAGAACATTCCAGTCACGTAGATCAGTGTCCAGAACAACGCGATGATTGCAATGTTTATGAAATTTCGTTTGGTAGGTGAATCCAGGTCGTGCCTCGGGCTACTAATGATCCGACGTCCCGAACGGGCGAGCCTGTTCGGCGGAATCGCCGGTTTCTTTGCGGTGAGTTTTTACTTCGCGCAGCGTATAAATCGGCTTGTTCTGCGATTCGTAATAGGTGCGGGCCATAATTTCGCCCAACAGCCCCATCGAAATGAATTGTATGCCGCTGACCAACAGCGCAATGGAAAGCAGCATCAGCGGGCCGTGCTCCTGCATGACGGAAATGTGGTAAAAAAGCTTCTTGAACACTACGTAGCCGCCGAGCAACGTCCCCGAACCTGCGCCCGCCAGGCCCAGCAAGCCGAAAAATTGCAGCGGCCTGGTGGAATAGTCCAATAAAAACTTGACCATCAGCAGGTCCAGGAAAACCCGGATGGTCCTGCCGATTCCGTAATTCGACTTACCGCTTTTTCGCTCCAGATTTTCAATCGGTACTTCCGCGATTTTTGCCCCGGTGGTGCTCGCCAGTGCTGGGATGAAGCGGTGCAGTTCGCCGTACAATTGAATTTCTTGAATGATTTCGCGGCGGTACGCTTTGAACGTCGTGCCGAAATCGTGCAGCTGCACGCCAGAAAGTTTCGCCATCATCCAATTCGCGGCGCGGCTTGGAATCTGTCGCATTAGCCAGTGATCGCGCCGCGCGTGGCGCCAGCCGCTCACCAGGTCATATCCTTCTTCAATTTTTTCCAAAAACCGCGGAATCTCTTCGGGATCGTGTTGCAGGTCGCCGTCCATCGAGATGATAATTGTCCCACGCGCAAAATCGAATCCCGCCTTGAGCGCTGCCGTCTGACCGAAATTCCGGCGGAGGCGAATTAAGTTGACGCGGCGGTCATGTTCATAAATTTCAGAAAGCACGCGAAAGGAGTTATCCCGGCTGCCATCGTCCACAAACACCAGTTCGTAGTGCTCCCCGATGGAGTCCATCACTTCCGTCAGCTTCATATAGAGAGGCGGAATGTTCTCCTGCTCGTTGAAGAACGGAACCACGATGGAATATCGAATTTCGGATACGTTGCTCATATTCCCGATGCGCTGATCTCCCCATAGTTTATCAGGCGAATCCCCAGCGCAGCGATACTTTTTCGAATTTCCTTGTCGGTCAGTATCTCCAGTTCGGTTTGCCGCGATTTTTGCAATCGGGTAGCGCTCTTTTCCAGTTCAGCGTCCGCGTAGCCGGGATGGCACATCAACTCGGTGGTTCCCTCTGGCAGGCTGGCCAGCATCTGTTGTATGCCTTTCTTGGTCAAAACCCCGGTTTGCGCGATGCCGCAGAAATAGTCTGCCGCGGCGATTCCCGCGCGCTCAGCCATCTTTCTAGCATCCCGCGCCAGAAGCTTCAATCCGCGTGCCTGTACGCCCTGTTTCAGTATCAACCCCGCTAGTTCGCCTCCGCTGTTCAGTGCTGCTCTTAAACTGGATGCTTCGTGCGACACGCGCACTGCTTCGATCCCATGCTTCTTTGCCAGGCGCAGTGCCACTGCAAAAAGTCCTGGCAGCATCTGGACATGTTTGTGACCGTCAAGATGGGTTGGACGAATTCCCGCCGCCCGCACTTTTTCAATTTGCGCGTTCCACTCCAATTCAACTTCCCTGGCATCGAGACTTTTCGCGGTCAAACGGAACAGCAGCGTTTCTGGTCCGCCAGAAAAATTCCCATTTTCATCCAGCAGGCTCTTTACTTGTCTGGCAGGCGCTAGCGGTTTTCCATCGCTCAAGTTCAAATGCACTCCCACTCCCAAACGAGGCGATTGCAGCGCCGACTGAACACCCTCTTCGAACGCACATCCGTTCGCCAGCAGGGAAGTGCTGGTCACAATTCCATTGCGATGAGCTTCGGCGATTCCGCGGTTCACGCCCTGCGTCCAGCCCAGATCATCCGCATTCACGATCAGATTTCGCATCGCTGCGCCCGTTCCTGTCCCTTCGTACAGCTATCAAATTCCCAGCGCGCTTTCTTTCGTACCATTGACCGCTCTTTCCAGCAACTCTAGCATGGCAATGTCGGGTCCAAGATTTAGCATTTCCCAAACCCTGAACTCGGGTGTCAGGGTTTCAGAGTTGGTTCTTACAAACCCTGAGCTGATAAGGACGACGAATGCAGGTTAAGACTCCGGAACAAAAGCGTGTAGGGTTAAAGGATGTAGGCAATCGCTACAGCGATAAACGCCGTGGCAGTCGCATGAATTCGCGCGTGCACGTTCGCGCCGAATGGGAAGCCGACGGCAAGACCGCTGCAGCGGAGGCGTTCACTCGAGTGGTAAATCCCTATGGCTGCATGGTCATCCTGAAACCTTCTCTCGAACTAAATCAGCGCTTATCGCTCACCAATTTGGCCACCGGTACCAGTAATGCTTCAGTGGTCGTCTGGAAAGGGAATCCACGTCCTGAAGGCTGGGAATACGGGATTGAACTGCTTGCTCCGGATATGGATTTTTGGGGGATGGAACTGTGAAACCGCCGGTCACTACAAGACAATACGCGCCCAATTCCGCGAAGCCCGGACTGACACGTCCACTCACTTCAGAAGAGCGCCGCCGGGCGCAGCGCGTGCTGCTTCGCGTCCCGGTTCGCCTGAAAATCGCCGGCAAAACACAAACCATCGAGGGCGCGACTCACACCGTCAGCGCAACTGGTGCGCTGGTCGTTCTGACGGAAGCGATTCCGCAGGGCACCAAGATCACCATCGAAAATATCACTACGCAGAAAACTGTCGAAGCGCAAATCCCGCGCCCACCACAATTCAGTTCGGAAGGGTCGTTGGTGCCCATAGAATTTACTTCTTCGGCGCCCAACTTCTGGAACGTCTTTTTTCCGCCAGTTATCAACTGAAGCGAATAACCGGTATGAGTTTTTCCCCGTAGGGGCACAGCATGCTGAGCCCTTCTTTCTTGCAGTCGTTCTGCGCGACGCTAATGGACGGTGATCGTTGTCGAACCCGTTGAGCCGACGTAATTGGTGTCGCCGCTGTATTTGGCGGTGACGCTGCGGCTTGATCCGCCTCCGCTACTGGAACTTCCGCCGCCGCAGCCAGCAATCGCTGCTGCCGCCATCAGAAAAAACGCAAGACCGGCATATGCGTATTGCTTCCGTCGCGCCGCAACTTTTGCGGCCAGTACAAGGCTGAGCATCGCCAACACTGCCGCGAGCCACGCCAGAAAGACGAATGGCGTATTACGCGGGCGTATATCAATGATTCCAGGAGGCAGCGAAGAAACCGCCGTGGTTAAAGTCGCCGTACAGGAAGCCCCAGCACTGCTGGTGGCTCCAGCGGGCGTACAGGTCGCGGCGGCGGCCCCGAGGTTCGAACTTCCGTTCATAAATTGCACGGTTCCCGTTGGCCCCTGGGTGGAATTGCTGCTGGACGAGACCACCGCAGTCAACGTGACGCTGCCACCGGAAGTGATACTGCTTATGCTGGGTGTCACGCCGGTCGTAGTTGTCGCCTGCGTGATGGTGACGGAAAGCGTGTTGCTGCTGGCCTGCGACGTGTAGCTGCTCCCAGCGGCTGCAGTGTACGTTGCGGTAATCGGATGCGCTCCCACTCCCAGTTGAATCGGCTGATCCTCGATGAATCCGCGATCGTTCAGGTTCGCCGCGTTTGTCGCGCTGGGAGTTTGTGCATTTGGAAAGTCATTCAACGCACTTCCTCCGTCAAGCAGGTTGATTGTCCCCGTCGGGCAGACGAAGTTTACCGCTCCGGTGTTCAGATTCTGGCAAAGCGTACCGCCCGCATTCTCGACGTCCACGCGAAGAGTATAGTTCGAACCGTACTGAACCGATTGCGCCGAACTGCTGATCGCTAAAACGGCGCCAGTGCTCGTAAAGGTCACGAAGCTAACGACGACCTTGCTTGCTTGTTTCGCGATATTGACGCTAACCGGCGTCGAATCGCTCGGTGCGTAGGTTGTATCCCCGCCGTAGTGCGCCTTCAGCGTGTAGGTACCAGCCGGCAGAAATGTTGTAGCCAAACTGTAATTTCCGCTCGAATCCAGCGTCGTCGAGTCCGCGGGCAAGCCGCTCGCTGCGTTTTCGAATACCACCGCTCCCGTTGGCGTTGCGGTGCCGGAAGTTTTCGTGACTTTTCCGTTTAATGTAAAGCTCGTATCGACCGCGCCCGAGATGGGAGATGGCGATGAAGTCAGCGTAGTGCTTGTGCTGATCAAGCCGGGTGTAGACCACTTGCTGATCAAGTTACCCACATTTATCGAGCCTAGCCCAGTCGCCAAATCGTATCCAACCCCAGCCGCAAACGACGGCGTCGTCCCCGACGCTAGTACCCCAAACCCACCGCTGCTGGTCTTACTGCAGTTCGTTGAAGCGCCGGCGCACGGCACGGAATTATTACCCTTGGTGATGTCGTTGAAGACGCAGGTGGTATTCGTGGAGCTGCCGCTGGTTCCGTCGCTAGAGTTGCAGCTAGAGAAGGTCTCGCTCTTGGCCATGGCATACAACGTCAAGTTTGCGTTGCCTTGCCGCTGCCCAGTCTTTTGATTCACCAACGCCATGATCCCCGCGAACGCGGGCGCAGCAGCCGAAGTTCCACCAATTGCTTGAAAATCGTGGAATGGCCCGTTGGTCTCCGACGAAAAATTGGTGAGGTTGCAACCAGTATCGCCCGGAATGTCCAGATCTGATTCGCAAGTGATGTAAAAACTGCCGTTCTGACCGTCACTGGAAAATAAAGAAACGTCCGGCAGATCACGCGCCGTGTCCCCAAACCCAGCTTGCCACGGCGCCTGCGCCTTTGTGTATTTGCTGCTCGGTCCGCCGCTTCCGGCAACAATATTTAGCGGCGCTGACGTGCTCGTCGCGGTCGCGCTCGCACATGCCGTCAGGTTGCCCGTTGTCGCCGCTGCTGCGCAGGAGTCGTTCCAGGTGATCTCTGGAATGTAGCCCTTGGCCGAAAGTATCCCCGTAGTGCACGGAGTACCTGCGCAGGTATCCCAGAATGTTGACTGGATGTTCGCTTGATCGAAGTCGGTGCCGCCCATCGCCACATTATAGGGCGTCGAAGCAAGGCCGCTTACTGCAACACCACCCGCCGCAGAGCTCGCGGTGTTTGGGTCGTCACATCCGGCCGAGCCGTTATCTCCGGCCGAGACCGAGACGGTGATTCCCTCTGCTGCAGCCTGCTGCCACAGCGCATTGTAAAAAGCATTTCCATTCGTGCCCAAATTTGCTTCGCAACTTCCATAGCTGTCACTCATCACCGGAGCCACGTTGTTGTCCACGATGTATTCTGCCGACAGATCGACGCCGCCCAAACCGTCGGTATCAGTGAACGGCGTCGCCACCATGATGATCTTGGCTTTTGGCGCCACTGCTCCGGACCACTCCACGTCCAAATCCGATTCGCCTTCATCTCCGGAAACCAAGCCGGGATCCGCGCCATTCAGGATAATTTGTGGATCGTTCGCGGGGAGTCCGAAAATGCTGCGGAAATCCCGTACATCCTGAATGTTGATGTTGGTCTGCGCCACAATGGCGATGCTTTGCCCAGTTCCATCAAAAGTCGCGCTTGGTACGTTATAAATCTTCGCGAAATCTTTAGGCCCTACGCCGAAGAAAATTCCATTTACGTCTCTGAACGTGAAGAGCGGCGTAACCTCTCCGGTCGAAGCATTGCGGCGAAATTTCCCAAGCCGATGCAAGAGCGGTTTGGGCCGAAAATTATGCAGCCCAACCACGCCGCGTACCACTTGCGCCAAGGCCGCGGGAATTTGCGGCTCCTGCATGTTCGCAAAATGTTCTTCGCCGTTAACATTGAGCCGGTGAACTTCGCTGTGAAACGCGTTGCGCACTTGTCCGGCCGAACCATCAAATTCGATCAGCGTTTTGCCATTATTGACCTTCAGTCCCGTAAACCCTTGCGACGTCAACCAATTTTTCACTGCCTGCACATCGGAATCCGCCGGGCCAAACTGCTGACCAAACTCTTGCGGCGTCAGCCAGGCATGAAAGTTCTTCGAACTTGGATCCAATTGCTGCGCCATGAGTTGTTGCAGCGCATTGTCTTGCGCGGCGCTTCGCTGCAGCAACACGTGTATTTTCGTAATTGGCTGTTGGTCGGCCAACAATCCCCGGTCATTCGCAGGCCGCGCCATTGGATGCACATTGCCGCGCAGCGTCACCACCTTGTCGCTCTGCACGGCCTCAACAATTCGCGCCTGCGGTGCAGCACTCTGCCCCAGCGTAGCTACTCCAAAGCACAGGCTCGCGGCTATGCCCGCCGCGATGACACCCGCCACAGACAAACGATTACAGAGGAAACCCTTCATCGTTGGGACCACCCGCCTTAGAATGTATTGCGTTAAACGACTTTCCGCCAGAGTCAGCCGCTTCCTTCATTCGAACACAAATTCCCACGTTTGGTTGCTCTGGTTCATCAAAGAGCAACCCACCGTTCCTATGGTAGTAGCCGGCTTTCCATTTAGAAGTCTTGATGTTGTCACCGATTTGTCACTCGTCGCCCTACTGGATGACGACGTTTGCGGAAATATTGTGAGAGTCGGCGCCGGTGTTGCCGGTGATGAAGATCTGGTTCGTTCCTGTAATTACCTGCGTGGCAGCGGAAGAAGTGGAAGTAAGATTTTCGGGGTCGCCGACGTAGGTCGCCGTGAGTTGATGAATTCCGATTTGGAAAATACCGCCAAAGCCGCCCGTCGTTTGAGCCTCGCCGTTGACGAGCGAGAAGCCGCCTAAGACTGCGGTTCCGTTATCGAATATCGTGACGGTTCCCGTGAGGGGATGTTGCCCAATGACCTTCATGGTCAAAACAAACTGAGTATTCTGATCCACCTTAGCAATCGACGTGGTGAGCGTGGTGCTGGTTGGAGTCGGAGAGTTGCCACCTCCACCGCCTGCACCGCTGCTGCCACCACCACACCCGATTGCGAAACAGAGGTAGCATGCAGCGCTGAATCCAAGGGCGATGCGGTAACGGCGGTCGCGGCCAGGGAGGCCGAGAAGTAGAAGCGCAGCCAGCCCGCTCGCCAATCCGAGCGACCACCAGTCCCCTTTGCGGCGCGACAGGACAAGGAATTCCGAGTGCCGGGTGCTGCGCCGGATGGTTGCTTGGGGCGCGGAACCAAGGGGTGTTAAGGAAACCGTCGCTGTGGTGGCTGATCCGTTAAGGCTGACTTGCTGAGGGCTGAACGAGAGGGTGTAACCCGCGATCGGGTTGGGGGGATAGAAAGACAGATTGACGGTGCTCGGGGTCTGCGTCGCGGGCGCTATCGTGAGCTGAGCAGAACCGGGTTGTCCCGCCGTTGCAACGATGGTAAAGCCACTGGCTGGCCCCAAGGTGAAGTCCGGGATGTTGACGGTGATAAAACTGGTGTCGGCGGCCGCTTCGAAATTGGAGTCCCCCCCATAATTGATTTGGGCAACCGTATTTCCTTGAGGAGTCATCGTGGCGCTGGCTGTGAGGGTTTGATTGCCGCTAGCGTCCGTGCCCGGCGTGCCACTGACCGTGACCGGATTTGCGAAACCAAACGTGAAGGTTCCCGTGATTGGTGGATTCTTTATGCTCGTTGTGATCGTGGCCGTGATGGTAACGCTCTGTCCGTAGTTCACATTTGCGGCTGACTGAGTCAACATCATGGTTGTGGGGTACAGCGGGTGAACCGTTAGGGGGCTCGATGCGCTTGCCGCATAGTTAGCGTCGCCGCTGTATTTCGCGGTGATTTGATGGTCGCCGCTCGTCAAATAAGTAACCTGAACCGAGGCATTAAAGTCCGCGGGTTCGCCTTGGCCCGAATATACGGGCGAAACAGAAACCGGACCGCCGATCGCCGCCGTTCCATCGTAGATCGAAATGCTGCCAGTAGCCGCAGCCCCGCTGGCCACGTTGGGAATGCCCAAAACCGACAAGGTAACCGGTGTGCCCACAATAGGGCGGGGATTGTTGGTAATTACCAACTGCGTCGACGCGGGCGTGACCGTGAATGTATCCGTGGCCGAGGTGCTCGCAGTGTAGCTGTTGTTGCCAGAATATTTCGCAACCAGCGGGTACGTCCCACCAGAAAGCGTTGGCGCAATGTCTCGGGTGTAGCCCTGGTTGTTCAACGTGAAGGTGCCGCCATCAACCGCGGTTCCGCTAGCGGTTAGCGCCACGCTTCCCGTCGGACACGTCACTTCGTTCACGGTATAGCACGGAGAGGTCGGCGGCCCTGTTGTACTCGCCGCCGCTGCGCTATTCGCGACATACATCCTAATGATGTAGTTCGACCCATATACCACAGAATTGGCACTGCCGCTGGTCTGATTGCCCTGCGAATCAAATGCGGGAATTACTATGAATGTCTGGCTCGCTTCTTTTCCCACGGTCACTTGCACCGACGGAGAATCACTTGGCGCGTTGGTCCCATCGCCCGTGTAGTGCGCGTAGACCCTATACGTTCCGCCCGGCAAATTCTGCGTCTTAGCGGACGCGATCGCGCCGTTCGACAAGGTGAACTGGTCAATACCCAGCGTCGACCCATCCGCCAGCATTGCCAGCAGCGCCACGTCTCCCGACGGGATCCCCGTTCCGGTGCTCGCTTTCACGTTCACGGTGACCGCTACATTTTCATTTTGCCCATGGGTAATCCCGGTCGTTGGTGACAGCGACAGTGTTGTCGCAGTCCCAATCGTTGACGCGCTACCCCACGCCACCGCCAAATTATTCGCGTTCAGCGAACCCAATCCCGTCGCCAGATCGTAGCCTGCGCCCGCTGTCCACGCTTCTGTCGTAGTGTGGGCCGGGTCGACCAGTACACCCGTACCGGACGCCACCGTCGCGCTGCAATTCAACGTGCCGCCTTTGCACGCCACGCTATTACTTGCGGCACCCGAGGGATGATGAATATTCGGCGCGGCAACGTCGTTAAAAACGCACCCTGCGGCCTCGGTCACGCTCGATGTGCAGCTCGATCCCGATTTCTTCGCTAGCGCGTACAGAATGTTATTCGCGTTTCCTTGCCGCGACGATCCGCCATGCGCCGCCGCATACTGGTTTACCAGCGCCATCATCCCGGCGAACGCCGGAGCCGACGCAGAAGTCCCGCCAATGATGTGAAACGTGTACGCTGCTTCATTCAAGTTGCAGGAAGACACTCCGGTCAGGTCACTCTGGCAGAATAAATATCCGCTGGCCTCAAATCCCGGACTCGCGAACAACGATACGTCCGGCTGATCGCGATGATTGTCATTCGGCATTCCGGCCACGCCCATTTGCCATTTGGGCTTTGCGTACACCGAGCTTGCGCCACCGCTTCCGGCCACGATATTCACGGAGCCCTGTGGTGCCGTCGCCCCGCAACCTGTCAATCCAAGTTGCGAACAATTTTCGTTCCACGGGAATTCCGGAATATATCCCGTTGCCGAAGTGCCAGTAACCGTGTCGTTTGTAATATTCCAGTACGTCGCCTGCGAGTTGAATTGATTGAAGTCCGTTCCACCCACCGAAACGTTAAACGGCGTTCCGGCAATCCCGCTTACCGCAAGCCCTCGCGTCGCAACTGTCTCGGTATTGAAATCGTCGCAGCCCGCTGAGCCTCCATCGCCTGACGAGACCACCACCGTAATACCTTGTGCAGCAGCCTGCTCCCACAATCCCTTGAAGAACGCGTTCCCTGCTGAGCCTAGATCGCTCTCGCAAGCGCCATAGCTCTCGCTCACTACATCTGCCAGGTTGTGCTCGACTATGTAGAGCGCCGAAAGATCTATTCCAGACGAAGCAGGCGTTCCCGCGGACACCACCAAGTTCACCGTCGCTCCCGGCGCTACCGCTCCCGACCACTGTACGTCCAGATCCGATTCCGATTCTTCACCCTGCGAAGTGATTCCCGGATCCATCCCGTTCAAAATGATATTCGCGGCCGAAAAATTGTTTGTCAGCCCAAACATGGTCCGGAAATCGGACACGTCATGGGGATTGATCTGCGTTTCGCCTACAATGGCGATCGTCTGTCCAGTGCCGTCATTCCCGCTCGCAATCAGCGGCTTGGTGTTATAGATCGTTGCAAAATCCCCAGGTCCTACTCCGTAAAAACTGCCGTTACCGCCTGGATCAGGAAACGTAAACAACGGTTGCAGCTTGTGACTTGTAGCATTCATCCGCGCATCGCCTAGGAATCGCGCATGCGATTTCTTTGGAAAATTATGCAGGGACACGACTCCCGCCACCGCTGCTGCCAGTGCCGCCGGAATCTGCGGGTCGGTGGAATTGGCCACGTAGAGCGTTCCCTTTACTGCATAGCTTTGGATTTGCGTTCCGAAAGCCCGCATGACCTGGCCGGCGCTCCCGCTGAATTCAATCACCGACCGTCCGGCCGCCACTCGTACGTTCTGAAATCCTTGTGCATTCACCCAGTCCGTCACCGCTTGTAAATCCGCGTCCGAGGGCCCG
>Ga0099792_10000785_pt1 | contig 11627 bp, 10 predicted proteins | sample Rivendell_Oct201_8_FD_83780 | JGI IMG/M metagenome (GOLD analysis project Ga0099792, IMG submission 83780) | Vadose zone soil microbial communities from the Eel River Critical Zone Observatory, Northern California, USA -... | ecosystem: Environmental > Terrestrial > Soil > Vadose zone >...
AGCGCCCACGGATTGAACCAGCGCGTATAAAGCCCGACAATGACGGACGGAATGGTTTGACTGATCCAGATGCCGCCGAGCAATTGCAGTTGGATCGCATATTGCAGCGGCAGGAAAATAATAAAGACAAGGGCTCCGAATTTGACGACCAGCGAAATGATTTTCGCATTTTGTGCCTCTTCCTTCGGTGTACAGTCTGGCCGGAAGAATTTCACGTAGATGTTGCGGGTATAAAGATTTGAAGCGGCGATCGACATGATTGCCGCGGGCACAAGCCCACCGATAGCAATCGCAGCGAACGCGACACCCGCGAACCAGTCGGGGAAGGAATGCAGGATGAGCGCCGGCACCGCGAAGTTAGACTTGTATTGGGCAAATTGCGGTGCGAACTCCGGCAACTTGTCGACACCAACCGCTAACGCCATAAATCCGGTAAGCGCCAGAAGACCGAGCAGGAATGAATAGGCCGGCAGATAGGCGGCATTACGCCGGATTACGTTGCGGCTGCTTGAACTGAAAACACCCGTAACCGTATGCGGGTAGAGAAAAAGCGCAAACGCGGAGCCAAGCGCCAGCGTCGCATAGGCCGAGAACTGGCCAAGACTGGTGCCGGTGGGCGGTGTCAGGAGAAGTTTTTCCGGCGGAATCATTGCAAACAACTTGGCGTAGCCACCGAGTTCGATCGGTATCACGATGACCATGGCGAACACGGTTATATAGATCAATGTGTCCTTGACGATCGCGATCATCGCCGGTGCGCGCAACCCGCTCGTATAAGTGAACGCCGCCAGTATGACGAAGGCAATGATCAGCGGCAGGTCGCCAATAAACCCGACCGTTCCGATGCCCATTGCCCCGATAACGACCTGAATCCCGACGAGCTGCAGCGCAATATAGGGCATGGTGGCAACGAGGCCCGTGATTGCCACCGCGAGCGCCAGCCACTTGTTGCCGAATCGGCCTTCGACGAAGTCACCGGCTGTTATATAATTGTGTTTGTGCGCGACCGACCACATGCGGGGAAGGATCAGGAACACCAAAGGATAGACGATGATGGTATAAGGCAGGGCGAAGAACCCGATGGCACCGGCACCAAATACCAATGCCGGTACGGCGATGAAAGTATAGGCTGTGTAAATATCCCCACCGAGTAGAAACCAGATCACGATCGTTCCGAGACGGCGGCCCGCGAGACCCCATTCGTTCAACTGGTCGAGATCGCCGCGCCGCCAGTGGGCGGCAAGAAATCCCATCACCGTCACGCCGCCGAACAGCAACAAGAATACAATAATAGCGGTCCAGTGCATGTCGATCTCCTCGGGTCCGAACTTGTGGCGTCCAAATGCGAAATGGTCACTCGCCGTATCACTCGCCGTTCTTGCGATGGACCACGATGATCAGTCCCGATGTGATGAACACCCAAAGGAATTGGTACCAATAAAAAAAAGGAATTCCCGAAATGGTGGGTTCGATCGAATTGTAGAACGGTACCCATAGGAGGGCGACAAACGGAATGACGAGCAACAGGTTCCAGAGTTTAGACCCACGACGAGGACTTGTTGAACTGTCGCTCATTTTGGCTCTCCCCTTGTGGTTTCTTCAGGTTGCCCGCGCTTCTGGCATATTCAGGTTCAGTGTCACTGCTGGCACGTCGATTATCGACCTTCAATAGCACCCACTAAAAAATTTGTCCGCTGACGTATGCCAGCGTCTGTCCCAGGCGTGGTTTGAGGTATCAGGGAATCGCTCCAAATTACAATAATACTTTTATCAATATCCTATGAAACGGCATGGGACGGACACCAGGTCCGCCCTGCCCAGCACGCCCTGTCCACCAACTGGGTCGTCATCCTGTCAGGGACACCAACGCGGTCCAACCCGCCGTCGCGCCAGCCAAAGGCGCGTCGACGAGACGCATGAATTGCGGCTGCCGGCACGGGCGCGACCGGCACAGGTCGCGCCATCGTCGGACGGCGGAATGTTAGACTGTCACGGATTGCGCGCCTTTGCCCACCATCGCCGCCGCGGCCAATGTGTAGGGCGCAATCGCCTTATTGCGCCGACCGCCGCGAGCTGAAGCTGCTATCACAGCGGACCCGCATACCTCTCTCCGCAGGCGAGAGTGAACTAACGAGTTACGGCTGCCGGGCGCTGCTGGAAGAGCAGGCGATTCAGATTCTGCAGTTTGATTGCACGATGTTTGGCGGCTTCACGGAGGGACGCAAGCTCGCGGCCTTGTGCGAACTCAATCACGTGCAGGTCGCGCCGCACCACGACTGTTTCATACACGCGCCGCTTGTGGCTTCGACGCCGGCCGGTTGCTTTGTGGAGTCATTTACAGACCCTGAACGCGATCCTCTGCAGGCCGAATTATTCGAAAATCCACCGCGCATTGCGAACGGTTGGGTGACGTTGAACGATGCTCCAGGATTGGGATTGACCCTCGCCGACGCGGCTCTAAAAAAATTTGGTGAAAGAGTCTTGTAAGAGGTCCACATCCGCCCGCACTGCCACCGATGGCGAAAGAGATCCCCGCAATCCCGCTCTCAAATTTCACCATCGCCGATCGGCACACATCAAAGAGACCCGGCGGCTTACCGATTCTGGGCATCGTCACGCATGCATTCGCACAACATCGCACATAATCGCACAATCATTTTTGCATTATTTTCTTGACGGCGTTTTCCCGTTCGATTATCTGGCGAAATAGTGATGTCGAATTGCGCCCGTAGCCCTGACCGGTTGCCGGGCGCCTTTCTTTTTCCGAGCGATTTCCGAACCTCGCGCGTCACCCTTCAGAAAGGGTGCGCGGTGTCTCCATTGCGGTGCCTGCCCTCGCAACCAAGAAAACGAGCAGGACTGTCCCGGCTTGGTGCCACGTGCTGACGTCCAGCCGGCACGTTAGCCAGAGCAATGACCGGCGATAGGCGGCGTGCCTGATTGTTGGATGGCTGACTGATTGGGAAGATCGACCGGGACCTCAGGATGACCATGTCATACCTATGGATGATTGTGCGCACACCCGTACGGTCGTGAATTATCTTCGAAAGACAATCGAGAAAATACCTGGTTCATTTGTGCAGTTCGCAGTTAGCGGAGGGACTATCGGCGATCCTCATCTCTCTTGAGAATTTCAGGCTGTGAGGGTCGAGAGAACGGCATCATTCGAAGATCGCTAACAACCCTCGGACCGCGGGCATCGATAACTGTAACGACGGCATCTTCTTCTCGCCTCAGGAGGAAAGATAATGGACGCAGTTCTTTTGAATGCAACGTTCACTGTTTGCATCGCATTGGGAATCGTTATTGTCGCGCTGCATTCGATGCAGAAATTTCAAGAATCTACACTTAAAAAAGGGGAGGACGATTTTATTGCTCCATTGTTGATACCAAAGTATCTCGCAACGCGAGAGGAATATTCTCACGCGCTAATCTGGTACATGGCCTCGATGGTCGGAGTTCTTGGTGCAATGTCCGTTATGGGACCAAGCCTCCTTAAGCTTCATCCCGATCTGAAGAACTATGAGTCGGTCGCGCCGCTGGGATTCGCGTTGCTTCTGGTTGGAGTTCTACCCAATGTTCCCTGGCTTCAGGACATCGAGTGGCATTTGCGCCGTTTCTGGCACGAGCGCGCATACATTCCCGCGGCTGCACGAGCTACCGCCGACACGCTTCGCGCTTCCAGTTTTGGCTTTTCTGCATATAAATCGGATGCCGTGCTAGCGTCTCCATCCATGCGGGGAATTGAGCGGACGGATTTCGACGCACCACGCGGTTCAGTCGAGTACGGGTGGGCGCGTCTCAGCTGTCTCTCGTACGAGTTGGGGCGGCGCCGTGATGCTGGCGATACCGATTCTGTCGATGGCGAATTGCTGGATCGCTATGCAAGCGATATTGCTTTAAAACGACAGGCGCTGGAAGCCGATTTGGCACGATACCGACAAGAGAAGGCCGGTAACAAATTCTACGAAAACAATCAGCTACAGACCAACATCGCGGCAGCGCTACGCCAAATCCATATCCTGCTAGGTTGTGCGGTTCGCATGAAGGCAAGTCGCACAACGGATATCAGTGCCGCGTTCCGGTCGTTCGGGTTCGACCTCGGTCCTTCACTGCCGGCGGTTGGCAATCAGGACCTGATCATCGAAGGCCTTGCGGTCATGACAACATCATTGCTGGTGCTCATGTTCGCGGCATGGGCCGCCGCAGCAACCCAACTGTGGCAACCCTCGGAAATTTTTCCCCACGGTGCCTTGGATGCATCTAAACCATTCAAGTGGGCATTCTCGGCATTGATCGTACACGGAATCGCCGTCTTGACCGCAGATTGGATGCGTGCACGTCTCTTGCGCAAGGGGCGCTGGTTTGCGGTTGCGGCACAAAAGCGTCAACCTGTCGCTGCAAATTATATTCGTATCGGATTAGTTTGTGCGGCGACAGGGTATATAGCCCTATGCATATGGGGCCTCATTACTTCCCCACCAACGGACCTCAACTTTATCTTCTTTGCGCAACAAAGGACTGCGTTTGCTCTACTTCCGGCGGCCACCGGAGCGTTCTACGCCTATCATCTCGACAACGCGGAATTGGGGAGTCGGCCCTCACGATTGTGGGAGGTCGGCTCACAGACGGTGGTGACAGCGCTCTGCGGCTTGGCGGCAATTCCGGTTTGGCTGGCGCTTATGGCGCAGGCGACGCAGGCGCCCCACCCGGATTACTCCGTGACGGCCAACATCGATTTCATGGTTCTTGTAACCTTGTTCGGCGCTGTGGTGGGGGCTTCGCTGGCTTGGTATCTGCCCAAAGCCGCGGCATCACGTCGCTGCGATCCACTCGCAGAAGCAAAGGAGGCCCGCATCGAGATGCTCAGAACTGCCGCTTTCGATCGGTTCGGAAGCAAAGAATCGTCGAAGCGGTGGCTGGAGCAACCGCATCCGGCTCTCGGCAATCGCCCACCCGAGGATGCGGCTGCCGATATGGAGCTTTTCCCCAAAGCGCTTGGCCTTTTGCATCAGCGGCAGCTCGACATCGCAGCCTAGGAGGTAGCGGTGCAAAACGGACCCGGGTATTTTGGCCAAAACGAACCCATTGAGGGCCGATGGGCCGGATCTTGTTCGTCCCGTAGCGCGCAATAGCCGTGAGCGTTCTTCACGCGAATGGCGTATTGCGCCGACCGCAGACCGCAGAAAAGGCGGCGCAATAAAGCGATTGCGCCCTACAGCCTATGCGCTGCCGCGCGATCGGCGCGATGTTGGGATCGTTTCCAGGCGGCGATAAGCACCACCGCCGCGCAGCCAATCGCATTGCCCAGAAACAAGGACGCCATGGTCCAGTCCGCCATGTTCACGACCGCATAGGCCATGGCCGAAGCATGGGAAACGAGGAACAGGCCCCACGTCGCGAATGAAATGGCTTCGGCGCCGTTCTGGTCTCTGACTGCCTTTAGGATCTGCGGCACATAAGCTACGACGCGAAAACTGTTGGCGAGCGTGAATGCGGCAAGTGTGATGTCTGCGATGGTCATTCGCGATTATCCTTCTTGTAAACCTGCGGCGTGACTTGATGGCGGCCATGCTGCGCCTGGGCAGTCGCTGCCGGACAGAGCCGGAAACGACCGCTCCAGGCGCACTGGTGACGCTCCGAATGCGCGACATATCCGCCGCATTATGGAATACACGTCGCCGTATCGATTACGCCGTGACGCGGGTCTCTCAGGACCCCGCCGTCATCGGATCGATGATGCCGTGCACTTGCGTGACTTTGGACGCCGGAAACCCGCTCAATCGGGCATGCTCCTGCACTGCTGCTTCGCTTTCGGCGAGATAGATGCAGAACGTCTTGTCATCGGTGACAAAGGACTGCGCCCATTGCACTTTCCCGGCAAGTTTTGCCAGCGCGCCGTTTGAGGTCGCGGCCGCGCTCTTGAGTTGTTCGCGGCTCATGCCGCCAACACCGGGCAGATCACGTTCGATCACATATCGTTTCATTATCTTCTTCCGTCTTCGGGTTGCTGGAGGCGCGTTCATGAAGCCGTCGCGCTACGGCAGTGTTTCAGTTATTGGGAATCGTGTTACCGATGTAACGTGCGCGCTACCGGTGCCGGCCGGCCAGAAAGGCCACGATTGCCAAGGCCTGGATCAATGCTGCCGCAATGAACACCCATGGCGCAGCCCCAACTGAGGGAGCGCCCAGTTGCGGTGCGAATTCGCGGATCAGTCCGAAAGCGGCCGGTGCGAAGGCATAGGTGGCCTGGCTGATCGAGATGATCAAGGAAACCACGCGGGGCACGTCATCCTTTGCGAATTCGACCTGCACAATGAGAGGCGGCAACGATGTGGCATTGCCAATTCCCGCCCCGAACAATACGACGCCGAGAAGAAGCAGCGGCACATTGTCACCGGCAGCGAGCAAGAACGCGAGCGATCCAACGATCTGAATGAAATAGCTGGCGCAGGCGATGCGGCGGCGATCCGCTCCGGCGGGCATCAGCCATCCGACCAGCGTGCGCCCCGCAATTGCCGCGGCGGTAGCGGCACTGGCGGCGACGCCTGCAAGCTGCGCGCCCAGTGCCGGCACCAGAAGCGAGAAGAGGTGGGCGAGCAATCCAATTTGCGCGAACAAGCCGAGCGCCATGCCGGCGGCAAGCGTGACGAAACGGAGGTTCCGCCACATCTGCCTCCCGGGCAGCGCAGGACGTGTCGATGTGGCGGACATGGGCACATCCGGGGCATCGCCGTCGGCGTTCAATCCCATCTGTGCCGGCGTCGTTGCGAAATATCTGTCGGCCAGAATCCAGATCGTTACGATCACCACGAGACCGATGATCGCGGCGGCCCATGGAAATCCGAGGAACCCGATCGCTGCGACCCAAAGCGGCGAGAACACCACACCGCCGACGCTCGATCCGTTATAGGCGGAAGCAAGAGCCGCAGGCCGCGTTCGCACGAACCACGGCGCAACAATTGCGTTGATGGCCGCCGCGCTCATGGTGACCCAACCGCCGCCACTGAGCAGAGTCGCGACGAACAATTGCCAGGGCTCGCAAGCCAGGGCCCAGCCGGCGACGCCGGTCGCCAGCGCGATGGCCCCTGCCTTGGTTACGGTCGGCACGCCAAACCGCCCATATAGCTTCGGAAGGTTGGCGACCACGACGGCCCCGAACAGGAAATGCACCGTCACCGCCGTTGAGATCAGCGCCAACGACCATCCACGCGCTTCACGGACCGCATGCAGGTAGACCGGCGGGCCATAGAACCCGAGCCCCCAACCGAACACGGCGAGCGCGAAGGCAGCGGCGACAACCCGCCACCCATAGAACAGGCCTGACCTCGCGTTCGTCGTCATCGCCACCCATATGGACCATAGCGTTTTCCGGCGAAGTGGACTTCCGGTTCGCCGAAGAAAACGCGTCAAATCAACAAGCTACACATTGGGTTGAATAGCCGCCTGCTGCTACGGTGACGACCGAAGCATTTGGCGCGATGCCGATTTAGAGTGCCTGAAGGAGGCGATCATGGCGAGTAATGCACAGTTTGCCGAAGTGGCGGCGCTGGCAGGCGATCCCGCGCGCGCCTGCATGCTGCATGCGCTGTTGGACGGCCGAGCCCTCACCGCAACCGAGTTGGCACGCGTTGCCGGTATCGCGCCCCAGACGGCAAGCGGTCACCTGACACAGATGACGGCGCTCGGCATGCTGACTGTCGAGAAACAGGGACGGCACCGCTATCACCGTCTGGCCACGGCATCGGTAGCCCACATGCTGGAAAGCATCATGCAGGTTGCCGCCGAGCTGGAACCAAATCGCAAACGGTTTGTGGTCGGGCCGCGGGACGCCGCCCTGCGCAAAGCGCGCACCTGCTACGATCACTTTGCCGGCCGCCTGGGCGTCGCCTTGGCCGATGCCTTGATCGAGCATGGGCACCTCGAACTGACCAGCGAAGCCGGCATCCTCACGGACGCTGGCATGATGTTCCTGAACGAAATCGGAATCGACACCGGGCCGATGCTGGCGCGACGCACAAAGCGGTCGGGCCGGGTCCTCTGCCGCCCCTGTCTCGATTGGAGCGAGCGACGCTTGCATCTCGCCGGGCTCGTGGGCTCGGCAATCTGCACGCATAGCTTCGAAGCAGGCTGGACACGTCAATTGGACGGCACGCGGGCCGTCCTCATCACTCCAAAAGGAGAGCGCGTCTTCCGCGAAAAGTTTGGATTGAGAATTTCATAGAAAAGGCCCCGCCGAAGCGGGGCCGCAAGTTTTAGAGCCAATTTTTAGAACCAAGTCTTGGAGCATTGACGGCGGAGCCGCCAACGCTATGGCGGTCACTCCTCCACGGAGGCCTCAACCGCCTTGGAGATTTCCACATCGGGATGCGAGACGAGTGCGTCACCCGAATTCGCCGGCGTGATCGATCCGGTTGTAACGGGCTCCTCGGCACGCGGTTCGTCAACGACGGCCTCGACCGGAGTCTCGGCCGGGGTGGTCCCGATGCCCGTCGTTTCGATGACTGGCGTCTCGATGACCGGTGTCTCGACGACCGGCGTCTCACTTGGCGTGACCTCGACAGTCGCGGTCACCTCGACTTCCGTGACCTCCTTGGCGGTGTCCGCGCTTACGACAGTTGCCGGCTCGACGGCGGGCGCGACGGGCTCGATCGCCGGGCTCGCATTTTCGATGGGCATGGAATCCTTCACCGTGACCTCGGCGGCAGCAATCTCACTGGCCGCGATTCCGGTATTCTCGGCTTCCATGACTTTCGTGACGCTGTCTGTGTTCGCCATCATCGCCGGCTCGGAGACGAGCGGCTCGACGACGAGCTCTGTCACGATGGCCTGCGCGAACAACGCGGTTGTTGCGTCGGCTGCGGCTGCGGCGGCGGGGGCCGCCGTGCGCACCGTGATGCCCAGCAATGCATCAAGATGCGCCTTGGTGATGCAGGTCTGCGCACCGCTTTGATCCGCGATGCAGAGTTCCTGTGCGGTGATCTGCCGGGACGCGAACGATCCGGCAAACGCCTCGACCCCGGCGAGCCGCGCCTCGACCGCGTGGAGGGCGCTCATTATCGGAGCGACGACCATGTCGTGCAGGGATGCAAGGGAAGTCTCGGAATCGGCGCGCACCGCGGGCGCACCGAACGTCGCCGCGATGGCAACGGACGCGATGGAAAGGCCGTAAACAAGCCTGGTTGAGAAAGGTGATTCAACTGTCTTCATGAGTACTCCGGTTGATACATGGAACACACAGACGCTTGGTACGCACGGCTACTCCGCGCATGGTGCCGCCATGTGGTTAACAATTGTTTTCGACCGAATAATTTGCTGCAGCTTCTTCGTGTAAACCGTTGAGACTTATGTTATTTTTTATTTCGTAACAGATCGCCGAGACCCCGATGGAAATTCTCTTCCTATCGCCGTCTCGCGTGTTCGGCGCATCCAAGATCGGATTCACCGCACTAAAATCATATGTGACACCGAACGCGCATCGACATAAACTTGAGGACAAACGCCGAAGTGGGACGCCAAGCGGGTGCCCGGCACAACAGAAACGGATTTTCAAACCACGACCCTAGGGGACAAACCGATGTCAAATCCGATTTTCGGAAAGCTGCTTGCGGGTGGAATGTTGAGTGGCCTATTCTCGCTGCTGGTTGCGAATGAGGGCCTGGCGCAGAAGGCGCCCAATTTCTCCGCGAACCAGGCAGGCTGGCTCGCGTTCCTCAACGACTTCATCGCTCCGGCGAGCGGGCCCAAGCCCACGACCTACGATCCAAAACATCCGTTCGTGCAGAACAACAGCGGACAGCAGCCCACCTACCGGATCGCCGATATCAGCAATCCGAACCTCAAGCCGTGGGCAAAAGAAAGCATGAAAAAAGCAAACGACGAAGTGTTTGCCGGCAAGATCGCCCTCACGGCCCGATCAAGCTGCCGTCCGGCGAGCGTTCCCGGTTTCATGCTCTATGTGCAGAATCCGCTCTTCTTCATCCATACGCCCAAGCAGGTGCGCATGATCTTCTCCGGCGACCAGCAAGTGCGCCGCGTATCCCTTGACGTGCCGCATGCGGCCAACCCGAAGCCGTCCCCCTATGGCGATTCCATCGGCCACTACGAGGAAGACACGCTGGTCGTCGACACCATCGCGGTCGACAAGCGCACCTTCGTCGACAATTATCGCACCCCGCACACTGAGAAGATGCACGTCACCGAACGCTGGAAACTGATCGATGACGGCAAACTGTTGGAGGTGAACATCCGCGTGGAGGATCCGGAAACGTTCTACGAGCCCTGGACCGCAATCCAGCGATACCGGCGCGTGCAACGGCTCTATGGCGAGCAGGTCTGCGCCGAAGGCAACGCCCGCGACCCGTTTTTCGATTATAATGTCCCGACCGCCGACAAGCCGGATTTTTGACGGAATCAGCTGCACATACAGCAAGGGGGACCCTATGCACTACCCGAATTCGATCCGCACGATTGCACAGGTCATCGCTTTGCTGACGACCATCGGCGCCGCTTCGGCGCATGACGAAAAAAAGTATCCCGACCTGACAGGCCAGTGGGACCGGCGCTTCATCCCCGGGCTCCCGGGCCAGACCGCAATGGACCAGACGAAAGGTTGGGGACCCTACCAGGAAGCGCCGCTGACGCCCGAATATCGCAAGATCATGGAAGACAGCCTGGCGGACCAGATCACGGGCGGACATGGCAACGCCGTCGACCATGTCCGTTGTAGCGCGGCAGGCATGCCTTTCATGATGGTGGCATTTCGGCCGCTGGAATTCGTCGTCACGCCGAAGGTGACATACATCCTTATTGCCGACTTCGACCCGTTGCGCCGCATCTACACCGACGGGCGTGACTGGCCCAAGGAAATCGAGCCGACATTCGCGGGTTACTCCATTGGAAAATGGATCGACGAAGACGGCGACGGCAAGTACGACGTTCTCGAGGTCGAGACCCGCGGCTTCAAAGGGCCGCGCATCTATGACACCAGCGGCATGGCGTTGCACCGCGACAATCAATCCGTCTTCAGGGAGCGCATCTATCTCGACAAGACCAATCCGAACCTCCTGCACGACGAACTCACGGTGATGGACAATGCTCTGACGCGACCATGGACTGTCGACAAGAGGTACAATCGCAATGCAAATCCATTGGCGCAGTGGCCTGAATCCGTTTGCATCGAATACAATGCCCAAATCTTCATCGGCACGGAAAACTACTTCCTCAGCGCCGAAGGCTTGCTGATGCCGGCCAAGAAGGGCCAGAAGCCGCCTGACTTGAGATATTTCGAGAAATAAGAAAGCCCGCGTAAACGCGGAACTCCCAACGGGCGGGTTCGAAGTCCCGCCTTCAGGCGGCTCTTTCTTCAATGTCCCAACGTTTGGAAGAACGTCCGCGTAAACGCGGAACTCCTAACGGGCGGGTTCGGAGTCCCGCCTTCAGGCGGCTCTTTCTTCAATGTCCCAACGTTTGGAAGAACGTCCGCGTAAACGCGGAACGCAGGGACCCCTCGCGCTCAAAAATCCGGCTTGTCTGCCTGCGGGATGGGATAGAGCCCCTGGTCGAAATGGTCGCTGTTGTTCTCGGCGCAAACCATTTCGTGCAGCGGGACAAACTGGGGACGCCGA
>Ga0099792_10000786_pt1 | contig 11626 bp, 14 predicted proteins | sample Rivendell_Oct201_8_FD_83780 | JGI IMG/M metagenome (GOLD analysis project Ga0099792, IMG submission 83780) | Vadose zone soil microbial communities from the Eel River Critical Zone Observatory, Northern California, USA -... | ecosystem: Environmental > Terrestrial > Soil > Vadose zone >...
TGCCGGTGTGGCTGACATGGACTACTGAAGTCGGGCTAAGCGAGGCCAGCTACCGTGCGCTTTACGCTTTGCGCTAAGGCGCACGATGGCAGGCCGGATCTGTTGCGGCTGTGGCTTTTGGTGGCGTCGACCTGGGCTTCCACATGACAAAGAAAAAACCAAAGGTGCATTTGGATCGATAAAGCGGCTTCTGTATCTACCGCTTTAGCCGTTCTAATGTGCGTCACTTGGGTGTGTGACGGGGGACGTTGACTTTCTGGCTCGAAGAGCTATGCGGGTCCTCTCAATTTTCTTACGTCCCTGTGCAGCTCGAGACAGGTAAGCCATTCAATGTAGCTGGGTAGATAAACATCTGGTTTTATGCACGACGCCTTGTCAGGTGGCAAAAAGTCCTTCCATTGTTTTACAATCGCATCCCGAGCCGCTAGCTCGTCTCTAAGGCAAGAGTCGTAGGCTCTTTGGTCAAAAGCATGGCCGCTAATGTCTGCTGAAGTCTGACAGGTTTTTCGAATGTCAATGGCGCGCAGGCCGCCTGTTGAGGGCTCGGACTTCGGTCGTGTCTCGATCTCCCTACGCGAAAGCTGCTTTCGAGCGTCTACCGCGTTAGCCACAGCGTGTTGACCCTTGGCGTATCCAGTTATCGCCATGGCAGTTAGCGTTGGTCCGTAGCAACCCGACAAAAGGTAACTGCACGCAGTTGACGCCGAAACGAAGACGATTGCATGTAGCAGAGAGCGCATTTAACTTTCCTGAATTGAAACGGGGGCATCGCCTGACCGACAGCCCGTCCCTCTGTCTCGCGGCGACGGGCCGGTCCAGCTCTTGATTTGGCTTTCCATTGTCCCGGTCCTGGCATTCCTACACTCGACGAAGACCCGCCGCTGCCTCCCAGTGCTTGCACCGCCGCTACTGGAGCCGCCGGAGCCATTGCTTTGTCCCAACGCAGGCATCATCGCCGAGAGCGAAAATAACAGGACGCAGCAGTAAGTCGGTCTCAATATATGGCAAAATCTCCTCTCCGACTCAACGCCGAGACTTTTGCTTTGTTCCTTCATTAATACAAAGCAAATAATCAGCAGTGCGCTCTAAATTGGCCGCACTCGATTTACGTATCAATCAATCAGCAAAAGGCGGCGACATTCTTTCAAAAGGGACAGATGGACACCGAATATACTGGCTGTACACGTCTCAATCCGGCTCCCCTGACCGAACGCGTGGGAGCTACGCTTGCGCAATCTGCGTAGCAGATCCTGGGTTCAGAAGTAGTCTACGATGACAAGACAATCACCCACACGGAACACAGCGAACCCTGACCGAGAATGCACTAGTCAGGATAGGAGAGTTTGATTTCGCGAAATCGCTGGCCAGCCACCGGTGATATGATCACCCAAAATTAACAAACGAACGGAGGGAACGGATGTTTTTCGACCTTTCCGTACAACGGAACACCGTCGTAGCTCAGGACAAGGCATCGAGCTCTGCATCGCTGAGGTGAACCGGCACGATGACAACGGGAACCGGATAGGTGCCCGCGGTACGTCCAAGTTCGGCTACCAGCGGACCGGGCCCTTTATTTGACGTGCCCGCAGCAAGGACTAGCACGGCGATGTCTTCATCGGTCTCGATCAGTTCGAAAATTTCCCGCGCGGGATCACCTTGGCGGATTACTGACTCCGGTAATTCGGCGGCAATGCCTTGAGCAAGGACAACGTATCGGTCAAGCAGTTCCTGGGCTTCCCGGCGTGCCTCGGTTTGCACCACGTCGGCAACGCCTAACCATCCTAGCTCGCCATGGGGCGGCTCGATGACTCGCAAGAGCACTATTTTGCCACCGATTCGCGTGGCCCGCCGGCTCGCATAATAAACAGCTTTGCCGCAGTCCTCCATCTCATCCACGAGGACGAGGAGTTTTGGGTTATGGCCGGCTTCATAACTTCGCCGCAGTCTGCGGCGCATGACGATTGTCCTCTTGCTTGAAGGACCGTCAGCCATTCAACATCACCGTCATCTGCTGGCTACCCCGTCTGATGGTGACACGCCAGGCGCGACTCGGCGTTGCGGTCACGCGTTCGAGGTCACGGGTCTTGGCGATCGCTTGGTTGTTGACGGCAAGTACAATATCACCCCGCTGAAAGCCGACGCTCTGCGCAGGAGTGCCGTTGGCAACGTCGAGAATGACGACGCCTTCAACCGAAGGATCGATTCGCAGTTCGTCCGCCAAGGCGGGTGAGACATTGGCGACCCGGACACCCGTGAATGGCGAGCGCGCCGCGATGACGAGTTCGTCATGCACCGCCGCAGGTGGCGTTTCGAGTGCGACATCAGTGAACATCTCTTTGCCGGAGCGCATGAACGTCAGGCGAGCGGTGCCGCCAAGCATCTTGGTTGCGAAGCGATATTCGAAAGCATTGGGGTCTTCGACCGGCTGACCATCGATCGAGGTAATCAGATCGCCGATGCGTAGTCCGGCACGCGCGGCCGCGCTGCTTTTCGTGATGCTGGCCACAAGGGCACCGACAGGGCGCCTCAGGTCGAGGCTTTCCGCGATTTCCGGCGTGACACCTTGGAGCCTGGCGCCGAGCCAGGGCCGCCGCACGGTCGCGCCGCCGGATTTCGCGGACGCCACTACGACACGCACCATGTTGGCCGGAATTGCGAAGCCGATGCCTTGAGAGCCTCCGGAACGCGAAAAGATAGCGGTGTTGATGCCGACAAGCTTGCCCGACACATCGACCAGCGCGCCGCCGGAATTGCCGGGATTGATTGCAGCGTCTGTCTGAATGAAAAACTGATAGTCCGAGATGCCGACTTGCGTTCGTGCGACCGCCGAGACAATGCCCTGCGTCACAGTCTGACCGACGCCAAACGGGTTGCCAATGGCGAGCACGAGATCACCCACCTGGAGGCTATCCGAATCCGCAAATTCGATGGCGGCGAACCGCTCGCGCTGATCCTTGACCTGGAGGACCGCGAGATCCGACCGCGCATCTTTCAATACAATCTCGGCATCGAGTTCCCGATTATCCTGGAGGGAAATCTTCACCTGGTCGGCGCCTTCGACGACGTGATTATTTGTGACCACGAGCCCGCTCGAGTCGACGATGACCCCGGAACCGAGCGAACGTTGCAACTGCTCACTCGGACTGCCCCCCGGGGCCCCGAAAAATCGCCGGAAGATCGGATCGTCAAAGAACGGATTGCGGTTGGCCACAACCCGCGCCGCGTAGACATTGACGACTGAAGGGGCCGCCCGGCGGACGACCGGCGCAAACGAAAGACGGATCTCGGACGCTTCCGCGGGCGCACGACGTTGCTGTGCATCCGTTTCCTGGTGAACCAGGATGATCGGCAGCAACAAGAGACCGAAGGTCAGGGGTTTCAAACGCGAAACAATGCTTGGCATGGCGGCGCTCAATTTCGGTTGGAGTTCCAGCCGGGAGCTGCCGTTTCAGCGGCGCCCGTTCGAAGTCGCCGAGCGGGCGACCGGCAATTCAACGCGCTACACCTGTTGGGCGGGAACGCATTAACTTAACAATGCTGCGCTAGGCGGTGGCACTAGACCGTCCCGCCGCCGAGGCTGTTTCCGCGAAACCGCGGTGGACTCATTGTTGCCAGGAGTTCCCCCCTTCAATGCGCCAGCACCCGGAAAATCCGGTGCGGGTGGATCAGGTCGCCTGAAATCGACGAGCACGACGTTGTTCCTGCGTTCGATCACATATCGGTCGACGCCTCTTATTCCTTGCATGGCATCATTCCTGCTCTTATTGAAGTTGATCGCTAATGGAGTGGGGCGCCTTGGTCGCTGCGCCCGCTGCCGCCTTGTCGAACGAACGATCGAACGGCTCGCCTCGGATGCTTTCCACGCTTTGCGAGGACAGCGGCGTACTCCTTGTCCAGGGACCGAAGCGCTTCCATAATCTCATCAAATTTTACGCCACGGCCGCTCGCGCTCGTGCGCAACGCCGGCGCTCCTGCAATCGCGCAGGCGTCTGACGCCCATGCGGCGAGGATCGCCCGCTTTTCATTCAAGGAAAGGTCGGGATCATTCACAACGTCTTCCGGTTGACGGAACATTGCCGATGGATGGGCCAAGCGGTCGAAATCAACGCTCAGCTTGTGATCACCCGCCACATATTTCTTCATGGAACATCTCCCTTAACTCAAAGTGTTGTGCGAGGCTATTCGAGGCGGAGGTGTCGAGTGTCGCTCCGCGTGGTCTGATCGATTATCCAACTCGGCACGGCTCCGGATTTGGATGCGAAGTAGAAGTAAGGTTGCGGTCCACATTTGGCCTGCAATGGACCACGCGGCAGAAAGATTTTTCGACCTCCCATATCATCGTTCTGTGACAGCGTGTCATGAGCGGTCATGCGGCTTTCAAGCTGATGCGAGCGGAAGTCGCGTGCTGGCAGAACAGCACAATCTTCATCGAAGACCTTGAACATGGTATCCTCCGTCCTGATGGAACTAGATCGAGGGGTTCAGAAGTAGTCTATGGCGACAAAACCATCACCCACCGGATATGCAAACGTGGTTATGTCCGCGGAACACGGCGAACCGTGACCAACAATGCACTCGTCTGTGTCGCCTGCCGTACGTCCCGCGCGAGCATCCGCGTCAAAGTTGACCCAGCCAACCGCAAGCGGGGCGATGAGCGATATGAGAATTCCAGCTTTTCTGAATGTGTCCATTCTTGTCCTCCCTTAGGAGGGTGGTCTGGAGAAATCGCATCCGAACCACCTCATCATCTTTCAATGACAAGACATTGAAAGCCACGCACCCGCTCTCTCTATCGCGGGCACGGAAGCCTTCCTTTAGGCGACCCTAGCGTGCTCGATCGTCTTCACGTTGTCGGGGTGGCCATGCGCCTTTCCGGCATTGATTTCGATTTTTCGCGGCTTCATGGATTCGGGGACCTTGCGCTCCAGTTCAATCTGAAGCAGCCCGTCTTCAAATGAAGCCTGTTTCACTTCAACGAAGTCAGCGAGGCTGAAGCGCCGCTCGAAGGGCCGTGCGGCGATGCCGCGGTACACATATTCGGCTTGATCCTGCTTCTCAAGCACGCGGCCACTGATGGTCAGCGTGTTCTGGTGCACGGTGACATTAACCTGTTCGGGCTTGAAGCCCGCGACCGCAAGCGAAATGTGGTAGGTATCTTCGCCGGTACGAACGATGTTACAGGGCGGATAATTGTCCTGGGGTTCGAAGCGCAGACTTTCGTCCATCATGTCGAAAAGCCGATCAAACCCAACAGTGGTCCGCCAGAATGGATCGAGATTGAGAGTCCTCATAGCCATATCCTCCATTTGAGCAACATGGATAAAAGGCTGCCGGCCGTACGCCGGCGCCGGTTAGATCGGACCCCACGTGGGGCGTCCGACGAGCGCCGATTTAAGGAAGGTTTTTCCGGATTTCAAGAGGTCACAGTTTTGGAAATGAGTATCTATCTATTTGAATAATAAAGATAATTTATCTCACGCTTTCCTGCGTCAACACGTCGCACCGAAGGGCCCCTGATGGGTCATCGGGGCGCAGAACGACATGAAGATCATTCACTGTTAACGAGTCGCTTTCCACAGGCTGACCAACGGGCCCCTCGACCCACACACCGGATCGGTCCGGGGCCGCGCTACCTTTGGAACCGTTTTAAGCGCCCTATCATGATCCTCTTTTGTGGGGGCACACTCGTCATACGTTCCCCGCGGCGGGTAGGCGCCAACTGCGAGAAATGTGGGGCTCGCTTTGAGAGACTGGTGGCCCGTGCCCGCCGGGATAATCAGCACATCCCCTGCCTTCACCTTCAAAGTCCGACCCTTGTTGCCGCCGATCCGGACGGTCGCGCTTCCGCGCGCGATGCCGAGGACCTCGTGGATTCGAGAATGGTAATGGAGGTAGTCGTAAATCTCGCCGCGCCACATACTGCCCCAACGATTGCTCTCGAACAGGGCTTCCCACACAGCCGCCGGATCCAGAGACCGCGGGAGTGAAATGGCGCCACGGTAAAGCACGAAGGGCCAGCGCGGATGGTTGGGTACAAACCCATCGTCGCGAAATTGGTAAGCTAAGGGGCGAGAAGGTTTCAGCAATTGGCCAAGCTGGGCGTAAGGAGGGCGTCGGTAGCCGGTGAGGCGTTCTGCTTTGCTCTTAAGGTCTTCAATCAAGGCCATGGTGGCTCCAGCCAGGAATTTTGCCTGAAACCACAACGACTCTCCCCGCCGCTCAGTTCCTTCCGGAACCGAAGCTTTGGACGCGGGTTGACGGACGTGTGTCCGGTATCCGCCATGACCGCCTATTCAAACCTTGACGCTTCAACGGTTGCCGGCCTCTGAGCCTTGAGAAAATCGCCGACTATTTAGCACAATGTCGTTTGCCGCATACCACAAGGAGAGGAAGGCAAAAAGAACAGTGGCCGGAATCGGCGACCGACTAGTGTGCTGCGTCATTCAAAATGAAGGGGTTCTTTGTAGGGGCGGGTTTGAAACCCGCCCCTACTATTACTCGCATCGGCGGATGACGCGCGGATCAATGCACTGCCGCCGACTGAAGCGATTGTGGCCGCGCTCATCCGCCCAGCAGGACTTCCTCGCGTTACTTCGCTCGTCGCCAGATCAGCTCTGTTCCGGTGAAATCGCTGCCGGTCGTCAGAGGCTTTGGGTTGGTCCATCCGAGATCTTCGTCAAAGAGAAACTTGATTGATCCCACTTGCGTTGTTCCGCTCCAGTTTGGAAGCGAGGCTTGCTCGACCCGGAGCGTGAGGGTTTTTTGCGATTCGTCGATCGCATAGGTGCCGGAATAGGAAACCGTCCCTTGTGCCGCGCCTTGGCTCGGTCCTCCGGTTGTGGTGGAGGAGGCCAATGTGGTTTGCAGATTGGGCATGAGCTGCACGGAATAGCGGCCGTCGGCGCCGAATGTGGCGTTCCCACCCGGAAGCGGACCGAAGCCGGGGATCTTGCTGCCGTCCGCGCGCACGTGATCTGCGATCGTCAAGGTCCAGTTTCCGACAATCAGGTCCTTGGCAGATTTTTCCTGCGCAACGGCGCTGCTGAAGGAAAGAAGCCCCAAAGCCAACACTCCGCAGACTCCGAAGAAACGGTGACGATATGACATTTGTCTCCTCCTTTTGCTAACGTGATCATCACTTATTGGGCGAAGCAGTAGAACAGTCCGTTTCCACCGGTTGCGATAAGGTCAAGGTGCGATATTTTCAAGTGACGGTGAAAACCGGACATCGCGGATCTTGTTGATCTCGGATGCAAGATTCACGACGCTCAGGCAGACTGAGGCTGCGATTGCCGTGGCTATGAATGTAATCCACATGGTTTGCCTCTTGGTTTTTCAGTTGAGTGACGAACCGTGGAAATCGACGGGCCGTCGTCCCTTACGTCCGAAGACACCAGGTCGTCGATCGACGAGCACGCGCTTGTAGTGGGGAATGCGGGGTATGTCCGCGCAGCGATCGAGTTCGCGCAAGGCGTCGATGATGTCGTCGAACCCGACCGGCGGGCGTCCCGGAGCTCGCCGCAAGGCCGGAGTGGACTCGACCGCGCAGACGTCCGACGCCCAAGAGGCCAGGATCGCGCGCTTTTCGGAAAGCGTCAGGTCGGTATCGTTGACCACGTCGGATGGATGCCCAAACGCGTTTGCGGGATGAAGAAGCGCGTCGAGATCGTAGCGCTCGTCATCATTCCGGTGGATTTTTAGCTCGGGTAGATTGCTTTGACGTTGCATCGCCAACTCCTCAGCTCTGACATAAAGGTACGGGGATAAGACTCGGTGCCGATGGGTATGGTGCCGGCTTGCCTTATCGCCGGCACCGCAAACGTGCCCCTCTTAGGCGACCCTGGCGTGGTCGATCGTTTTCACGTTATCGACATGGCCATGCGCCTTTCCGGCATTGATTTCGATTTTGCGCGGCTTCATGGATTCCGGAACCTTGCGCTCCAGTTCGATCTGAAGCAGGCCGTCTTCAAACGAAGCGTGTTTCACTTCAACAAAATCGGCAAGACTGAAGTGCCGCTCGAAGGGCCGCGCCGCGATGCCGCGGTATACATATTCGGCTTGATCCTGCTTCTCGTGCACGCGCCCGCTGATCGTCAGCATGTTCTGCTGAACGGTGACATTGACCTGTTCGGGCTTGAAGCCCGCGACCGCAAGTGAAATGCGATAGCTATCCTCGCCGGTCCGAACGATGTTACAGGGTGGATAGTTGTCCTGGGGTTCGAAGCGCAGGCTTTCGTCCATCATGTCGAAAAGCCGATCAAACCCAACGGTGGTCCGCGAGAATGGATCGAGATTGAGAGTCCTCATAGCCATATCCTCCATTTGAGCAACATGGATAAAAGGCTGCCGGCCGTACGCCGGCGCCGGTTAGATCGGACCCCACGTGGGGCGTCCGACGAGGGCCGATGTAGGGAAGCTCCTTTCAAATTTCAAGGACCCCGATGTTTGGATGTGTCTCAATAACTAATTGAAAATAAAAGAAAATTTGTCGACGCGGTTGGTGCGGCAACCTGTCGCACTGTTTCTACACTCCGATCGCATGCTTGCGCGGCTTTTCGAATAGAAAATCAACTCAGTCCAATACCCTTCGGCGATTTACGTGTGCGAGTTTTCACCGCTAGTTTGGACGGCGACGCGCGCTCACATTCTACCCGGGCGGTTGAATTTGCTCGGGGCGGGCCCCCGCACGGCTTCTAACTCACGTCCTCGGGAGCACGCCGATGAACGTTAATTCGAGAGCACTTACTTGGTCGGCTGCTCTTGGCTTTCTGACCTTAAGCCCTTCGGACTATCCGTGGCTGCTTGACTTTTCTTTTCTTCAGAAGGATTCGGCTGGCATGACATTGCCACCATAGGCAATATGCCCCGAACCACAGGGCATATTGCTTTCTTGCCGTCAAATTCTTAAGCAGCTTCAGCCTGCTGATTGATTGCCGTTTTGGCAATCTCCGTCAGGGCCTGGTCCGTTGCTTTTTCTTCCTCAAGCGTCTCCTGCAACAAGGAGACGGCGTCATCAAGACCCAGTTCATCGGCCCAGGCAATGAGCGTGCCATAGCGGGAAATCTCGTAATGCTCGACCGCTTGAGCGGCTGCAAGCAGACCGGCCTCGAGAGCAGGTGACCCCTTGTATTCCTCCATGATCTCCGCTCCTTCGTCGATAATGCCGACGATGGCCGCGCAGGTCTTTCCTTGCGGCTTTTTTTCAATCAGCGTGAATACCTGCTCCAGCCGCTCGATCTGACCTTCGGTCTCGTCGCGATGCTTCTCGAATGCCGCCTTGAGTTCGTCACTCTGGGCAGCTTTTGCCATCTTGGGCAGTGTCACGAGAATTTTTTTCTCCGCAAAATAAATGTCTTTCAGCGTATCGTGAAACAGCTGATCGAGCTTCTTCGGTTCTTTCGCCATGGTGTGCCTCTTTGATTGTTGAACCTTATGCATCCCTACCCGGATGCACACCTAACGGACGCTCTGGTAACGTCCAAGTAACATTCACGGTCGCCCGCGGCGCCGTCAATGATGCCAAAACAGTGCAAGAAGCAGGATGATGGGCAGTGGAATTCCGAGAATCCACAGCAACAATCCTCGTCCGAAACCCATAGTTTTTCTCCAGTGGTTGGCGGTTAGCCTATCGCTCGCGTTGTGGGCAACGTAAACATGGATGATGCTCGTCTCAGTGATTGAGAAGGACGAGCAGGATGATGATTGGAATTGGAATTCCTAGCAGCCAAAGCAGAATAGGCATGTGCATTCTCCTCTGATTTCATTGCCACGGGCGAGGAACGAGACCGCGCGCGCCCCACGTTCCATCCCGGAGTTGGCCTCCCTCAACGGCCGCCAAGGTTGAGGCGAACGCACCGAACAGCAGTGCTGCGACCATCCAAAAGGCAAGCTTTGCGGCGCCAGTGCGTGCTCGATCGACCGCAGCCTTCGCTTCAACAATAACGTCGTTGACCCGTTTTTCAGCCTCTGGTTGGCTCATGCCGGTTTGCGCGGCAACGAGGCGAGCCACGTAGGTTCTGTCGGCACCCGAGAGGTCGCTGTTTTCTCTGAAGCTGGATGTCCATAGCCTCAACACTTCCGCGCGCAGAGCTTCGTTGTTTCCGGCAGCAGAAGCAGGCGCGCTGGCTGCCGAATCCGCCCGGAACAATCGGTCGATGAAAACTTGGGAAGGATTAGTGAGGGCGCCTTGCGCGGCCGCCGGCGCGACCCCTGAAGCGGCTCCGCTAACGATATGGGTTGTCGCCGCTCCAAGGACGCTGGTGCTCAGCACCGTAGCGAAAGCCCATGCGACAAATCCGTGGGCAGTATCGCGGAAGAAAACCTCATTGTTATGGATGTCCGGCCATTTTCTGCGAAGACGCGCCGCCAAATATCCTCCGATCGCTGAGGACATCACCGCCACCACAACGAGATAAAGGCCGGCAGCTGCCTTGAATGTCGAGGCAGAAAAACCGGAATCCGCCCAAGGCGAAACCGTCGATAGGCCGAGCCCCGCACCTAACGCGAGCAAAGCCAAGGATACCGCAGCGGATACGACAGCGCCTGCGGCTATGCTGGTCCAAGAAACACCTGAGATCGAGTCCGCCCCCGACTTACTGCCTGTATGAATCGCGGTGTCCATAAACTTCTCCAAATTTGGGAATGCGTTCCGCAGCATGTAATTACCGGACTCCCCAAAAGTTCCATTCACAGCGGTCAGAATATTTGCGCCGGCCGCCCACTGCCGAGACGCTCCCCTTCAGCCCGCATGGCGGGAGAGTGAGAGCCAACAAAATCAAATACCCAAGGATGAATTTAACAAAAGCCGTTAGACCCAGCGTTCAGCATGCGGCTTCGTTTTTTCCGACGGAACAAAACTGCGTGAAGACGGTTTCTCCAGCAAATGAATCTAGCTTTCAAATCGGCCAGATCAAAGATCGATCTGTCGCGACCCTACGGCGAGGAAAATATGTTTTCGATATCTTCAAAATCCTCCGAACCGAACCTGATCGATTATCGGGATAGATTGGGAAACTATGGACTGACAACGGCCCGAATTCTGTATCGCTTTCCCGACTATCCGGCGCTCTTGCAAACCTACGTCTGGCAAGAGTTCGACATCTATCCGAAATTCCCTTCGCTTAACCTATTTCTGAAATTTTGGGTGGAAAAGATTGAAGGGCCGTTGCATTCGGTCACTGTCGCTCACGCAAAATTAATTAAGCCTTCAGAAATCCAGGCGATCGACAGAGAATTCAGACTGCAGTAAAGGGACAACCGTGGGGCTAAGGGCAGGACTCAATGTCGCAGGATCCGCGCGACCCGAACTATCGTGTGAAGTCCTCGTCAAGTCCGTCCAAACAAAAATGGGCACGAGCTTCTGGGTTTTGACGGGTCAGGTAATCGGTCAATGGCAGAATGCCGCGACCGCGTACGTAGATAAGAAAATCGGGTTGCCATTCAATTTGCTCCAGGACATCCAAGAGGAAGGTACCTTCGATAATCATAGGCCTTTCCCCATCGATACGTTGACCGATCATGCGATCTATTTCCTTAACCATCCATGCCATGGGCTCGCTGCCGTGAATCAAATAGAAATCTAAATGCACGGTTGGCATTCCAAGTTGCCAAGCCAGCCATGAAGCCA
>Ga0099792_10000791_pt1 | contig 11588 bp, 6 predicted proteins | sample Rivendell_Oct201_8_FD_83780 | JGI IMG/M metagenome (GOLD analysis project Ga0099792, IMG submission 83780) | Vadose zone soil microbial communities from the Eel River Critical Zone Observatory, Northern California, USA -... | ecosystem: Environmental > Terrestrial > Soil > Vadose zone >...
ATCAATCGGCCGGAACTGACGCAGGAAAAGTTTGTGGCCAACCCGTTCGCGGCAGGCACACGCATGTATAAGACCGGTGACCTGGCGCGTTGGCTGGAGGACGGCAACATTCAGTATCTGGGTCGAATGGATACGCAAGTGAAGATCCGCGGCTTCCGCATTGAGCTTGGCGAGATAGAAGCTCAGATGAATGAGCACTCTGAGATACAAGACAGCGCCGTGATTGCTCAGGGTCAGGAAGGTAACCGGCAACTCATCGCTTTTTATCGCGCAAAAGATACGCAGGCAGAACACCTCGTCCATCTGCCTTACAAAGAATTGCGTGAGCATCTGCTGCGAACGCTGCCGGAATACATGGTGCCTGCCGCGTTCGTAAGCCTGGCCACGATACCGTTGAGTTCGAACGGCAAAGTTGACCGTCGCACCCTGAGTCGGAAAGACGTGAAGATAACGTCGGGTCAGGAGTACGTGGCGCCGCGCACCGACACGGAAAAGCAACTGGTCGATATCTGGGCTCATGTCTTGAAGATCGCCCCTGAGAAGATCGGAGTCAATGACAGTTTCTTTGAATTGGGCGGTCATTCGTTGCTCGCTGTAAGAATGGTTGAGCAGATGAAGCAGCAGGGGCTTCACGTGCGGCTTCAGGCATTGTTCACTTCTCCCACGTTGGCTAAACTTGCGGCGGCCCTAGAAAGTGATATGGATCCGCACACCTCTCTTGTCGATACGGTGCCCGATCTGGATAGCGAGGCCACCTTAGATCCAACAATCGTCCTCCGAACCGAGGGTGCCCTGGGAGAGATGCGCAACATTTTCCTCACCGGGGCTACCGGATTTCTAGGTGCCTTTCTGCTATCAGACCTGATTGCCCAGACGGACGCAAACATTTACTGCCTGGTTCGGGATGACAGTACTGAGGCTGGATACAGAAGAATCGAAAAACGCTTAGAGTCATTAGGTCTCCGGGATTCAGCCCTTCGTGGCCGCATTGTTCCTGTCCTGGGTGATCTAAGCAGTCCCTTGCTTGGTCTTAGCCGCAACAACTTTGAGGAATTGGCCGCAAAAATCGATGTGATTTATCACAGCGGTGCAACTGTAAACTTCTTCTATCCTTATAGTCTTCTTAAGGTTGCAAATGTACTCAGTACTGAAGAGTTGCTGCGCATGGCAAGTTTCGGACGCAGCAAATCGCTTCACTTTATTTCCACGTTGTCCGTAGCTTTAGCTCAAGAAAGGGAGGATACGGCAGCGATCATTAGCGAAAAGGACCCTCTCCCCGGCGCGCCAAATCTTTCAGACGGCTACACTCAGAGCAAATGGGTTGCTGAAAAAATCGTCGCTATCGCAGGTTCCAGAGGCTTCCCGGTCGTAATCTACCGCCCCGGCGTCATCACGGGACATTCCAAAACGGGAGTGGCCAATCTGGAAGACTTTGTCTCCTCCTTCATTCGCGGCTGCATGCAAGCGGGCTGTGTTCCCGACATCGAAGTTCATGACGAACTCCATCTAATACCGGTGGATTTTCTGAGCCGCTCCATCGTTGCGATATCAAAGCGTCAGGAGTTTTTTGGCCGTGTATTCAACATAGCAAGTCCGGATGGCATTACTGGACGAGGATTGTTACATGCTCTGATAGCATTCGATCCTACCTTGCAGCGAGTTTCTTACGAAAAGTGGACGTCTCGCGTTGCCGGCAATCCCGGCAATGCTTTGGCGCGTTATGTCGCAGCTTTTCCTGAGCGCGTTCCAGAACAACGCTTAGTGCGGCCGCAGTTCGATTCGGAAGAAACGCTGAGCCTGCTGGAAGCTGCGGGGCTTGGCCGCCCAAAGATAACTCAGCAGCTACTTGAGACTTACTTTTCTTTTATTGCCGAACATTCAGTCAAGCGTGACGCAGTCGGAGCGGATTGAAGCGCTCCGGATTCGCTTCGAAGACAGAGCGAGTTCACCTGCCAGTGCGACGGCAATGGTTGACGAAGAATGGATACATGGAAATTTCATATTTAGTAATCGAGTTCCATTTTGGAACTCGAACTCATTAATATTGCGTTGTATTCTGGTTTTACCTTGCTCTCGGTATGAAAACTCCAATACTATGTAGCCCTGCCCTAAATTGCTTCTAAATTTAATATTTTGTTCATATACAACAGGGCCACGTTGAATGCTGAAGTGGCGCGAGGGTTTCCGAATCAGGAATGCCTAAGCGTTTCTAATGTTTGCATAGAACGCTATTTCGCTGGGCACGGTACCGGCGCTTTACGATTTGAGGAAGGCAAACGCCATGACGATGTTCTTGGGTTTGAGATCAACTCCGCTTCTTTCCGTTTCCGAGCCAGTTCCCAAGCCTGCGGCAATAAGACATCTATCTTTACTTCAAAAAGTTGATCATCCGGCCTCGATGGCGGAGAGATGGGGCAGTTACGTTCTTGCAGCATGCAAATCCGAAAGGGATCCGAAGACCCTTGCAATATGGGCGCGCCAGGTGGGCGTCAGCTACACCACCCTGTGCGAGAGCTGCCGGTTAATAAATGTCCAGCCACGTCATGCTCGCGATTTTGCAAGGCTCCTCCGCGGCATACTTATGCCTGAATTCGATTTTCCCAAGCTGGCCAGCTTTCTCGATATCAGTGATAAGCGCACACTCGATTCAATTTTGCAGAAAGCAGGGTTTGGGCCGCATGGAACATTCCCACGCCACATATCAGTTTCATGCTTTCTGGATAATCAACAGTTCATAACGCGCGAAAATCCAGGGCTCATCTTCCTCCGGGATGTTCTTGCCGAAGTGGGTAGTACCTCGAATTAGCGGCCGCGTATCCAGCTACAAAGCTAAACACAAAAATCCGACAAATATTCCAGCGGAAACTGCATTGCTTCATTCATGTGCGGCAAGTAGAGTCTCCAGACCTGCCTATAAATTTCTAATGCACCCATAGAACTCAATGCTGTGGAAACCTTTTCCCCAACTGAGAAAAGCGGAGCTTTGTTCAGTAAGGTTAAGGTAATGAGGAAAACCATGGATAGCGATGCATGTACTCACATTGTCCCCAAAAATTCGGATGTAACAAGGAACTGGTTTGCGGTCTTTACCGTACCTCGCCATGAGAAACGGGTTGAGGCGCATTTTAGTCTCCGCGAAATCGAGAATTTTCTCCCACTCTGCCAGAAAGTGCGCCAATGGAAGGACGGTTCGAAGGGGATACTCCAGCTCCCCTTGTTTTCAAGTTACATCTTTGTGCGGATTGGCAACGGCGAACGCGGTCCCGTCCTGAGGGTTCCGGGTGTCATCTCCATTGTGGGTTGCGGCCCGCGACCCTTATCGGTCCCTGACTCATACATCCATTGGCTTCAGGTAGGCCTTCGGGAAGGGAAGATTGAACCGCATCCCTATCTCACAGTAGGTACCAGGGTGAGTATCCGCTCCGGCGTCATGGCGGGTATGGAGGGCGTGTTGATCCGCAAGAAAAACAATTTTCGCGTTGTGCTCACGCTTGAGATGATCATGAACAGCGTGACAGTCGAGGTTGAGATTGAGAACATTGAGCCAGTTGCTCGCATGTCGCGGGGCTCTGATGAGCAGATTGCCGCCATTGCCTGAGCAATTTGTGTTGGTTGGCCCCAACAGCGATTCCAACCTGGCACAGGAAGGATCACGCAAGAACCAAATCTGAGTCTCAAAATCATTCGCCCAGCGATGAACGCGGCCATACTTCAGCCGTTTGTCACCGATTGGCGCTACATGGCCACATCGTCTTTTTCCTTCGTTGAAATCGATCAGGAAAAACTGAGTGTCGAAATCCTGAAACAGGGTGACTCAACGCCTAAGCCGCTCCTTTTTTTGAAAACAGCCCGCCTGCGAATCTCAGAACATAGACATACCCTCGTCATGATCTGCAGACGGAGCACCGGCGGGCCAGTAGGACAGAATGATGAATCAGACAAATCTTCCGGACCAAATTGAATCATTGGAAAAAGGTTTTGAACTCGCCTACTTTATTACCCAGGACCGACCGAGCGCTGTCGAGACCCTGGCCGGCGCTCTGGATAAACTAACGGTCCAATGCCGCCTTGAGAAGCGGCGTTTCTACTGGCGATACAACCATGCGCGCCAGCCGATTCGCCGGATGAGCCATCATGAACTGGACGCTTTCCAATGGCTTATCTTGTTGGAGTCGGAGCCATGCGAAAGAGCTCAGGAACTGAGCGGTGGTCATTCGCAGCGGAACATGGTAGTCCGTTACATCAAACATCTGGTTCAGATTACAACGTCCATGTCTTCCTTTTATGTGTGCGTTGGAATGAACCGGCTTCTCCATAGTTATTCAACGTCGGAGACGCAAGCCGCTTTCGAACTGATCACTCAACGCTTTCCCGGGGCGGATCAATATCGTCGAGCCAAGAAAATGCTGACCAGCCGGCTCAGAGAGCGTTTCGGCGAACTGCTGGAACCAGTCAAGATGCGCCATGGCGAAATCCGCTTTAAGACATTAGAAGATCAAAGTCGCTGGCATGATTTGGTACATGAATGTCTCAGCATGTTTTCTCCCTGGAGTACGGTCGGATGGTGCGAACAATTCAATTTAAAAGTGGACGATAAGCCTCAAAGCTGTCTTTCAGATGTGGGAGGGAGCAGTGTGGGGCAGGATGCACAGGAAAAAATCTACTGCCACATGTTTATTGAACCTCGGTGCCGGGGGAACTTGTCGGCGCTTTTGTCGTTTTCTTCCCCTGATGCAAGACTGGCGTTACCGAAGTTTGCTATGAAAGACGAAACGCGCGGAAATGATGGCAACAAGACACAGGAACCGCGAGTGCCAAAGTTGTGTGAAGAAGAAAAGGCCGTTATTACGAAAAGGCTCACTGCGTCCAGGGCGCGTCGCCAAAGGATACGTCCTTCTTCGGTGACTGTGGTTGTAGATGGCCAGGAGTCCTCTCGATTTGACCTGGCAGGCTCAGGCCAGATACAGATTGAGCTTGCAGATGGTGCCAAGTTGATCGAAATTCGCGGCGTTGATGACGAGGGCGATCTGCTTCTCGGTACTCATTTGGTCTCGTACGCGGACGAGGCGTTTGTGTCCTCGAAGGTTGTGCAGTCCTTCAACAATGGGGAACTCGGTCTGGAGATTTCACCCATTTCAGATTCTGGTGATGGAGCCCGCGCACTGTTGACCCTCACGTTCAAACCCAGGCTCAGAGTTTTCAGGGAAGTTTTTACTCGTGCATGGAGTCTGATTCGCCTTAAACGTCCGCCGGAAGATACACGATGTCGACGTCATTGTGAGATTAGTGGAGCGTTCAATTTTTACTTCTTCAGATAATCCGATAGAGCCACACATCCTCAGGCCCTTTTAGTGTAGAAGAAGTCTGCTGCTATGTCTGGCCTCAGCACTCTTGGTGGAACCGGCGTGATGGCCGTTTTCATCACTCTCAGAGGAGCTCAAGCTGTGGAAAATATCTTTTCCAAGTGAGAAAAGCGGAGCTCTGTTCAACTCGCAATGGTGAACAGGGGTGAATCATGGTTGCCCTGCCTGATAAATGCAACTTTCTCGCAACAAACCAGGTCTATATATGTGTTATCGAGCCTTTTTTGGACTTATAATGTGATTGCGGTTTAGTGCTTTTTTATGTGTGAGTTCGGCGTAATTCAAGCAGAAAATCACAGGGTTCGTTCCGGTATAGGATTGTTTCTGCAAGTGAAAGCGCATTGGAGTTTGTTTCGGTGCGACCAAGTCACGTAACCTGGCAACGGGAGGAATATGAAATCCTTGGGAATGGATCTGCGCTACAGCCTTCGTGTCTTACTTAAGTCTCCCGGATTCACCATTGTCGCCATTGTTACGCTGGCAATAGGAATCAGCGCAAACTCCGTCGTCTTTGGAATGATCAATGCGCTGATACTGCATCCACTGAATCTGCCTGAGGTGGAAAGTCTCTACCAGCTTGAGCGCGGCAAGGATAAAGCGGGCAATTTCTCCTATCCAGACTATCTTGATCTGCGCGATCGCAACCACAGTTTTGATCAACTCATGGCCTATGAAGGGGCTGTCGTAGGGCTTGATACGGGTGCAAACCCATCCAGCGCCTGGATCGAGTTAGTGAGTGGGAACTACTTTGACGGATTGCGGCTTCAGCCGCATCTTGGCCGTTTGTTCCATGCTTCGGATGAGCGTGGCGCGAACAGCGCCCCCTACATTGTGCTGACCCACACGTATTGGTATACCCACTTCCACAATGATCCTGGCGTGGTTGGCCGCGTGGTTCGGGTCAATAAGCAGCCGTACACGATTGTGGGAGTGGCGCCGGTCGACTTCCACGGCACTCTTGTATTTTTCTCTCCTGATTTCTTTGTGCCCATGGTCAATAACGAGCAGTTACAAGGCGACAATCTGAGCGATCGCGGCAAGCGCTGGGTTTTTGCCTTGATGGGACATACGAAACCGGGAGTCACTCCGGCACAGGCGATAGCTGATCTGAACTCGATTGGCGCAGGTCTTGAGAAAAGCTATCCTAAAGACGACAACGATATGAAATTTGCCCTGGCTCGCCCAAGTCTTTACGGCGATTACCTGGGACCCCCGATCAAGGCATTTCTGACCGCACTGATGGTGTTGGCAGGATTAATTCTGCTGGCCGCATGCACCAACCTGGGTAGCTTGTTTGCTGCGCGTGCCGCTGACCGCTCCCGTGAGGTCGCGCTAAGGCTCGCGCTCGGATCCAGCCGCAGACGCATCGTGATGCAGTTGTTAATTGAAGCGATGCTGATTTCACTCGTAGGAGGCGCCGTCGGGCTGATCGGCGGTATTGTGTTGTTGCGTGGACTAAGCCTTTGGCAGCCATTCTCCAGATATCCAGTCCATGTCTCTGTGAACCCGGCTGCAAATGTTTATATCGTCGCGTTGCTTTTGGCGGTGGCAAGTGCACTTATCTTTGGTTCGGTTCCGATAAGGCAGATTCTCCGCACCAATATGTATGAGGTCATCAAGGCTGGCGCAACCAGCACAGCAGGACGGCGGATTACAGTCCGCGACATACTGCTGGTGTTGCAGATTGCCATCTGCTCCGTGCTGGTCACTTCGTCCCTGGTTGCCGTGCGTGGACTGGTGCGTTCAATGCACAGCCATTTCGGTTTTGAACCGCAAAACGCAATCCTCGCAAACACGGATATGAGCATGGGTGGTTATAAAGGTGAGCAGGTGCCCGCCATGGAAAGGCGCATGCTTGATGCCGTGCAGGCAATTCCGGGAGTCGAAACCGTCGGTCTCGTTAGCCCCACGCCCTTATATGCTGGATCAGTCAACGCCGACGTCTACACGGACCAGACGTCAGATTTCATTCCAGCGAATGTGGCTGCTCAGGTCTTTTTGTACAAAATATCGCCCGAATATTTGCACGCGGCTGGCACTGCCTTATTGTCAGGAAGAACCGTGACGTGGCATGACGACAAGGAGTCTCCACGCGTCGCGGTGGTGAATGCGGAGTTCGCGCGCAAAATCTTTGGCTCTGTAACAGCCGCCATAGGGGCCTATTATAAGTTGGGGGATGGAACGCGCGTCCAGGTAGTCGGCGTAGTGGAACAGGGAAAATACCGGAGCGTCACTGAGGACGCGAAGCCGGCCATGTTTTTCCCATTTTTGCAGGCGCCATCGAGTGACGCATGGCTTGTGGTGCGTTCAGCCCGCGATTCGCAGCAACTGTCACCCGCCATCCGCAGCACACTGCTCAACCTTGATTCAGGGCTGCCCGTCTACATCCAAACGTGGACTATGGAACTCAACCACACTCTGTTCGCCGCTCGCATAGCAACCATGACCCTGGGTGTACTTGGAGTCATTGCCGCAATGCTGTGCATCACCGGCATCTTTGGTACAGCCGCGTATTCGGTCAGCAAACGGATGAACGAACTGGGAATTCGTATGGCCCTTGGCGCGGAGCGTAAGCACGTGTTGCAGGCAGCATTGGCGCCCGCCGGCAGATTGCTGCTGTTTGGATCGGTAGGAGGTTTAATCCTGGGAATTTTGGCCACCCGTGTGTTGTCTTCCATTGTGTATCAGGCAACGCCTAAAGATCCTCTGGTCTTGGGTGGTGTTGTGATTGCCATGTCTTTGCTGGGGCTGCTGGCGACTTGGATTCCTGCCCAGCGCGCGCTTGCGGTTGATCCGTTGAAGGTATTGCGCACACAGTAAGTTACAGCGCGAACGGGAGTGGCTGTATTGCACGACGCAAAGTTGAGTCTGCCGTCCGCGCCGGTATCTTTCGATGCTTCGTATCAAACTTTTCAAATGCGTTTCTACGGGTGAACCTTCAACCGTCCATCGCCTGATGGATCGTGCCCGCGGGCGGATACGCTCAGCGAGTTTCCAGTAGACAGTCGGCAAATGGATTCAAGAAAGCGTACGAACCACTTCGGCATTTCCTTTCGATGTTTTGATCTACTGCTGTCGTCTGCAATGAAAACATCAATCGATCCAACTAGCGCGGGGTAAATTGCGACCCGCGTTGGCACATCTAAGGGCTCGATCTGGGCCTCTTGAACTGAAAAAATACATGCCGCACTCTTCAAAAGGCTGGTTTCTGCACGTTTCCGCGCCCGACCAGAACGGACAGCGCGGGGAACTGGTGCAACAGGATTTCGAAGTCCCCGAACTGGCTGCGGGCGAAGTGTTGGCTGAGCCCTTGTTCGGATGTTGGGAAGGGAACATGGAGCACAGCCTTTCCCGCCGTCCGATTGATATTTGCCGCACGCGCGGCGAGGATCGAGTAATTCTGGGAAATGCAGGGGTGGTTCGGGTCGCAGCGGTGGGCCCAGACGTACGCAGCCTCAAGCCTGGCCAGAACGCAATCATCTTCGCATCGTCTGTTGTTGACCGCTTTGGTTATCCAGAACGCATGTTGGCCTACGATGCGCCCGGAACAATGGGGTGCATGGCCACACGCATCAAGATAAAAGAACGCGAATTGGTTTCAGTTCCCGCGGAAACGCGATATTCACTGGCCCAATGGGCTGCATTTTCCGTGCGCTACATTACGGCTTGGTCCAACATGGAGCTTGCGCTTGGAACGTTCCGTCTCCTCGTGGGCGTTGACGAGTTCCCCAATCCGCACGTTTGGGGCTGGGGCGGCGGAACAACGCTGGCCCAATTGCAACTCGCACAACGCCATGGCTGTCGCGCTGTTATGATCTCCGGGCACTCCCCGCACCTGGAGCAGATCAAGAGAGCCGGAATCACAGCGCTGGACAGGCGGCCGTTTGGGCAGCTCTTCTTTGACGAAAAACTTTACGCGGAAGATAGCTCTTTCAGGCGAGCCTACGCTCAGGCCGAACGGTTGTTTCTCCGTGCCGTCGATGAGCTCACGGGTGGTGAGCGCGTGCAGATTTTTGCGGACTACATCGGTTCCCCTGTTTTTCGCGCAACGTCCAAAGCGTTGAGCCGCCAGGGCATCATCACCACGGCGGGTTGGAAGGAAGGGATGAATATCACTTACCTCCGCGCGGTCGAATGCATTGAACGCCATCAGTTGATCCATACCCACTATGCGCGTCACTCGCAAGCCCTGGCCGCAGTGGCCTACGGCGAAGAACACGGTTGGATGCCCGAAGTTGACGAGCGCATCCACAGCTTTGATGAGATCCCGCAACTCGCTGACAGTTTCCGTCGCGGCGAGGGCGGCTACTTTCCAGTCTTTTCGGTGAATGCGCTTTGATCCAAGAGAACATGTCACATACTGAACCCATCGCGATTATTGGCATTGGTTGTCGCTTCCCTGGTGCGAAGGGGCCGCAGGAGTTCTGGCGGCTGCTCGCTGACGGAGTAGACGCAATCACGGAAGTCCCGGCCAACCGTTTTGACATCAACGCGTTTTATGACCCAACTCCTGGCGCCCCGGGAAAAATTTCCAGCCGTTTTGGCGGATTCATCGCAGATGTAGAGAACTTTGATGCGGGATTTTTCGGCATCTCTCCGCGAGAGGCGGAAGCGATGGATCCGCAGCAACGCATCCTGATCGAGATCGCTTATGAAGCGCTGGAGGATGCCGGCCTTCCCCCGGACCGCGTGAGTATGTCCGGTGCTGGCGTGTTTCTGGGCATAATGTCGGACGATTATCTTCGCCACATCTATCGCAGCACGGATATCGATCTCACCACGGCAACAGGCGGTTCACGCGGCACCGCAGCAGCACGTATTTCGTACGCGCTTGGTTTTCAGGGTCCCAGCCTCGTCGTGGATTCTGACAGAGCTTCTTCCCTGACCGCACTGCACCTGGCGTGTCAGAGCCTGCGTGCCAACGAGTGTTCGGTGGCGTTGGTGGGAGCATGCAATCTGATTCTCAGTCCCGAACTTTCGATTGCCTGTTCCCGCTCCGGCATTCTCTCTTCGGATGGTCGCTGCAAATTTGGCGACGCGCGCGCTGATGGAATCGCACGAAGTGAAGGTTGTGGAGTTCTGGTGCTGAAGCGCCTGTCGCACGCGCTCCAGGAAAATGACCGCGTGTACGCCGTGGTCCGGGGAAGCGCCGTTATCAACAATGGCAGTTCCAGTATGGAGTTGATGCGTCCCTCAGCGCAGGCACAGGAAATTTTGCTGCGAACCGCGCTCAGGGATGCGGGTGTTCGTGCCAGTGATTTGCTTTACGTGGAAGCCCACGGAACCGGAACGCCTGTGGGTGACAAGGTTGAGGCCGAGGCGCTGGGAGCAGTGTTTGGAGCAGATCGTCCAGCTGATCAGCCTTGCATGATCGGTTCTGTGAAAACCAACATTGGCCACGCCGAAGCCGCCGGCGGTATGGCGGGAATCATCAAGGTTGCACTCGCGCTGCAAAACGGACTTATTCCCAAGAGTCTGCACTTTGAACATGAGAACCCGGAACTCAATCTTGAACAGCGTTGTCTGCGCGTTCAAACAGAGACAGGGCCCTGGCCTGTGAACGATGGCAAACTTGCTCTGGCGGGTGTAAGTGCTTTCGGGCTTACTGGAACAATTGCGCATGCCGTGCTGCAGGCTGCACCTGCTGAATCAGCAGATACTGCATCTTCAGAGGAGCCTACGGCTCATTTGTTGCCCATTTCGGCACGGTCACCCGCGTCTTTGGATGCCCTGGTACTTGCATATCGTGACTGGCTGGAAGGATCGTCGGCTTCTGAATTCTTCGCGCGTACTTGCTATTCGGCGAGCGTTCATCGCCAGCATCATTTGCACCGGATCGGCTTCGTTGCTTCATCACCTCGGCAGATGAGTGAACAGCTAAGTGCTTACCTCAAGGGCGAACTTTATTCTGGCGCTCAGGGAAATGTGGTTCCGGGTAAAACCGCAAAGCTGGCGTTCATTTTTCCTGGCCAGGGCGGTCAAGCAGTTGGAATGGGGCGGGAACTGTTGGTGCAAGAACCAGTTTTCCGCCACACAGTTGAACTCTGCGACGCCGCCGTCCAGGCACAGGCTGGCTGGTCTGTCCTTGCACTCTTGCAAGGTGAGTTGTCGGACGCTCTATTGGAGGAAATTGATTACCTCCAACCCACACTGACCACGGTCATGGTAGCGCTGGCAGCACTATGGCGCTCATGGGGTATCGAGCCGACTGCAACGCTTGGGCTC
>Ga0099792_10000794_pt1 | contig 11563 bp, 10 predicted proteins | sample Rivendell_Oct201_8_FD_83780 | JGI IMG/M metagenome (GOLD analysis project Ga0099792, IMG submission 83780) | Vadose zone soil microbial communities from the Eel River Critical Zone Observatory, Northern California, USA -... | ecosystem: Environmental > Terrestrial > Soil > Vadose zone >...
CGACGCCTCGGAGTCGAAATAGTAGGTCCGTCCGTTGTATTCGCTCTTGAAGCACTCGATGTGATGGCGATCCCAATGCGTGCCAATGGGAAGCTGAGTCAGATTGCAGAGCGCAGGAAGCGTGTCTGGCAGCGTTTTCCCCTTCTCGCCGCTGTTGACGTTCTTGATGATCTCGTCCCAAAGCACGCCCCAACTGTCCTGCCAGCCCGGATATTTTTGATTGAGCCATCGGCGTTCCGCCCTGGAGACGCCAGCGTTCGGCTTCCAGAAAAGAGTGGGACGCCAGAACCACATTCCAAGGTGCAGGGCATGGTGCCCGTGATCGAGAGAATTCAGGAACTGGCTCCAATACCAGGGCTTTTCCAGGCCGTAGTCTCGTAACGTCCGCTCGTGGTGATCCACCACCCATTCCAGCATGAATTCCTTGAACGACATCTTTCGCTTCGCCAGCGGCGTGTAGTAATCCATCGCAGTCCCGGTAATCGCCTGAAACAATCGGAACGTACGCCAGAAACTCACATCGATCACGCGCTGGGCTCGTACCGGATCATGCTTCATGAGGACTTCCAATGTGGGGAAGCCTTGCTGTGCGTGGCGAGCTTCGTCGGTCTGGATGCTGGAAAGCAGATTGGAGAAGCCAATATCGCCTGACTCCATCGCGTCTGCAGCAAGCGCCACGAACTGCATGTTCGTGAAACCGTGTTCCAACGTAAGGTGCACCGCGAGTGCAGCGTCGACGCAATTGGCGTTCAGGAGCCAATCGTCGCAGAAACTTCGAATTGCGATGATTCCCCATTCGTTGGTATGGAAGGCCTTCTGGCACCAATCGAAACGTGCGTCATGCTTCAGCAGATCATGAGAAAATAGCAAGTGGAGCTGCGCATGGCGAATTTCGTCAAGCATGCCGAACACTGAGATGTTGCGCCAGCGCGGACTGGGAGCAAACCGCGCGAAATGTCCAAGCATCGTGACGGCCATCTGCTCGACCATGCACAGTGCGCCCATGTGGAAATGAGATACGGCGGCGAATGCGGGATCAAGCTTTTCATAGATGCGCGCACGCTTGAGCGCCTCGCGCACCCCGGCAATACCCGCTTCCTTCTCCCGCTGCACAGCGACGTAGTCGCGGTACGATACCCGAAATGGCTCTTCCCACGACTGCCAGGCCTCCTTCGGAACGCCCGCCGTCCCTGACCACTCCAGGGGAAATGCGTCCTGCTCCTCGACGTACGAAAAAGTCCAGTCGAGGTCGTGCGAAATGTCGTACCAGTCGTCGCGATTCAGCAGCGTCATTGGATACGTCCCTACTTCCTGCTGTCAACTCGTCGGAATCGTCCCCACCGTGATCTCACTGAAGCTGCGCCCTCCCTCTCGAGGCTTCGTTAGTGGGAAAAGTACACCCACAGTTCACGGTATGGAAGACCCTGACACCGGATCGCGGTCAGCCTTGGGCTTGATCGCGACCATCTGCTCTTGCGTGAAACGAGCTTCGCGTATTCGCCGTCGGAAATCGGGCGCCAGTCTCTCGCATAATCACTGGTCCGAAATCGCGAGGGCAGGTCAGTGAGCTGACTAGAATGGCAAGAAATCCATAAATGCAATAATCGAGAGCAAGAATGATTGACCCTTCGCTGACATCCTTATTGTGAGGTCAGCATTCATGGAATCGACGTGCTTATTGACTCGGATATCATCAAGTCGGGTTCCGCTACGCATTCGGATCCGGCCATAGCGATCGAAACCAAGAATCTCTCCCGCGCCGTCGTTGGCAAGGTGCTGGTGAACGATATCAGCGTGCAGGTGCAACACGGCGCGGTGCTCGCACTGGTTGGCCCGAGCGGGGCGGGTAAATCGTCCTTCCTGCGTCTGCTCAACCGGCTCGATGAGCCAACGGGTGGCACCGTGCTGCTTAACGGTCGGAACTACCGTGACATCGCACCGCGAGCGCTAAGGCGCCGCGTCGGCATGGTCATGCAGATGGCCTATCTCTTCCCGGGCACGGTGGGCGCGAACATCGCTTTTGGTCCCCGGCAACACCATGAGACCCTCTCGCGGGAGCAGATTGCTGCGCTACTCGAGCGCGTCGGCTTGCCTGGGTATCAAGACAACGACATAAGTCATCTCTCAGGAGGGGAGGCTCAACGCGTGTCTCTGGCACGCACATTGGCGAACGATCCTGAAGTGCTCCTATTGGACGAACCAACCTCGGCACTCGACGAGGTTTCGGCGCGAGGTATCGAGGAGCTTGTGTTGAGCATCATCCGCGAGCGACAGATGACTTGCGTGATTGTCACACACGATATTCTGCAGGCCGCTCGCATTGCCGACTGCACAATGCACCTGGAAGCGGGCCGGCTGGTCGCGATCGGTCCAACAAAGGAAATGCTGGATGCTCACTGAGCTGATTCACAGCCTGAGCAGAGAGGTAATCGTGGAGGTAGCCCAGGCGGGGGGCGCCATCGTATTGTGCTTGGCTGTTGTGATTTTGTGCCGTTTGTTCGCTGTGCATGTTGAGCGGGAGACGGTGATATCGCTGGTGCGCGGCCTCGTGCAGATGGTGTTGGCAGGCGTGATCCTGGCTATGCTGCTGCACGGCAATCTGCTTGTTGGTGCGCTCATCCTGTTGGCCATGACAGTTGCAGCAGCCACGACTGCTTCGCGCCGCGCCAAGGAAGTGAAGGACGCGCTCCTGCTCTCTTTCTACGCGATTGTGGCGGGCGCGGGCATCGTGCTTGCGGGAATGATTGCGACCGGCACACTCAGTTCTGACATCGCGGTACTGGTACCTGTGGGCAGCATGATCATAGCCAACGCCATGAACGCGTGTGCGCAGTCCATCGAGCGGTTCCGGGCTGATGTCGCCGCACATGTAGGCCAGGTAGAGGCCGGCCTGGCGTTAGGTGCCGACCCCGCGGCAACAGTAGCGCCTTATGTGCAGAGTGCGGTGTATGCTAGCCTCCTTCCGCGTCTCGATATGCTTAAGTCGTTGGGCTTGGTTTGGATCCCGGGGGTGATGGCCGGCATGATGGTGTCAGGTGCCAGCCCGACCTACGCAGCCATCTACCAGTTCACCATCGTCGCCATGATCTTGGCCGCATCCGGCATCACCGGGCTGGTCGTCACGCTGCTCATTCGCACCCGCATCTTCTCACCAGCCGCGCAATTGATGCTGCACCAAGGGGAACCGCGCTAACCGCTCTGTGGACAGACGCGCGGCGATTGATTGCGCGGGTTGTGGTCGTCGCGAGAAGCAGCCGTCAGCGATCTACCGGAACACTCCGCCGAAACGGCCGCCTAGTTCGTGCCCCTGATGCTGACGAGATAGTCGACGATGGGGGCGACATCCTTGGAGTCGATCGGCGCCTTGTAGGCCGTGCGCATCTTGTTGACCTCGGCATCCCACTGCGCTTTCGACATCGCCGGCTGGTTGAGCACCATGCCGGCGGAGTGGCAGGCCAGGCAATTGCCGTTGGCCGCCTGCGAGCCGGGCCCATCGGGAAACATGCGGTCGCTATTGGGCAGCTCGACACTGACGGATTTCAGTATCAATTTGTCCTCGGCGTGCACACAAAACGGCGCAAACGCGAAGCCCGCGATGAGCGCGATCGGAAGCAGAGTGCGGGTCATGTTTTCCTCCTCAGGCGACCACGACTTGGGTCTGCTCGATGACATTGCGCATGAAGCCGCTGGGATTCCAATTGGGAGTATCGGGCTGCGTCTCGCCCTTGGTGCTGGTGCACCGGACCATCAGCACCCGACCTGCCGTATCCGGCAGAACGAAACGGATCTGCCATTGGCGGAAGCTGTATTTGCCTTCGTCCTTGCCGAGTTCGGCGTGTTGCCAATTCTTGCCGCCGTCGTTCGAGAAGTCTACGCGCGACACGCCCGCATCGCCGCCGAACGCGATGCCGCGCGCCAGCGTAGGGACTCCGACCGGCAGGGTGTCGCCTGCCTTGATATTGGTGATGAAGGATCGCGGGACCATCCGATTGATCGGCACCATTGGGACGCCGGTTTCCCCCGGCCTGACGTTGGCGTTGGGCGTATCGGGAATGGTGTAAGCTGTCTTCGTCCAGAAATTCGTATCCGGCTGATCCAGCACTTCGATGTCGTTGAGCATCTTGACCCAATAGGTCGAGTACCAGCCCGGCACGACCAGACGGACCGGGAAGCCGTTGAGCAGGGGAAGCTGCTCCCCGTTCATCGCATAGGCGAGCATGACCTCGCCGTCGCGCGCATGATCGATGGCTAGCGACTTCATGAAGTCCGGAGCATCCGGAACGATCGCTTCGTCCATGCCGTTGAAGCGGACCTGGACGGCGCCGGGCTTCACCCCCGCGCGGTCCAACACGTCCTTCAGGCGCACGCCGGTCCAGCGCGCATTGCCCATCGAACCATTCGACCATTGGCCGCCGGGGACGCGCGGCTGGAAATAACCGCGCGAATTGCCGGAGCACTGATTGACCGCGGCAAGCTCCACTTGCGGGAGGGCAAGGATGTCATTGAGCGTGAGCGACAGGTTCCGGGTCACGTGGCCGCGCACCGCCAACCGGAAGGTATCGAACTTGACCTCGGTCGGGATGAGCGCCCAGTGCCAGCGCACGAAGAACCGGTCATTCGGTGTGAAGACGGATTGGTCGAACACTTCGAACGGCGTTTCGAGCAGAGGCGGTCGGGTACGTTGAAGGATGAGCGCCCCTTTTTGCGGAAATGCTGTCGTAATCGACCGCTCATCTGGTCCGCCCGGAAGGGGAAGCTTGGTCGTCGCTTGGGCCCACGCAGACGCGGAGGCAAGAGCCAGTGTCGCACCACCTGTGCCGCTGAGAAAATGCCGGCGGGACCAGAGAAAATGAGAAGGGTTTGCTTTTTCCAAGGTGGCCACTCCAACTGACCTCAGGCGTGCCATGAGGCTATAACTGACCTCAGGCGTGCCATGAGGCTATCGCAGACATGGAATGGGCGCTTTACGCATATTGCTGTGATTGGCCACGGATTGCGTTGATCTCCACGGGAGCTCGAATGCCGAGATCCGATGGATCTTTACTAAAATGGCCGATTGCGGGTCAGCCAGCTTCTCCTGAGCCTCGCCCGGCGAGCAACCACGCGAACACCGCTGCAAAAACAAGTTTCGTGATCGAGTCCCTTGCTTTCTACCTCTCCTCGTTGCCCGGATAATCGCACTGCAAACAGTGGCCAAAGGCAGAGAATGACAGTGTGGACGCATACCAATGTATGGCTGGGACGATCTATAGAGTTAGAAACTTTGATTGAGCTGATCCGTTAGATGCGCATACACATCGCAAACGGGGGGCGGCGCGCTGGAGACGACCATGCCAGTTTTGGACCAAGAACGAACCAATCGTTTAGCAGCAATTCGTGCCGGAATTGGCCGCCGGTTAAAAGCCTTCCATGAGCATGAACTGCGCTCGCCAATGCCGGATCGCATCGGGCACCTGCTTAGTGAACTAAAAAGCATCAGCAAAAAGGGTACCGGCGACAATCCTCCTTCACCCGCGTCGTCGCGGCGACGTGCCGATCGTCGCGGTCGGCAGTGCCACCAATGATTTCGGGCACGCCCGGTGTGGCCGACCATGAGGATTGGCCGCAACACGACATCTTGCGTTCTGACGATTGGCGCAAGATCCGACCAGTTGCGGCAATACCGGAAAAGTTCGTTGCAGGGAGATCGCTAGATGTTATGCGACGCCCTTGCCTTCGAAGTTCACGCCGGTGGATGGGCGACTCAGGAACGGCACCCCGAAAAATGAAACCATATGTCCTGATGCTTCTGATAAGCACGATCGCCGTGCCTTCCAAGCTCGTTAGACGAGGTCCAAGCCTCACTCCCGAACTCGAAGAACGAAGCCCGGATGGTTGGCGAGGAGCATGATGAGAATCGATCTGACCAACAAGCGTGCAGTCGTCACCGGCTCGACTTCTGGCATCGGCTTTGCGATCGCGCACGGGCTCGCCGAGGCCGGCGCGGCGGTCGTGATCAACGGCCGACACCAGAACACCGTGAACGCCGCGGTAAAGCGCCTCACGGAGCGCGTGCCGCAGGCGAAAATCGAAGGCGTCGCCGCCGATCTCGCCAAGCCGGACGGCGTCGCGGCCTTTGTTCGGGATGCGAGCGAGACCGATATCTTGGTGAACAATCTCGGGATTTTCGAACCCAAGCCGTTCGATGCCATCACCGACGACGATTGGCAGCGATTTTTCGAGACCAATGTCATGAGCGGCGTGCGCCTGTCGCGCCATTACCTGCCCTCGATGGTGCGGCGCGGCTGGGGCCGGATTGTCTTCATCTCGAGCGAGTCCGGCCTCAACATTCCGGTCGAAATGGTTCACTACGGGATGACCAAGACGGCGCAGCTTGCGGTGTCGCGCGGATTGGCGGAATCGTGCGCCGGCACCGGCGTAACCGTAAACGCAGTTTTGCCCGGTCCGACCCGCTCAGACGGCGTTGTGGAATTCTTTGCCAAGCTCGCCAAGGAGCAAGGCGTGTCGGAAGCGGAGATGGAAAGGGAATTCATCGCCAAGAACCGTCCGAGCTCGGTGATCCGGCGCCTTGCGACGGTAGACGAGGTGGCGAACATGGTGACCTACGTCTGCTCGCCGCAAGCGTCCGCCACAACCGGAGCCGCGCTGCGCGTCGATGGCGGTGTCGTGCGCTCGATTGCGTGAATCGCCAGGTGACGGGCGCGCCGCGCAGGCACAAAGCACTTGTCGCAACTGCATAGAGAGGCAGGAGTACCGAGATGAGGCAGGAACACCGCGTAACTCTCAACTGTGCTCCGCGCCTGCGAGCCGTGACGTTGGTGGCCGGTCTGGCGACCTTGATGCTGGCGAATGCCGAACTGTCGTTCAAGGCAGCGGCACAATTGAGTTCGCCGCCACTCTCAACGTCGCGGCAATCTGGGGAGCAAGCTCGCGATCGTGCGCCGATCGGTCATCGGCAGCCGCGACCCCAGGACTTGCCGCCAGGCGTTCGGCGCGATGAAAGAAGGACCACCGGGATCACTTCCGAAGACAGAAAACTCGATAAGAAGCTCGAGATCTGCCGCAAGTGCTGAACGCACAACGGTTGGCGAACGTTCGCGTGGCGATCAGGACCAGATGTTATCGGGGAGATTCACGACAATCGGTGTCGCGGTGCTTCGCACCACGACCCACTCGAATGGATGATCTTGAGATTCGTTGACTTCCATATGAGGCAACCAAGCCGGGACGTGAATAAAGTCGCCTTGGCGTGCGACTGCACTGAATTCACCATGCTCTCCCCACCGCACGCAGCACTCTCCCTTCAGCACGTATGCAATGGTTTCCTGTTCTCCGTGATGGTGAATGCCGGTCTTGCTCGCCGGCTCGACGATAAAGAGTCCGCCCCACAGCGCGGTCTTCACCCCCAAATCGGGCGTAAGCGCCGCACGACGTTGCGAGCCTGCCGTCTGGGCCGTCGCCGTATCGAACTGCGCGGGCGAAACGATACGAACAGGTGGATAGTTGCTCATGGTGGCGATTCTCCGAGATTTCGTCATCCGCGTGGCCGCAGGCGACTTCGTTTGGAATTTCCGGTCGACTTTGTCTGAATGCACACGTGAGCGTATGCAACCAGCTACGGCCGCAGCGACAGCATGCAGATTAGTTCGAGGCGCTGTTCCCTTTGGCCAGTCGCAATGCCCGTGCCAAATGGTCCTCGATCTTCGGCAGCGTTTGACGGGAAAATTCCTTGAGATCGGGGTCGTTGCCGTTCTGGATCTCATCCTGGAAGAGCGCCGCGTTGCCCTTCTGATAATTGACCTGGCCGTCCACATAGTCGCGGTCGAAGGCTACGCCGCGGTCGGCCTTGAGCGTGGAAATCATCGCCACATAAGCGCCATGCAGCAGCGTGTTGGCAGGCGCCCCGATGCTCTTGCGCTGCAGGATCGCGTTGAGCGAATCCACCACCGGGATGTGGGTGACCACCATCAGATGTGCATAATCGCGCACGGCTGCGCTGACGGCCTTCTTTTCTGCCAATCGGCCGGAAACCCCCTGGAAGGGGGCGCCGAGATTGGCCTGCGCAATGAAATTGTAGTCGGTAGGGCTTAAACTGATAGGTGCTGGCGGTGGCGCAAAAGCATGTGCATCGGCAAGGCCTACCGCAGTGGCCAACGGCAATAGGGCGAGGATGGCGCTCAGGCGTGCGATCGGGTGCATTGGCGGGTCTCCGTTGGCTGCAAGTTTCACAGCGCTCATACCTAATCCGTTCATGTCGTCGATCAAGAAGACGAGTTCGATCCACGCTGGAATGCCGCAAGCGCGAGATACTCTCGTGAAAATCGAGCAACAGCAAACGCGAAGACAGCGACGCCCAATAGTCGTGATAACAGAGCAGGTGGCTTCGCTCCGGAGTGCCGCTCCCGCCTCCGATCCATCGATGATCGTAGTGTCGCTCGCAATCATCATGCCCAACATCACGCTTGGCTCACTGACGCGACCATGCTCCCGAGGTTCACGCAATACTGGACCAAACACAGCAACGGCGGCAAAGCCATTCTTCGGCAAAAGGAGAGATAATTTCGGAAGTGATCTTCTTGTAGGAGGTTTATCAGTGAGAAATACGATGCACGTGATGCACGTCATGAAAGATGCTCTTTTCAGCCGTGGTGGGATGGTCCGGTGTGCGATCACTGTTCACATGCTCGGAACACTGCTGCTGACCGCTTCGCCATCGGCCGCGCAGGACACGCGCCACACGGCCGCGACAACTGCGGGGCCCTGTGCGGGTAACAACGGCGGGATCACTCTGCCGCCGGACTTCTGCGCAACGGTCTTCGCCGATAACATCGGCCACGTCAGGCAAATGGTGGTCGCCCCGAACGGGGTCGTTTACGTCAATACCTGGAGCGGCCGCTACTATCGCAACGATACGCCGCCGGCCGGCGGATTCCTGGTAGCCCTGCAGGACACCACCGGTAACGGCCGCGCCGATCGAGTTACCCGCTTCGGTCCCGGTGCCGAAACCGGGAATGCCGGTGGAACCGGGATCGCGCTGTACAACGGAGCGCTCTACGCGGAAACGAACGACCGCATCGTACGCTACGCCTTGCCGACGGGTGCGGTAGCGCCGAGCGGGTCGCCGGAGGTCATCGTCTCCGGACTACCCCTCACCGGCGATCACCCGATGCACCCGTTCAAGATAGATGCACAGGGTGGTCTTTACGTCGATCTTGGTTCGGCGACCAATTCCTGCCAGGTCGCGAACCGAATGCCCAACTCCCCAGGCATTCAGCCGTGCACGGAGCTGGAGACGCGGGCCGGTATCTGGCGCTACGACGCCAATCGGACCGGGCAGCGGTTCTCGCCCGCCGAGCGCTTCGTCACCGGGCTGCGCAACGGGGAAGGGTTCGCATTCGATTCCGCGGGCCGGATGTTTGCAACTCAGCACGGTCGTGACCAGCTGCGCGAAAACTGGCCTCACCTCTATGCGCCTGAGCAGGGCGCCAACGAGCCGGCCGAGGAACTGGTGCAGCTGGAGCGGGGCGCCGACTACGGCTGGCCATATTGCTACTACGACCTGACCCAGCAAAAGCTCGTCCTCGCTCCGGAGTACGGCGGCGACGGCGGCAATGCGGTCGGGCCGTGTGCCGACAAGCGAGCCCCTGTGGCGGTCTTTCCCGGGCACTGGGCACCCAACGACCTCCTGATTTACAACGGACATCAGTTCCCGACGGCCTACCAAGGGGGCGCATTCATCGCCTTTCATGGGTCGTGGAACCGCGCGCCGTTTCCGCAAGGCGGCTACAACGTGGTGTTCCAGCCGCTCGCCGACGGCAAAGCTGCCGGACGGTACATGGTCTTTGCTGACGGCTTCGCCGGCGCAATAGAAGAGCCGGGTCAGGCCGCGCATCGGCCATCGGGGCTCGCGCTCGGACCCGACGGCGCGCTCTACATTTCGGACGACCAGCATGGGCGGATCTGGCGCGTCACATATAGTGGTCCCGCCACGGTGGGTCTCGCGGCCGCGGCCGCGCCGTCCTCCCGACCCGACAATTCGGCGCCCGGGGCGGCTGATCCGCCTGAAGGGATCCATCCGAATGCCGGCGCGCAGGCGGCGGCACTGCCGACTCCGCCCGGAGCAACGGCCGAGGAGGTCGCGCTCGGAAACCGCATCTTTGACGGCCAGGTCGCGAGTGCGCCGTGCGCGGGCTGCCACGGAACAGACGGCAGGGGCTCGCCTCAGGGGCCCGACCTCACGAGTGGCAAATGGCTGTGGGGCGATGGCAGTTTCGCCGCGATCGCGCACACCATCGCCGTGGGCGTACCGCAGCCGAAGGAGTACGGGGCTCCGATGCCGCCGAAGGGTGGTGCCGAGCTGTCCTCTTCCGAGGTTTCGGCGGTCGCAGCCTACGTATGGACGCTTAGCCATCGGGGCGGACGTTGAACACCGGCCTTCCACAAAAGCGCGGCGCGACGAACCGGACCGTCGAACCGTGTTCATCGCGCTGTTACCAACATGCTCACTGATGGCAAAGCAATGGCTGACGTATCACGCAGAGCACTGATAAAGGCAACCGGCGCAATCGGCGCCACGATGCTGCCGACCGCGCTCGCCATCGACGCCGGGTCGGCGCAGGAACATGATCACGCATCTCCGGCGCCCTCCAATCCTCCTGCTGCGGCTGCCGTTCCTCCACAAGCGCGGGGGACGACCTATCTGTTTTTCAACAATGAGGAAGCCGCCTTCATTGAGGCCGCGGTTGCGCGCCTGATCCCGAAGGATGAGCAATGGGCCGGGGCGCTCGAGGCCGGCGTTCCTAATTACATCGACAAGCAACTGGGCGGCGCTTGGGGCGCGGGCGAGCGACTTTATCGCAGCGGTCCCTGGCAGCCAGGGGCGCCGAGCCAGGGCTACCAGCTTCCCTTCACGCCGGCGGAACTGTTCCGAACCGCGTTGGCCGCAATCAACAAGGATCTCGCACAGAGGCCATTTGCGGAAATGAGTCCTGACGAACAGGACAACTATCTCAAAAGGCTCGAGGCGGGCGGCAAGGATCTCGGCGGCGTGCCCTCCGACGTGCTGTTTGCGCATCTCTTGGCGTGCACGCTCGAGGGCTTCTTCAGCGACCCGGTCTACGGTGGCAACCGCGACATGGTGTCATGGCGAATGATCGGCTTCCCCGGCGCCTACGCATCTTATTACGACCTCGTCGATCAGCATGGCATCAAGATCAATCGACCGCCGATGAGCCTGGCAGAACATGCGGATGGTCATATCCGCGTGAATCCGGGCATCCCGGCTCATTCGCCATAATTGGAGCGTGAAAGCAGCATGGCTCAGCGTCTGAAGCCCGTTGACGTGGTTACGATCGGGGTCGGCCTCACCGGCTCTCTCGCCGCCCTTGAGCTTGCGAAAACCGGATTGAAGGTGGTCGGGCTCGAACGCGGCGCTCCACGGTTTACCGTACCGGATTTCCAATCACCCGCCATCCATGACGAACTGCGGTTTTCGATCCGTAAGGCGATGATGCAGGACAACGTGAAGGTGCCGGTGACCTTTCGCAACAACTCCGATGAGACG
>Ga0099792_10000800_pt1 | contig 11542 bp, 6 predicted proteins | sample Rivendell_Oct201_8_FD_83780 | JGI IMG/M metagenome (GOLD analysis project Ga0099792, IMG submission 83780) | Vadose zone soil microbial communities from the Eel River Critical Zone Observatory, Northern California, USA -... | ecosystem: Environmental > Terrestrial > Soil > Vadose zone >...
CAACGTGCTCGAGGCCAATCCCGACATTCGATTCATCACGGAACTGCGCTATGACGACAAGCCGCATTTGACCATGATTGCGGCATTGTCCCCCTCCGCCAAATCCAACGACGCTTTCGATGGAATACCGGGAGGCTTCTTTTCGTCGGACACAGCGCCCGAGGTCATCGTGCAGAAGACATTCGCCGAGGAGTTGCTGGGCAAGACTCCGCAGGCCGGGGCCGACGAAACCAAGGCTGCCGATCTAGCACCTTCTCTTTTGAGCAAGGAATTGACGATGCGCTATGCGCAACGCGACACAACGCCGGCAAATGGAATTCTGTCCGCTGAGGACAGGCAGAACAATCTGTCGGGAGCGACGTACTCGGTGGTATCGCGCGAGCTGAAGCTCAAGATTGTCGGCATCTCCGATCTCGATCCAGAGACCATGCGGGGTCCGACACGGGCTCGAGTGTTTCTTCCGATCAAGCTGGCGGAGAGTCTTCACGTGATGCAGCCAACAGATTTGCGTGAAGTTTCACGGTCTGCGACTGATCAGCCCGTCTACTCCTCGCTGAGTGTGCGAGTGAAGAATCCAACCCGAGTACAACCTGTGGAAGATGCCATCAAGAAGCTAGGCTTCACTACGTTCTCAATCCTCGACGCCACGCGCAGCCTGCGGCAGTTCTTCGCTGTGTTGGATCTGTTCCTGGGAATTTTCGGCAGCCTGGCCCTGGCTGTTGCCTCCATCGGAATCGTGAACACGCTAGTGATGGCGATTCTCGAGCGGCGCCGCGAAATCGGAATCATGAAAGCGATTGGCGCCAGCGACAGCGACGTGAAGAAACTGTTTTTCGCGGAAGCCGGCGCCATGGGAATCCTGGGAGGCGTTGTGGGAGTCGCTTTGGGATGGGCCATCGGCCAGGTCATCAACCTTGGAACCAACATTTATCTGAAGCGACAGGACATGCCTCCGGAGCATTTCTGGGCCGTTCCCTGGTGGCTGGTGGCGGGCGCAATCGGCTTTGCCTTCGTTGTGAGCCTGCTCTCCGGGCTGTATCCCGCTGGGCGCGCGGCCCGGCTCGATCCCGTGCAGGCGTTGCGCTACGAGTAGGGTGAATTTCATGCTTCGCGGCTTCCGGGCCAGTCTCTTTATTCTGATTTTCGCTTGCCTTGCGTTCGCGGACACGTCAGCGCACGCGCAGAGCCGGATCGATTGCAATGCCATCCACAGCGAGATTCTCAAGGTTGAAGTCCATTACTGCGTCTATCTGCCAGCAGGCTATGATGCGGCAGCGACGAAGCAACCCAAGCTCCGATATCCGGCGCTCTATTTTCTTCATGGGCTGGGCGATAACGAGCAGACCTTGTTCAACAGCGGTGGGTGGACGCTGCTCGATGATTTGAAACATCGGGGTAAAATAGGCGATTTTCTCATCGTCGCGCCCGAAGGCAGGCGCAGTTTTTACATCAACTCTGCCGACGGCGCAGTTCGCTATAGTGACTTTTTTCTGCGTGAGTTCATTCCCCACATTGAGGCACGATATCGCGTTCGTCCCGGTCGCGAAGGGCGAGCCATCAGCGGGATATCCATGGGAGGCTACGGCGCCCTGCGCTTTGCCTTTGCCCATCCCGAAACGTTCTCTGCTGTCAGCGCGCAAAGTGCGGCGCTGATTACGGAGACTCCGCACGATCTCGACACAGCGGCAGGCTCGGGTGCTCCTTTGGCCAAGGTATTAGCGGCGGTCTTTGGAAATCCGGTTGATCCGTCCCACTGGAACGAAAATAGTCCTTTCGTTCTGGCAAAGAAGAACGCGGCTGGCCTCCGCAAACTTGCGATCTACTTCAATTGCGGCCAGGAGGACAACTACGGCTTCGAAAAGGGCGCGGCTGCGCTCCATAAGCAATTGCTGAAACAGAGCGTGCAGCACGAATATCATTCCTATCCGGGAGATCACAGTCTCTCGTATTTTTTGTCCCACTTCGCAGAGGTAATGGAATTCCACTCCAAAGCGTTTGGACCTCTGAAACAGTAAAGAAATTGCAGTACTCTCACGGACGTAGCCGGAAGTCGCCCCTCAAAGCTGTTTGCGCCCTGATGTAAACTAAGAAAACGAATTGCTGGTTGACCGCGGAGGGATGTGTGAGTGGTTGAAACAGGCGGTCTTGAAAACCGCTGTACGGGAAACCGTACCGGGGGTTCGAATCCCTCTCCCTCCGCCATACACTGACTTAATGTGAAAGCATTATCCAGCCTCACTAGAGACTTGCTTAGATATCACTTGCGTCAGCCGCAGCACAGGTGCATCCCAATAAGACTTCGGCAAACTGTTCAGGCCTGCGACAATCGAGCAAGCCTCGTTATCACAATGATGATGGCAGCTACCGAACTGTGCGACAAAAGGCCCGCGACCGGAAGCCGTGCGGCCTTATTGGAACGCATCTCAGGCTAGAAGTAGACCTTGGCTCCCAGTTGAAGCACGCGAAAACCTCCCGGGCCGCTGCCGTATGTGTCTGCGTTGGCTCCCCAGTTGTCGATCTTCTTGATGCTGAACGGGGTGCCAGGCTGCCACTGATACGGCCCGTTCTCATTGAAGCCGTAGATCTTGTTGTTGAAGTTTGGATGGTTGAATACATTGAACGCTTCCAGGCGAAGCTGCAGATAGCGCGCCTCGTTGCTGCCCAGCGGGATGTTCTTGAACAAAGACATATCCCAGTTCTGCATCCCGCCGTTGCGGAGGATGTCCCGTGATCCGCGTATAGGAGCGCCAATCTTTGGATAGACAGGGTTCTGGTTTTGATCGAGTGTGAAGTAGAGCGGTATTGCTCCCCACATGTTGGAACCGTTCTGCGCTCCGGGCTCACCATGCCAAGCATTGTTCAAATCAACCGGCGTGCCCGACATGAACTGCGTTACGCCGCTCAACTGAAAGTTGTCGGTCACGTAGGAAAGCCACTTCGGTCCCTGAAAGTGCTTGGTCAGATTCGGCAAGCTGTATACGTAGTTCGCTGCAAACACGTGGGTGCGGTCCCAGCTTCCTGCGCGGTAATCAAGATTGCGGGGATTGAAGGTATCCTGCGTGTCTTGGTCTGAGCTGGCCGTGGTCATTGACTTCGACCAGGTGTAGACAGCCCCAAACGTTAGCCCTTTGCCGAAGCGGCGCTGCAATGAGGCCTGCAGCGAATTGTAATTGGAGGTGCCGTTGAATTCGAGATAGGGGATCTGTCCATAACCCTTGAACGGTACCAAAGGGGAATTGATGTAGGAGGATCTTCCCAACGCGCATATCCCACTAAAACTGTAACCCGCGGCGACGTATTCGGGCAGAAGATACGGATCTGTTCCCACGGTCCCGTTCCAACCGCACGCATTCGGGTCCTGAGCGGCAAGGGTGAACGCGTAGCCATATGGGATCGCATTGATGTCACGCGATGTAACCAAGTGGCGTGACATCGTGCCGACGTAGGCGAGATCGAAAGTCGTACTCCTGGTAATCTCGAGCTGAACCCCCAGGCTGAAGCTGTAAACCGTTGGCACTTTACCATCACGCGCTGCGCCGAGGACGGCGCCATCGCCCTGAGTCGGGATCTGCGAAGACGATGTCGACAGGCCGGGAAGGTTGGCAATATTATTGGCGCCCACCGACGGCTTCTGAACCAGCGCTGGATTGTTAAAGACGGTATTGAAGATCAGGTTGCCCTGGGTCCGGTCGTGCATCATGCCAAAACCGCCGCGCAGGATCGTTTTGTGGCCGCCCAGCAGGTCATAGGCAAAACCGAAGCGGGGCTCAAGCATAACTCCGCGGCTGTTCCAACCCCCGCTCGGGATTTGGTTATTCTTGGTAAACCTCATGCCGTTCAGCGGGTTGCCACCGTTGGCCACTACGATTCCGCCGCTCCCAGGATCGATGGTGACCGCATTCGCCGAGTTGTAAGCAGACGGATCGAAGATTGCGACCTGGTTGTTGGCATCGTACTGGGGCGGAATCCAGGCGAAGCGCATTCCGTAGTCAAGCGTCAAACGAGACGTAAGCTTCCAGGTGTCCTCCAAGTAGAATTCGAGTTGGTTGTAACGGAACTTGCCAAGTGGACGGGCAGTAGATTGGTCAAAGCTGTTGAAGTCACCTAGAAGTGCGCTGGCGAAGGGATCACCACAAGTAGTATTCGCCGGACAAGACGAAGGCGCGGTGGGACCGGTGCTGAAACTAAATTCGCCGTTGATATTGCCCCAAGCCACTTGGTCCTTGCGGCTCCGCTGGTAGAACAAACCGCCTTTGAGAGTATGCTTGTTCCGCACCCAGGTCAGATTATCGTTCACGTTGATCGTAGTGTTGGCCTGGTGCCAGGGAGTTCCACCCAAATAGCTGCCGGGAAGATTGATGTTGTTAAGGCCGCCGAAACCCATGTCGGGGATGGACTGATCGGGAGATAACGGAAACAGCAGGGGCATGGTGATGCCGTTTTTGCCACGGGAAACGTTCCCGTTTGTACTCTCCGCAATCGAGAGCGTGTGGCTGGGTCCCACTGAGAACTCGTTCAAGAGGGTTGGTGTAATAGTGCTGACCAAGTTCGCCGAGAAGTTCCAGCCGGGGTGCTTCTGCGTGCAGCCACCACGGAACTGGACCCCGGATGAACAAGCGAAGATACCAAATGGCCCTGGAAAAGGCAGATAGGGCATCGAATCGGTCTCGGAGTTGTGAATCCAGCGTCCATAGAGGCGGTTTTTGCCGTTGAGCTGGTAGTCTGCACGAAGGATGTCTTCGCGACGCGGAGCGTGACCTGAAAGAGCCGCTGAGTAATTGTAATACCCGTTGTTGTTAAACCCACTTGCGTTCGGCAAAGGGAAGAGGTTTAGGATTGTCTGTATCTGCGGGTTGATCTGAGCCGGGTCGATCTTATTGTTCGTGATCCCTGATCCAGCGATCGCGATCGCATTCCCGTTCCCATCGATGGACTGAGAAAAGTCTCCCTGACGTTCCAAAGCGGTCGGGGTATAGAACTGCGTGTTTCCGCCGATCGGAATCAACTGCCGGTAGAATTCCTGACTCCAGAAAATGAAGAGCTTGTCCTTCCGGACCGGACCGCCAATCTGGTAACCGACGTAGTTGTAGCGATACAACGGAGGATTGTTGTGGGGCGGGGTCGCCACTGGGTCGGATGGGTTCAATTGATTGTTCTTGTTGAACCATTCATTTGCATTCAGACTCTCATTGCGATGGAAGAAGCGACCGTTGCCATGCCACTGGTTGCTACCGCTCTTGGTAACGATTGCGATTTGTCCACCGGCGGCCTTGCCAAACTCTGCCTGATAGTTCGAGGTCAAGACCTTCACTTCCTCGATGGCATCGGTGTTGAGAGTAACGTGGGTACCGCCGTTGTTGCCGGTATCGACATTGGAAGCGCCGTCAATGGTGAACTCGTGCTGGTTGGCGCGCGTGCCGTTGATGTTGTACGCGTCGTTTCCGCCCGTGCCCGAGGCGTGACCATCAAAGGTTCCCGACACGCCGGGAATGAGTTTCATGTAATCCAGCACATTGCGGCCGTTCATGGCGACGTCATTTAATTGTTTACTCGTAATCACGTCGGAGCGCTCGCCGGAGTTGGATTGCAATTGCAGTTGTGCGGCGTCGGCGGTGACGGTCACAGACTCGGCGCTGGCTCCTATGGCGAGAACAAATTCGCCGGCATTCAGCTTGTCGGCGGCGTTCAGGATTATGCGATGCGCTTCGAGCTTCTTGAAACCAGGCGCCTCGATGGTGATGTCATAGGAACTGGGCGGCATGTTGGGGACAACAAAATCCCCGCTGTCTGTCGTCGTCACGGTGCGCTCCGCACCGACCTCCGGACTCCTGACCGTAACCGTTGCGCTGGAGATGTAGGCGCCGCTGGCATCTTTAACGCTGCCGTAGATCGTGCCAGACGTTACCTGCGCGCCCGCAGTCCCAACCATCACCAGGCACAGAATTCCAGAAGACAGTTGCATCACCCAATCACATTTCATAATCCACACTCCTTGGAGACTCAGAACACCTTGTGGGCTTGCAAACGCTGAGGCATCAAAAAACATACCACATAGAAACCAATCCGCTAGAGCTGTCAACAATATTTTTCCACAGCTCCAGAATTGTTCTTGCGAAAGAAGGCTAGTATTGCTATTCAAGGAATTCAAGCCGCGAGCCTTTTGGCTCTTCAGCACGTATTCCTGGCTCCAAAGAAGGCTCATCAGGGTGCGGATCGAAGCACCCAGAGATAAATGGATACACGAGAAGAATGAGAAATTCAGCACCCAGGCAAGAAACCTGACTGCTCCCAGCCGCCACGTAGAAGCCATTAGGGACTAAAACCTTCCGGATGCCTGCTTTCACGCCCTGTTCCAGGAATGCGATGCAACATTTCTCCCCGCTACCTCATCGAAGATATGGATCATGAGGCCGGAGAAGAATGAAAATTTGTTTGGTAACGACCTTCCCACCAAGTCAGGGAGGATTAAGCGAGTATGGTCTTCACCTCGCCCAGGAGCTTCAACGCAATTCGTTCCTGAGCCTGACGATCCTTGCCGATGAGATGGCACCAGTCCAGCCTGAACTGGATGGCTTTTCGGTGCAGCGCTGCTGGTCGTTCGACGACCCCGCCAGTTCTATTCGGCTGTTGCGCGCGTTCTGGCAGCTGAAGCCCGACGTCGTCTGGTTCAACCTGCTGTTCAGCACTTTCGGCCGCAATCCCCTCATCGCGTTCTCCGGATTGCTGACTCCACTGCTGGCCCGCCTGAGCGGCTGCTACACCCATGTGACGCTGCACCATCTCATGGATACCGTCGACCTGAAGGACGCTGGAGTGCGTTTTCCGCGCACCTACCGCATGGCTGGCGCGTTCGCCACCAGAATGCTGCTGCTTTCGAATTCCGTGTCGGTGCTCATGCCTGGGTATCGCAAAATCCTGTTCGACAAATACGGCGGCGCCAATGTGCACGTACGGTCACATGGCACTCTGACTCGACGTCCCGAGTTCCCCGACTTTTCTCGCCGTGGTAATCCCGAGCATCGCATTCTTGCCTTCGGTAAATGGGGGACGTACAAACGCCTGGAACTCATGATCGCGGCCTTCGAGGACCTGCAGACTCGCCTGCCGCAGGCCAAGCTGGTGATTGCGGGTGGCGATCATCCGCAGGCGCACGGATACGTCGAATCGATCAGGCAGAAGTATGTTGGCAACCCAAGGATCGAGTTCACCGGCTACGTGCGCGAGGACCAGCTCCCGGATCTTTTCCAAACCTCGTCGGTCGCGGTCATGCCCTATTCCTCATCGACGGGAAGCAGTGGGGTCGCTCACCTGGCCTGCGCCTACGGCGTCCCTATCGTGTGCGCCGACATCGCAGACTTTCGTCAGATGGCGGAAGGAGAGGAGCTGGCAATCGAGTTCTATCAGTCGGGGAATGCTCAGGACCTGGCAGACTGCCTGTTCCGATTTCTCGAGAATCCTGAAAAGCAGCAGGAGATGGCGACCCAGAACTTCGCTTCGGCTCTCCGCATGACCATGCCGAATATCGTGCAGAAGTATCTCCGCCACTTCGAATTGGAGCAACGCACCGAAGCTTTGCGCTACGTCACCCGATTCCGCAGATTGCCGGACTGGGTGCCTTCGAAATCTTTAATGCTGCGCCTGATTACCAGGAACTCGCTGGGCTGGGTGCATCGCTCCGCGCTCCCTCCTCCCGGCGTGAACCGTCGCAACGGAAATCATCTACTGAACGTTGACCGTGACCGTCGCCGAAACCAGCCCGGAAGTGGAATTCCCGTGAACGGTGACGGAGTAGCTGCTCCCGGGAAGCGCCGCACTTTGAGGAGCGAAAGTCTTGCCACCGCAAGAAATACCGAGCAGACTGATTCCGCCGAGCATGCAGACGAGGACAAGACTTTTCATCGTGCGTCTCCGTTGCACGTTGCCTATCAAAGCGAGACCGGCTATCCCGAAGGGCACGATGGCGCTGGCGTACAGAGCGTTCCGGTTCCGGTGATGAAGATTCAGGCCCGTGACCGAACCCGCGGAAATGGTAAGAGTTGACGCCGCTGTGCCTGCCCCGGGAATAATGTTTGCCGGAGAAAAGCTGCAGCTCAACGCGCTGGGCAGGCTAGGACAAGAGAGTGCGATCGAGTTGTCGAATGAGCCCGATTGAGGCGTTGCCGTAATCGTGAAACTGCCTGACTTGCCTGCCGCGATGTTCACGCTCGCCGGAGCGGCTGCGAAAGTCAAACTCGGTGTGCCGCTCCCTGATCCTCCGGTTCCCGTGCAAGCCGGACTGTAACTGACTCCGCCAGCAATCTGACTCGACAACGTAGGCTTACCCACCGCCTGCACCAGCAACTTGTAGCTGCCCGCGGGAATCGCAAAACTGCACAGATTCACCGACCGGAGTCCAACAGCGTTATCGATCAGCGGCATCAAGCTCTTCCCATCCGTGCTGATGTACACGCGGTAATAATCGATGACGCTCTCGTCCCCACTTATGTTCCATTTCAAAGAATTTCCCGAGACCGATGAGGAAAGCGAGAAGCAGTTGTCGATGCCAGACTCAATCTCCGTGCCCTCTTCGTAGTCATTCCAGGTGACGAGTTGCAGGAAGGGCAGCTGCTTGCCGGCATTGTAAAGGCTATTGACCTGGGAAAAGGTCTTCAGCCAGGTTTGGCCGCATTGCTGTTTCATGATTCGGCCCGATCCCCAGACTGCCAGCGTGTCGTTGAATCCTTTATATGCGGCCCCGGCCGTTTGCTCAGACGAGTGAGCCATTCCAGTCTGATAGAAGCTCGAAAGATAACTCATCCCGTAATCGGACGTCGTCGGCATCACCCACGAATAGCTGCCGCTACTGAGCGTATGGTTGAATCCATCATTATTCTGGAAAAGATACGCGGGCTTGGTGCCTAGCGAAGCGTTCACCGCATTCCAGTCGATCGCATACACCACATCGATATCGAAGTTGGTGACGACCGGCCGCCCCCCCTGGGTCATATAAGCCGGAGAGGCAAAATATTTTTGCTCGATGTACTGAAGTTGATGGATGAGCGCCTGCTGCGGAGTGCACCCTTTACAGGAGTCCCACTTGATCGCGCCCTGGTCGACCATGATCGCAAACGTGAAGCCCGGATGCTTCTCCGCTTCGGTCATTACCAGCTGCGCGGCTTGATCCGTCGAACTGTCTGGACCATACCAATCGATGATCACGCCATTGATACCGCGGCTGATCATATCGGTTATCTGCCGGGTGACCTGCCCGGCATCGGTCGAGCTGTAGCCGACATTCATGTGGTTTGAGCCCCCGAACCAGACCATCAGATGGGCATACACCTTGGTCGTGGCCCCGGAATAGAGCAGAGAATGAATGTCAGATTTGCTGACGTTCACAGCGCCTTGATTACCGTTGGATTGTTTGACGAAACTGTTCGCCGCGCTGGTGTTGTTGGAGGTTAAGGCCGCAACCGTTGTGGTCGGCACGACATAGTTGCCCGCCGAACACACACCAGTTGCGGCCAGTAGCAGAACTACAGACACGAGTTTTTCGCGACGCATTGGTCCTCAGGAGCGGGGTAAAACCGAGGATCTAGCTTCGTACTTTGGCCAGGCAAAGGAAGGCGCGCGAGCCTGTAAATTTCCTCTTACTGGCCTGATTTTTACTGGTAGAACTTTCTGGGAACTGAAGTCACTTTAAGAGGGGACTCAGGTAATGGATAGATCACTTAGGTACGGGAACTAAAGTGCCACGAACCTACGGGCTATTGTGGAAGCCCATTGTCCGAGCGTGCCGCCGACGGCCATAATTTGCACTCGAACTCCCAGACGATGGGGATGGAATTTAAGGCCGCACTCACGCTGTTGGGTTGAGTAAGGAAGTTCTGTCTCGATCGCACATTTGCCGCGCTCGTGCAGCTGCTGACGCTCAGGCCCCGCGAACGACCGTTCTTAGAACCTCACCGGCCGGGCTCAACACAACGAAAGTTGCTTCGACTCCGGAAGCGAGGATGCCATGATGCTTTGCAAGTCCTACTGCCCGCGCCGGGTTCAGTGTTGCTGCCCGTACTGCATCTCGCAGGCTCCAGTTGGAGAACCGAGTCACGTTGCGGACCGCTCGATCCATGGTTAGCGTACTTCCCGCGAGCCTTCCATCCGTTGTGCACTTGCCGTCCTTTACATCCACCTGGATGGGTCCGAGCTGGTAGCGGCCGTCAGGCATACCGGCCGCAGCGATGGCATCGGTGATCAGAACGGCGCGTTCGACCCCTTTCGCCTGCAGGAACAGTTTCACAATCGCGGGAGAAACGTGAATTCCGTCGGCAATGATGTCGGCGCCAATCTGACTATTGGTGAGGACTTCGCCGAGAATTCCCGGGTCACGATGATCGAGCGGTCGCATGGCGTTGAAAGTGTGCGTGGCGTGGCGCGCTCCGGCGCTCACGGCGGCTTGCGCAATCGGCATCTCCGCATCGGAGTGTCCGATGCTGACGCAAACATTTCTCCGTGCTGCCTCGGCGATGACTTCCAGTGCTCCAGGAAGCTCAGGAGCAATCGTGAGCATGCGAACGTGTCCCCTAGAGGCCCGCCAAAAGCGCTCGAAGATCGCGATGCTCGGCAGCACCAGATTTTCTGGCGGATGCACGCCTCGGCGTTTGTGGCTGAGAAATGGGCCTTCCAAATGGATTCCGAGCGGCCGGGCCTGCACCGAATCGCCGTTGCTGTCCGCAGTCCCGGCTTCGATCGCCGCGGCCAGACGTTCCAGGGCGGCGCATGTTTGATCGAGCGGGGCCGCAACCGTGGTCGGAAAATAGCCCGTCACACCGTGCGTCGCCAGAAACTTGCCCAAACGTGGCAGTTCCGCCTGCGAGGCCGACATGACATCGAGCCCAGTCCCCCCATGCATGTGAATATCGACATAGCCCGGCGCAATCGCCGCCTCATCGAAATCGACCCGCGCAATATTATTCGGAATCTCCTTCGCCGAGCGGGATGAAATTTCCGTAATCATCCCGTCTTCGACGAAGAGGATCGCATGCTGGATCTCTTCGAGGGGCGTGTAGAGGCAGCGCGCGGTGAATAGAGTTCTCATGAAGCTTGTCTGCGAGCCTATGGTATTCGCACCGCGAGTTTCAGACAAATCTCCGCGCGCCCATCTTCACGCGCGGGGCGGCGACATCCTAAGCGTCGCTGAATGTTATAATTTTGCTGAAGACCAGTGGTTAACCATGGAGGGCGCGACTTATTCCTTCTCGTGTCCTTGCTAACGTCGGGGAGTGGCTCAGCCTGGTAGAGCACCTGGTTCGGGACCAGGGGGTCGGAGGTTCAAATCCTCTCTCCCCGACCAATTTTTTCAAGCACTTAAACTGCACTTCTGGTTTTCCGTCTACATCGATGGTGTCGAAATTGTAGACGGTCGTGTTTTTCTGGGTTTCCCTTTGGATTTTCAGCGGGATTTCTATCGAGCATTTCGTGCGGCTTTCCCATTTGAAGTTCATCTTGATCGGCTTGCGAAGGCCCACCGAGGCTATAACCAAGTTACTCCGTTAGAAATTCTGAC
>Ga0099792_10000804_pt1 | contig 11524 bp, 9 predicted proteins | sample Rivendell_Oct201_8_FD_83780 | JGI IMG/M metagenome (GOLD analysis project Ga0099792, IMG submission 83780) | Vadose zone soil microbial communities from the Eel River Critical Zone Observatory, Northern California, USA -... | ecosystem: Environmental > Terrestrial > Soil > Vadose zone >...
ATGCGGCCAGCCAAATGTTTTGGCTGCGCTTTCGAACACCGCGCGCAAACGCAGGTCAGAAAGATTCCTCATGCGAAATTCCAGCGGATCACTCTTTGTTAAATACGCGAGTTCATCCATAAAGGATTCGCGGGCGAAGTGATTGGCGGTTGCTGCGAGGCCGCGATAGGAACCTTGTCGTAACGGCGAATTCACCGGATGAAACTGGATGAGTTGATTTGCGACGTCGTAGGGAGTCTGAATGCCGGAGCCGCCCGAATTGTAATTGTGAAATTCCCAGGCGCTGAGTTTTCCGTCGGCGGCGATCGCGCTTTTGATTTCAATCACCCCAGCGGGACGGAAATAGGACCAGGTGAATTCTTCTTCGCGGGTCCAGACAATTTTTACGGGACGATTTGCAGCACGCGAGAGGCGAGCGGCTTCGAGCGCTGCGTCGCCGGTGTGTTTGCCGCCATAGGCCGAGCCGGTATCGGGAACAATGACGCGCACCTGATCCTTGGGAAGGTGCAGCGCGGCTGACAATTCTTCCTGAATGCCGAACGGACGTTGCGAGCCGGTGTAGACGGTTAATTTCCCGTCTTTCCAATCGGCGACCGCGGCGCGCGGCTCGAGCGGGGCGTGCGCAATGTAGGCGACCGTGTAGGTCTGTTCATGGTGTTGCGATGCAGCGGCCAGCGCATTAGCGACGGAACCTTTTTCGTGCGGCTTCTGATTTTCTTCCGTGTCGAGATTCTTTTTCAGATAGGAGTACAGTTCCTTGCCGGAACTTTGTGGCTGGTTCTTCCATTCCGCGTGAATGGCGGCGAGTGCCTTTTCGGCTGCTTGCTCCGTCGGAGCCGCTGCAGCCACAAAATCTCCATCGCGGACGACAACTACTCCAGGCATCGCTTGTGCTGCTGCTAAATCCGCCGACACCAGAGATGCGCCAAACGTTGCAGGCCGCAACACCTTTGCATGCAATACATTTGTTGGCCGCAGATCGGGCGTGTACTGATGCTGGCCGGTGACGAACGCGCGCGCGTCCACTTTGGGCGCTGATTTGCCGGCAACGGTCCATTGCTCGGGCGGAGTTATGGGATCGGCGTCCGGCATATCCTGTGTCAGTGTTTTGCCTTGCGCGAGTTGCGCGTAGGTCAGAGTTGCTCCGGACGCGGGATTGGTAATTTTTCCGCCGCTGGTGGTTAGTTTTTCTGGGGCGGTGTTCCATTGAGTTGCTGCCTGCTGAAGTAGCAAATCGCGGGCGGCGGATGCTGCACGGCGAAGTTGCGGCGACATGTACGGAGTGGAGCGGCTGCCGAAGGTGCCCATATCAAACGGCGTGAGCGCGGTGTCTCCCATGACCATGCGAATGCTGGTGAGCGGAACGCGCAGCTCGTCGGCGACGGATTGCGCCAGGGTGGTGCGAGTGTTTTGGCCGACTTCGACTTTGCCGGTGAAGACGGTCACGATGCCGTCGTCGTTGATATGCAGCCAGGAGGAAATGTCTCTTGGCTGGTCTTGATCGCCATGGTGTCGCCGCGTGCCGGATTCTTGCGCGGCTGAAGCGTTTGCCGCAACAGTGAAAATCGCGATGCCTGCGCCCAGTACTTTGAAGAAGTCGCGGCGTTGCAGGTCGAAGTGATGCAAGGCGCTGGAATGAAGCTCGTAGCGTTCGGGTTCGCTTGCGAAATTGTCGGCTTTCGCGGATTCCTGGCGGGAACGCAGCCCATAAATTATTTGAGATTCCGGCTGAATACCCGCGGGGGTTAAAACCCCTGATTTTTCGGCGCTTTTCGGCACGCCTGAAGCCGGACCTTCCCGTAAGACATCCTTGAAAAAGCTTCGGGTTGGTTTCATTGCGAGTTCTTCCCGTGTGACGTGCCCACTTGCATGGCTTTGCCGGCTTGCTGAACCGCGGCAACGATGCGCGGATGGGTTCCACAGCGGCAAATATTTCCCTGCAGAGCGTGCACGATTTCCTGCTCGTCGGGATTGGGATTTTTCTGGAGAAGCGCAACACTGCTGACAATCATTCCGGAAGTGCAATAGGCGCACTGGAACGCGCCTTGATCGAGAAAAGCTTGTTGTACGGGATGAAGCTGGCCGTTTTGTTCGAAGCCCTCGATGGTGACGATGGATTTTCCCGCGGCGTCGATGACGGAGAGTTGGCAGGAGCGCCGCGGCGTGCCATTCAGCAGAATAGTGCAGGCGCCGCATTGGCCTTCGCCGCAACCGTACTTTGTTCCGGTGAGCCCCAGTTCTTCGCGCAGGGCAAAAAGTAAAGTCGTGTCCGGGTCTGCTTCGAAAGCGCGGTTTTTTCCGTTTATTTGTGTGTGGATTGGCCCTGCCATGTAGCCCTCGAACTGCGGCACGCGATCACTGCTCAGTGAGGCCAGTGTTCAACTGTAGTTTGCTCTCGAGCCAAAATGAAGGCAAGAGCTGACGCCGCCGGGCGAGTTTCCGGTGAGCCGTTAATCAGGGCTGGAGCGCGAGTTTACTTTACTCCTTGGCCCTTCGGAGCCTCGGGCAAAGAGACCAGCGAGTGGCCTTGTTCATCTTTCAAGAGAAAATGCGGAGCGCCGTTGGTATCAAGATAAAGAATTGCCCTGGTCTCTCCGCGAGCGTCGTTGAGAGCAACGCCGTTGCCGAGTTTGGGTACAAAAAACAGGCAGTTGCGTTCTGCTTTCGCATCGTCGAAGCAAAGATTCATGCTGCCATCATCGAGCATCCCCATGCCGCCGCGTTCATTGCCTGCAGCATCCTTAAAGATAATTCCCGTGCCCGGGCTGCGCCGCTCGTAGGTCTTTCCTTCCTCGACTGGATTTGGCACTGGCGCGCCTAAAATAAGCCTCACTACTCCTCTAGAGTCCACAATAGACAAACCATGCGTTTTAAAGTTTTCTTGCGGTGCCTGAACGGTTTGCCATCCGGCCAACAGAAATACGGCGACCAGCACCAACATAGCAGCGAGAAAACGGCGTTGTTTCCGTTCCAAGCGCTCGGCGCGTTTCTGCAAACTTTGGACTAGCTCCTCAAGTTCCATGCGCTCCATAAATCCTCCAATGACTGCGCCTCAAACCAATTGTCCTGTTTACCCACTTCCGGTTGGTGAGAACGGATGGCCAGACACGACCTAAGGAGAATACGTGTCGGTTAAAATTTTTATTTCAAGGAACTGGCGGGTTATTTGCTCAAGGGGTGCGCTTGACGAAGATCGCGCAATAGTCGTCCGCGGACCAATCGTCGATAACTTTTTCTATTTGCAGGCCCGCGGCTGTTAGCTCTTGCTGCATCACTTTTTCTGGTATGCCGTGTCCACCGCGATTCTGTGGGACGCCTTCGACCGGAGAAGAATTGGGGCTTGGCGGGAAATCGATGATGGCCAAATAAGCTCCGGGCTTGAGCGAGCGAACTAAATTCTTATCAAACTCCTGCGGTTGCGTCAGATGGTGGTACACGTGGCGCAGAAAAATCGTGTCGCAGCAACTCGAGGGCAGCTTGGTGTCATCCGCGGTTCCTTCCACGACAATTATGTTGCCCAACTTGCGCTTTGTAAGCTCCGTTCGCAGGTGCTGCAATTTTTCGCGGTCGATTTCGGTGGCATAGACACGGCCCGACGGCCCAACCTTTTGCGCAGCAGCAAAGCTGTAGCTTCCGTCACCCGCGCCGATGTCCGCCACAATTGTTCCCGGATTCCAGTGGGTCAACTCCGCCAAGCGGTTGATGTCTTGGCTGTGCTGAGGACTTATTCGAAGAGCGGCAAGTCCTGATGACCAGAGCAGGATGAATACGATGGCTGCGATGGCGCAGCAAAAATTCTTGCGATTCATGGTTGCTCCTAGCTTTAGCCCGAGAGCCTGGACGCGTTCGATTCCCGTGATCCGACGCTGGTCTTCGAGGTTAGACGCCGCAAGACCGTTTTACGGTTTATGTAGACGGTTTCGACCGCAAGAAAAATGGCGCGTAGCGTAGTGCCGCTCAAGCCGAGGTTTGCTTTTTTATGGGTGGGCGGAGCTCGAGATTGCGCATCAGGCGGTGGAGGTAGTTGGCGTGGACGCCGAGGAGTTTGGCGGCTTCGGTGATGTTTCCTGTGGATTGGTCCAATGCGGTCAGGATCATTTGTTTTTTAAGATTGCGAATGGCTTCGTGATATTTCGCGGGCGTGTTCCCTCCACTTTCCGCGCTTTCGAGAAGGGTTTCCGGCAAATCCTCGGCCAGGATTTTGTCGGACGAGCCAATGACCACGGCGCGCTCGAGAGCATTTTCCAGTTCGCGAATGTTGCCTGGCCAGTCGTATTGGGTGAGACAGGCCATGGCTTCATCGGAAATTCCTGACACGGTGCGATTGCAATTTTTTGCGTGACGCGCAGCGAAGTGCTCAGCCAATGCGGGTATGTCTTCGGGATGTTCTCGCAGACCGGGAAGGGCTATGGAAATTACGTTGAGGCGGTGAAATAGGTCCGCGCGAAATGTGCCTTCACGCGCGCATTTTTGCAGGTCTTTGTTGGTTGCGGCCAAAAATCGCACGTTGATCTTGATGGAACGGGTCCCGCCGACGCGCACAAATTCGCGTTCCTGGAGAACACGCAGCAGCTTGGCTTGCAGAATCAGCGAGAGCTCGCCAATTTCATCCAGAAAAATGGTGCCGCCCTCGGCTACTTCTAGAAAGCCTTTTTTCTGATTGACGGCGCTAGTAAAGGCGCCTTTTTCGTGGCCGAATAGTTCGCTCTCCAACAAGGTCTCGGTCAAGGCGGCGCAATTCAGCGCGACCAAGGGCTGGTTTTTTCTGGGGCTGTTTTTATGAATGGCGGCGGCGACCAGTTCTTTGCCGGTGCCGCTTTCGCCGTGGATCAGTACGGTTGAATCGGTCGGGGCTACGCGCTCAATGAATTGGTAGACATCGCGCATGCGAGCACTGCGTCCCACCATATCGTGAGTCAGGCTAAATTCGGCGCGAAGGCGCTGATTTTCGCTGCCCAGGTGCTCAAATTGACGAGCGTTTTCAATACCAATTACCGCCAGGCCGGCAATGGCCGCGAGCAACTGGAAGTCGTCCTCTGTGAATGAGGTTGTATTGCTGGATTCCAAATAGATCAGGCCGATGGCTTTTTTGCTGGACATCATCGGTACGCAAAGAAAAGCGCGTGGCAGTTTTTCGTCGTTCACGGCCGAACCCGCAGACTGCGCGGCTGCCGAGCCGCCGTCCAGTAGAGAAATTCCTTCTTCAATGACTTGGCGCACAATTTCGCGGCTAATGTGGACGGGATGTTCCGGTCCAAGCAAGCGATCCCAGGCTACCTGCGAACCGATCTCGTTCGCGTCCTCGTCCATCAGCAGAATGGCCCCTCGTTCGGCAGGAATCACATCGAAAATCATGCCGAGTAATACCCAGGGAAGCGCTTCTTCGTCGCGCAGGGAGCCAATGGCCTTGCAGATTTGCAGGAGCGCGCTAAGGTTGCGGGCCATGCGCGCCGCTTGTGGGAGCGCGGCGAGCGATTGAGGCGCCAGGCTGAGAAGTTCTGGAGCCTGGAACTCCAGCACTCTTGGGTTGACCGCCGCGCGATCACACATCTGGACGGGGCTACTTGCCGCGTTTTGATGCTCTTCCGCTTCGAAACGGAAAACGGAAATTCCTACCGCGATTTCGTCGCCCGATTTGAGCCTGCGCTGCTTCACTGGAATTCCGTTAACGAAAGTGCCGGCGTGGCTATCGAGATCGCACAGAATCAACTGACCATCCTGCGATGCAATGGTGCAGTGCTGTGGGGAAACCGCGGGATCGTCGAGGCGAATGGTGCTTTCCAGATCCCGTCCTATAACCAGGTCTGTGCCGATTGGGAATTGGGATTTTCGTAGCGGACCGCTGACCACCAGGAGTTTTGCAGCCACATCTGGCCTCGGGGCTTGCAGCTTGGTTGGAAGCCCGCGCTGAGGCGGTTATTCTAGCGCCAACGGTCGCGCTAGTGGAAGGTCGGATTGCTATCCGAATGGATAGAGGGCCTATCCGAACGGTTGCAGCGCCTGTGGCTGTCGCGGAAGGCGGCGAATGCCAGCGGCCACGCACGACGGAGCGGCAGTAAGTTGCGTGGTTTCTTCTGCTTGCGATCAACGTTGTGAAATTGCTTCAGCACCAAGATGGATAGAGCCGTCGCTCCATGCGGCGTGCCGTCGCTCGGACATATCTCGATGGATAGCATGAGTCCACGTCGCTGCTCGGCCCCGACGCCGACTGTTTTTCGTCAAGTCGTTTTATTGCAGCGAGTTAGAGAATTTTTCAGCGGCCTCACTGCACCACTTCTTTTTGGCATCGTTCCTGCATTAGTGCAAGGCGTCGAGCTTAGATAAAAAAGGGGTGGTCAAATGAAAATTCAAAACATTCTTCGGATGCAAGCGATGGTGATCGGATTTGCGGGAGTTCTGTTCCTGGCCGGTTCTGCGCCAGCCCAGGAAATCACGAACACTGAGTGGCCCGATGCGCCGGGAACAACCACGACTGTGCAGGCATCGGCAGCGCCAGCAGTCAACAATTCAAACACCGCTGCGGTGAATCCCAGCTCAGCGAACGCCGCGGCTTCCGTCGCCAAACCGATCGCGAACCAGGAAGCATCGGTTTCTCAGTGGCCCGCAGTGGAAACTTGGACCATGGCCTGCTTGCTCGTTTTCTTCACGCTGATTGCATTGTACAAGCGGACAGCAGCGCGGCACGCCAACAGCAATTTGGAATCCCGCGTTCGCCAGGTCAATGACCGAGTCGCGCTGTCCTGAGCGGCGACGGTAGAAGTGGCGAAAAGGTCGGTTAGTGGGTCGGCTCCACGCGGGCCCACTAACCGTGATGGTCGTGCTTCGATGCAGGGTTTTGCAAGAGTGGCGTGCCTGCCTGTGACGCGAAATACAGTCGTTATTCCCACCTGAAAATCTTCGCGGAAAGTGCCGTGCAGGCGACAAACACTAAAACAAGTGCTGCGACGTCGGCGATGTGAGCGGACCACGCGTCACCGCTCCAAATTCCTTGCAGGAGTGCGACAGCGTAAGTTAGCGGTAGCACTCGCGCGATGGTGTGCAGCACCGGCGGCAGCAAAGCAACGGGTACGAACAGTCCGGAGAGGCCGATCATTGGATACATGATGACGGCGCCGATCGGCTGGGCGAAGCGTGCCGTTGGAACGATGCTGGCGATGAGAAAGCCGATCGACAAGATGCTCCAAGTGCTAATGAGCAGCGCAATCGCAAACGAGAGGAACGGCGCGTGAACTCCGGCCGGGTAATATCGTTGGCCTGCGAGCACCAATAGACTCAAGGTAACGGCGGTGAGAATCAGTTTGACGATTACGTGAGCGCTGAGGATGGTCTGCGGGCGCAGCGGAGTCGCGCGGAGCCGCTTCAGGATGCCACCCTCGCGGTAGATGGAGATAATCGTAACCAGCGAGAGCAGCGCGTTGATAGTGATGAGAAGCGACGCAAGAACCGGCAGGCCTACGCGAATAAAATTGTTGGCGCTCAGCGAGGAAGCTGGGACTCTGCCGCCAGCGATTCGGCCCACCACAATAAAAACCAGGACGGGAAAACCGATGGTGCCGAACGCGCCCAGCGGCTCGCGCAGGAAAATCTTGATTTCGATCCAGGTCAGTTTCCAGAGTCCTCGCAGCAGCATTGTCGAACCTACTCGATGGAATTTATTCGCGAATCGAATGACCGGTCAGTTTGAGAAAAACGTCTTCAAGATTGGGGAGAATGGTACGGAAATCCGTGACCCGGATGCGATTCTCGGAAAGACAATGAATTACTTCGGTCACCAAGTCGTCGCTACTGCCGCGAATCGTGAATCGCAAGTCAGCGCGGACTACCGACTGCACTCCCAGGATCGCGCGAAAGCGTTCTTCTACCCTGGGGTCATCGGTGGCAAGTACCACGGTTCGCTCCGGGCAGTGCCGGGCGACGAGTCTTTCCGGAGTGTCGATGTCGATAATCCTTCCGTGCTCGATGATTGCTACTCGATCGCACAGGCGTTCGGCTTCCTCCATCAGGTGCGTGGTCAAGAAGACGGTTTTACCGCGCTCGCGAATGCCGCGCACGAGTTCCCAGATGGCCCGGCGTGATTGCGGGTCAAGGCCAGTGGTTAGCTCGTCAAGAAAGATCACTTCCGGATCGTTGATGAGCGCCAGCGCGATAAATAGCCTCTGCTTCTGACCTCCGGAGAGATTCATAAACCAGGCGTCGCGTTTGTCTGTAAGGCCGAGCTGGGCGAGTAAACGCTCGCCCTCAACGGCTTTCTTCCGGTAAAGAGAAGCCCACAGGTCAACCGCCTCCCACACTTTAATGCGTTTCTGCAGTTGCGCTTGCTGCAATTGAACGCCGATTCGGTCCTGCAGCTTGTACACCTGACGAAAGGGATCGAGGCCCAGAACCGAGATGCTGCCCCGGTCAGGCGTACGCAAACCTTCGATGCACTCCATGGTGGTGGTCTTGCCGGCGCCGTTGGGCCCGATTAATCCGAAGATTTCGCCGTGGTGTACGTCGAAGGACACGTCGGCCACGGCTACAGTTGAGCCATAACTTTTGCGAACTCCGGAAACTCGAATGACTGGGTGCATGAAGGCTTGCAAATCGCAGTTGCAATGAACTGGGTCGAAAGTTTAGCCTGCGTGGTTCGAACTGCCGTTCAGGAGGCCGAGGCGTAACAGGCTTTCGGCGGTGGCGACGACAGCGTCTTCGTTCGAACGCGGCGCCCAGCCGAGCATGCGCCTGGCCTTTTCGTTGGTGGCGTTTTTCAGTTTGCCTAGTTCAGGCAGGATCAGTTTTATCGCTGGATCGCGCAGCGCGGCAAGACGCACCAGGAAGTTGGGCAGTTGGCGTGTCGGCACTTTTTTCGCTGATGCGCCCATGCGACTTTTCAGCACCTTGGCGAGGTCCTGAAAGGACATGAAATCACCTGCGACGGCTAGGAAGCGCTCGCCTTTTGCGGCGGGATTGGTCATCGCGCGGAGGTGCAGGTCGGCAACGTCGCGCACGTCCACGACGCCGAAATAGAGATGCGGGACGCCGGGCATGGCGCCGTCCATCAAGCGCTGCACTAGGAGGATTGAGGTCGAATAGTCCGGACTCAGAACCGGCCCGAACACGCCTACTGGATTGACGACGGAAAGTTCCAGCTGGCCACCTTCCTTGACCATGAAATCCCAAGCCGCGCGTTCCGCTAAGGTTTTCGACTTCTGGTAGGGAGCCACAACTTCGCCGCTGAGATCGGTCCAGTCGTTCTCAGTGAAGGGCGCTTGCCGTTCTTTGCGGCCATAGCCGATCGCCGCGAATGACGAGGTCAGCACCACGCGCTTGACCGCGGCATCGCGCGAGGCGCACAGCACGCGAAGAGTGCCGTCGCGTGCGGGCAGGATCAGCTCGTCCTCGTGTTTCGGAACGCCCGGCGGCAATGGCGACGCTACGTGAAGTACGTACTCGCAGCCCGCCACAGCTTCGGCCCAGCCCGCGTCCTTTTCAAGATCCGCAACCACGAACGCCAAGCGATCGCCGGGCTCGGCGCCGCCCTCCCTTAGCATGGCCCGCACGTCTCCTTCACGCTTCAGGCTGCGTAGCGTCGTCCGCACCTGATGACCTGCAGCCAGCAACTGCAGGATGCAGTGGCTGCCGATAAAGCCTGACCCGCCGGTAACTAGAACTGTGCTCACCGCTGCCTCTCAATCGTCCGTGCGGAGCCGCGATTAGACTGATCCCACGACATCGTGAATGCCCTTCAAGTAGATAGATGGAACGTTCATTCGGTTACGTTCGCAAACTGTTCGGGGAATTGCATCTCTTTCGGTGCCAGGTCACATGTGAGCGCCGGCAGTTTCGATTCCGCGCTAGCTTTGTGTTCTTAGGCCATACTTTCAGAAGTTTTCGCGCGATAAAATTTATTCACCAGGAAAATGAGAATTCCCAAGGTGAGAATTCGTAGCGGACTGCCTTCGACACCCAAGGATACTCCGTGCGCAATCCTGCATTTGCAGTGCCGCGTTCATGCCGATCGCAAACCACAAACGATGTGTGCGGCGCAGAGTGAGGCTGTAGAACAATCCAACGATGAACACAATGGGTAAGCCTATGAGGTTCAGGCTGGCGCTGGCGGCAATAATGACCATGTAGAGCGCGGACAGTACGACGGCAGCCGACCAGAAGCTGATTCCCTCCGCGAGCGTGAATTGCGTATATTCCCGAAATAAAATCTGGAGGAAGAGAGCCTTTGCAATAGAGTCGCTATTATTTTCGAGTGCCCATTTCACGAGCGGCAGGCCGCCCATAACGATATGAGCAAAGGAATAGCCGTGAACGAGGGCGAGAAAACCAACCAAGACAGTTACTTCGATCAGGCCCAGGGCGCAGCCTTGTAGGAACAGTGTCCCAAAGGCCTCCCTCCCAGAGAGCCCATATTCTCGATGCTTCGCTTTTCGACATCAGCAGCGCGGGCAGGAAAACAATCACAAAGATCGTCGGCGCGAAAAGCACCTCAGGCGCAGGCTTAAATAGAGACGACAGGCGGCTGGTAGCGATTGCCACCGGCGCGATAAACGCGATGTAGAGTGCCAGGCGCCAACCGGAGCGAAGTCCGCGCTGATTACCAAAGATTTTTCGTAATGTGCAACGCGGAGACTGCTCGTCAGGTGCAGTGGAATGAGCGGCCGCCATGTTGTTGCTGCGTAGAACAGTTTGGGTAAATACCGGTTAGTTTGAATTCCGCGGCCCTAGAATTCTTTCGAACTCAGGGCTTCAGCGGAAGAGGAGCGCGGCAAAGTCGGTTAGGTTGCGGCGCCAGACCATCCAGGTATGAGCGCCGGGAGTTTCGACGTCCACGTGCTTGATGGATTTGGAAGCGAGCCAGGCGCGGAGATTGCGATTGTTTTCGATCAAGTGGTCGTCGTTGCCGCAGGCAATCCAGAGCAAGTGCAGCTGCTGATTGCTTTTGGCGTCAAGCGCGGGAAATTCCTTGTCGAATTCCGGCGTGAAGCCGCCGGAGCTGAAGGCGCCGATCCAGGAAAATTTATCCAGGGTATTGAGGCCGGTCAGCAAAGATTCTGAGCCGCCCATAGAGAGGCCGGCAATGGCACGGGAGTTACGGTCTTTCGTCACGAGATACGCCGATTCCACTTTAGGGATGACTTCGGTGAGCAGAGCTTCGCGAAATTTATCGAAGTTACGCTGCGTGATGTCGGGATCGTGGAAAACGCCGGAATGGGGCTCGAGAACTTTTGGTTCGCCATAGCCGAGTGGCATGACGATGAGCATAGGCTTGGCTTTGCCTTGTGCGATGAGGTTGTCGAGGATGATGTTGGCGCGGCCAACGGCGGTCCATCCGCTGGCGTCGTCGCTATAGCCGTGCAGGAGATACAGGACGGGATAACTTTGTTTGGAGCGAGGGTCATAGCCGGGTGGGGTGTAAACGAAAAAGTCACGATGGTCGCCGACTACCGCGGACTTATAAAAATGGTGATGAATTTCGCCGTGGGGAACGCCGGCGATTTCCCAGGAAAGTGATGGCCCGGGGACGTGCACTTCA
>Ga0099792_10000806_pt1 | contig 11518 bp, 11 predicted proteins | sample Rivendell_Oct201_8_FD_83780 | JGI IMG/M metagenome (GOLD analysis project Ga0099792, IMG submission 83780) | Vadose zone soil microbial communities from the Eel River Critical Zone Observatory, Northern California, USA -... | ecosystem: Environmental > Terrestrial > Soil > Vadose zone >...
CACCATGAGGCCGGAAGAGTTCCGTTTCCGACATAGTAGCTCTCGCTTTGCGGCGCAGCCCGACAAGATCGGCTGGCGGCCGGCACCGTTGCCGTTTATTGTCCCCGAACGGCCAAGAAATTCCAGAATCGAAAGGGGAGTAAACCGCCATGCGTCATCTCGTCAAACTTGCGGCTGCCTGTTCGTTCCTGAGCCTCTGTGCGCTTCAGGGCAATGCACAACAAAACCAATTTCCGCTGGCAGCGCCTGCGGGCGTCGACAGCCGGGCGCGCGAGACCGCGCTGCCCGGCGCGGTGAACCAGGGACCGTTCGATGCCGGTACCTGGAAATACGGCAATGCCTTCAACGCGCCCGCCGGGACCAAGATTTGGAACCCGGTGAAGATCAAGATGATGCAGGGCGCCAAGCTGACGGGCGGCACGGTGCGCGGTGTCGGCGAACCGACCACCTATTGCGCGATGGCAAATGCCGGTTACGACTTCATCTGGACCGAGATGCAACACGCGCCATCGAGCTGGGACAATGCCGTGAAGGCGTGGCAGTCATGTCCGCGCGCAAGGGCCGTGCCTGGCGCACGCATTGCGTATACCGATGAGAAAGAAATCCAGCAGGCGCTGGACGGCGGCGCGCTCGTCCTGGTCGTTCCGACCGTCGACACGGTCGAAGAAGCGATCCAGGCGCGTGACTGGGCGTTCTTTCCCCCACTCGGCCGGCGCAGCCTCGGCGGCGGGGCGGCCTTTGCTACCGAGATGTGGGGTGGTGTCCCGGGCGGCTATCGCAATACCATCAACGACAATCTCGTCCTCATCCTGATGATCGAGACGCTCGAAGGATTGAAGAACGCCGACGCCATCGCCAAGGTGCCTGGCGTGTCTGCAGTCTTTGCGGCTTCAAGTGACCTCGGCAATTTCTCAGGCTACGCGCAGGGCCAACCCGACTACGAGCGCGCCATCAACATCGTGCACGATGCCGCCATCAAGGCCCGCGTGCGGCTATGCGGCCCGCTCGCCTGGAAGGACCGCCCGGACTTCACCTGCTTCCAGGCCGGCAACGAAATGGCGCAAATCGCGCGCGGCGCGCGGGCCGAATTGGGCGATCTCCACAACACGCAAGGCAAGCCGGAGGTCGGGCCGCTCGCCGGACGGTGAGGATGGCGGGCAAACACCAATCTGCCCTTTGCATGTCACCACGCAGATAAATCTGGCCTGTGGTAGGGGCGGGTTTGAAACCCGCCCTACGTCTGCCAAACGCCATTGACCGCCCTGCCGATCTTTGACCGGCGCGGTCGATGGATTACCTGACCTTTGGCTCCTGAAATTCCTGTCATGGTGGGAGGCCACAAGAGCGATTGGTGAGTGGGGGCGGATCACCAAAGCTTTGCCCTTCGGCCTCCCATTGGGCCGACTTCGTCTGGGCCGACTTCGTCTGGGCCGACTTCGTCGGGGCCGACTTCGTCAGAGACGCTCGATAACCTGATTAAGGGCGCGTCGGCGTCGCTGGGGCAGCCGTCGCTGGCTTCGCGGGGACTGGCGCAGCCACCAGCGGCGGTAAGGTCGGCGTCAGCGAAGGGGGGCTTAGTGTTGGGGTCAACGTAACCGTTGGCTGCTGCTGCGGCGGTAGCGTGGGTGTCTGAACGATGATCGGCGGCCCCTTGTACTGCGCGAAGCATGCCCCTGTGGAAACCGAGAGAACAACGGCAGCGACTGCCGGAGTAAGTGCCTTAATTTTCAGCATTGTCGTCTCCTCTGGAACGGAAGGATAATCGTCTCCTCTGGAACGGATGGGCGAACAAATCGATTAATGATCCTTCCCCCACATGCCTATAGACGGACGCAAGTCAGATTTTCCCAAAAAAAATTACATCTTTCGGCTCAGCGGAGATGCCATATCGGTCGCGGTCACGATGATCTTGGGATCGATGCTCGATTCCAACAGGCCCGCGTCGTATTTGTCACTTGCAGCCTGTTCGATTGCGTCCCGATGCAAACGGAACGTCATTTCGTTCGCGTCCGGGTCACCTTGGCTCCCGAACCGGTCCCCAAGGAGATCCTGCGTCGCGCGGCAAGGCACTTCGGTCTCGCCATCCTCCATCAGGAACTTGACTCCATTCATGGTGCTGAGGATTTGCTCTTTGCTGCGTCGAAGCGGCATCGTCTTCTCCTTCGTCATGTCGTCCTATAACATGCCGGCCGCCAATACGGTTTGAATTCTCGCGTTCGAGCAGGAGCCCGCCATGCCGCAGGACGAATTCGGCGAATACGAGCGCGCCTTGCACTACGCCGCACGGCTGCAAGGCCTGTCATTGATCCAGACCGGCGACACATTTGCGCTTGTCGATTACAAGGTGACGGGCGCGACACTTGACGAGATTGCGGCGTATCTTTCCGCCGACAGAACTCCGGACATCGAAACCCAGTGCCCCAACAATTCCAGGCGCACCGATCTGCGCGCCATGCTCAAAGCCGAGCGCACGCTGCTCGCCGAACTCGAAGAACAAAAACGCGAGTCCGGCAAAAACAACTCCGATCATGAAACCGCCGAAGCGGCATTGGCGGAGATACGTCGGAGGATTTCTGAGATCCAGGAAGGCAATCGGAACTGAAGTCGCTCGCAATCAGCCGGCGGTAAATTTCTTACCGACGACTTTGCGCCCGTCAATCTTTACGACGCGACCGGCAATCAAGGGGCAAGACGGAAGTAGAGACCTGTCGCCGGGACGCACTCACCAATGTGGGCCAACCGCGACGCGCCAACGGCGACGCGTCAACGGCGATCAGGGGCCGCCAAATTGGTAGATCACGCCCAGCCGCCCGGTATGGCCACGTGCCTTGACGGTCAACGGGAAAGGCGCTCCATTCTCATCCAGTACCGTTACATTGACGTTTGCGGTAACCCCCTCCTGGAAGTCGGCTCGCAGGCGCCAGTTATCCGTAACGGCCGCTTCGACGCCCCCGCCCCACAGAAGAGCGTTCACGCGTGGGATCGTGATCGGAAAAGGAACCTGGTTGAACACCCCACCGACCTTGGCCCCTACCGTTCCCCAGCCAAGCAGTCCATAGGCAAGAGTATTGGGCGTCAGAAGATAGCCCACCCGACCATGCACATTCCCGGTCCACTCGACTTTCACGTCGCTCGTCGCGATGTTCGGCGCGGCTTCGCCTTCGATGCCGACAACCCAATTGGGGGCCACTTGCATATTATAGCCAAGCACCCCGGTTGGAAGCACAGCCGACACGCCAATACCATCGAACACCAAGGTCCCCTGTTGAGGAATAGCCGCGCTGATTTGTGCACTGGCGCTTGCCGGGCCCACAACCGCGCCCGCGTAGAGACCTGTCCACTTCGTCCGTACCGGCCGGTCCGGCCATGCCACGGCGCTGTGCGGACTGACTTTGTAAATGAGTGCCGATCGGATGACGCCAACCCAAGGTTTCACGGTCCCGACCTCGATATCGTGCACCGCATTGTTGAACGTGTGCAGATATTCAGTGCGGCTGACCCAGTTTCCGGACAGAACGGTCTCCACACCGAACCCAGCCTGCGCACCGTTAATGGTCGTCAACTCTTCTGAAGCCTGGAATCTCGTCCAGGCCCACCCGGCGGTCACAAACATCATCGTAGACGGCGTCACGAGAAAGCCAAGCCGCCCGCGAATCGAAGCGGACCAGCCGAGCTTGAGGAATTCCTCCTGTGGGCCCCCAAACGAGACTTTTGACTTGATATCCTGCCAGTTCCCGTCGGCCTCGATGCCACCGACCCACCGCGACGAGAGCATGGTATTATAGCCGACGAGCGCACCAGCCGTGAATCCGCGGCCGCCGACGCCAATAAACTGTTCCGAGAGCCCTATGTCCGAAACCGAGGTGACGGCATAGCCGTAGCCAAGGTGGGCGCCTAGATAAAACCCTGCCCACGATGACGCAATCTGCACGGGCGGTGCCTTGACAGGCATATCAGCGCTCAATGCAGGACCTGTGGCCAAGCCGCCCCATAAACCAATGGCGGCAACAGCGATTGATTTTTTCATCATTTGCCCCCCGGCGATCAAAGTATCCGAATCATAACCGGATACCACAGACCGGCCCCAAAAAGGTTGCAGATCTGCCACAGTCAAGACGAATCCGTTAAATTACAAACCGGCTTATTTTATTAGTCAGGCGGGGGCGTCGCCAATCGCAAGCGCAGTTGAGCTGCTATCGCCGGTCCTTACGAACTGCAGCCATTGCTCGGCTTGTTAGACGTTCAGGGACTGTTGCCTTCGTTTTCTTTCCACTTTTCGTTTTGGCAGCAACCTTGGCCGCCGGCTCGATCGAGCCATCTGCCAGCGCACGCAGCTGCGCAAGGCGCCATTGGGGGTTGGAACCCTTGAGTTCCGGTTGATGTTTGTCCAGTTTTCCGAGCAAGGATTTTACTTCAGCATCCTTCATACCATCGACGATCAAGGCGAAGGAATCGTGACCCAGCGATTCGCGCACATCGCGCAATGATTTCATCCCTGCAGATTTTGTTTTCAGCTGCTTGACGACCAACGTGCGTGCGGCCTTTAGCACATCATTTTTTATTTCTGAAAATACGTGAGCATGCGCGCCGATGCTCTTCAGCAGAGAAAATCCATCCAGCTCAACTGCCATTGAGCGCCCCTTTCGTCTCTTTCGCCAGCTCACTCAGGACGGATACAATTTCGTCACCCCACTTGCCGGTAAATATCGGGTACTTTCCGACCATGCCCATTGCAGCCGAAACTGCTGCCTGCTCAGGAATCTCAGTTTCGAACGGAACGAACGACGGTTTATCGACACCACGCTCTTTGTGGATGATAGCCGCGATCTGGTCATGTTGTGCAATTGGTCGACGACGGGTAATGACAACATGCGGGAGGCTTTTAGGCTTCTTGACCGGACCATTTTTGCCCAGCGACCTGTTCCAGACGCTATTGCAAAAGGCCAGGAGCCCGTAAGTGGACAAAGGATCTGGAATTGTGGGAACGATAACCAGATCAGCCAGACGGATGCTCACTTCCGTCAGGGCGGATATCCCGGGCGCGCAATCAAATAACACGTAATCATATGATTTTTTCGTTATTTTCAGCTGATCGGACACCAGCTTCCAAAGCGCAGTGACGATTGCGTCCAAATCGAACCCTCGCTTGGTAAGTTCGTAGATGATTTCGCGCTCGATGATTCTCAATTCCGGGCTGGAGGCGAGCAGAGATATTGGGAGCTGCTTACCGACATGCCAGACATCGCTGATATGAGGGCGAATGTAGCTATCGAATGTTTTAGGTTGACCTGAGAACAGGCGGTCATAAATAAACGCATCGATCGTTTTTCCCTGCTCGATCAACATTGCCAAATGGCTGTCTCCAGCGAAGCACATAGAGGCATTGGCTTGGGGGTCGAGATCAACAACGAGAACCTCGTCGCCCTCGGCCGCCAACCTCTCGGCAAGCCCGACCACAATGGTGGTCTTACCAACTCCACCCTTCATATTGGCAACTGCGATGACCTTGCCAGTCATGCTCGGTCCCCAACACTGGCGCGCTTCAACTGCGGCGGCGATGACAGGATATGTTTTGTGAGCGCTTGGAGGGTCGGTCCAGGCATGCGCATGGGCCACCCCCCAACGATACCGTCATTGTCCAACAACTATAGGACGCGAGCAATAGCGAGTCGGATGACTCAATTGTCGCGGATCGGCCACCTGATGCGGTCTATGGCGTTGTTACCGAGATGCAGGAAGCCGGTCGGCATTGAAGCAACCGCGAGACTGAAGTTGTCCTTCGACTGCACATGTTCAGAGATGCCCCAGGTGGTCCGCGGCTATCCCGTTGCTCTGCATGGCTCTGCGCTCCACCAAGACACGCTCTACCAAGGCCGCTTGTTCCCATATTGGGAACGCGCTATATTGCGTCATGAGGGTCATTGCCCAAAACACGCTCGTAAGCTTCTGGGACACGCATCCCGAGACGAAGGTGGCGCTCGAACGCTGGTACACAAACTCGTCAAAGCCTCAAATTGGGCCTCGACGGATGAGGTCCAGCAAGCGGCTCCCAAAGCCAAGGTACTCAACCGCGGGCGCGTCAGATTCGAGGTTGCCGGAGGAAATTATCGCTTGATTGCGGCATTCGATTTCCGCCGACAAGTCGCCTTCGTGAAATTCGTCGGCACTCATGCCGAATACGACCGCGTCGACGCTCTGACCGTCTCGCAATACTAGGGAACAATCCGATGGAAATCCGACCGATTCGAACCGACAAAGATCACCGGGATGCACTTGCAGAGATCGATAAGTGCTGGGGCGCGCCGGAGGGCACCGACGAGGGCGACAGGCTCGACGTGCTATTGGCACTTGTCGAAATTTATGAAGTGAAGCGATGGCCGATCAACACAGCAAAGAATTTTGATCCGATCGACGTACTCAACTATGCCATCGAGGAGCTGGGGCAAAGCCAGGCGGAATTGGCCGAACTTCTGGGCTCGCGCTCGCGCGCATCGGAAATTCTCTCACGCCGACGCGCGCTCACGGTCGACATGATCCACAAGATCAGCAATGCGTGGAAAATTCCCGCTGACCTTCTCGTTCGTCCGTACAAAATCGAACGAGCCGCTTGAGAGCGGCACTTTGGGCGCATGTTACTTCGACGGCAGGCGTCTTTCGCAGCACGCGTCGAGAAACACTTTCACGACGCCGCTTCAAGACCGTGCACAGAATTCAGATGGGGGCGCAAATGAAACTGCGTGATCTGGTGTTCGCGTCAAACGGTCGGATCAATCTTGAGAAATTGCGCGATCTATTCGATTTTGAGGGGCGGATTGATCGTCGACAATTCTGGCAAGCGTGGCTCGCATTGATTATATCAATCGGGCCATGTTCGAGCTGGCATCCTCGCTACAACCATTGGACGCGAACAATAGCGAGTCGGGTGACTTGATCGTCGCGGATCGGGCAACCTAATTCGGTCTAAGCCACTGCAGATCTGCCTGAGCCGGGCTTGATATTATTCCTCGTCATCGTGGCCCCAACCGCGTCGCCAGCGCCGGTACGCAGCAATCCATTGGGCGCCGGGCGGCAACGGCGACGGGAGCGGAAGATCGGTCAGGCCGATACGTTGTCTTTTGCCACCATGCTTGCAAATGGCCTTGAGGGTGCCGTCATCGTCCATCTCGAAGTCCACCACCGACACTTCGACGCCAAGGATTTGGGTCGTGAACGGCAAGACGAGATTCTCTTCGATCATGTTGAAAAAACCACTCGCCTGTTCGTCCTCGTCGTGGCAATCGACTATTGCCTCCTCAATCAATTTGTCCAGCTCTCGAGAAGTTGCGATCACGTTCTTGGATGTCGTTGGTTTGCGCATGCATTTCCAGTTCTAAAAAATGTTGACGCAATCAGGATAGACAGACGGTGTACGTCGCCAGCGAAGCGTGTCTCGCTTTCGGTTATGGCGCGGCGGCGGCGGCGGCGGCTAGCCAAGAGAAATTACCTCGGGCGTGAGGTTTATGGATTGGCTACAAGTGGTCCAACACACCACATTATCCAAGCTTCTGCCGCGCGAGCTCTGCTCCGCGGCTGAGCGCTGCAAGTTTGGCGAACGCGATGTCCCGGCCCATTGGGACCATGCCGCAATTCGTGCACAGGATGATTTTCTCTTTAGCCACATAGGGCATCGCCTCGGCAACTACCGCGACGACCTGCTCCGGCGTTTCGACCACGTCCGTGGCGACATCTATCGCGCCAACCATGATGTCCTTGCCGTCGAGCAGTTTGAGCAGATGCATGGGCACGCGAGAGTTGCGGCATTCGATCGACACTTGGTCGATGCGGCTGTCCTTCAGGGCGGGAAAGATCGCCTCGTAGTGTCGCCATTCCGTGCCGAGCGTCGCTTTCCAGTCGATATTTGCCTTGATACCATAGCCGTAGCAGATATGAACGGCTGTTGTGCAGCTCAGACCTTCGCTCGCACGGTGCAGCGCAGCAATCCCCCACTCCTTCACCGCCTGGGGGTAAACCGCAAAGGCGGGCTCATCGAACTGGATGATGTCCACGCCTTCGGCCTCAAGCGCGCGCGCTTCTTCGTTCACCAATCCGGCAAAGGCCATCGCCATTTCAGCTCGGGTACGGTAATGGGCATTCGCGATCGTATCCGCCATGGTCATCGGCCCCGGTAGATTGAATTTCAACTTACGCGCAGTATGAGCCCGCGCGATACGCGCTTCGCGACCATGCGCCCGTCCTCTCAGCCGCAAGGCGCCGGTGACGGTCGGTACCATCACTTTGTAACGGTCGGCGCGGATTCCCATTTCGACCTTGCGCGTGAAATCGACCCCTTCGACCACTTCAAGAAATGCGTGAGCGTAATGCTGACGTGATTGCTCGCCATCGGTGACGATATCAATTCCGCAATCCTCCTGCAGCTTGAGCGCCAGGATGGTAGCGTCGCGCTTGGCGGTCTCAAGGTCGCCGCCAGCAAGCTGCCAGGGTGCCCACAATTTGGTTGGCTCGGCAAGCCAATGGGGCTTCGGCAGGCTTCCAACGATCGTGGTCGCGAACATTGTTCGACTTCGGAGGTTACATCGGTTGAATCATGGCATGGCGCAGCCCTGGGACCTTCACTCGGGCAGGCCCGCCTCGCGCAGGCCCTCCGCGTACCTGGCGATGTCCTGCGGTCGCTGCAGCGGCGTCAGGTCCTGGAGATTCGAGACGCGCAACATCGGATCAATCTCGCGCAGCCGCAGCATTGTCTTGTGCGCCTGCTGAACCTGCCCCGCCAGCGCGTAGCTCATCGCGGCGGCGCGCAGCCCCATATGGAGCACCGGATTTTCGCTCAGCGCCATCTCGGCATGCGAGACGCCCTCATCGTAGCGGCCTGCAAAAGCGTGAGCAAATGCGGTGGCGCTTCGCATCCTCGGCATCGCCGGGTCGAGCGGACTTATGCGCTTGAAAATTGCAAAGTGATTGATCGACATCTCCGGCTCGCCGACAAAGACCCTGAGCCAACCGCTAGCATACCATGCGGATGCCAAGTTCGGATTGACCACAAGGGCTCGGTCGATGAAATGCCGGCCGGCATCGAAGTCGTGCACCACGTCAACGAGCGCATGGCCTGCTCTCGACAGCACGAGGGCATCGTCCCGGCCAAGTTCTAAGGCCCTGCGCGCCAACCGGGCGGTTTCGGCGACCTCCGCGCCGCGATCATCCATCCAGCGATTCGCTTGGCGCACCGAATAGCACCACGCTGCCATCGCATAGGCTGTTGCGAAGTTGGTATCGCGCTCGATCGAGCGATAAAACAGCCGCAACGCCTCTTTATTCGCCTCCCGGGTTCGCTGGTGGAAGTGTTCGAGCCCCCGTAGGTAATAGTCGTAGGCGTCAAGGCCCTCGGTTCGCTTGCGCTTGGCCCGCTCGATCTCCGCCATCTCCAGCTTGGGCGTAATCGCGCCGACAACGCCCGCCGTTACCTGATCCTGCAGATCAAAGATATCATCAATCTTGCCGTCGAAGCGATCCGCCCACAAATGGCAGCCGGTAGTGGCGTCAATTAGCTGCCCCGTGATGCGCGCCCGATCCGACGACTTGCGGACACTGCCTTCGAGAACGTAGCGCACGCCGAGGTCGCGCCCGACCTGCTTCACGTCGACCGCACGCCCCTTGTAGATGAAGCTCGAATTCCGCGCGATGACGAATAGCCAACTCATGCGCGAGAGCGCCGTGATGATGTCCTCTACAATGCCGTCCGCAAAATATTCCTGTTCCGCATCGTTGCTCATGTTCGAGAAGGGCAGGACGGCGATAGAAGGCCGGTCGGGCAACGGAGGTGCAACTGCCGGAGCCTGCTTGTGGGTTACCGGCTGTTGCTCCTCGCGCACTTCGCCGACGAAGCGGATTCCTTTCCGCTGTAGCGTGCGAATGAAGCGCTGATCCTTGCCGTTGTCGCCGATGGCGCAACGCGCCGCATTTATCCGGGTTGTCAGCACCGATTCGGAAACGATCCGGCCGCTCCAGACCGAAGCAATCAAGTCGTCCTTGCTGGCCACACGTTGGCGGTTGCGGATCACATATTCCAGAAGGTCAAAAACTTGCGGCTCAACGGATACGAGATCGGTCCCGAAGCGCAGTTCCCGTCGATCCGAGTCGAGGACGTAATCCTCGAATGAATACAACACCATAGGCTCCAGTTCTCACGGTGATCCCAGCCCCATGGGACGTTTTATTGAAGCAAAAATCAAGGGGACCTTAAGGAGAAATTTAGATTGCCTGAAAGCAGGGCTGCCACGAGGCAGGCATTCTCCAGGCTCGACTAACGCTTTGCGTTCGGTGCCGGCAACGGACCGACAACGGAGAGGAAAGCAGCCATGATCACGGCAGTGCAGACGAGAAACACCCCGGTACTCGCCGCCGGACTTACCCGCCAGGAGAAATTCGTCATCTTCGCCTCTTCCCTCGGCACCATGTTCGAGTGGTACGACTTTTATCTCTACGGCACGCTGGCGCCTATTTTCGCAACGCTGTTCTTCCCGCCGGGAAACGACACCGCGGCGCTGCTCTCGGCGTTTGCGGCGTACGCGGCCGGATTCGTCGTGCGGCCGTTCGGCGCGCTGCTGTTCGGGCGTATCGGCGATATCGTCGGCCGCAAATATACGTTTCTCGTCACCATCCTGGTCATGGGCGGTGCAACGTTTCTTGTCGGATTCCTGCCGACCTATAGCACCATCGGCTGGGCTGCGCCAATTCTACTCGTGACGCTCCGCCTGTTGCAGGGATTTGCGCTCGGTGGCGAGTATGGCGGAGCCGCAACCTATGTGGCGGAGCACGCCCGGCCCGACGGCCGGGGCTACGCGACGAGCTTCATACAGACGACGGCCACGATCGGCTTCTTCCTGTCGCTCCTGGTCATCGGCCTGTGCCGCGCTTACATGGACGCCGGCACATTCGCCGCATGGGGTTGGCGTGTTCCGTTCCTGCTGTCCATCGCGTTGCTGATCTTCTCTGTTTACGTCCGGCTGCGGCTCAGCGAATCTCCGGTCTTTCAGAGAATGAAGGACGAAGGCAGAGGTTCCAAAGCGCCGCTGACCGAAAGCTTCCTGCGATACCCCAATGTCAAGTACGTCCTGCTTGCGCTGTTCGGCGCTACCGCCGGCCAGTCGGTGATCTGGTACACTGGACAATTCTATGCCTTGTTCTTCCTGACCATCACCCTCAAGGTCGATCTACTTACCGCGTATGCGTTAATCGGGATTTCGCTGATTATCGGCACCCCGTTCTTCGTCGTGTTCGGATGGCTGTCCGATCGCATCGGCCGATTGAAAATCATCCTGGCCGGCTGCCTGATCGCCGCCGTCACCTTCATTCCGCTGTTTGGAATGCTGACGCACTATGCCAATCCGGACCTCGAAGCATTCCAGCGAAACAATACGATTGCGGTTTCGGCCGATCAGGCGAACTGCAACGTGCACGTTTTTGTTGGCCCGTGGTCGAAATTCACGGACTGCGACCGCGCACAGGACTTCATGACCAAGGC
>Ga0099792_10000807_pt1 | contig 11493 bp, 9 predicted proteins | sample Rivendell_Oct201_8_FD_83780 | JGI IMG/M metagenome (GOLD analysis project Ga0099792, IMG submission 83780) | Vadose zone soil microbial communities from the Eel River Critical Zone Observatory, Northern California, USA -... | ecosystem: Environmental > Terrestrial > Soil > Vadose zone >...
AGGGGCTGCTCCGCATCATGGCGCACGCGCCTCGCATGGCCAAGGCGCTCGCCACCTTTGGCGCATCGTTGTGGCAGGACCGTACCTTGCCGCGCCGGCTGATCGAACTGATCCGGCTTCGAGTGGCTTTTCATAACCAATGCCGTAGTTGCATGGCCATCCGCTATCAATCAGCGGTGGATGACGGTCTTACCGAAGGCATGGTCTGTTCGCTGGAAAAACCTCATGAAGCGCCCGGCCTCACCGAGGCGGAGAAATGCGCAATCCAATACGCCGATCTGTCCGCCACCGATCATTTCTCCATCAACGATGCAACCTTCGCGGACCTTCGCCGCTTCTATACGGAAGCTGAGATCGTCGAGTTGGGCATGTTCATCGCCTTCTTCATCGGCTATGGCCGTCTCGGCGCCGCCTGGGACATGGTCGAGGAACTGCCGCAAGCATTTCAGGACAAATCGGCAAAGATCGCACCCTGGACTCAGGAGTCGGTGCTGGTCCGAGGTTGACGCGCGAGCGAGGAGACCGGCGGGAGTGCAGGTAGGCAGAGCGATGCCCTCGCACGTGGTCGCTGTAGCCCTGGCATGCCGCGTTTCAACCTAGCTCTTTTCAGAGGTGAGCCTGGCTCGCGTGCGGCGCAGACTCCGCGGTGACGCATGCGGGGGTGCAGAAATGCTTGAATTTGACGTTGTCGTACTGGGAACCGGCGCGGCCGGACTGACCGCAGCAATTAGCGCGTACGAAGGCGGGGCGCGCGTGGGGCTGTTCGAAAAAGCCGAGACCGTCGGCGGTACGAGCGCCTGGTCGGGCGGGCAACTCTGGATACCCAATAACCCACATCAGCGAGCGCTGGGAAAACCGGACAGCCGCGAAGATGCGCTGACGTATCTCATGGCGCTGTCGCACGGCATGATTGATCCGGTTCTCGCGGCAACCTACGTGGACACGGGCCCGGAGATGATCGATTTTCTCGCCAAGCGCACGCCGGTTCATTTCTATTCAGTTCCCGATTTTCCCGATTACCATCCCGAATTTCCCGGCGGCAAACCCCAGGGGGGCCGCACGCTCGAATGCCCTCCCTTTCCCTATGGTGAACTGGGCGCCTGGCGCGACCGGGTAGGAGTCTCGCCCTACTATCCGGATTTCACCATGACCATCTCCGAGACGACGCTCGGCCGGCCGGTGCCGCAGCCTGCATCGCCGGAGGTCAAGGCAAAGCGCAAGGCGAATGACGAACGTGGCATGGGTCTGGCGTTGGTGGGCCGTCTGCTCAAGTCCTGCCTCGATCGCGGCATCGAGCCGCGAACCGAATGCCGCGCGAGCGAGTTGATCATGAACAATGGCGCCGTGGCCGGTCTGCGCTTCGTCGGACGTGATGGGCCGTTCGAAGTGCGCGCTGCGAGCGTCATTCTCGCGACCGGAGGATTTGAATGGAACGAAGCGCTGGTGCGCGCATTCACCCGCGGGCCGCTGACGCACCCGGTCTCGATCAAGACCAACACCGGGGACGGGCTGAAAATGGCCATGCGGGTGGGAGCCATGCTCGGCAACATGCGCGAGGCTTGGTGGATGCCGGTCATCGAAGTACCATCGAACGTCATCTCGATGGGCCGGCAGTTGCTGACTTACGAGCGGACGATGCCGGGTGGATTGATGGTCAACCGCCGCGGCAGGCGGTTCACCAACGAAGCGGCAAACTACAACGCTTTTGGAGCCGCCTTCCACGAACAGGATGTCAGCCGCTTCGAATATGCCAACCTTCCCTGTTGGCTGATTTTCAACCAGGCGTTCTATACCAAGTATCCTTTTGTAGGCGGGCTGACCGATGGCTTCTCGACAGCAGTCAAGCCTCCTGACTGGATTCCGCGCGCAAGTTCATTGAGCGAACTTGCCTCGCGTGTCGGGATTGACGCGGTTGGACTCGAGGCGACGGTCAAGCGCTTCAATACCCACGCGGCGGAGGGATACGACCCTGATTTTCGGCGTGGAGAAAGTGCCAATGACCTGTGGTGGGGTGATCCGGCGTGGCGTGGTGATCGGCGCGCTACGCTCGCGCCGCTTGGCGAAGGACCCTATTACGCAATTGAAGTAAAAAGCGGCGCTCTTGGCACCAAGGGTGGGCCGCAAACGGATAGCGATGCCCGCGTGCTGGATGTGGACGGTGCTGTTATTCCGGGCCTGTATGCGGCAGGCAATGTCATGGCGTCGCCCATGGGCATGACCTATGGCGGCGCGGGCGGAACGCTGGGGCCGGCAATGGTGTTCGGCTTTCGCGCGGGTAGGCACGCCGCGTCCGCGAGGACCTCTTCTCGAGGAGAAGCAGCTTAAATGGCTCGCCTCGCCAACAAGATCGCGCTCATCACCGGTGGCGCCTCGGTTCCCGCGCGGCTGCTGTCAAGACGCACACTGTTTGCGGTTATTGTGTCGAGCATTTTGGTTTTCCCTGTCTCGGGGACGAATGCGGGCGAGGCCGATACGGCCTCTGACAACTGGCAAAGCTATTTTGGCAACGACAAGGCTTGGAGCTACAGCAGTCTCGATCAGATCAATCGAGAGAATGTCGGGAAGCTCCTGCCGGCTTGGGCGTTTTCCGCGGGCGCGAGCCAAGATGGTCTCAGTGCGACGCCGTTGGTCATCGACGGCGTTCTTTTCTTGCCGACGACACAAAACTCCGTCATCGCATTGGACGCCGGCACCGGCCGTCTCGTCTGGACCTACACCGACAAGCCCTCCGAAGGCCGCAGCGGACCGCGCAAGCCGATCGGACTCGCCGCCGGCTTCGGTCTCATTTTTATCGCGTCCGCGGACCATCATCTCATTGCGCTCGATCAAAAGACCGGCCGCGAGACGTGGAACGTCGAAATCTCGGATCCCCGACAATGCGGATGCGGCCCGGGAGCCGCACCGCTTCTGGTCAAGGACAAGATCGTGCTCGGGGTCAGCAGCCTCGATACTGGGCATCGCGGCTATCTGGATGCGTTCGATGCGCGGACCGGCAAGCTAGTTTGGCGGTTCTGGACCATCCCTGGCCCCGGCGAGGCGGGACACGACACTTGGCCGGAAGAACTCTGGAGGCTGGGGACGTCGGGCACCTGGCTCGTCGGCTCTTACGATCCGACGCTCAATCTCGTGTATTGGGGCGTCGGCAATCCAGGACCCATGATCGGCGGAGACTACCCCGGGTCCAAGCTGTATTCCGATTCCGTCGTGGCGCTGGACGCGGATACGGGCAAGCTCAAATGGTATTTTCAGGAAATTCCGAACGACAAGCTCGACTATGATTCGACGCTCGAGGCAGTCCTGTTCGACGACACTCTCGACGGGAAGCCGCGAAAGCTGCTCGTCCAACCCAACAAGGGCGGCTTTGCCTACGTGTTGGACCGCGCAACGGGAGCGTTCATCCGCGGATACCCGGTTGCCGACACGATCAATTGGACCAAGGGCCTCGACAATAATGGTCTGCCGCTGGCACCGCGATTGAGTCTGTCGCCGGGCGTCGAGAAGCTCGTCTGTCCCGGTGTGTTCGGCGCCCGCGCCGCAGGGCACTCGACCTATAGTCCCCATACGCACTGGTGGTACAACACCTCGTATGAAACCTGTACGTTTCAGACGGCCGTGCCCGCGAAGCCGCCGAAAGAAGGATTTACTTTCACTGCCAGCAGCTACCGGGACACTCGGGTCCCACCAACCGCGCATCCGCTGATCGCGGCGTTCGATCCGATCACCGGTGATCGGAAATGGACCTTTCACACGAACTCCGCCAATGTGTCCTCCTTGCTGTCGACCGCAGGTGATCTCGTTTTTGGAGGAGATCTATTCGGCAATGCGTGGGCGTTGGACGCGACCAGCGGCAAGAAGCTCTGGACATTCAACATCGGTACCGGCATATCGAGTGCACCCATCAGTTTCGCGGTGAACGGGCGTCAATACATTGCGGTCAGCGGGGGGCTGAGCTATGTCGCAAGTGCACTGGCAAGAGAGATTCTGACCGATGAAGAAAAGACGAGGCTGCCGCCGGTAGGCTCGGTGCTCCTTGTCTTTGCGTTGCCGCAGACTTCGAGCCGCGCGCCATGACCGTGAACCGGCGTATGCGCGGCGTATCGCTGGCGGCGCTGGTGAGCGCGACTTGCGCTGGCCTGCTCGGCGCTGGTCCGGTGCGGGCGCAGACGTTGTCCCCCGCCGTGCGAGCGCAAGTCGATGCGGGTCAACAGCTGTTTGCAACGACTTGCGCCAATTGCCATGGTTCTGCCGGCAAAGGCGCTATCGGTCCGGCGCTCGCCAAGCGTGATCTCTCGCAGGAGTTGATACGCAATACTTTTTTGAATGGCCGCGTGGGCACACCGATGCCGCCGTTCAAGGATGAGCTTGACCCGAAATCGCAAGCCGAGATCATTGCCTACGTGCAGTGGCTGACATCGGATGGACGCTTGCCCGACGCCGTCATCTCGATCCAAGGGGGAGCAGGCACGGCTCTCGCAGGCCCGTCGTCCGAGCCGGCCGCAGTCGGGCGAGAAAAGGGAATTCCTGCTCACGGCGCGGCACTGTTCTTCGATCCAACCAAGCTCTATAGCTGTCGTACCTGCCATAGCTATGCCAACAAAGGCGGCCCGATCGGTCCGGATTTGATCAGCGTCAACAAAACGACTTTGGCGATATACCAAAGTATCACTCGGGCCAAGATGAAGGCTTCCGGCTTTCCGCCGATCGCCATCGAGCTGCGCGACGGCACTCGGATAATCGGCATCAGAAGCGACGAAACTGATGATGTACTCCGATTGTTCGACGTCTCGTCCTTGCCTCCGGTCAAGCGTTCGGTGTCGAAATCCGACATAAAGAAAGTCTCCGCGATCGAAGATTCCGGCATCTACGACCACACGGCGCTGCCTTTCTCCAAGCAGGATTGGCTGGACCTGAGCGCTTATCTCGGTAAGCTCGATTCACCCGCCAGGGTTGATACATCTGCCGTGGCCCATTGAATTGCATCCATGAACAGCGAAGTGCAGTTCATGCTGCGACGGCGGGCGGACGTTGAATTGCATCACGGGCGAGTGCGCGGCGCTTCGGACACTACCCAGCGAATGGCATTTTCCAGCAGCCGCCGGTAATGCGGATTGGCGTAGGCCGATTCGCCGTCGCCGGGCTGCAAATACACCAAGGGACTGCTCCGCGCGCGCGTGGTCCAGCCGATCAGATTGGAGGTCGGGGGATGGTCCCAACCATCGCGGCAGTTCATTCTGCCGCTCACCGCCGCATCGGCGGACCAGAAATGATCGCGCGTGAACGAGCCTTGGCTCGCGAGGAGCGGGGTCACCTCGGCCGCGAAAATTTCGGCCATGTATAGTTCGTCGGTGATGGAGAAGACGGGCGGCAGACCGTCCGTCACGGGATGCTCGCCGAGCACTTGTGCCTCATAGGTCACCGAGTGCGCGTAGCCCGAATCCAGGCACGGAACGCCATGAACGTCGGCCGGGTGATACAGAAAGCGGCCCCCGAGCCAATCGCCATATTCCGGCCACGCAGGCCATCCGGCGAGCGCATGATGCAAGGCCACGATGCCGATGCCTTGCTCGAGCAAGGCTCGACACCCGCACACCAATTCGGGGTCGGGTACGACGTAGGCTGGGCGCGCTTCCGCCGCGGTGAAATCCAGCCCGGGCATGTCGTACAGCACCAGCGCGTCATAGGTAGCCATTCCCGCCGGATTCATGAGCTGTGCAGCCGCCGGTTGATCGACCATGGTGGCGGTGATTCCATCCATGGCGAGAAACATCGCATCGAACGCGCTGCGGTCGAATGGATGGCCGCGAACCGCGACCAGGAGTTTAATCGGCGCGTGATAGTGGATGATGGGCATGGTGGTGAGTGGATTCCAAGCGCACCAGCGTCTTACCCACCGTGGCGCCCGACATCAAAGCGACGAACGCCGTGGGGGCACTTTCGATACCTTCGTGAATGTTGTCGAGCGGACGCAGCGCGCCCGTTCGCACCCACTCGCCCAATTGCGCTTGAGCGAGCGGTATCCGATCGGCATGTTCGTAGGTCAGAAAGCCGCGCACGGTCAATCGCTTGACCAAGATCTGCCACAGCGTTCGAACGGCGTAGGGCGCATCTTGGTGGTTGTACTCGCTCACCATGCCGCAAACCACGACCCGGCCGTGCTCGCGCATCAGCGGCAACAGCGCCTCCAATATGGGGCCGCCGACATTGTCAAAATAAACATCGACGCCGTCCGGGCAGGCGTCGCGGACCGCCGCGTCCAGATCCGGACCGGCGCGATAGTCGATGGCGGCGTGGAAGCCGAGCGCTGTGATGTGGGCGGCCTTTGCCGCAGACCCGACGATCCCCACGACACGGCAGCCGTGCAGCGCCGCGAGTTGACCAGCGACGCTGCCCACCGCGCCGGCGGCGGCGCTGATGACGACGGTCTGCCCGCTGCCGATCCGGCCGATCTCATGCAATCCGATCCACGCGGTTAGACCGGTGGGCCCGAGCACGCCCATGTAGTGTTCGAGTGGAATGCCGGCGGCCGGGTTCACGATCTCGAGTCCCAGTGCGTCGGGTCCGAGTACGGAAATTTCCTGCCAGCCGGCGAGCGCGCGGATGAGAGCGCCTTCGCGAATTGCCGGATTGCGGGATTCGAGAACCCGGCCGAGGGTCATTCCACGCACCGTCTCCCCGATGGCGACCGGCGGCAGATAGCTCTTACGGTCATCAAGGAAACCTCTGATCGCCGGGTCCATGGACAGGAATAGATTGGCGAGCGAAACCTCGCCGTCGCGAAGCGCAGGGACCTCGGAGGTCATGAGGCGGAAATCGCTCGCCCGCGGCTGGCCGACGGGGCGCTGCTCGAGGACGAATCGGCGCGATAACGGCCTGTGACTCATGCTAGTACCGGGCAAAAGCCGCCCGGGCGTAACCTGTCCCTTTCGTACCGGGGGAGATTCCGATGACACAAGATCTCGAAACAAAAAACCTTCAGCTCGTGCAGGCCCTGTTCGACGCCACGGGTAAAGGCGACTGGGCCGCGGCGGAAAACATGTTGACCAGCGACTTCTCCGTCACGGAAGCGGGTACCTTGCCGTTTGCCGGAACGTATCACGGCCGCGGCGCGCTGCAGGAATTGTTCACCCTCGTGATGAGCGCGGCCGGCGTCACCGGCCTCGACATTGAACAGCTCACGGCCGGCGGCGATCGTGTCGTCGCATTGCTCGAGATGGTGCTCGGAGGCCCCCCCGAGGTTCGCGTGCCGCTGGCGGAAACCTTCCGCGTGAGAGACGGCAAGGTCTGCGAGATCCGTCCCTATTATTTCGACCCGCGCCCGATTACCGCGGCCGTCGAGGCGCGCAAGCGCGCAGCGCAGGCCTGACCGGTCGATCACGGGGGAAGGAGCAATCCTCCGCCGAGCATTCCTAGAGCACGGGCTTCGGCGCATGAGGGTCGTTCTTGAGGTACCACTCGACGGTTTCATGGAAGAACTGATTGCCGCGTTCGTTCTTGCCGAAAACTATGCTCTCGTGTGCTCCGGATTCAAGCCCCTTCTGTATTTTCATGCCGAGCACATAATCGTCGTTGTAGGTCACATCGCGCAGAAAATCCATCATCTGGTCGATGCCGGCCTTGTCCGCGGCGTCTTTCGGAGGCGTCTTGCGTGCATAGAGCAGCACTGTCCGGTTCTTGTCCGGCGTCGGTCCCGGGAACAACTGCGCGATTTGCGCAATTTCGGGCGCAAGGAATGCCGATACGTTGGGAAAGAGGATCCTGACGAAATCGAATCCGGTGTTTTCCAGATGACCCCATTGCTCACGCGGGGATGCGCGTAATTTATCGATGCTCAACTGCGGAAATCCGATGCGCAGATGTGGCCCGAACGCTTCGTAGTGCGTAACGTTGGAATAGGTGCGTGCCGCGATGGATTTCGGATGCAGGGTGGCGAAATGATATCCCTCGAGATACCCATCGAAGGCGACCTTCCAATTCGCGCCTTCGATGACCCGCGAGCCGAGGAAGGTCCAACCGGCGAGATTCGCCGCCTCAAAATCCTCCAGCAGGGCGCCGTAAAATTCCTCGACGTCAATTTCAGCGCCGGGCGTGAGTACGGCGAAAATCATGCCGGCGCTCTCGCGGCTCGGCAACTCGGCGAGCCCGCGTCCGGATTTGTCGAGCTCGCCGAAGGTGTTCTTTTCGGTCACCGCGAGCAGGCGGCCATCGTTGCTGTATGTCCAACCATGGTACATGCACGTGAAGCGGGCGCATTGCCCGTGGCCTTCGGCGGCGACCGGAGCGCCGCGATGCGCACAAACGTTGAAAAAGACATGGGCCTTTCCTGCCTTGTCGCGCGTGATCAAGATCGGCCGGCCCATCACATCCATGGCCTTGTAGTCGCCGGGCGCCGGAAGTTCGGCCGACAGCGCCAGCATCAGCGGCACGCGTTTGAAGATGAGCTCCATTTCCCGCGCCCAGCGCTCCGGATCGAGGTAGTGTTCCGACGGAACCGTGATGATGCGCTGTCCCTGAAAGGTGGAATGCTGTTCAACATAGTCGAGCATGATCTGCGCGACATTACCGACGGTCTCGTAATCCATGGACATCTCCTTCCGAAATCAATGACGCAGCGCCACCAGTACCTTGCCGATATTGCCGCCTATAAATAACTTGCGATAAGCCGCAGGCACATTTTCCAGACCGCGCGTCATATCGAAGTGCATCGTGATGCGGCCCGCGTCGAGCCAGAAACGCATCACGCGGTTGATCTCATCGGCCCGATGCATGAAATCGGGCGAGAAGAAGCCGCTGATGGTCAGCCGCCGCATCAGGATTTGATCGAATCGCCTGGGTCCCGCGGCACCCTCGGCACCGGCATAGGACGCGATCAGTCCACAGACGGCGATGCGTCCATAATGCGCCATATTCGGCAATACTTGATCGAGCAGCGGGCCGCCGACGTTGTCGAAATAGACGTGGATACCGCCGGGAATGGCCGTGAGCGCCGAGTCGAGTCCGCCAGCCTTGTAGTCGAGCGCCGCATCCAAGCGCAGCTCTTCGCGGAGAAACCTGCATTTTGCTTCTCCCCCGGCCATACCGATCACACGACAGCCCATGAGTTTGGCGATCTGAGCGGCGAGCATGCCGGTGGCGCCCGCGGCGGCGGACACCAGCACCGTCTCGCCAGGCCGCGTTTTCGCCACCTCGGTGATTCCGACATACGCGGTCCAGGCGTTCATGCCGAGAACGCCCAGATGCTGACGGGCATCCGCGACGGAATCATCGACGACCATCAGGCCGGACTGCGATGGAACGACGCAGGAATAGTCGCCCCACTGCCCGAATGCCCGCACCAATGCGCCGGGCTGACAGGCGGCATGGCGGGATTTTACGATACGGCCGAGCACCAAACCGGGAATCGGACGGCCTACCGGTATCGGCGGCTGATAGCCATCGGTTCGCGGCGTCATCCACAGACGGGTTCCGGCATCGAGCGATAGATATTCATTGCGAATCAATACCTCGCCTTCGGCGGGTTCCGGGACAGCGGCGGGCTCGAGAGCAAAGGCGGATGTAAAATCCGAACCATCCGGGTATCGGAGCAAGCGCCAAAAGCGGTTCTGCTCGGGCGGTGAGTGCATGTCGATGGCCATTTCAGTCTGAGTCTAGTCTTGCGAGGCGGCGCAGCCACCTAGCTATTATTAGAGGAGCCGCAAAGGCACGGTGAGAGCATGCTGGCGGCGAATCTGACCGCTGCCGGCAGGAGAGTCTTATGGCGTACGAAGGTCCCGTCGAGGATCGTCTGGCGATTCGTGAACTGTTGGAAAGCTACGCCGATGCGGTGTGCATGGCGGACCCCGTCGCGTGGGGCAATACCTGGGCGGAGGACGGCGTATGGGAACTGCCTGATTATCCGGAAATCGGAAAAATAACGGGCAAGAGCAATATCGTATCCGCCTGGAAGGCGGCGATGACGCGGTATCCGGGCATCATCTTCGCGGTAATGCCCGGTTCGATCACAGTGAGCGGCGATCAGGCTGTGGTCCGTTCCTACACGTCCGAGGTTTATAGCGACAAGAACGGCTTCACCAAACGCGACCGCGGCCGTTATGATGATGTGGTGGTCAAGCGCGCCGGCAAGTGGCTATTCAAGACGCGCGTGTTCAAGAACATCCACCGGGCGTAACACGCACGGCGAATCACCTCGCGGCGGAAGATTCCCGCTGCATCGGCCGAGTCAAAATCGGCCGGGTCAAAGCCCTTGCGGTGCCTCGATAAGGTCGCGCAGCGCGGCAAGGAATCGGGCCCCGACCGCGCCGTCGATCGCGCGGTGATCGCACGACAAGGACACCTGCGCCGTGGTGGCGATCGATAAACCGCCGCCGCGCTCGATGGGACGAGGAGACGCCGCCCCTATGGCAAGAATCGCGCCCTGCGGCGGATTGATGATCGCATCGAATTGATCGATGCCGAACATGCCGAGGTTCGAGACGGTGAAGCTTCCGCCCTCGATCTCTCCCGTGCGCAGCTTGCCGGCGCGCGCCCGGTCGATGAGGGAGCGCAATTCTTCGGATATCGCCTTCACCGGCTTGGTTTGGGCGGCGCGAATCACCGGCGTGATCAATCCTTTGTCGGTGGCGACCGCGACCGAGATATCGGCGTTGCGGAAGCGATGGATCTCATCGCCGTGTACCTGAACGTTGATATCCGGCGCCTGCATGAGCGCCAGCGCCGTTGCGCGGATGAAATAATCATTGACGCTCGGCGCCGAGCCGGTGCTGCGCTTTTTGTCGGCACGCAAGCCCAGCAGGGCGTCCAGATTCACCTGGGTACGCAAGTAGAAGTGTGGAATGGTCGACTTCGAAAGCGTCAATTGGCGGGCGATCGATTTGCGCGTCGCCGACATTCGCACGACCTCGAACGCGCCGGCGGCCGGGCGCAGATCGGTGCCTATGCCGGCCGCCTTGGCCACATCCGCGCGGCTGATACGGCCGCGTGGACCGGTGCCGCGCAGGGTCGATAGGTCAACGCCATGCTCCACGGAGAGCCGCTTCGCCAGCGGCGATGCGTAATGTGCATCCAACGCGGCGCTTTGCACCGCAATGGAAACTGCCGCTCCACCGCCAACCTTTCGAGCGGGCTTCGAGGCCTGATCGACGTCCTGATAGGTGATGCGTCCCCGACGGCCCGTGGCGGTGATGCGCGCTACGTCGAGACGCAGCCGTTGTGCCAATTGATGAGCGCCGGCGCTGATCGCGACGCCGGGAACAGGCGGCGGCGCTATGCGTGTGGCCGCCGCACCCCCACCGCCATCACGGGCCGTGACCGTGGTCGGGGCGGTGACCGTGCTCGGGGACGTCGCAGTAGCCGGGGACGTCGCAGTAGCCGCAGCCGGGGCCGCAGCATTAGCCGCAGCCGCCTTGTCTTCGACCGGCTGACCATCGGGACCCCGGAACGTGAGCACAAACTCGTCGATCGCCGCTTTCGGTGCGGCCTCGTTCGCGGTCACAGCCA
>Ga0099792_10000808_pt1 | contig 11487 bp, 9 predicted proteins | sample Rivendell_Oct201_8_FD_83780 | JGI IMG/M metagenome (GOLD analysis project Ga0099792, IMG submission 83780) | Vadose zone soil microbial communities from the Eel River Critical Zone Observatory, Northern California, USA -... | ecosystem: Environmental > Terrestrial > Soil > Vadose zone >...
AATCGACGCATTCGAGGAAGTCGCCGAGTTCGCGACGTCGACGAGGGGCTACGCGGTCGAGGCCACCGGCGGGCACGTGACGATCGTCGTCGATCGGGCGAGCCGGCAGCTCGTCGGCGCCGCGGTCGCCTGCCCCGACGCGTCGGCGGCGATCCACGAGTGCGTCCTCGCGATCCAGGCGAGGGTCACGGTGGACGTCCTCGCCGACACGATCCATGCCTTCCCGTCGACGTCGCGCATCTTCAACGGGCTGTTTGCCGATGCGCTGGCGAAGCTGGACGCGTCTCAGGCCTCGTAGCCGACCTGGCCGTCGACCAGGACCAGTCGCGGTCTGGCAGTCGCCAGCGCGCCACCCGGGACGACCGGCTCGATGAGCGCCTCGATGGGCAGGACGACGAGATCCGCGCGCTGGCCGGGGACGAGTCGGCCGCGGTCACGCTCGCCGGCGGTGAGCGGCGGGGCGACGCAGGCGGCCCGCAGCGCTAGCTCGAGGCTGAGTGCCTCGTCGGGACCGAACGGCGCCGTGCCGGCCGGCCAGCTGGGATCGGACCTCGTCACGGCCATGGACAGGCCCGGCCACGGATCGATCGGCTCGACCGGCGCGTCGGTGCCGAACGCGACGACCGCCCCGGTATCCACGAGCGTCCGCCACGTGTAGCCGTTTCGCTCGGCCCGATCGCCCCACAGGCGGCGAGCGGCGGCAGCGTCGGCGCGGAGGTGGACCGGTTGCACGGACGCGGCAATGCCGCTCCTCGCGAAGCGCCCGCGATCGTCCGGGTGAAGCAACTGGACGTGCTCGAGCCGGGGCATGAGCGGCGTCCTGCCAGCCGTCGGCTCGAGGGCGTCGAGGGCCGCCCGCACGGCGTGGTCGCCGATCGCGTGGATGATCGTCGCGATCCCGGCGTCCGCTGCGCGTCCCGCCAGCTCCGCCTGGCGCTCCGGGGGCGTAATGAAGACGCCCCGTTCCGTGCCCGCCGGCAGCGGCCGTCCGGGCTCGGTCTCGATCGGGTCGAGGAGGGCCGCCGTCCGCGATGCGAGCGTCCCGTCGGCGAAGAGCTTCATCCAGCCGAGGCGGGCCCGCTCCCCATCGGCCAACAGGCGGTCGCCGCTCCGGAGGCCCGCCTCGGCCGCGGCTGCCAGCTGCTCCTCGCGGATGCACACGTGGACACGCAACGGGAGCGCCCCGCGCGCCGCCAGGCGGCGATAGGCTGCCACGGATGGCCCGAGTCCGGCCTGGAGCGCCAGCGCGCCGGGATCGTGAACGGCGACGACGCCGAGGGCGACGACCTGCTGGGCGAGGGCCGCGATGAGCCGCTCGTAACGGTCCTCGGTCGGGCGAGGCACGCGGTCGGTGACGAGCCGCGACGCTCCCTCGTGCAGGACGCCCGTCGCCGCCCGGTCCTCGTCCCGGCGGATGATCCCGCCCGGCGGATCGGATGTTCGATCGTCGACGCCTGCGAGCTCCAGCGCCGGGCCGCTGACCCACAGCGAATGGTGGTCGTGGGCCCATAGGGCGACCCGCCGTCCGGGCGCTGCCCGATCGAGATCCTCGGCCGTCGGCCAGCGGCCCCATCGATCGGGATCCCAGCCGTGACCCTCGATCCACTCGCCGTCCGGGAGGCGGACGTGGGCGGCCGCGATGAGGGCCAGGCCGTTATCGAGGGTCCGGCTCGCCTCCAGGTCAACCTGTTCGAGCGCGATGCCGCCATCGGCCAGGTGAAGATGGGCATCCGTCAACCCTGGGATCGCGACCTCGTCCGGGTCCAGCTCGTGACGCACCGTGAACGGGTCGGCCCGGGTCTCGAGCTCGATCGCCGAACCGGCAAACGCAACGCGCCCGTCCTTGATCCCGACGGCCTCCACCCAGCCGAACCCCGACTCTCCTGCGAACGTCGCGATCCGCCCGGTGACGAGGGCATCGAGTGGCATTCGGTTCAGCTCCGCGGCTCGGTGGCATCGGCAGGACCGCCGGGATCGGTGACATCGGCAGGCCCGGCCGGATCTGCGAGCAGCGACGCAAGGCCGGCGTGGTCGAGGCCCGCGCCCAACCCGAGAGCGAGCGCCACCCGAGCCTTCGGACCACCCAGGTAGCCGCTCAGCATCGCGCCGGCGCGAACCCACGTCGCTCCCCCGCCGGGAAAGGCATAGGCGGCCGACGCTGCCCCGGCCGGCGACCGTGTCGTCAGGACGACCGGAAGGCCGTCGGCCATGGCTCGTTCGGCCGCGGCGAGAAGGAGCGGCGACGTGTTGCCGGCACCCGTTGCGGCGACGACGAACCCGTCCGCGCCCGCGGCCCGGAGCGCCTCGATCTCCATGCCGTCGGCGGCGACCGTCGCGACGACCAGACGCACGCGCTCGGCGGCCCTCGTCGCTGCCACGTGACGCCGAGGCCCGCGCGGGCGGACGAGTTGCACCTCGTCTCCTTCGACCCAGCCGAGGCTCCCTCTGTTGAGGCTCTTGAACGTGTCGAACGCCGATGTATGGGTCTTGATGACGTCGTCGGCGGGCTCGATCGTGCCGGCCAGGACGACGACGACGCCGGCGCCCCGGAGAGCAGGCGACGCGGCGACGCGGACGGCATCGCGAAGGTTCGCCGGACCCTCGTAATCCAGGTCGCTTGCCGCCCGCATCGCGCCTGTCACGACGACCGACTTCGGGCCGGCGTGGAGGAGGTCGAAGAAGAACGCGGTCTCCTCGATCGTGTCGGTCCCCTGGACGATGACGGCGCCGACAACGTCATCGTCGGCAAGGGCGCCGCGGACAACTTCCCACAGCTCGAACAGCCCGCCGAACGTGAAGTGGCTCGCCGGCGTCAGGCCATGATCGATGGGGACGAGCGTGGCGATCGAGTCCAGGCCGGGAACGGTTTCGAGAAGGTCCCTACCGGAGAGGACCGGGACGATGCCGCCGGCGACCGGATCGTGGCGCATGCTGATCGTCCCGCCCGTGAACACGATCGCGACGGAGGGCATCGTCGTCCGTCAGGTGGGCGGTGCGGCGTCGTTGCCCGGCGAGCTCGGCGCGCGCCTGGCGGTTTTCGGGGCCCTCGTTGCACCCTGGCCCATGGCAATCGCATCGCCTTGGACGTCGGGGCTCGGCAGCTCTCCGGCCCGCAGGGCGGCTGCGATGGGGTCGCGATTGCCGACGTCATATCGGGATCCCCGCTCGGCCGCCTTGAGGCCGCCCCGCATGAAGATCGAGGCCAGCCCGGACGCCGTGATGCCAATGGATACGAGCATGAGCACGACCGTCGTCCCGAGCGCGTCGGCGATCGGCCCGACGATCAGGATCGGCAGGAAGCTGGCCACCGAGACGAGCATGTTCAGCACGCCGAAGACGCGACCTCGGACCTCCTCGGGCAGGTCTTCCTGGAGCTGCGTCTGCGACGGGATCGCCACGAACGAGTAGGCGATCCCGGCGAAGAACGCGAAGGCGACGACGAGCGACAGCAGCGACGTCAGGAGGGACAGGTCGGGCAGGCCCGTCTTGCTCGCCGCGGTGGAGAAGAAGCGGCTGATGTGGCCCGACAGGGCGATCGCGGCGAGGAGGATTCCGAGGGCCACGAGGCCGGTCTCGATCACCCGCCGACGCGGGATGAGCCGGCCGTAGGCGTTGAGGATGAGGATGCCGCCGACGATGCCGATGCCGAGCGGCAGCACGACGACGACGAAGTCCTCCGGGCTCAGTCCGAGCGTCAAACGGGCGAAGTTCGGCCCGAGAACGCCGAGGACGCCGACGAGCGAGGCCGCGATGCCGAGGTAGCTGAGCGACCAGCGGATCTCGCGGTGGGCCCGGATGTACGAGAGCCCCTCGCGCAACTGCCACAGGACGCCCGCGACCGCCTGTTCCGTCTGGACGACCGTCGCCCGTGTGACGACGGCCGGGCCGCTGCGGGGGTTCGCCGGCAGCGTCGAGCAGAAGGCGGCGGCCACGAAATAGAGCGCCGCTACAAGAATGATGAGCGCCTGGGGACCCGCGATCTTGACGATGAGTGGTCCGAGCAAAGCGAAGCCCAGAGCGAACGCCGCGTTGAGCGTCAGCGTGAACACGCCGTTCGCCGCGAGCAGCTGGCGCCGCGGTACGACCATCGGGATCATCGCCGCTTCGGCCGGCGCGAAGAAGACGGTCACGGTCGAGATGAACAGGTTAAGGAGGTAGATCGGGACGAGGTTGTCGCCGACGAGGAAGACGGCAACGAACGCCGCGCCGCGGAGCACGTTCGTCACGGTCAGGACCAGGCGCCGGTCGAGCCGATCCACGTAGACGCCCGCCACGGCCGAGAACAGGACGGCCGGGACGAGGAAGGTCAGGATCAGGGCGCTGACCGCGGAGACCGACCCCGTCGATTTCGTGATGATGACGGTCAGCCCGAAGATGACCATGTTGCCGCCGATCTGGGTCGCGGCCTGCGACAGCCAGAGCAGCAGGAAGGGGCGGTTCTTGAAGACCGCCGTGGCGCCTTCCTCGGGCGGACCGTTATCCGGTTCGAGGTCGTCCGCCGGCGCCGGCTCCGGACCGAGATCGTCGCTCCCGACGAGCCCGTCGCCCACGGTCGTTCGTCGGTCGCCAGCGGTCGCTCGTCGGTCGCCAGCGGTCGTTCGCCCGTCGCCTGCCGTCACCCCCCGGCCTCCGGCGCGGGGTTCGACACTGGCTGGAGCGCCGCCGACACGGCCGGGTCGCCGCGCGAGACGAACGCGACGAGCCGCCGCTCGAGAACCCGCCGCTCGATCATGACGTGTCGCTGGCAGCCCTGGCATCGCAGGCCGATGTCCGCACCGAGCCGGTCGACCAGCCAGTCGGTCCCACCACACGGGTGACGACGGCGCAAACGGACGATGTCGCCGAGGAAGATCTCGAGCGCCGGTCGGGCCGGGTGTCGATCGGTCATTCGGCGGGTCAGGGTATCAGAGCCGCGGTCGGCCATGGCTCGGCGTGAGGTCACGTTTCGTCGCCGGCAGCACGAGCCGATCGATCGCCTCGACGCTCACGGCGGCGTCCGGATACGTTGCGGCGAGCTGGGCGACCATACCGCCGACCCGCGTCAGGGATCCAACGAGGGACTCCGGATTCCCGATCGCGCGCACGACGAACCGATCGCTGAGGGCCGTGTTGTCGACCGACAGGGCGCCCACGCCGCCACCGACGACCGTTGCCGCGACGACCCGGACATCCTCGATGGCAATCGCTTCCGAGCCGGAGTTGCGCAGCTCGTTGATGAGCTCCTCGAGAGCAAGCCCGTCGATCGCCCCGCTGACCGTGATCTCGACGCCTCGCCCGGCGACCGGGTCGAGGCCTGCCCATGCCCGGATCCGGGCGAGGTCATCGCGAATCTGGTTGAGCGAGGAGGTGCCGTTGCGCCCGCCCACCTCGAGCGCCTGGAGCTGCCGATCGAGCGACGAGACCTCTGTCCGGAGCTGGTCGTTGCGGGTGTTGAGGTTGGCGACCAGGAGCGTCAGGTCCTGCGCCGACCGCTCGGCCAGCCCGCTGTCGCCGGCCTGGGACCGGATCTGGACGACGACGAGGACACCCAGGATGAGCGCGACGAGCGACACCAGCAGCTGGCTCCGCGGGTCCCGCAGCGAGGCCCTCATGGGGCCGGACTGGCCGGGACGGCTCGCGATTCGCGGAGGTTGAGGCTGCCGGCAAAGGCCGGGACCTCGACCGTCGGCGGCTCCGCGAAGCTGACGTCGATCCCGAAGTGGCCGCGCCGGGTGTCGATGAACGCGACCCAGCCCTGGGACTTGCCGAGCTGATCGAGCATGTCGGTCGGTCCGATCGCGCTGACCTGGTACGGCGGCGCCAGGTAAGCCGAGTTGACGAGGATCGTCCCGCCGATGTCGAGGACACCGGTCGTCGCCGTGACCCTCTCGCCATTGACGGCGATCGCCTCGGCGCCGGCCAGCCACAACTCGGTCATGACCGTGCGAATGTCGCGGGCGGTCACCGCGTAATCGGCCGGATTGCCGTTCGGAGGGACGGGGTGGGTCGAGTCGGCGAGCCGAAAGACGATGCCCGTCCCTGTCAACGGGATGAGCCCGGCGGCGATCCGGGCCCCCTCCAGGCTGGCGTTCAGCTCCCGCTGCTGGGCGGTCGTGCCCTGGCCCTGGTCCTCGACGCCCTTGATCTGCCCGCGCAGGTCGAGGATCTGCTTCTTGAGTTGCTCCTGCTGGGTCTGGAGCGCGAGCGCCGTCGTGACCAGCGGCGACCGCTCCTGGGTCGTGTAGCGCACGAGGGGGCCCTCGGCGCGAAGCTGCGCGGCGATGAGGAAGCCGAGTGCGAGGAGCGCGAACCCGAGTGTCACCTGCCACGACGGGATCGCCCGGACGCGGGCCGCGAGCGCGGTCACCACGGACCTCGTCGGGCGGCCTGGCGCCGTCGCGCGCCCACTATCCCGGCGACGGCCAGGCCAACCAACACGCCAAGGAGAACGAACGCGACCGGTGCCGTGTCGTCGGCCGCGCCCGGGTTCGCGGGGCTCGCGGCTCCCACCCCGGCCGTCGCCCCACCGGGTAGCGCAGGGACGACGCTCGGGATGACGAGCGGCCCGGCCCATCCGGACGGGAGTGGCCCGACCGGCGCCGGGACCGGCCCGAGCCGGACAGGTGCGCTCGCTCCGAGATCCTTCAGCCAGGCCGCCTCGAACCCGGCCGTGTCGACGCCGAACGCAGTCGAGAACGCCTCGTCGTCGCTGACGCCCTTGGCGTAGGAGCGGATCAGCCCCACGAGGGCGTCCCGGCCGTAGGTCCTGACGATGAAATCGACCGCCGACACGCTCTCTCCGTAGCCCAGGAGGAAGCGCTCGTACGTCGTCGGGAAGGCACCGGCAAGTCCCGCCAGCGGGATGATCGACTTCGCGTGGATGGCGTCCGCAACGCTGTTCCGGTAGGACTGCGCGTAGCCCTCCGAGAGGTAGACCGCGAGTCCCTCGTTGAGCCAGTGGGGCGGCTCGTGGTAGGGATTGGCGATCGCCGTGGCGAAGACGAGGTGCGTCAACTCGTGCGGCACGACGGTCTCGACCCACGCGGCGTTGATGTCGGCGGGGGTGATGAGGGCGAACATCGTCCGGATGTCGGCATGGGCCTCGCCACCGACGTTCTCCCTGGCCCCGGGGCCGAGGGCGTCGTAGAACTTGTTCTGGTCGGCGTAGACGTAGAAGTCGATCGGCTCGGTCTCGGTCACGCCGAGGAGCTTCGACGTATCGGCGATCGCGTTGTCACCGATCTGGAGGACCTTCCGGCCGAAGGCCGCATCGCCCTCGTACCAGTGAGCCCGGACGACCTTGCCTTCGAGCGTCTGCCAGGCGAGGCGATCGTCCGCGTACAGCTGCGTCACCTCGGGCCCGAGCCAGGTCTTGCCGCCCGTGTCGGTGACGCGCCAGCGGGCGGTGAACGTCGTGTTCGGGTAGATGTGGCCCTGGGTGAGGTCGGTCGAGAACCGCAGGGTCTGGGTGCCACCGGTCGTCGGCGGCGGAACCTCGACGACGTTCGGGCCGGCGGCACCGGGCGTCTTCAGCAGCAGCTCGACCAGGGTGGGCGCGGCCGCAAGCGTGACCGGCTGGACGAACTCGATCGACTTGCCGAAGGCCGATGACGACGTCGGGCTGCCGAACGACACCGGATCGGCTGCGGCGACCGGAGTAACGAGGCTGAGGATCAGCGCGATCGCGATCGGCCCGACGGCCAGTGGCCGCCCGCCAGGCGGACGGCCGAATCTACGGTGCCGGCGAGTCGTGCCGCCCGATATCACTTCTTCGCCCAGGCGAGGCCGGCCATCCGGATGATCCCCAATCCATTCCCGTTGGCGCCGAGCAGGCCGTCGCGCGACAGCTTCCACTCCTTGTCATAGCTGAGCGGGATGACAGGCGCCTCGTCGCGGACGATCGTTTCAGCCCGGTCGTAGGCAGCCCTCGCCACGGCCGGGTCGGTCGTCTGGAGCGCGTCGCCGACCGCCGTATCGAACGCCGCGGAGGTCCAGCGGCCGTAGTTGTTCGACGAGCCCGTGCCCAGCAGGATGCCGAGGAAGTCGTTCGGCGCCGGATAGTCCGCGACCCAGCCCATCGACCAGATGTTGGGCGGGTCCGTGGCGAGCCGACCGAAGTAGTCGCCGGACATCGTCTCGTAAGAGATGCTCACACCCAGCTCGCGCTTGATCTCGGCGACGACCGCCGGGTCGAACTGCGTCCCGAACGTCCGCATCGTCGTCTCCGGGAAACCGGCTCCGCCCGGATAGCCTGCGGCCGAGAGGAGCGACCTGGCGCCGTCGGGATCGTAGGCCGGCAGGAAGTCAGTGTCGCTCCGGCCCGGCACGCGCGGCGGGACCATGCTCGTCGCGACGGCGGCGGTGTCGCCGGCCACGAGCGAGACGAGCCGCCGCCAGTCGACCGCCCGGGCGAAGGCCTGGCGGACCCGGACGTCGGCGAACGGCGGCCGGGACGTGTCGAACCCGTAGTAATTGAGCGACAGCGACGAATCCTCGCGCAGCTGAGGCCCCAGCGTCGGGTCGTAGCTGATCCACGGCGCGTCGAAGCTGGCGATCGGCGTCAGGTCGACGTCGCCCGCCTCGAACGCCGCCACGGGGCTGCGACCACCGATGTCGTGCACCAGCTCGATTGTCCGGATCGGTGGCGGTCCGGCCCAGTAGTGGTCGTTCGCCGTGATGGTCGTCGTCGTGGCGCTGTCTGCCGACAGGACGTACGCCCCGCTGCCGACGAACCCGGCCGGGGTCAGGGCGGCCGGGCCCGCGTCGATGCCGGGCGGGACGATCGCGAACGTCGGACTGGCGACGATCGCGACGAAGTCAGTCGCCGGCCGGGTCAGGCGGACTTCGACATCCCCGCCATTGGCACTCAACCCGACGGAGGCGGGATCGGCGTTCTGGCCATGGGCATACGCCAGTGCTCCTTCGACGTTCGCCATGAGCGACAGGAGCGGCGACGGATGAGCCGGGTCGAGGATCCGCAGCCAGCTGCGGACGACGTCCTTCGCCGTCAGGGCGGAGCCGTCGGAGAACACGAGGTTCGGGCGAAGGTGGAAGACGATTCGGCGGCCGCCGTCCAGCAGGTCCCACGCTGCGGCGAGCGCGGGCCGGACCTGGAGCTGCGGGTCGAATGCGGTGACGCTCTCGAACAGCTGGGCGGAGATCGCGGCACTGCCGATGTCACCCTGGGCGGCGGGATCGAGCGTGGACGCCGCACCGAGCAGGATCTTGACGCTGTCCGACGCGGCGGCCGCAACGGCGTTCGAGGTGCCGGGCTCCGCCGCGCTCGTTCGGACGAGCAGTGCTGCCGCGGCCACGATGATCGCGACCAGGAGCCCGGAGCCGCGCCTCAGTCGGCTCGACCGCCGGTGAAGGGTCAGGATGACGTTCCCCACCAGGCGGCGGTCGGGGCAAGGCCGGGCTGAGGCTCGACGAGCTGGCGCACGATCGGAACCGTCGTTCGCAGCCGCGCGGACCTGACGTAGCCATCGGCGGAGAAGCCCGCGAGCAGCGCGATGATGCAGACCCAGCGGCGCATGGGCGGAGTATACGGTCCGGTCCGGACGGGTCAGCGAGAGCAGCCACCGGGCATGAAACGAGACCTCGCTTCACTCCACCGCCGGGGGAACGATGTCATTGCCGCGAGGCCTCTGTTCCCGATAACGACGACTGCCAGAAATCGTTAGGGCATCGACGGCGATGTCGTGGCCTTTCCGCGCCCGGGTACGATTCGGTGGTGACAATACGCCTACGCAACACCCTGACCCGGACCGACGAGCCCCTCGAGCCCGGCCCGTCGGGGCGTATCGCCATGTACTCCTGCGGCCCGACGGTCTACCGCTACGCCCACGTCGGCAACCTCCGGACGTTCCTCCTGCCGGACCTGATCCGGCGGACGCTCCTCTACCACGGCATCGAGGTCGTCCACGTCCAGAACATCACCGACGTCGGCCACATGCGGGACGAGCGGTTCGATCGCGGCGAGGATCGGATGCTGGTCGCGGCGGGTCTTGAGAACAAGACGCCGGCCCAGATCGCCGACGCGTATGAGACCGCGTTCCACGCCGACGAGGCGCTCGTCAACATCCTGCCGGCCCACGTCTTCCCGCGCGCGACGGAGCACATCCCGGAGATGATCGAGCTGGCCGAGCGGCTCGTCGATGCGGGTTACGCGTACGTCAGCGACCACGGCAACATCTACTACGCGGTCGCCTCGTTCCCCGACTACGGCCGGCTGTCGGGCAACTCGCTCGACGAGCTGCGCGCAGGACATCGCGGCCACGTCGACCATGACAAACGGGACCCTGCGGACTTCGCCCTCTGGAAGGCTGCCGGCGAGGGGCGGATGCTCAAATGGCCGACGCCGCGCTGGGGCGACGGCTTCCCTGGCTGGCATCTCGAATGCTCGGCCATGGCGCTGCGGCACCTGGGTCCGCGGTTCGACATCCACACCGGTGGGATCGACAACGTCTTTCCTCATCACGAGGACGAGATCGCCCAGTCGGCGCCGCTCGTCGGTGGGCCGCCGGCCCGGCTGTGGGTCCACGGCGCGTTCCTCCAGGTCGGCGGTCAGAAGATGGCAAAGTCGGCGGGCAACATCGAGCGGGTCTCGGACCTCTCTGATCGCGGGATCGATCCCCTCGCCTTCCGGTATCTCTGCCTCACCTCGCGCTATCGCCACAAGCTCGAGTACACGGCCGCCTCGCTCGCGGCCGCCGCGGCCGGGCTCGAGTCCTTGCGGGCCGGCCTGCGAGCCCTCGGCCCACCGCCGGTCGACGGGCCGTGGCGCGCTCCCGTCGTCATCCGGGCAGGCCGGGCACCCGACCGGCCGGTCGGGACGGTGGAGGGTCTCGCGGGCCATGGAGGCTCAGCCGGCGATCCGGCGGCGAGCGAGCAGCTGTCGGATCGCGCCACATCACCGGCGGAACCCTTGTCGGCGGCGGGTCGCGAACTCCATGATCGATTTGTTGCGGCCATCGACGACGACCTCGACATGCCGACGGCGCTTGCGGTCACTCGAGAGGTGCTCCGAGCACCGCTGGGCGAGGACGAACGGCGCTGGCTGATCCTCGACGCCGACGCCGTCTTGGGGCTCGATCTCGACCGCGTCTGGGAGAGCGGCCCGTCAGCGGTCGCCCCGGGCGATGTCGAGGCCCTCCTCGCCGATCGGACCGCCGCCCGTGTCGCCGGTGACTACGGTCGAGCGGATTCGATTCGCGCCGACCTTGCCGGCCGCGGCTGGGAGATCGTCGATGAGCCGGGTCGATCGACCCTGCGGCCGATCAATCGGAGGTGATTGCTGGCCTGGCGAGGTCGAGGCGCCAGCCGAAGCGGTCGATGATCCGGTAGAAGTTGCGCTTGCTCAGGCGCTCGCGTTCGGCCTCAGGCACCGACGCCCAGCCGCGATGCTCGTGGCGGATCGCCGGCAGGTCGACGGCCACCGCCCGACGGGGTGGCCGATCCTCGCCTTCGTCGCGGAGGACGAGGCTCCACCAGATATCGAGGTTGCGA
>Ga0099792_10000816_pt1 | contig 11414 bp, 8 predicted proteins | sample Rivendell_Oct201_8_FD_83780 | JGI IMG/M metagenome (GOLD analysis project Ga0099792, IMG submission 83780) | Vadose zone soil microbial communities from the Eel River Critical Zone Observatory, Northern California, USA -... | ecosystem: Environmental > Terrestrial > Soil > Vadose zone >...
AGGTGATCCCAATGTCCAGAATCATACAGAATCACGCGATCCATACCTATGATGCGCCCAAACTGAGCATCAGTGTCGTCATGCCAACGCACAACCGTGCCGACGTTCTGGAAGGCACACTCCAACGCTGTTTGCAGGTTTCACGCCACCTCCCAGTGGACTTTGTGATTGTCAGCGACGGCAGCACGGACAACACCCTGAATTGCCTGCTTTGGTACAGCCGCCACTACGAGAATGTGCGCTTCGTGGCAATCGAGAAATCCGGACCGGCTACGGCGCGAAATGTGGGGGCGGCCAAAGCCCAGGGAGACCTGATCATGTTTATGGGCGACGATATTCGCCCTGTGGATACCGAATTCTTCCTGACCCACATGCGCGCCCACGAGAAACTTACCGAGCCGGGCACCATCATCGAGGGCCACGTGGGATGGCCCAAAGAGTCCGGGTTTCAGGTAAACGCCGTCATGCGGCTCATTCATGGAAGCGGTGCGCAACAGTTCGCATACGACCGCATGCAGCCGCACGGATTCTATGATTGGAGGTTTTTCTGGACCGCCAACGTTTCCGTCAAAAGGGGTCTGGTGGAAGACTGGATCCATGATGGTTTCAATTCGGACTTTGCCAGGGCCGCATATGAAGACGTGGAATTCGCCTACCGTACAACGAAGTCCGGTCGGAACCTGCGGATCTTCTATGCACCCGAATCCGTGGGCGAGCATTACCACCCCTACAATTTAGTCAGTTTCATCAAACGCCAAATCAGCGCCGGCGAGATGGCGCGTAAGCTGGTCGACTTGCATCCCGAACTGGCAACCGTTGTAGAGGTGGAGGAGCTCGATGCCGCCCTGCGCTCCGCCAGATCGAATTCCCTGGACGTCAGTTTGCTTCCGGAGTTTGAAGGCGTCGTACGAGGCATCAAGTCCTGGGGCGCCATTATGGAGACTCACCAGGACCTCGGTACACAGGAATGGCAAAACGCCTACCTCAACGCCCTCTTCCAGCTATGCCATGGAGAGGGGTACCTGAACACGTTCCGCGCCGAAGGTGGAAATCTGGCGGAAGGATACCGAGTACTCGTGCGTCGCTTTCAGCAGCAGTTCGCAACGTCTCGTTCGCTGGTGCCGATACTGCACGCGATCAATCTCTCCTAATACTCCGTACCTTCAACGGAAATCGGGTGTCATCTTAGCTTCGATCAGGGTATTGTCCCTGCCAACTGAGCGCCTTGTCGTACGGCGATGAATTGCAGAATCCCAGATGGCGCCCATCGTGCGAAAAGAACTTACCATTTGGACCGCCTTTAGGATGGGAAAGTAGTAGAAGCGCCATAGACGCCGCGCTGAAAGGGCTCCGATTGCTTCCTTGATTCATTTCGGTCCGGGCTTGGCCGGGATCGAGGCCATTGATTTGAATATCCGCCAGAGGGTAATGAGTGGCGCACTCCTCCGCTAAAGATGCTGTCAAACTATTCAGTGCCGCTTTACTGACATTGTACTGCCCAAAGCCGGAAGCGAAAGCCCAACCGGCCCCGGACGTCATAAGAAGCGTTCGCACTTCGTCACCCGCCAACATAAAAGGCAGAGCAGTCCGCGTAACATACCAGGGAGCTCGAACATTAGTGCGCATGATCTCGTCCCAGCAGTCGATGCCTTCTTGCTCGAGTGGATACGGAAATCGCGTACGTTGAGGTATCGCAGCACTATTAACAAGTCCATGCAGTGAGGAGCCAATAGCCTGAATACGCCCAAAAGCAGTTTCAACCTGTTCGGGATCCGTAATGTCGGCTGCTACCGCGTGACAACGTTCCGTTTCTATTCCGAGGGAATTCATGCCTTCAATTGCCGCTCTTAGCTTGGTCTCCCGACGGCCCGTAAGAAATACCTGGGCCCCCGATGAGGCCAAGGCAGTAGCAATGGCCCATCCGAATCCAGTCCCAGCGCCAGTTATCCAGAATGCCCTGTCCCGAAGTCGTTCCCAGCGCTCTTCGGAGAGACCGTACCTGTGAGTCATCCAGTACCGGGGATCGGGTTCTTCGATAGTCCCTGGCGTTGAATGTGTCATTGCCTATCCGTGTTGGACCGTCATTGATGTATCCGTATCGAAGCAGCGTGCTAGAACCTGATGTCGGGTGTGTCTATGCTGTCGTCCTGATAGAAAGGCGATCCACTACCTTGATGATTTCGGCGGCGTTCCTTGCCGAAAGCTCATCCACGTGTCGATCGAGATTTTCAGGAAAGCCTGATTTTCTATTGAAGAACCCCAATTTAGGGGCATCCAGAGCCAGAATTCCAATTACTGGTTTCGAAAAATGAGCGCTGATTTCCAACTGTTTGTCGAGCCACATCTGGCCGTCAGGCATACTTCGCGTTTCCGGCAACAACAGAATCGCGGAAGCCATCGCAATGTGTCCTTCCAGCAGTTTTACCAGCGCGGCTTTTCCCTCTGGTGTATGGCGCTCAATCGAAGTGTCGTGCCAGGGAAGGCTCCAATTCCGCCACTTGCCGGGAATGTAATTGTCCAGCATCGCGACGATCCCCTGCCAATCATCGTTGTAATGCCAGGCGTGGGTCAGAAACAGATCGTATGTGCCGACTGGAAAAAAACCCATCGCTGGCTCACTTTCCCGACCGGAGAAGAACACCGGCACCCATATTCACCTTTCGAACCTTGGGTAACACGGGCATGGGAGCAGGACGGCTGCTAACTGGCGTTGCCGAGGACGCGACTCCACGTCCGGCCCCAAGCAAATCGATCTGATTTTTCACTTCACGTTCCGTCAGGCCTCGGAGTATTCGCGGATCCGCCTGAACCGAGACCTGAGTCAAGTCGATGGAACCAAGCGATAGGGGGGCACCCCAAATTTGATCTCGGTATCCCACCAGATTATATTTTCCGTATGTGTACAGAAGGGCTGGAGCATCAAAGAACTTGCCGGAGTTACTGGCGGGTTCCCGGAGGAACGGTGCACTCATGTCTGCCGCGGCCACGACATAATCAATTTTAGATGTGGCGTCCGGTTCGGAGCGACCCTTGATAATACGAAGATCACTCCGGGCTCTATCCTGAGTTAGGTCGATCTGTCCCAGGACAATAGGCGCACCAAGGATCTCATCCTTGTAACCCACGAGGTTGTACCCCTTGTAGGAACGCAACAACACCGGCGCAGGATAGACTTTGATGATCTCCGCTTTGTTCACCACTCCACCTTGAGCAAGATAGAATTCGCCGTCAACTCGAACGACACGTAGTTGTGGCGCCTCCACTGCGACGTCCCCTCGCCAGGAATCGCCGCTGAGGAATGCTGCGGACCAGGAACCGTAGAACGTCTTTTGGAACTCCGTCTTATCTTCATTAGTGGTGACGGGTGCCGTCGGAGGTGCAAGTGACTCCGCTGCCCGGGAAGTGATGTCCATTGGGACCGCTCCGGCTTCTGCATTCTCGATAGGACTCGATTCATCTGAAGACAAAGCTGCTTCGGTCACTTTTGTGAGCCTGGCTTGGCTGAGCGTGTTGGAGTCTTCACCGTGCTTCTTGCGATATTCCGCTGTAAAGTTCGCGAACGCACCCAGAGGAACGCCGACGTCATGCATACGTTCGACAATCCGGAAGAACCGCTCACGACGCACCGTGTGATCGATGTGCGGCTCCTCGCTATACCACGCGGTGTCCGGCAATGAAACGAAGTACTGTTTGTAAAGCTCCTCTTTGTCTCCATTAAATTTTATTTTGTGGCGTTCCGGCTCAAAGTAATAAACAGATCCGACAAAAAGCATTAGTGGATTAATGAACGCTACTCTTCCGATGTAAGGTTTCATTTGAATGATGAAATCCGCGGACTCCTCAATGTCCGCATCGGTTTCGCCCGGCACACCCACAACCACGTTGATTTCGGTATAGATGCCGAGGTCGTGGCAGTGTTTGAGGTTATCCATTACCATCTGCTTCGTGTAGCCCTTCCGTTGCAGGAGCAGCGTATTCTCCGAGAGTGCATCCACACCAAAACGCAGGCAGGAGAACCCTGCCTCCTTCATCGCTTTGTAGTACTGAAAATCGCAGTCTTTGCCGACTCGGAGCTGTGCCGTAAAATTGGCCTTAATGCCGCGACGAACAATTTCCTGGCATAGCCGGAGCACAAAAGAGAGGTTGGAATTGAAATCGCTCTCGTTGAATACGAAATCCTTAAAACCGCGCGTTGTATAGTATTCAATTTCTTCGGCCACAGTCTCTGGGGTGCGCGCCCTCCAATTAAACCGCTCCGCGCAGAACGTGCAGCGGCTCCATCCGCAACCCCTGCTGCCCACCAAGGGCATAAGCCGGTACCCATTCCAATTCACGTAGAAATCCAGATTGGTGAACCCGTAGTCGGGTCCACCGACGACGTCGAGATTGTGAGGCAAGGGCGCACCGACAAATGTACGATCTTCGGTATCGTCTTTCGATACGACGCCGGGAATGTCGATAGGCCGCTCCCCTCTGGCAATCGCTTCAGCAAGGGAACCGATCACGGTGTCGGCCTCTCCAACCACAACGTAGTCTGCTTGAGGAAAGATTCTCCGTGCGACAAAATACTGATAACAGCTCATGCCGCCAACGATGATGCATACGTCCGGAAGCAACTCACGCAACCGTTCGACAACTCGGCTTACGGAAACGTGGCTGGTCTGGTGCAGCGAAAACCCAACAGCTTTAGGTTTCGCTTCGACAATTTTTGCGACCACTTCATCGAGCAAGTCTGAGAAGTAATCAACAAAAGCCTTGTCGGTCCAAACAATGTAATTCTCAGCCTGCCACGGATCCTGTGGATGCAGCATGCCATTACTTTCTATCCGATCGATATGGTTCATGCAGCGTCTGGAGTGGTACCGATGATACGCAACCAAGTCAATGTCGATTGCCTGGAGGTTGACACTGGTCTGCCGGATGGCCTTGTAAACATAGGCAAACCCGATCGGCAGCTGAGCCAGAGAGCGCGCCGGCATATCGAGAAGAAGGACATCCAATCCTTTACGGATTTCAATTTTTGGAAGTTCGATGGGATAGATGTGGTCAAATTTTTTCCGCCATGCCGATGAAGGGATTCGCTCGCCAAGGAGTGCCTTCAGGACGTCGAATGTTTGAATGTACGAAGTCGGCGGTAAGGCGGATTTGATACTGTGTGCGTCGTACCGATCCGTCAGGCACAAGAAGACATTGGCATTGCGTTCTGCGATGTGCTGTCGAGCCCGCCGCACAAGTTCATCCTTTGACGATTCACTGAGTTGTCCCTGAACGTCGACACCGACCGTCTCAAATGTCAGCACACCGTTTCCAATTCGCGCAAGATAATCCACGATATGCTGCTGACCGATGAGCACCCACGAACTACTTATCTGCCGCAAGGCTTCGAATATAGTTTCGATGAGCGCTCGGTCAGTCGCACCGTCGTCGAAACCCAGTAAAGTGTCCCAGGCTAAATCCACAGCCTCGAGCTCGCTCCTCATGTCTGTTAGCAAGTAGTGACCTGGCATAACTCCTCCGCGAAATCCGATTTCGATTAGTACAACGATGGCGTATGTTTACGCGATTTGTATGCTACCACGGGCTTATCGATCCAACTATGCTGATGTAGGGGTCTTGCATCCTTAAACGATTCAGGCTTCGAGAGCTTGTTCTGGAGAATTTCCCCGCTTGTAAAGTGCGTCGATGATCTTCAGGACCGCGTGAGCATCGCGGAGATTCCCCTGCGGCTCCCGGCCGTTTCTGGTGCACTCGGCAAAGTAGTTCAACTCCAGTTGCCAGCTGTTATCGGTTCCTGGGAAATCCCACGCCGTCGTTTCGGGCGGGCCCATTTGGGGCAACATCTTGTAGTGGGTGAGACGCTCGGTGCCGTAGCTGCCGCCCAATCCATCAATCTGCAGTTTGCCGTTTCTCCCGAAGATTTCGAAACTGAAGAGATTCTTCCACTCGGTGCAGCTCACATGCAGCCATGCCACTTGTTGCCGCGCTGTTTTCAGCATCAGGAATCCGTTGTCCTCTACCGTCATATCCCAGAAATACGTGCCTACATGACCCGCAATTTCAGAAAACTCTCCCGCAAACCAGCGCGACAGGTCAATCAGGTGCACTCCCTGATCCAGGACCTCTCCTCCGCCCGCAATCCTCGGGTCGGCGCGCCATTCTTTGTCATAACCGATACGGCCGCCGTGTCCGTAGCGGCCCCGAATGTACATCAAGTCGCCTATCTCTCCGGAATCCCAGATCTGTCGCGCCTTGATGAACGCGGGATGGAATCGATGATTGAAACCCACCTTGACGGGCACACCGCAACTCGAAGCAATCTGAATCAACGGTTCGAGCTCCTTTGCGCTTCGCGCCGCAGGCTTTTCAATCAATACGGGCTTGCGACGTTCAACAGCTGCCGTTGCCACTTCCGCAAGGAGATCATTCGTGGTGGCCACGATAATCAGGTCGCATGCGGCGTGATCCACAACGGCCCGCCAATCCTTGAACGAAGCGCACCCGGAATGTTTCGAGGCCATTTGTTCGGCCCGCCCCAAATCAATATCAGCGACAGCGACAAGCTGGTGATTAGCACCCAGAGCCTGCATCCGCTTGCTGCCGACAAGCCCGCAGCCAACGATTCCAACTTTCAATGGGATTGCTCCCATCCGCGATCCTTCGGAACGATGCGGCGAAGCGTGAACACATCGCTCTTGCGAATTTGCTCGCGCCATTCCGGGAAGCGTCGCCACTCATCCCATACGGCACTGATCAGTCTGCCGCTGATACCGTCGCTGTGGGAGGATGCAAGGAACACCGCAAGCTCTGCGGCCAATTTCAACGGAGCCCCCCCTTCGTCCCGCTGTTTCAGCGAACGTTGGTAGAACTCGTCGCCAGTGCGATCGGGTCCGGCCTCCAACACCTGATCCAGAAACCGCGTATTGAGGGCTCCCGGAGCAATGGCATTCACATCGATGTGGCTGGCGGCAAGCTCCTCCGCGATCGTTTCGGTAAAGCGCACGACTGCGGCCTTAGATGCGGCATATGCGGAGAATCTGGGCAGGGGAGCCGTGGCCCCTCCTCCCGACAGGTTGATGATTTTCCCGTACTGCTGTTGCTTCATGAGAGGAACAATCGCACGCGACATCAATACCGTTCCCATAAGGTTCACGTTGAAAGCCGCAACCCACTCCTGCCAGTCCGCATCTTCAAACGATCCGATCGGACCATACACCCCTGCGTTATTCACGAGGATGTCGACACGGCCAAAGGATGCGATCGCGCGTTCGCGAATGGCTTCGATGTCTCGCGAGACGGAAACGTCGGCCTGCAACCACTCCACTCTTTGATCGCCGGCGTGCGGAAGACTCTGTGCGACGCGCTGCATGAGTTCCCCATCGCGTGCGGCGAGCACCAATCCCGCTCCTTCTTCGGCGAACGTCCGCGCAATTACTTCGCCAAGACCTCGGTTCGCTCCGGTGATAACGGCGACTCGATTTTTCAGTTTCATAGCGTCTGATTCCCGGGCTTACCCACGGCGACATAGAGAATTCCAGGCACGCCTTCCAGTTCCGCCGACAGGTATCGGTTCTGGTCGATGACCGCGACTCGCCGCATGTTTTGTTTGAGAAACTCCGGCCGGATCGTTTCGCGATAGACAGGCCATCCGGTGGATACGACCACAAGATCCGAACCTGCAATCGCATCCTTTAAATTGTTCGTCAGATGAAGTTTCCCGGCGATTCCGTCCGGAAACTGATTGACAACCGGATCATGGCAAACCACTTCGATTCCCTGCCCTGCCAGCCACAACCCGAAGTTCACGGCCTCGGAACGGCGCAGCGTGTCGGTCCCAGGTTTGTAGGTCAATCCGAGCACGGCCACGCGCGCCGGTGCCGGAACTTCCTTGAGCATTCGTGCCGCGGCATCTCGGGCCCAATTTTTGTGCAGATCATTGCTCGTCAACGCACCGGAAAGCAGCGGCGTCGCCACTCCGCGTTCTGAGCCGAGCTGAACGAGGAAACGCAGGTCGCGTGCGAGCGTTCCGCCGGCGAAGGGGCCGCCCGGACTCACATACGCTCCACGACCAATCCGGCTTTCACTCTTCAGGCCGCGTTCCACTTCCTTTGCGTCGGCTCCGGTACGCTCGCAAATTCGAGCGATCTCATTGGTCATCGCCACGGAAACGGCGAGAAACGAATTCAACGCATGCTTGGTCATCTCGGCAGATTTTACGGACATCCATTCCAAATGCGGGCAGAACTTGCTCAGTATGCTCTGAATCAATTCACGGCCTCGTTCGCCATCCAGCCCAACAACAATTCGGTCTTCCGCTCGAAAACTCTTGAGCGCTTTTCCGAGCCGCAGGTTTTCAGGGGAGTAACAATACGCAAGATCTTTGCGCGAGTCCCGCCCCTGCCAGCGACGCCGTAGATCGTCGGTGAAACCGACCGGAACCTGGGATGAAATCAAGATCGTCGTGCCGGATTGGACAAATGGGAAAGCATCGTCCAGCTGTTTTTGAACAAAGGCGACGTCGGCTCGATCTTCATCGTCGACAGGAGTATCGAAAGCGACCCAGATGACATCGGCATCACTCAGTGCTTCTTCACGATCTGTCGTGAAACGAAGGAAACCGGCACGCTTTCCTTCTTCGATCAACTCGGCCAGGCCTGGTTCGAATATGGGTGGCTTGCCTTGTTGCAGGTTTGCGATCACTTCATTCTCGATGTCCAGCCCACAAACATGGAAACGCTCCTGCGCCAGTGCAGCAGCGGTAACACTGCCCAAGTGCCACAGTCCGTACACCGCGATCTTTGGAGATGGAATCGTCATCGAACTTCAAGCAGCCACGGATTCGACACAAGGTAGTCCAGGGTCAGCTTCACGCTCTGGGGTATCGTCAGCTGCGGTTTCCAGCCCAGCGTCCGGATTCGCGAACAGTCGAGAAAAATAAATGGACTGTCGCCGATCCATCCGCGCTCGCCGCCGGTATAACGGCGAACTGGATTCAATCCGAGTGATTCACAGATCCAACCCAGGGATTGATCGACAGAACAGTACTCATCGGTCCCCAGGTTGAAGATATTGATTTTCGCCTGCGCCTGCGGATGCTGGATGGCCGTCATGATGGCATTGATGCAATCCTGAATATACAGATACGATTTGCGCTGCTTGCCGTTGCCCAGAACTTCTATTTCCTGAGAATTGCGCATGAGCTTTCGGTAGAAATCGAACACATGCCCGTGCGTGTAGCGTTCGCCGAGTATGGAAACGAAGCGAAAAATATATCCGGTAATTCCGTATCCTTCGCAGTACGCGCTGATCAATCCTTCGCCGGCCAGTTTCGACGCACCATACAAAGAAGTCTGTACCGGGAACGGACAACTTTCAGGGGTTGGGAAAACTTCCGGTTCGCCATAGATAGAGCCTGTTGAACTGAACGCGATGCGGCGCACCCCGGCCTGGCGCATCGCTTCAAGGACGTTGAACGTCGCTATCGTGTTCTGCTCGATATCCTTCGATGGACGCTCGATCCCGTGCCGAACATCCGCATTCGCCGCCAGATGAAATACAAAATCGGCTCCCTCTATTGCGGCATAAAGCCGGCTGGTATCCAGAATATCGCCTTCAATAAGGCTGAAATGGGAGGAACGATGCGCTTCGGCGAGAAACTCATGCCTGCCTGTCGAGAAATTATCGAAACCTTTGACCGAATGCCCGTCTTGCAACAGACGGTCCACTAAGCTGCTCCCTATGAATCCAGCACAGCCCGTTACTGTAAAACGCAAACTATTCCTCCTCGGTATAGATCGATGCAAACCGGTATTTGACGAGAGCACGCATCCACGTCAAGGGATCTCGAAATGGAGATACCTTCTTTCCCTCGTGGAATGACCTTGCCTGATAGTTCACTGGAATCTCCACGGGAACGTAACCCTTTCTCAACAGTTTGATTACCAATTCAAAGTCAAAATCAAAGCGATTGCACTCCAGCTTCAGTCCATGCAGGCAGTCCCGCCTGAAAACCTTGTACATGGTAAAAGGATCTTTCAGTTTCTGGCCGTACATTATGTTCAGCATGCCGGCAAACAAGACATGACCAAAGTTAAAGAAAGCCGTAATGCCCGGCTGGTCATTGAACACGCGTATCTTCCAACCGCCAATATGCCGCGACCCCAGAACGAATGCCCGTTGATACGAAATCAGCGGCTCGATCAACGAGTCATAATCATTGATGTCGTACTCCTGATCCGCATCCTGAATGAGAATCACGTCGCCCTTCGCGTGTTGCAGTCCGGTCCGGACAGCATGGCCCTTACCCCGGGGCCGGTCTTCCCAAATGATCGTGACACCGGATTGCCCCTCGTATGCCCGGACCAGATCGCGCGTTCCGTCGGTGGAGTTGCTCTCCACGATGACGATTTCCTTGTCGACGCCCGGCACCGATTTGGCGATGACAGCATCAACCGTCTTCGCAAAAGTCGCGCCCTCGTTGAAAACCGGCATTACGACGGAGAGAAGTGGGCGTTCCCTTCTCGCTGTCTTACGCGCCGTAATCCGAATTCCGGATGCCGGCAACTTGATGCGCAAACCACGACGGATCGGACCGGGCAACAAACTTCCCACAGTCCGAACTGTGGAAGTCAGAAGGGTATTGGGCGACGTACGCGCGCGGTCGCGCAGATGTTGCAGTGAATATTTTCTGCGATCACGTGAAATCGTGATCTGATCAAACCCGCAGCGAAGCAATGCGGATTGAATAGTCTGCGTGTCGAAGTAATAGAAATTCTCGGGGCGCCATTCCGTCCATTGACTCCGAAAGAACTGAGCAGACCAGCTATCGAGGGACGGAGTCACGAGAAACACGAATGCGCCGGGCTTGAGGGAGGCATGAATCTGATCGAGAGACTGGACCGGATTCTTCGATTTTTCCAGCTGGAAGATGATGACTGCCGATTCGTAATGCCCTTCGGCGAGGTCGGCCTTATCAAGCTCACGCGTATCCAGTGACGTTTCAACCTGATATCCCTCCTGCTTCACCGCAGAGATGAATGGACTCCCTTTAGGAGCAATCAGCAGCATTCCGGATCTTGGAGCATCCTGCATTCTCAGAAATTTCAAATAGGAATTTGCAGCTTCCACTTCGGTGAAAGAACCGGCCAGCGGCGTGTCGCTGTCAAAAGGATCATGACCGGTGATGTTTGCATAGAAAGCAGTGATTTCGGAATCCGTCGGCTGAGGATTCAGCATTGTCATTCCGCAGTTCGTACATCGAAGCACCCGAGCTGCGTGCCGAATGAAGAGGTAGGATAAGTGTTCGAACTTACAAAGCGGGCAAGGTCCGGACGACACGTGGTCTAAACCTGCAATCTGTGACTTTGATCGAATACTTGCTTGCTGCATTTTCCGCTTCAGGCCTCATTTTTGCGTCG
>Ga0099792_10000827_pt1 | contig 11359 bp, 10 predicted proteins | sample Rivendell_Oct201_8_FD_83780 | JGI IMG/M metagenome (GOLD analysis project Ga0099792, IMG submission 83780) | Vadose zone soil microbial communities from the Eel River Critical Zone Observatory, Northern California, USA -... | ecosystem: Environmental > Terrestrial > Soil > Vadose zone >...
GACCGCGACGCAAACCAGGATGGTGACGGGAAGTGTCGCGCCGCGGCCGACGCAACGTGACACGACTGTCGCAACCAAGCGCACCGGAAGCCAGCCGACCATGCTGTCGTCAGCCGCTCCCGCACCTGCAGGCCCGGTAAAAGCCGGTCAGCGATTCAACGATCCGTGGATGCGTGCCATGATCGTCAGCCCGAGCGCCGGCAGCTTCATGAGCACCTCTCTGCTTGGCGCAGCTGATTATCGCGTCCTCGCCCCTTACCTGCAGAAGCCGGCCGCGTCGGTAATGATGACATTCTCCGAAGACCCGCATCTCGGAATGACGACCAAGAAATTCAGCGGCAGTTCGGTTGTCTTCGTTTCGACGGTGACGTTCTATGAGCGAACAGCGTCGCTGCAGTAGGCAGTGCGGCGAATGTTCCTATCATATCGCGGCGAATGCGATTAGGACTTGAAATTCAAAAGCCGCACGAGAATCAATAAGCTGCATAGCGCGTCCAGACGCGCGGATGTGGCTCTTTGATTCCGAAGTTTGCAAACGGATGCGCAGCAATATGATGCGAACTTCGGAATCAGTGCAGTAGGAGCCTGTCTGTAGCCGGCTTAATCAAGCATACCGAGCGCGTGCAGATAGGTCTCGAGGATCGTCTCGTGTTCACGGCGCTCATCGACGTCCTGCTTGCGCAACTTGAGAACGGCACGCAATGCCTTGACGTCGAAGCCAGTGCCCTTTGCTTCGGCAAAGACATCGCGAATGTCGTCGGCGAGCGCTTTTTTTTCTTCTTCCAAACGCTCGACGCGCTCGATGAAAGCCCTCAGCTGGTCCTTGGCAAAGCGGGTCGCGGGCGGTTCTTTTTCAGCAGTGGCAGCAGCAGTGGCCATCGGGCATTCCTCCATGCACGCAAGATTTAATCGCGCGACGCTGCATAGAGAAGGCGGCCAGAGGCGCACAAGGTCAAGGTCGCAGCCAAATCATCCACATCTTGCACAGACTGATGCACAGGCGATGCGCCGACCACGCCGCATTAGTGCTTTTGGCTTGCTTTTTCGAACGCGGCTTTTTGCTCCGTCGTCGCTTCGCGCTGATATTTTGCCTTCCATTCTTCGAACGGCATGCCGTAGACGGCTGCGCGGCTTTCGTCCTTGGTCATCGCGACACCCTTGGCATCGGCCGCATCTTTCATCCAGTTCGACAGGCAGTTGCGGCAAAAGCCCGCGAGGTTCATGAGTTCGATGTTTGCAACGTCGGTGCGCGTGCGCAAATGTTCGAGCAAGCGGCGGAACGCGGCCGCTTCGAGCTCAGTGCGTGTCTTGTCGTCCATGGCGATCAATCCTGGTTTCCGTTGACCATTTTCGGAACATAATCATGCGGCGCGTCCAATCCAAAGGGCATATTCGGAGGTCCGTTCTTGAACCAGCCCCCACGTCAATTTCTCGAATCACTGTACGGTATTGCGGTCGCGGCTGCGCATCCGGCGAACTGCCTGGTCGGGCTCCTGCCGTCCCCGCCTCGCACCGGGCGCCTGTTGCTGCTGGCGGCCGGCAAGGCCGCCGGTTCCATGACCGAAATTGCCGAGCGGTATTATCTTGATGATTGTGGTCTCGCGCCTGACCGAATCGCCGGCCTTGCTGTGACGCGGCGTGGATATTCGCGCCCGACCCGAATGATTCGCGTGGTTGAAGCCGGCCATCCGATCCCAGACGATGCCGGAGCGAAGGCTGCGGCCGAGACACTGGCGCTGGCCGATTCGGCCCACCCCGACGACCTGGTGCTGGTGCTGCTGTCGGGCGGCGCGTCTGCAAATTGGATCGCGCCAGCAGGCATCACGCTGGCCGAAAAGCAGGCCCTGACCCGGGCCCTGGTTGGTTCCGGAGCCTCGATCGGCGAAATAAACGCAGTACGCAAGCACCTGTCCGCGATCAAGGGGGGACGACTGGCGCGGCGTACGCGCAAGGCCCCGCTGGCCGCGATTGCCATCTCGGACGTGCCGGGCGACGATCCGGCCGTCATCGGCTCAGGGCCCACGGTCGCCGATCCGAGCACGCTCGCCGACGCACGTGCCGTAGTGGAACGATATGGGCTCAATGTCCCGGATGCCGTGGTCAGAGCCCTTGAGGATCCGGCAAATGAGACGCCGAAGCCCGGCGACCCGATATTTGCCCGAGCTTCCTTCGCGCTCGCAAGCCGGCCCGCCGACGTCTTCCTTCGCGCGGAAGCAGCCGCACGCGCCGCAGGCTATGAATGCTTGCTGCTCGGGACGAATCTTGAGGGCGAGGCGCGTAACATCGCCGCCCGACATGCGGAACTGGCCCGCAGCGTACGGGCGCAAGGGCGCCGCGCCGTGATCCTGTCGGGCGGGGAACTCACCGTGACGGTGCGCGGCAAGGGTCGCGGCGGACCAAACCAGGAATATGTGCTGGCGCTGGCCGAGGCACTTGGGGGTACGGATCAAGGCAGTGCTCGACAAATTGCCGCACTGGCGGCCGACACGGATGGAACGGACGGCGGAATCGGCGAGCCCAACGACCCGGCCGGCGCCTTCATGGACGAGACAACCGCCACGCGCGCCGGCGCTTTGGGGCTTGATCCCTCAGCGTTTCTCGATGACAACAATTCGACGGAATTTTTCCGGACACTTGGCGACCTTGTTACACCTGGACCTACTTACACCAACGTCAATGATTTCCGGGCCATCCTCGTTGACAGTGCATAGGCGTTCACGTGATATTTTGTCCCAAACGCGGCGGACGATGAAGACTCAGCGGACCATGGCATCAGTTCTGCTTCGCCCAATGGGGGCCTTATGGGCCCTTGCCTGCGCATTCCTCACGAGCGCGGTCGCCCTTGGGTCCGAACCCGCGCGAGCGGACTTTCGCCTTTGCAACAACACCACGAGCCGCGTCGGCATTGCGCTCGGCTACAAGGAAAACGACGCCTGGGCCACCGAAGGCTGGTGGAACCTTTCGGCGCGCAATTGCGAAACCCTGCTGCGCGGCGCGCTCGTGGCGCGTTTCTATTACATCTACGCGATCGACTACGATCGCGGTGGCGAATGGTCGGGCCAAGCCTTCATGTGCACCCGAGATAAGGAGTTTACGATCCGCGGCACCGATGATTGCCTCGCTCGCGGCTTCGACAAGACCGGCTTCTTCGAGGTCGACACGGCGGAGCAGCCCTCCTGGACCGTGCAGCTCACGGAATCCGCCGAGGCCGCCCCGCAGCAACCGTTGCAGTCGCGCGTGCCTGTGATCCCGCCCCCGCCCGTCTCGGGCCGGCCAGGCGCCAACGCGCCGGGAGCAAAGGGCAAGAACTAGCCGCCGACCTGGAAATAACACATACCAAGCACGCAAAAAAGCGGCAGCCGGAATCATTGCGCATCAGGTATAGGTATCCGCGCAACCCCAACAGGCCTTAGGAAAGCGCGCTCCATGACATTACCAATGCAGCCAGAACGGAACGCGCTCTAATGCGCCGCATACGCCGCACCAAAATCCTCGCGACGCTTGGACCGTCGTCATCCGACCGGACCGTCATCGCGGACCTGTTTCGCGCCGGCGCCGACATCTTTCGCATCAATATGAGCCACACCTCGCATGAGCGCATGCGTGAACTGGTGTCGCTCATTCGTGCCGTCGAATTCGAATATGGCCGGCCGATCGGCATCCTGGTCGACCTGCAGGGCCCGAAACTGCGCGTCGGGAAGTTCGAAGCCGGCTCCGTGATGCTCGCCAAGGGAGATACATTCGCGCTCGACGCCGATCCGGCCCCCGGCGACGCCACGCGTGTCCATCTTCCGCATCCCGAAATCCTGGCCGCGGTGGAAGTCGGCCACCAGCTCCTGCTCGATGACGGCAAGGTGCGCCTTGCCGCCACCGCCAAAGAACCAAACCGCATCGTCACGCGCGTCGTGGTCGGCGGCAAATTGTCGGACCGCAAGGGCGTGAGCCTGCCCGACTCCACGATCGCATTTTCCGCGCTTGCCCCCAAGGACCGCTCCGATCTCGAAGCCGCGCTCGAAGCCGGCATCGACTGGGTGGCGTTGTCGTTCATCCAGCGGCCGGAGGACATCGCAGAGGCCAAGAAGATCACGCGTGGCCGCGCCTTGGTGATGGCCAAGATCGAAAAGCCGCAGGCAGTCACAAGACTGGCCGATATCCTGGAACTGACCGATGCCCTGATGGTGGCGCGCGGCGACCTTGGCGTCGAAATGCCGCTTGAACAGGTGCCGGGCATCCAAAAGAAAATGACGCGTATGGCGCGCCGTGCCGGCAAGCCGGTCGTGGTCGCAACCCAAATGCTCGAGTCCATGATCACGAGCCCGGTGCCCACGCGCGCGGAAGTCTCCGATGTCGCGACCGCGATCTTCGAAGGCGCCGACGCCGTCATGCTGTCGGCGGAATCAGCAGCCGGCCAATATCCGGTCGAGGCGGTGACGACCATGAATCGCATCGCCGAAGAGGTGGAAGGCGATTCGCTCCACCCCGGCATCATTCATGCCCAACGCACAGAGCCCGAATCTACCGGCGCCGATGCAATTGCGGCCGCCGCACGCCAGATCGCGGAGACACTCAATCTCTCGGCAATCATTTGCTGGACCTTTTCAGGTTCGACCGCGCTGCGCGTGGCGCGCGAGCGACCGCTGTCGCCCGTGATAGCGATCTCGCCCAATCTCTCCACCGCGCGCCGGCTCTCGGTCTGCTGGGGCGTGCACCCGATCGTCGCAGAAGACGCGCGCGACCAGGACGACATGGTGGCGCGCGCCTGCCGGCTTGCGTTCAAGGACGGTTTTGCCAAAGCCGGCCAGCGCGTGATCGTGGTGGCCGGCGTCCCGCTCGGCACCCCCGGCGCCACCAACATGCTGCGCATCACCTTCGTGGGCACGGAGACCGCGGGGGAGATGTGAACGCGGCCGATCTCACCCGGAATCCGAAACAATGACGGCAGGCGAGCGAGTTGGGCCAAGTATCCAATGAATCTTGCGGGCCCTTGCGGAACCGACGCTTGGCAAGCGCGTTTAATCTTGGGAAGCGCGTTTGATAGTGACGCAAGAGGAAATGATCACCATGACATATCGAGTTTACAGCGGCCCACCTGGTTCCGACAGTATACATCCGTTGGAGAAGGATAGATTGCTGTTCAAGGAATTCGGTGTGCTGGATGAGGCTATCAGTTGGGCGCGTCACTTGAATGATGGCAGCAGAGTTGCCTTGTTGATCGAGGGCGACGATGGGACGCACCTCACCGCGGCCGAGATCGCGGTGACGCTGCGTCATTCCGATTTCGAGTCCGCCGACCGGATCGATACACGATAGCGTGTTCGAGTTCCTTAGCTGGACTTTGGCCAATTTTTTTCGAAAGGATACGCCGATCATATCGGCATTTCCGATGCTGGTCGAATTTTCTCACTGTCCCGGACGTGGCCACGACAGTGAAGAAATTGGAAAAAGGTCCGATTTTCCTGGCGTTCAGCGAATCTCGCTTTTCAAAAATTGGCCAAAGTCCAGCTTAGGACACTTTCAACAATAGTGCTACGATTTGGGGCGCCGACGTTCGTAGTTCTGCGTTTACGCGGCCTTGAATCATGCCACGAAGAAAGAACCGCCTAAAGGCGGAACTACAAACAAAGTCGCACGATTCGGTTATTGTCGAAAGTGTCCTTAGCGTGTTCCAGTTCCTGGGCACAGGCGCGAGGCGCTTGTTCTGCACGGCGAGACCATCAATTTGCCGTGGTTGTTTGATTACGCGGACTTTCCGTTACCAAGATCCGGAATTATTGGGATTATTGTTATCAGATTTTGCGGCAACGACGTCTTTCGGCGTCGGCGCGCCCAGGAGCGCGCCCGCCGAATCATTGACAAGCTCAACAGCGAAGTAAACACCTCCGTCGCCGACCCCAGGTTGAAGCAGCCATTGAAGCAATTTGTCGAAAAGCGTTATTGCGTCACGACGGACCCTTAGTAGACATCCACTTCGTGCTAGGATTGATTCGAGCTTCAGCGATTCGCTTGTCCGCGTCCTCATCGAGGGTTCGGTGAGCGGTGCTGAGTCGATTGCGATGATCTTGTGTCAACCGATGTAACCATACGCGAACACACCGAATGTCTGCCATTCAATCATCCGTCAGTGCCCCGGCCTCGTCGAATTCTGCGCTTGGTACGCTGAAGTCAGGCCAAAGTCCTGTTCACGCCAAAGCCGTCGAAAAAACAGCCGCCAACTTGGAAAGGCCATCAACGATCGGGCCTTTGGGAATTCTGGTCCTCTTGAGCGGCATATGTATCGCAGTCGGCGGCACCCTGTGGGCCATCGAGCTTGATGTGCCCTACCCGGTCGCCGTCATGGCGGGATATTGCACCTTCATTGCCAGCGCCTGTTTGTGCGTGGCACTCATGGTGCTCCGCAAGACTTCCACGAAAGTCGCGCAGCCCGTTAGTTCCGCCGCCCCTCCTGCCACCAATTCCATGACGCCTGCCGCCGCGCGAGGAAAGCCGAACTACGCGGCTTGGAAACTGGTGAGCAAATTCAGCGTCTCCGACGCATCCCGATTGTGGTGCGACATTGAGCCAGGCTGTCCGGCCACGCAGGAATCGATCGCCTGGGCACATGCCATATTGGATGCCATCAAGCGCAGCGAGTTGATCATCATTCCAAGGTCCGGCCTGTCTGAAGCGATGCGCGGTCCCGAACAAGTCAACCCGAGCTGGACTACGGAAGTCGGTCGCGAGTCGTTGAAAACCTGGGCGCAAGCACACGGCCATGCGCCGCGATTTCTCCAAAGCTGACAATTGCTCAAATTCAATCAAGACAACGAACGATTGTCATCGCATCCCAGCCGCAACGCGCTCGACGCGATTGCCTGGCTACCCAAATACCGCGAACCAGGTGCTGATAAATTGCGATAGTGATGACGAGCCGGAGAAATGGGCGTCTCGTTACATTTCTCGATACGCATCGCTCGCTATGCTGGACAGAGGCCCTGTCCCTGATGATAATGCTGTCATTTGGCGGTATCGGTCCGCGCTATTCGATGGAAACAAGTCCTCTGTCTGGCATGAGCGGCAGGAGGCATGAGATGAGCATCCGACTTCCGATCTCGATGGAAGCATCGATCGTGTCGACGCTTGTGTTGTTCAACCCAGCAGAGTGCACTGTCCGGAATCAAACCCAGTAGAACCAAGACAAGAGGAGGCTCGCATGCGCTATTCCGTTTCAAGTTCAATGATGTCGGTTGCCGTCGTCGCATCCGCTGTCAGCGCTGTCGTTCTGGTGTCCATCTCTCAACCAATGGCTCAGGCGCCGGCGCTCAAGACGCCTGCGTTGCAAACGCCTTGGGGCGAACCCGATCTCCAAGGTATTTGGACCGACGAATCCGATACCCCGATGCAGCGCTCTCCCAGGTTTGCTACCCAAGAATTCTTCACGGATGCACAGCGCGCCGAACTGGATCGGGCGCGATCGGCTCTGATCGGCCGGGACAGGCGCGCGGAGCGCGGGACCGAGGCCGATGTCGCCGGCGCCTACAATGCGGTGTTCACGCCCATGAAGCGCACTGGCGCACGTACGTCACGAATCGTAGATCCGCCCAATGGCCGGCTTCCGCCAATGGCCGCGGAAGCGCAGAAGGTTGCCGCCGCGGAGCGGGAGTACCGCGTTGCCCTGTTGGGGGCGACGGAGACGTGCAAGAACAAGGAGCCGGCATGTAACGGCGGCAAATACGATCCGACGCCCTCGCCAAAATTTGCAGAAAATCCGCCGCGCTACAACCTGGCACGCATGAATCGCCACAATGGTCCGGAGGACGGCACGGGGCCGGACCGCTGCCTGACCGGCGGGCTCCCCGAGTTTGGCAATGTCAGCTTCCGTCGTTTCGTGCAGACGCCCGGCGGCGTCACGATCTTCTACGATGTGGGCCAAGGACAAGGGTGGCAGCGCAACATCGTGATGGATGGACGTCCGCACCTGCCGTCCAATATCCGCCAATGGTACGGCGACTCGCGCGGCCATTGGGAGGGCAATACACTCGTCGTCGACGTAACGAACTTCAGTTCGAAAACCGACTTTATGGGCGCGCGCGAGAACTTGCACCTCATCGAGCGCTGGACACGCACCGGACCAAATGCCCTCGAATACGCCGTAACGATCGAGGATCCGACCGTATGGACGCGACCTTGGACCGCCAAGCAAGACTTCGTCAAGCAGAACGACCAAGAGAACAGAATTTATTACGAGCCTCGGTGCATCGAAGGCAACTCCGGTCTCCCGGGGCTGCTGCGTGGGCGGCGTGTCGAAGAACTCGCCATGGCGGAAGGACGCGGTCCTGACCCGAGAACCCGAGACAGCATAAAGATTTCGGACGGAGATCCGGATCCGTTGCAGTGACGTCGAGGATCTATCGGCACTGATTGCCTGATCCGGGTTTCGCGACTTCAAGCTTCGCCGGCAGGTCGCCTGCTACCCGAAACCGCTGCGGTTTTGCGCCCGCGCCGGACGGGAAAAGTGTGTCATAGTTGCGCTCCCGGGCACCAGCGATCTCGCGAATAAAGACCGCGGCAACGCGGTCGGGACATGCCTTGACGATTTCCGCATAGACTTCTGGATCCTGTTCGGCGGAATCGCCGACAAAAACCATGGTATTTGGCAGTTGCCGGAGCAAGGCGCGTATCTTTGCAACCTTGTGCCGCAAGAGCACATTCGGATTGGGATGAAGGTCGCGCAGCACGGTAACGGGATTGAACCCGATATCGACCGGCCGCATGTCCCAGGTGAACGGCGGGAAGTTCTCGGCGTCGGTGAACTCCCGCAGTGGCTTGTAGAGCTGCCACGGCCCGGCCGACACGACGTGGAAATGTAATCTCACTCCGGAAGCCGCGTTCCAGCTCCGATAGACTTCCGGCATCCCGGCGACAGGACGGAACTTGTTGACGAATGTATTGAGTTCCGCGCTGCCACGGTCAAGGACGTTGGTGTCCTTGATGGTATCATCCATATCGGTGACGACGAGGATCGCATCGCGCGGCACGACAGTGGCGGTTCCCAGCACAACGTGTCCACCTGTCGTCGCGGCAACGGACTCAAAAGAAATCACGCCATCCTTGGCCGCCTTCAAATCATCGGCGCTGATGGGCACGATGTCATGAAAATAACCTGAAGGGTCCGACGCCGGCAGCCTGATCGTACGCGTGCCGAGCATGATCGATACGCGCGCGTTTCGCCTGCCGTCCGAGTAGAATTGCCGAGCTCGGGAACGGAATGGCTCGTCCGTCCTTTTCACCTGGACGTTTCGCTTGGCCGTCATCCACTGGGCGGTAAGGCGGACCAACGCGGAATGTGCGCCGGTCGCCGGCGTGAAGACGCGCCCCTGCACCGTCATCGCGCCTTGGCCGTTGTCGGAAACATTCGCGATCGAGGGAAAGATAATAACCTGCAGGCTCGTATTCTCAGCGGCAATCGTCCGTGCGCCGCCCAGCAACAGGATCACGGCGGCGAGCCACGTGCGCAGGACGGCTACTGAATTGACGTCCCTCACCTTGTCACCTTGTCACCTTGTGCATCGAGCGCCTGCGTCACCACATCCTCGATCGCCTCAATGACACGATCTCGCGCGACGTGGTGGGGCATGTGGCCGACGCCTTCGAGCATGATTAGTTTGCTGTGTGGCACCGTATCGGCAAGCGCGCGCGAATGGATCCGGGGTGAAACGATCGTGTCACGATCGCCCGTGATGACGGTCGTCGGCATCTTGAGTTCGGAATAGCGCGGCGCCTGCACTGTTACGAATTCCAAAAGACCGGCCACGTCACTGGCGTTCGCAATGAAATTCTTCGGCCGCAAGACGAGCCTGATGGCCGCACGTTGCGCGTAATCCGCCGGCGCAACCTGCGGCGCAAATACGGCCGCAATCGTCGGTCCCAGCAATACCGTTCCGGCCGGTAATGCCAGTGTGTGTGCGAATAGCGAACCGATCACCGGCATTGACGTGAGCGAGTAGTACCAGGCGACGCCGGTCGACCATGGATGCAAAACCGGCGCGATCAACACGAGGCCCGCCACACGTGACGGGTCGTCGAGCGCGAGCGCAGTCGCGACCGCGCCGGCAAGGGAATGCGCCACGATCACCGCGCGCTTGATGCCGAAATAGTCAAGCATCTCGCTGATCATTGCGGCCTGGCGCCCGGGCGAAGAGCCTTCGGGCGAACGTTCGCTCCAGCCATAGCCCGGACGATCCACCAGGATGACACGATGATTGCGTGACAGTGTATCGCCGAGCGCAACCCGCATGTCCTGCAGATTGCCGCTGGCCCCATGCAGCAGCACCACCGGCAAATCTTCGGCACGCTCGGTCGGCGACAAATTGAGCACGTGCATCCGCCCGCCCTTGACATTCACGAACCAGCCCGCCGGCGGATGTCTGCGCTCGATCGAAGAGGTCGCCGCCACGGTTATGCCCGCCATCAATGCGCCGAGAGCGGCTACGATGACGAATACGGCCAATATGAATTTCAAGGATAGCGGCACGTCACTTTCCCCGCACCTTCGGCATATCGATGAAGGCCCAGGGGTTCGGCATATCGCCGCAGGGCACTTCAATGAGCGCGGGCTCGTTCTTGGCAAGGCTAGTTTCAAGCGCGCGCCGAAGCGGCTCGGGGCCCGTGACACGATGGCCCGCGATGCCGAAACTCTCGGCCAGTTTCAAGAAATCCGGATTGGCGAGATCGGTGCCGATCAGCCGGTTGCCGTGCTGATGCTTTTGCATGTTTCTTACATTGCCGTAAGCGCCGTCATTGAACACGATGAAGACGGCCGGAATCCGATGGCGAACCGCGGTCGCAAGTTCCTGCACATTGAACATGAAACCGCCGTCGCCGTTGATGGAAAGAACCGGCACATCGCCAAGCGAATGTTTGGCGCCGAGCGCTGTGGCAACGCCCCAGCCGAGCGTGCCCTGATAGCCCGATGAAATATAGGTGCGTGGTGCCCGCGCCTGGTAGACCGAGCGCCCCGCATAACCAACCTGGGTGAGTTCATCGATCACCACGCCGTTATCGGGCAGCACGTCGCGGACCGCGCGCAGATAACCGATCTGCGTCGTAAGGACCGAAAGGTCAGCCGCGATGCGCTCCTTGAGCGCGCGGCTGTGCTCCACGCGCGCCGGCCGCATGGGCGTCAGATGCGCAAGATGATCGGTAAGACGTTTGAGAACGGGTTGCGCACGGCCCACGATACTCATCGCGGGCTTGCAGACGCGCTCCATTTCGGCCTCATCGACGTCGATTTTGATAATGGTGAGCTTGTCGTCGACGCCCCAGGCATTGACCGGAATTTGCAGGCGCGTGCCGACGGCGAGCACGACGTCGGCTTGTCCCC
>Ga0099792_10000833_pt1 | contig 11311 bp, 8 predicted proteins | sample Rivendell_Oct201_8_FD_83780 | JGI IMG/M metagenome (GOLD analysis project Ga0099792, IMG submission 83780) | Vadose zone soil microbial communities from the Eel River Critical Zone Observatory, Northern California, USA -... | ecosystem: Environmental > Terrestrial > Soil > Vadose zone >...
ACAGACCCTTCTGATCGAAGGTGCCCGCGTCATTCCGGGTGATGGAAGTCCAGCCGTCGATGGCGCGGCCATTCTGGTTGAGAACGGCAGGATCACACGCATCGGCCGGGACGTTCCGGCGCCAACGGGCGCCGTGCGCGTCGATCTCGCCGGCAAGACCATCATGCCCGCTATCATCGCGACGCATGTGCATCCGGGATTTCAGGTCGGAACGAGCTATCTCGCGGAGAATTACAAACGCGAGACGGTGATCGCCGATCTTAACCGCGCGCTCTATTTCGGCATCTCGACCGCGATGTCGCAGGGCGTCGAAAGGGGTGAACTGCTGCATCAAATTCGTGCCGATCAGGCTGCCGGGCGTCTGGGCGGCGCCCGCCTGATGTTCGCCGGCCGTGGCATCGGGGCGCCGAATGCGGGGCCCGGTAATCCGGTCTATGCGAATTTTGCCTATTCGCTGACTACCGAAGCCGATGGGCGGCGCGCAGTGGCGGAACAGGCGGCGCGCAAGGTCGATGCGATCAAGTTCTGGGTCGATGATCGCGGCGGCCGCGCCCCGAAACTCTCGATCCCGGTGTCTCGTGCCATTATCGACGAGGCGCACAGGCAAGGCCTGCGGGTCGCGGCTCACATCTTCTATCACGATGATGCGGTTGCGCTTGCGGCGGCCGGCATCGACCTCTTTGCGCATCTGGTGCGCGACAAAGTGATGGACGATGAATTGATCGGCTTGATGGTGAAGAACAACGTCTACGTAAATCCGAATATCAGTTCGCCGGAGCGCAACACGCATGCGTCCGTGCCGCCATGGCTCTATGAACCTTATCTCGCCGGCCTCCTGAACGATACGGTCGCGGCCGACGTCATCGCGCGCATTCGTGCCTCCTATGGACGGCAGGATCCCTCCGTCGCCGAGCGCAACAGGCGCAACTACGAAATCCTGCAGCGCAGTGTTGGGCGGCTTGCCGCCGCCGGTGCGAAGATCGTTCTCGGCAGCGACACGGGCCTCGAAGATCACTTCTTTGGCTACGCCGAACAACGGGAGATGGAGCTGATGGTGACCGCCGGCATGACGCCTATGCAGGTAATCGTTGCGGCGACCAGCCGCGGCGCGGAATATCTTAAACTGCCCGACACCGGCACGCTGGCGCCCGGCAAGCGCGCGGACTTGCTCGTGCTCGATGCCAATCCACTCGACGACATCAAGAATACGCGCCGCATCGCGAAGATGTATCTTAACGGCGTGGAGGTTGATCGTGCTGCGCTCAAGGCGTCGCTGTCGTCGGGGCGGTAGTCTTGTATTTAACCGGGAGGGCATTATGACGAAAACTCAATCTACAAAAAGCCGCGTTACCCGCCGCGCGCTGGTTGCCGGCGCAGCCGCGGGTACGCTTGCCGCCACCACCGACATGGCTGCGGCCCAGCGCTGCCCGGAAACGCCGGCGGCCCGCACCAAGGGGCCGCTAGTTTGGATGGACATGGACCAGCACGAACTCGACGAATCCTATGACCAGTCGGTCTATGCCTTCAACCAGCGCCATATCACGGACCGGCGTACCGAAAGAAACGAGATCGTGCTCAAGCTGCTGGGCAAGCCCGATCGTGTCGCCTATGGGCCGACCGATATCGAGAAGGTCGACATCTACAAGACCAGGAAGCCGAACGCGCCGGTGATGATCTATATTCACGGCGGCTCCTGGCAGCGAGGCAGTTCGACCGAGCAGGCTTTTCTGGCCGAACCCTTTGTCAAGGCCGGTGCGCATTTCATCGTGGTCGAATTCAATAACGTGCGTGAACTCAAAGGCGATCTTACGCCGATGGTCGACCAGTGCCGTCGCGCGGTGGCTTTCGTCTATCGCAATTCTGCAAGTTTAGGTGGTAATCCAAATGCACTGTACTTAAGCGGGTCATCGTCGGGCGCACACCTGGGCGGCTGCGTCGTCATCACCGAGTGGGAAAAGCAGGGCCTGCCGCGCGACATTCTCAAAGGCGCGGTGCTCTCGAGCGGCATGTACGATCTCAAGGCGCCGAGGCTCTCGAAACGATCGGCCTATGTGGCCTTCACCGACACGGTCGAGAGCGCGTTCTCGGCCCAACGCCAACTCGACAAGGTTCACACACCTTTGGTGCTGGTGCATGGCACGCTGGAGACCCCCGACTTCCAGCGCCAGACGAAGGATTTTTATGCGGCCGTGCGGGCAGCCGGAAAGCCGGTGCAACTCGTCGTCGGCAAGGGCTACAATCATTTCGAGGTCGGTGAATCGCTCGGTAATCCGTACGGGCTGATGGGCCGGGCCGCGTTCGAGATGATGAAGCTGACGACGGTGGTTTGAGAAGTGGTGGTGACGCGGGCTCCGTCACCTCTCCCCGCTCTTCCGGCGCCTTAGCCGGCGCGCGGGGAGAGGTCGACTGCTTCGCTCTTCGCGAAGCAGTCGGGTGAGGGGCGGCCACAAGCTCGTTCACGGCGCGTTGCTGCCCCTCATCCCAACCTTCTCCCCGTAAGAACGGGGAGAAGGAGCAGCCCCGAGTCCGCTTTGTCGGCATTGGCTCACTTCGAGCCTTGCGTTTGCGTGCTAACCAATCGCCTTCACGCCCGCGGCCGCAACCTGTTCGTCCTCGTGCGAGGCGACGCCCGACACTCCGATGGCGCCGACGCATTCGTTGCGCACGATCACCGGCACCGCGCCTTGAATCAATATGCCGGCCGGAAAGTTTGCAAACGCCGGACGATCCTTGACGCGGTCCTCGAAGAACTTGCTGGGGCGTCGGGTGAGTGCCGACGTGCGCGCCTTGCCGATCGCGACTTCAGCCGAGACGGGCGCGACGCCCTCCATGCGGTTGAATTGCAAGAGGTAGCCGCCGTCATCGACAATCGCGATCGCCACCGACCATTTGTTATTCTCAGCCTCCGCCCGGCAGGCCGCCATGGCTTTCTGGATGTCGGAAGATGTCAGGCACGGTTTGTCGCGCATGGTGGGTCCTCAAGCTCCTTGTAGGATGGGTAGAGCAAAAAAATGCGCGTCCTTCACGCGCTTTTTTTTTGCGAAACCCATCAACACCTCGTGGGTTGACGATGGGTTTCGCCAAAATAAACGCGTCTTGAGACGCGTTTATTTTCGGCTCTACCCATCCTACGCAACGGTGCCCTCTACTCCAGCGGCTGGATGCGCACCAAAATGCCGTCATGGTCGACGTACCAGACCGTGACCGGCGTGGTCGAATTGTCGATCCAGGTGCGGCGATTGTGCGAGATCGGCTCCGGCAGGACATATTCGGTCCAGCGGTTGGCCTTGGAGTTGAAGCGCACGAAGCGGCCCGCATACATTTCGCCGGCCCAGACTTCCCCGTTCTTGTCAGGCAGCGCTTCGTAGAAAGACACGCCGGCCGTCGGCGGAACGTATTCCGAAAGCTGGCGCGTCTTCACATCGAACTTGACCAGCAAGCCACCGGCGCCGCCGAACCAGGCATTGCCGTCAAGATCGAAGCCGCCGCGCTTGGGCGCCGCGCGCGGCGTGCGCGTCTGCAGTTCGAACGTCTCGCCTTTCTCGATGTCGAGGAAGGCCACCCAGTCTTCCGGCCAGGCGCCGCCGGCGAAGAACCGTCCATCTCCAGTGATCTCGTTGCCATAGGCCGACGAGACGGTCTTGAGCATGAATTTGTTCACCACCTGCGCGGTCTTGGGGTCGACCTTGTTGATCGCCTTGCCGCGCGCATACCAGATGTAACCGTCAGGTGAGAGCGCGAGGTTGCCGAGGCTTGGCGCGTTGATCGGGCGGCCGAAATGCGGGAACTGGGTATGGGCGACCGCGCCGGACTTCGGGTCGAGCCGACCAAGTTTGTGCGACCAGTTCTCCGAGAACCAGACGATGTCGTCCTTGTCGACCGTGATCCAATGCTGTCCCGGATTGGCGCCTGGTGTCGAGGGAATCTTGAAGTCCTCGACAAGACCCGTGAGCGGATCGAGTTTCGAAATCCAGGATGTGCGGTGGCTGTTGAACCAGATATTGCCCTTTGAATCCGCAACCGGATCGTGCGGCGCCGTCATCAGGTGCGGCACGTCGTATTCGGTGACGATGACTTTCGTTGCCGGCCCACGTGGACCGGGAAGGAGCAGGTAGCCCATGTCCTTGGCATCGGGGCCACGAACCTTTGTGAGCCATTTGACGAGGATGTCCTGTTCTTCCGGAGGGATGCGGTTCGGCCTCGCTTCGTGCAGGAGCAATGAGCCGGTCCAATGGGTCATCTTGGTGACCATGGCGCGCCAGCCCGCCTCGTCGAAACGGTTGCGCAGGATCTGTCCAAACGTGTGACAGCCCGAGCCGCAGCCGTATGTGAACGTTCGCTTCTCCTGGGCGGTGCCGTCGAGGTTCCAGACGAGCTCGGCGCCCGCGAGTTGCGCCTCCGTCTCGAATGTCGCGGGCACGAATTCACCGTTCGTGACGCGCTCGACCACGATGTCGTCGAGTTTCACGGTGCCCGTGACGTTGATCTTGCGCTGATAGGGTTTGAATTCGAGCGCGCGCGCGATCCGCAGCGTGTATGAGCCGCCATTTAGCTTCGGAAATTCGAAGCGCCCCTGCTCATCGGTATAGACCGTGGTAGTGATGCTGGAGTTGTCGCCACGCAGCTGCACCATCATGCCTTCGAGCACGCGCCCCTGCGCCACGCCTTCGACGCCGCCGCGTAGTGCCGCGGCTGTGCTCGCGGCCGAACGCACGAAGCCGAAGGGGCCGCCGCTCAGGTTGCCCTTCGAGGTGTCGACACTCGGCGTGGGCGACGCGTGATAGCGCGGGTTCGGCGGCGGATTTTCCGGGTCCCAGCAGCATTTCTCGCGCAGGAAGCTCACGATGTCGGCAACGTCGTTGTCCTTGAGTTCGTGGCGAAACGCCGGCATGCCAATGCCGCCGTTCTTGATCTTGTTGGTGAGCACCGCATCGGTGACCAGTTCACCTGCGACCTGCCGCCCACCCTGGTAAAGGCCGGTGAGCTGCGGTGCCGTCTTCTGGAACTCATTATGGCATTGCCAGCACTTGAAATAGAAGAACTCGCGCCCGCGATCGGGGCCGCTCTCGGCGGCGCGCTTGTAGCCATAATATTGCAACGCGCGCAGCGCCGGATCATAGGATGGCTGTTGCGCCTGGCCGGGCCCCGCCCACAGGAGGCTCGAGGCCGTGGAAATTACGGCGGCCCAGATCGAGAATGCGCCCCTGCGCCGTATGACTGCCATGTATTCCTCCCGCAAATGTTGTCCGCGTTGCTTCGACCGCTGAAAAGTGCCGGCCGCGGTCCGTTGGCAATGCTACCCTGGTGGTGTCTATTGGGGAAGCGGGAGCGGGGACGCCCGGCCAACTAATCGGGCAGCCCGGTCATGCGAAGACCTTGAGCGAGATGATCCCGGTCGCTGGCCTTTGCAAAAGGCAGATCCGTCAAGAACGCAATCGTCATTTCCGGTTTCAGGCGCAGCAAGTCGGCAGCGGCGGTCCGGGCGTCGGTCGCACGATTGATCTGAGCCAAGCTCGCGACGTTCACAATGTGTGCCAGCCCCCATTCGGGGCACCGTTGGACAACCTGCGCTGCATATCCCAGTGCCTTTTCGTAACGGAATCCAAGATAATGGGCCAATGCCAGACCAAAATGCCGGTGCGAATTGAGCGGATCGTTTGGATTGATCCGCAACGCGAGTTCATTATTGACAATCGACTCATCGGGCATTCCGGCCCAAGCCAGGACGGTCCCCATCGAGCCATAGGCCAACGAACAGTTCGGATTGATGTCCAAAGCGCACTGTAACGACACCAGCGCCCGATCGTGCTGCCTCGCCATCAAATGGGCCAGCGCCATCGTCCAATGGGCATATTCATTGCCTTCGGCAATGACCGCCCGCTGGGCGAACAAGGTGACTTTTTCAGTCGTCGCACGATCCCAGGGCAGGTAGCCGATATAAACCTGATGCCAGAGCCCGACGGCAAGCAGCCGGCAAGCTTCGCCATTGTGAGGATCTTCAGCGAGCGCCTTTTCTGCAACCGACACCAAATTCCTGAGCCTTGCTTCGGTCGGCGGGTAGAGGCCCGCATTGGCAATCGCGAACAGGTCCCCCGCGTGGGGTGACTGTTTTTGCGCGACGATTTTTCCTTCATTGACGATTAGTTGCGTTTGCACCGACGCCACGATGCAGCGCGCGAAGTCATCCTGCAGCTCGAAGAGGCCGGTATTGGCACGGTCGATTTTGGTTGCCCAAACGTGGTAGCCTGTTTCTGCCTCGATCAGCTGCGCTGTCATTCTCAGCCGGCCTTCGGCCCGCCGCACACTCCCTTCGAGAACGTATTGGACACTGAGATCGTTGGCGATCATACGTACATCGACAGCCCTTCCCTTGTAGGTGAACATGGTGTTGCGCGCGATCACCCAGACGCCTTTGATGCGAGACAATTCCGTAATCACGTCTTCGGTGAGCCCGTCGGCGAATCCCTCGAGGTCGCCCTCTCCCATACCCTGGAACGGTAACACAGCAATCGAAGGGTTGTTGAAAAAGACGGAGCGCGGCCGCCGCGACTGTGCCGATGCTTCCTCCTGCACGCTGCCGACAAATCGGAAACCTTTTCGGGGCAGCGTCTTGATCAGGCGCTGGTCGTCCCCGTTGTCGCCGATCGCATGTCGAACTCCGTTTACACAACTCGTGAGGGTCGATTCGGAGACGATGCGGCTGTCCCAGACAGAAGCGATCAAGTCTTCCTTGCTGACCACGCGTTCGCGGTTGCAAATCAAATATGCAAGAAGATCGAATACCTTCGGCTCAAGCGACACGATCGCGCCAGCGCGCTGCATTTCGCGCCGATCCGGATCAAGTGAGAAATCCTCGAATCGATAGCGCAAATTCCTCAACTCCATGGTGAACAATGCAACATAGCATAATTATCACGGGAATACCCACAGCGCCCCAAGAAAAAGCAACGCATCCCAAGCTTACGCCAAGGGTTCCTCCAAGCGCGGCGACACCCGTTTTGGCATTGTGGTCCCGGCGGGGACCTGGCGTTGGAGCCACCAACGATAAGACCGGGCGCACCCAGAAAACAGGAGAAAACCCATGATCTCGAAGCTAAACTCCGGGGCATCGATGCTTGCCTGCTTGATGGTCGTTGCCGCAGTTGCAACCGCGGAAGCTAAGGACAAGGTCAAGATTGGGTTCATTGGACCGCTTACCGGCGGCAATTCGAATATCGGACTTGGCGGGCGCAATTCGGTCGACCTCGCGGTGCGCCTGCGCAACGCCCAATCCTCGTCGAAATACGATTACGAACTGGTGGCCCTTGATGACGAGTGCAAGCCGAACGTGGCCGTGCAGGTCGCCACCAAGATGGCGGCGGACCGCGCCATCGTCGCTGCGGTGACGCACTATTGTTCCGCCGCGGCGATTGCCGCCGTCGAAATCTATCACAGGTTCGGCTTGCCGATCGTGGTCTGGGGTGCGGTCCTGCCCGATATCACCTACCGCAACAAATATCCCGAGATTCATCGCGTCAATGGCATGATGATCAACCAGAACAACGTCAATGCGGAACTGGTGTCAGGGCTTGGATACAAAACCTTCGCCGTCATCCATGACACCACGGATTACGGCAAGGGCCACAACCAATACTTCAACCAGGCGATAACGCGTAAGGATGGTCGGATCGTCGGCACGTTCGGCGTCACCGCCGACCAGCAGGACTTCACCGCGGAACTCACGCAGATCAAGGCACTCAATCCGGACGTGATCTACTTCGCCGGATTGACGCCGCTCGCCGTCCGCATTCGGGCGCAAATGGACAAGCTCGGGGTCAAATCGGTGTTTGACGGCACGTCGGGTATCGTTTCCGAGGCCTATATTCAGGGTCTCGGCCCATTGGCGGAGGGCACGTTAGCGTTCCTGGAAGGCGCGCCGACGGAAAAGCTGCCCGGCGGCAAATTCTTCATGGAAAACTACACGGCGCAGAAATACCAAAATCCCCCGGAGGTCTATGGTGCCTTTGCTTATGCCGGCATGGACCTGATCTTGAATACAATCGAGAAAGTGGGGCCCGATCGCCGCAAGGTCATCGACGACATGGCCCGTGTGAAGGACCGCGACTCGATCGTGGGCAAGATTACATTCGACGATCATGGCCAGAATACCGTTGCGGTCGTTACGAAATATGTTGTTCAGGACGGCAAATTCGTCGAGTGGGATGAGAGCGAATACGCGTCAGGCAAGCGCAAGCTGCTGGTTCAGCGCTAACGTTGAACACCATTGCGGCGGCGTTTCAGCTTCAATTAAACTGAAGCGCCGGCCTGCGACGCACGGGATCAAAGCCATGGATGCGGGGTTGCTGGCGCAATATGTGATGAACGGACTGATGCTCGGCACAATGTACGCGCTGGTCGCGGTCGGGTTTACGTTGTTTTTTGGCGTGCTCGATGTCATAAAATTTTCTCACGGCGACGTGCTCACGGTTGGCGGCTTTACGGCGCTCGCGACTTTTGTCGGGCTGGGGGCGCTTGGGATAAAGTCCAGTCCGTTTGTGCTCCTTATCATGCTGATCGTCGCGATCGTCGTTACCGCAGCACTCGGCATGTTGATCGCCCGCTACCTCGTCCTGCCGCTTCGAACGGCCCCGCCGCTCAATACCTTGCTGGCAACCTTGATGCTCGGCACGGTCCTGCGCGAAGCGGTGCGACTGTTCTATCCACAGGGTGCCAATCCCAAATCGTTTCCAGCCCTGTTGCCGACCGACGCGCTGACGCTCGGGCAGTTCAACCTGAGACTCGACAATGTCCTGATGCTGGCGGCCGGCGCCGGGGTCATCGTGGGATTGCAACTCATACTCAACCGAACCAAGCTTGGCCTTGCCATTCGCGCTGTGGCGCAGGACGAGGAAACCGCCCGGTCCATGGGCATCAACTACACCGCCATCGTGCTTGTCACTTTCGCACTCGGCTCGGCACTTGCGGCTTTCGCCGGTATCATGAATGGGCTTTACTACAACGAGATCAATTTCGGCACCGGACTTCTCCTGGGTGTCATTGGCTTTGCTGCCGCGATCGTCGGTGGGCTCGGCAGCATTTACGGTGCCATCCTCGGGGGTTTTCTGTTCGCAGCCCTCCAGATCATCGGCGCAGTCATGCTGCCGTTCGCCAGCGCCTATAAGGACGTGTTTGCTTTCGCGGTCGTTATCGCGTTGATGGCGTGGCGCCCAACCGGACTCATCCGGGAAAAAATCAGCGAGCGGGTGTGATCGAATGCGGGACACAGCGCACGGCCCAGTAGCTCCGCTGCTGCCGGGCGCTGCCGCCCTGGCAATCGCGACGGTCTATCTGATCGCGCTGTTGGCGGTCGAAACACAATCGCTCATAATCGGCCTTTTGATGCTCGCAATCGTCACGGTGTTGGGCGTAAGTCGGACCGGATTGTGGGCCTCCGTAAGCCGCAGTTTCAGTGAACGCGAAGATGCGCTCGGTTTGTTGTCCATCGTCGCCGCCTTTGCGGTGGTGGCGTTCTTTCACGATCATCATTTTGTGCTGCTGTTGGTGGTCACAATCCTGCTTTACACCATCGCCGCGCTCGGCCTGACCATCCAGTTCGGTTACGCCGGTGTGATGAACTTCGCCGGCGCGTCGTTCTTCGGCATCGGTGCCTACACTGCAGCCGTGCTAAACACCCAAACAGCGGTGCCGCATCTCCTGGTGTTGCCGATCGGCGGTCTTGTCGCGGCGCTGATCGGATCGCTTCTGCTGCTTCCCGTGTTGCGCACGCGCGGACATTACGCCGCCGTTGTCACAATCGCTTTTGCGTTGCTCTTCAAGACCTTCCTTGAGGTCAACGATGGACTTGGCGGGCCGCAGGGTCTGCAGGTCCCGGGTATGAACATTCTCGGCTGGTCGCTCAACGACAACATGACATTCGGCGGTTTTGAGTTGTCGTTCTACGCAAATTATTTTGCCGTCAGCATGGTTATGTCAATCGGAACCTTTGTGCTGTTGCGCCGTCTCGATCGCTCCTGGATTGGACTCAATTTCGATGCGCTCCGGCTTGACGAGACGGCAGCGGGCTGTTTTGGAATCGATATCGCGCGCTGGAAAATTATCGCATTCACGTTCGGAAATTTCCTCATAGGCGCCGCCGGAGCGCTGTTCGGCATGGTCGGCGGGTTTGTCGCACCGAACAATTACACTTTTGCGGATTCCCTCATCCTGGTGTCGATCCTGCTGCTCGGCGGCATCGGCAATGCGTGGGGTGTGGCGGTCGCGACGATCATCGTGGTTGTGGTTCCGGAGAAACTCCAGACCATTCAAGAGTATCGTTTCCTGCTCTATGCCTCGCTGGTTATCATCGTATTGCTGTTCCGGCCCGAAGGTTTACTGCCACGCCCGGTGCGGCGTTATTTTGCGGGTTGGCGGCCGTGACGACCTTACTGGAAACACGCGGGCTGACCAAGAACTTCGGCGGCGTGGTAGCGCTCGATCACCTTGACCTGTCGGTTGCATCCAATACGATAGTTGGCCTGATCGGTCCGAATGGCTCCGGCAAAACAACATTCTTCAATGTTGTAACTGGTATTTACAACGTCGACACCGGTGTCGTCGTATTCGATGGTACGGACATTACGCGCGCCGCGTCGCCGACAATTCACCGCACCGGCATATCACGCACATTCCAGCGCTCGCGCCTGTCATTGCCGTTGTCGATCTTCGATAACATCATGATCGGAAACCACACGCGGCTTACCCAGGGGATATGGTTCAACTTGATGCGCCGCCGTGCATTCATGCGTGAATTTGAAGCAAGCTATCTGGCGGCGAGACGTCTTGTGGAGGTTTTTGAACCGCGACTGGTTGAACGGATGTTCGATCCGGTCGCCGGGCTTGCGATGATTGATCGCCGGCGCATCGAAATCTGCCGTGCGATGATCAATCAGCCTAAATTGCTGCTGCTCGACGAGCCGTCGGCGGGAATGACCCACGAAGAGACCACCGCGCTCATGGACGACATTTTACAAGTCCGTGCGCTCAACCAGCACCTCACGATCGTCATCGTCGAGCATGAAATGAGCATCATCGAGCGCATCACCGACCACTGTGTGGTTCTCAATTTTGGCCGCAAGATTGCAGAAGGTCCCTATCGACAGGTCGCCACTGACGCCCAAGTCCAAGAAGCTTATCTCGGGGTGACCTAGATGACCGCGCGGCTCACCATCGAGGGTATTACGACGGCCTATGACAAGGCGGACGTGCTCGAAGACGTTTCAATCACGATTGAACCTGGGCGAATCACCTGCCTGCTCGGGACAAACGGGTCCGG
>Ga0099792_10000836_pt1 | contig 11284 bp, 10 predicted proteins | sample Rivendell_Oct201_8_FD_83780 | JGI IMG/M metagenome (GOLD analysis project Ga0099792, IMG submission 83780) | Vadose zone soil microbial communities from the Eel River Critical Zone Observatory, Northern California, USA -... | ecosystem: Environmental > Terrestrial > Soil > Vadose zone >...
CGCTGCCATCGCGCCGTCCCGCCCGGCGCCGGAGGCCTGCATCTGTCGACCGCGCTCGCGGACCAGGCGGACGCCATCGGCGAGGGAGATGACGCCGGCCGCCACGAACGCCGAGTACTGGCCCATCGAATGGCCGGCGGCGAATGCCGCGGGCGGAATATCGAGACCGACGGCTTGCCAGCGCTCGTGAAGGGCCGCGAGATAGGCGATCGATGTCGCCAGGAGCGCCGGCTGGGCGTTCTCGGTGCGGTCCAGGTCCTCACTCGGGCCGTCCCAGGCGAGGCGGCTGATCGGTTCGCCGAGGGCATCGTCGGCCTCGACAAAGACGGCGGCTGCAGCCGGTGAGGCGGCAGCGAGCGATTGCCCCATGCCGGCGGCCTGAGAGCCCTGGCCGGGGAAAATGAAGGCGTAGGATTCCATCATCGCGACTGTAGTCGCCGAGTCGGGGTTCCACGCTGCAGGCGTGTGCGCGATTGCACGGAACATGACCTCGGTTTATGCTCCGACCGATGGCCATTGAACCCCGGTCGACCGGTCGCCGCATGTCGGCACCGCCGCCCCGCCGCACCATTGCCAGGCGGTTCGAGGCGGACCTCTCCGCCCCGATCCTCGCCGCCGGCAGCCGTTTGCCGAACGTCCGCCAGATCTCCGAGCGGGTCGCCATGGGCCGCGCCCTGTGGCGTGAGCTCGTCATCGGTTTCGCCTCGCAGCTCGGTGAGATGCGACTCGGATTCACCCAGCTTGCGGCGCTCTACGTCCTGGCCGACACCGGGACGATGACGATCGGTGACCTGGCCGAGATCATCAACCGTTCGCCCTCGGCGACGAGCAGGCTCGTCGACGGGCTGGTGAAGAGGCGGTTCGTCGAGCGTCGGATCGAGGACGAGGATCGCCGCCAGCGGTCGCTCGTGCTGACGCAGCGCGGCCAGGCCATCTTGCGAGTCGTCGATCGCGCCAGGGCGGACCAGTTCCTGTCTGCCGTACGCCCGATGCCGACCGCCGAGCGCGCCCTCATCGCGATGGGTGTCGCCGCGCTGGCGACCCACGCGATCTCGCGCCGCGGCCGCCTTATCAAGAACCCCGCCGAGTAGGCTCGACACGGGGCTTGCGCCCAAGATTCGGGCCCGACGCCGGGCGGCAGAGTGGCACAATGGCCGCCACGCAGCCGCCAGCCGCGCCGCCGCGCACCGGACGAGGAGTCAGCCATGGACCAGGCCCGGATCATCGAGATGGCCCTGCGAATCGAGCACCGCCACGGTGATGGAACCTGGGGCGAGTTCCAGGAGGATCGCGGTCACCACTCTCCGTCGGATCACGATCCCGAGCGCGACTGGGGTTTCCGCCGGATCTTTCGATGTACGAGCTGCGGCGATTCCCTGACCGTCATCGAGGGCGAAGAGGGCGGCGCCGCCGCCGAACACTGATTCGTCAGCCGGCGAAGCGCCGGACGACGTCGTAGAGGACCGGCAAGCCCCAGCGCAGGGCGTCGACGCCGACGCGCTCGTCAGTCCCGTGAAAGCGTTCCAGGAAGCGCTCGTCCGGGTCGAGTTGGAGCGGCGAGAAGCCGTAGGTCGGGATGCCGAGGCGAGCCGTGTGCTTCGCGTCCGTGGCGAACGGAACCATGATCGGCAGCGGCACGCCGGAGGGATCGTGGTCGCGGATCGTCGCCGTCATGACATCCCAGAGCGGTCCGGCGGCGGGCGCGTCGACCGGCTCGCCGAAGATGACGAGCTCGACGTCACAGACCGCCGCCAGCTCGGGCCCGAGGCGCTCGATGACCGTGGCCGCCATCTCTTCCTCGGTGGTCCCCGGCAACACCCGGCAATCGAGCTCGACGACCGCTTCGCCGGGTATGACGTTGTATTTGACGCCGGCATGAATGACGTTCGGGCTGACCGTGTCGCGGAGCAGGGCGCGTATCACGCGAGCCGACATCGGGTCGCACAGGGCGTCGGCTGCGGCCTCGCCTAGTCGCGGGTCGTCGGCGGCGAGTGACCGGACGACGCGGGCCATGTCGCCGCCGAGCTGTTCCGCCATTTCGAGCAGGAATCGGCGCATCGTCGGGGTCACGCGTGGTACGCCCTGGACGTTGAGTCGGGCTGCTACCTGGCCAGCCCGCACGGCAGCGTTGTCGTCGCGCGGCATCGAGCCGTGGCCCCACGTCCCGTGCACGGAGATCCGGTAGACGGCGTAGCCCTTCTCGGCGACCCCGATCGGGTAGAACCGGCGGCCATCGATCGTCGTCGCCACGGCGCCTGACTCGTTGATCGCCGCGGCGGCCGCCAGGCTGTCGGGTCGGTCCTCGACCAGCCAGTGGATCCCGGCGAGGCCGCCGGCCTCCTCGTCGGCGGTCACCGCGAACCTGATGTCGCGGGTCAGACCCGGGATCGGATCGCTGGCCGGATCGCGGCCGGCCGCGCGCGCCTCGGCAGCGAGCAGCCCGATGACCGTCATCTCCATGGCGACCAGGTTCTTCATGTCGACGGCGCCACGGCCCCAGACATAGCCGTCGGCAATGTCGCCGGCGAACGGGTCGTGGGTCCAGTGCTCCGGCGGCGCCGGCACGACGTCGAGATGACCGAGCAGGAGGAGTGGCGCTCCGCCGCTGCCGTCGCCATGCAGGCTGGCGATCACGGACCCGCGCCCCTCGACCGGCTCGACGATCTCGGCGGGGACGCCCGCTGCGCCGAGGACCTCGGCGATGTATTTCGCCGCCCGCAGCTCGCCATCGGGCGCGTCCGGTGGAGGGGGGTTGATCGACGGGATTCGGATCAGGTCGCGGAGCGTCCGCAGCAGCTCATCGCTTGCCCGGTCCCATGCTCCCGCGTCAAGCGCGCGGGACGGAAGCGCGACCGCCATCAGTTGCCGACGAGCCCGGTCAGGCCGAGGAGATTGGAGATGATCCCGAGAGCGAACCCGCCGAGCACGATGAGCCCGACCATGGCCAGCAGCAGCCGACCATAGAAGCGCTCCTCGTTGCGACCCACCTCGGGTTCCGGGTCGCGGCCGCCCGCGATGTACGGCGTGGCCAGGCCGCGGGCACGTGCGTGAGCGTTGCGCTCGCTGTCGTAGGCATCCGGGTCCGCTGGGAGGCGCGGACTCGGTTCCGGCGGCGTCGTCTCGATCGTCATTCGGAGTCTCTGCCTTTCATCCCAGGGCCTCGCGGAGCGGCACCGCGACCTCGCGGGCGACGGCGTCGACCCCGGCTGCGCCCAGGGCGGGCGGCATCCCGAGGATGATGTGGGTGGCCCCGCGCCCGGCGGCCTCGCGGGCCTGGCCGAGAGCCCAGCGGCGGTCCTGGGATGTCGTGCCCGTCGGGACCTGGGCGCTGAATTCGAAGCTCGCCGGATCGCGGCCGATCGCCGCGAGGGCGGCCAGGATCGCGTCGCGCTTCTCGCTGAAATAGCCGAGATCCGACGGGATGCCGGGGGCGGTCACGGTCGGGGCGGCCCAGCCGTCGGCGACCGCGGCCGCCAGGGCGATGCCGCGCCGCTTCTGGCCGCCGAGCCAGAGCGGAGGCCCGCCCGGCGTCAGGGGCGGCGGCTCGTTGGTCGCCTCGGCGAGCGGATAGAACGGGTCCGGCCGCGTGACCCCGGGCGGCGTGGACGCGGCGTCGGACCAGAGCGCCCGCAGGACATGGACCGCCGATTCGAAGCGGTCGAAGCGCTCCGGCATCGGCGGCAGTGGGATCCCGAACGGCAGGTGCTCGCCCTCGTGCCAGCCCGCGCCGAGGCCGACGATGAAGCGCCCGCCAGTCGCGTGGTCGAGGACGGTTGCCGCCTTGGCCAGCACAGCCGGGTGGCGGAAGGTATTGGACAGCATGGCGTGCCCGACCCACTTTCCGGGCACCCGGTGGGCCAGCGCCGCCATGGCTGTCAGCGCCTCGAAACTGGGACCGTTGCGCTCCCGGGAGACGTCGGTCAGGTGGTCGTTCATCCAGGCCGACTCGAACACGTCGTGCTCGCCGATCCGGGCCCAGGCCACATCCAGCGTCGGCCAGTCGACGGCCTGAGGCGAGGTCTTGATCCCGATCGCGATACGACGCGCCGCAGTCATGGGCGCCCGTCCGGACGCGTCGCCGTCATCGGCGCTCGAGCGCAGAGGTCATTCGGCGTCCGGTCGTCACGGCGCCCTCTGACGCCGTGCTGACGAGGGCCGCGTACTTGGCCATGACGCCACCGGCGTAGCGCGGCTTCGGGGCAGACCAGCGGGATCGCCGCTCAGCGAGCACGTCGGGCGAGACCGACATGTCGACGGCCTTGCGGTCCACGTCGATGACGATCTCGTCGCCCTCCTCGACCAGCCCGATCGGGCCGCCGAGGGCGGCTTCGGGCGCGATGTGCCCGATCATCAGCCCGTGCGTCCCGCCGGAGAATCGGCCGTCCGTGATCAATGCGACCGAATCGCCGAGCCCCTCGCCGACAAGCGCGCCGGTCACCTGGAGCATCTCCTGCATCCCCGGACCACCGACCGGCCCCTCGTAGCGGATGACGACCACGTCGCCGGGCTTGATCCGCTGCGCCCTGACGGCGTCGTAGCAGGCCGTCTCGGAATCGAAGACCCGGGCTGGGCCCCGGTGGAGGCGGCGTTCGTGACCGGCCAGCTTGACGACGCAGCCATCCGGAGCGAGTGAGCCCCGCAGGATCGTCAACCCACCGATCGGCTTGATCGGACGCTCGATCGGGACGACGACCTCCTGGCCGCGCGTCTCGATGGCGGCCGCCGCGATCTGGGCGATCGTCTCGCCGGTGACGGTCGGCGCGTCGCCGTGGAGGAGGTCGCGCTTCAGCAGCTCGCGCATGACGAGCCCGACGCCACCGGCGTCGTACATCTGCGACGCGGAGTAACGACCGCCGGGGAGCATGTCGGCGACGATCGGCGTGCGATCGGCGATGGTGCCGAAGTCATCGATGTCGAGGTCGATCCCGAACTCGTGGGCGATCGCAAGAATATGCAGGACGCCGTTCGTCGAGCCACCGGTCGCCGCCACGGAGGCGATCCCATTGTCGAGGGCGGCGCGGTTGACGATCGACGAGGGCCGGGAGTCGGCCCGGACGAGGTCCATCACGAGCTCGCCGGTTCGTCGCGCCGCCTCGTCCTTCTTCGGGTCCTCGGCCGGGATGCCGTTGAGCCCGGCCGGCGAGAGGCCGATGAACTCGAGGACCGTGCTCATCGTGTTGGCCGTGTACTGGCCGCCGCAGGCGCCGGCTCCGGGACAGGCCGCGTTCTCGATCCCTTGCAGCTCGTCGAGGCTGATCTTCCCAGCTCGGTACGCACCGATCGCCTCGTAGACGCTGACGATGTCGACATTCCGACCCTTGTAGACACCGGGATAGATCGTCCCGTTGTAGAGGGCAAGACCGGGGACGTCGAGGCGGGCGAGCGCCATCGCGGCCCCCGGCATCGTCTTGTCACACCCGACGAGGCAGACGAGGCCGTCGAGGAGATGACCGCGGACGACCAGCTCGATGGAGTCCGCCACGACCTCGCGGCTGACGAGCGATGCCTTCATCCCCTCGGTGCCCATCGTCACGCCATCGCTGACCGAGATCGTGTTGAACTCCATCGGCGTGCCGCCCGCAGCCCGGATCCCTTCCTTGACGTGCTCGGCGAGCCGCCGCTGGTTGTAGTTGCAGGGCATCGTCTCGATCCATGTCGTGGCGACGCCGACGAGCGGCTTGGCGAGATCCTCGTCGGTGAATCCGATCGCCTTGAGCATCGCCCGGGCGCCCGCTCGATCCGGTCCGTCGGTCAGGGCGGCGGAGTGGCGCTTGGCCGGATCGGATGGGCCGTCGTAGGTATTCCTGGAGGCGGCTGGGTCGGGCATCGGGTGACGTCCTCGGGGCGAATCAGGAAGTGCGGTCAAGTGTAGGCGGCGATGCCCGCGCGAGGGCGCGATGGTGTCCCGCGACGTGGTCCGTCAGTGGATGCAGGCGCCCATGGCCACCGCACCAGTGCGGCCGAGAGCCGGTCCGATGGCGATCCGGACGGAAGTCGGGGTCAGCGCGTAGCCGACATCGACGTCGGTTCGGGCCTCGGCGAAGACGATCCCGCCGACCGTTCCATCGGCAAGCATCAGTGGCCCGCCGCTGTCGCCTCGGTCGACCTTCGCCCGGAGCTCCAGGATCTTGCGGGTCACCCTGTTCTCACCGTAGATGTCACGACCCTGGGCCGCATAGCTGCCGGCGACGGCCGCCGGCTGGACGACGAGGGGGCCGCCACCCGGAAAGCCGAGCGTCGCGCCGTCGGCGCCCCGGACAGGATCGCTCGTCGCCAATCTCAGCGCCGGCGCCGCCAGTCGCGGAACCCACAGCAGGGCGACGTCGAGCTCCGGGTCGAACAGCACCGCAGTCGCGTCGAAGGCGTCATTCCCGAGAGTTACCCGGATCGTGCTCGCGCCCGCGACGACGTGGGCGTTCGTCACGACGTAGCCGCGATCGACGACGAAGCCTGTCCCGGACGACAAGGAGAGACATGTCGCCGCGGTCACCTTGACCGTGCTCGGCTGGGCCCTTTCGGCTAACGCTCGGACGAGCGGATCGCCCGGCAGGTCGACCGGCGGCGCCGGCAGCGGTTCCAGCCCGACGAAGAGGTTCGGAAGACCGCTGTCGTCGAGGAGCCGGGCCAGCTCGCCGGCGAGCTCGGTGGGTGCGGGCAGGACCTGGTTCAGCCCGCGAACGACGACCGACGTCTGGGCCTGACTGGCGAGGCCGGGGCTGGGGCCGGCTGCAAGGAGGCCACCGGTCAGCCACACGACGAGGAGTGCCTGGGCGGCGCCCACGCCTGCACCGAGCAGCCGATCGATCGCTCCGAAGACGCCATGGCCGAGCATCGCCGCCGCGCTCCGGCCGATGGCCGACCCGATCGCCTCGCCGAGCCCGACGCTGAACAGGATCCCGGCGAGCACCACGAAGGCGCGGAGCGATGGTTCGATCGCGTTCAGCGGTGTTTCGAGGTGCGGCAGCGCCAGGATCGCGAGCGCACCGCCGCCGACCGCTCCGATGAGCCCGGTGAGCTGGGGCAGGGCCCCCGAGCGGAAGCCGAAGATCGTCGCGATCGCCACGAGGGCGACGATGACGACGTCGAAGAAGTTCACCCGCGAAGTATGGACGAGGAAGATTGGCGGGCCTGCCGCCGGCTTTGGCGACCCGGTACCGGACTTCGCCGGAGGCGTCCGACGCGCGGCCCCGTCAGCTGACGGTGATCGTCACCGGGGCGGCGTCGCCCTTGCCACCGGCAGAGATCGTGTAGGTCCCGGGGTCGAGCTCGCCGAGGTCGACGATCGTCGCCTTCTGCTCGGCGATCTCGATGCAGATCGCGGTTGCGTCGCCGGTTCCCTCGATCAGCTGGATCGTGATGGCTTTCCCCGATCGCTCGACCGTGACCGAGTCGAGGACATTGCACGGCTCGACGCCGCTCCACCAGGTGACCTTGACGAGGACGTGGTGCCCGGTGACGGCGGGCTCGAGGCTGGCTGCGCCGACCGGCCGCGGATTCTGCTGACCGGGCCGTGGGATCACGAGCTTCGGCTGGCCGAAGCCGGGATCGACCGGAGTCGGGTTGACGATCCCGCCGATCGGGCTGTTCGGGTCGGTCTGACCCGGGTTGCCGGGCGCACCGCCGCCCGTGTTGCCGCTCGGCTCGCTGGACGGGGAAGCGGCGGGGGGACTCGGGTCGATGGGCGCTGGGGAGCCGGACGGGGCCGCGGCGCCACGACAGGCGCCGAGAAGGAGGGCGGCCAGGAGGCCGATCACGACAGGACGAAGGACGGTGGGGGTGGTCATGCCCCGCGAGACGACCGTCGATCGGCCTGAGTTCCGCGGCGCGGCGTAGCAGGACCGAGCGGTCCGACGCGATCCGCGATCGCTCAGCGAGCGCCGACGAGCGTGTTCACGCGCGCCGGGTGCCTGGCCTCCCACTCGCTGATCTCGGGCTCCTTGGCCAGCAGGTAGCCGAGCTCGTCCGTGCCGGCCAGGATCATTCGCTTGGCGAACGGGTCGATGTCGAAGTCGAGCGTCGATCCATCCGGCAGGAGGATGCCCTGCTCGGCGAGGTCGATCGTCAACTGGGCGTCCGGATCGGCCGCCAGGATCTCGAAGAGGCGCTCGTGAGTGGCCGGATCGATCACGATCGGCAGGACGCCGTTCTTGAGGCTGTTGCTTCTGAAGATGTCGGCGAACGATGTCGACAGGATGGCCCGGATCCCCCACGCGGTGAGCGCCCACGGGGCGTGCTCCCGCGACGAACCGGCGCCGAAGTTGTCGCCGACGAGGAGGATCTGTCGACCGGCCATCTCCGGCCGATCGAGGACGAAGCGGGGCTCCCGCAACGAGCCGTCCTCGTTGAATCGCCAGTCCCGGAAGAGCGCCTCGGCGAGGCCGTTCTTGTCGGTCACCTTGAGGTAGCGAGCGGGGACGATCTGGTCCGTGTCGACGTTCTCGGCCGGGAGCGGGACGACCTTGCTGGTGAAGACGCCGTATGGCTCGGCCACGGTCAACGGCCACCGACGGGCACGATCGCCTCGATCCCCGGGAGGCGGCGCGGATCCGCCACGACCCCGGCGATCGCCGATGCCGCCGCCGTCAGCGGCGAGGCGAGGAACGTCCGGCCACCCTTGCCCTGGCGACCCTCGAAGTTGCGGTTCGAGGTGGAGATCGCGTACTGGCCGGGCGACAGCTGGTCGCCGTTCATCGCGATGCACATCGAGCAGCCGGCCTCTCGCCACTCCGCCCCGGCGGCCCGGAAGACCTCGTCGAGACCCTCGCGCTCGGCCTCTCGCTTCACCTCGTCGGAGCCGGGCACGATCATCACCCGGACGCCGTCCGCGACGTGACGATCCTTGAGGACAGAAGCAGCGAGGCGGAGGTCGCTGATGCGGCCGTTCGTGCAGGAGCCGACGAAGACGACGTCGACCTTCTGGCCGAGGATCTCCTGGCCCGGGCGCAGGTCCATGTACTCGAGGGCGTGCTCGAGTGCCCGCCGCGACGCCGGGTCGGGCTGGCTCTCCGGCGAGGGTACCCGCGAGGTGATCGGGATGCCCATGCCCGGGTTGGTGCCGTACGTGACCATCGGCTCCAGGGCGTCCGCGTCGATCGTGATCGATCGGTCGTAGGCCGCGCCGTCGTCGGTCGGGAGCGTTCGCCAGGATGCGACCGCGGCATCCCAGTCGGCGCCCTGCGGGGCGTGCGGGCGGCCGGCGACGTACTCGAACGTCGTGTCGTCCGGGGCGATGAGGCCGGCTCGTGCACCGCCCTCGATGCTCATGTTGCAGATCGTCATCCGCTGTTCCATCGTCAGGGCACGGATGGCGTCGCCGCTGTACTCGAACACGTGGCCGGTCCCGCCACCGATCCCGATCCGGGCGATCAGGGCGAGGATCACGTCCTTGGCACTGACCCCCGGCGCCAGGCGGCCGTCGATGCGGACTTCGTACGACTTCGGCTTGCGCTGGAGGAGCGTCTGGGTGGCGAGAACCATCTCGACCTCGCTCGTCCCGATCCCGAACGCGAGGGCACCGAACGCCCCGTGGGTCGCCGTGTGAGAGTCGCCGCAGACGATCGTCATTCCGGGCTGGGTCAGCCCGAGCTGTGGCCCGATCACGTGGACGATCCCCTGGTCCGGCGAACCGAGGCCATGGAGCGGGATCCCGAACTCCTCGCAATTGGCGGTCAGCTGGTCGACCTGCGCGGCGGCCATCAGGTCGAGGATCGGCAGGTTCCGGGGATGGGTCGGGATCGAGTGGTCGGCGGTCGCTACGGTCCGCTCCGGGTGGCGGACCCGCAGGCCGCGCGCCCGGAGCCCGGTGAACGCCTGGGGTGATGTGACCTCGTGAACGAGGTGAAGATCGACCGCGAGGACGGCGGGCGATCCCTCGTCCTGGCTGACGACGTGGTCGTCCCAGATCTTCTCGACGATCGTGTGTGGTTCGGTCATGAGGCGGCTCTTCGTGATTCAGCGCGGGCGGGACGTGCGGAAGGGTAGCAGCAGGATGGCGCTTCAAGCATCGGCGACCACTCGCGTCCGATGGTCCCGGCCCCACCAGTACCACTCACGTGGTGTGGAGGAGGTGAGATCGGATTACAAAGGGCCCAGCCATCCAACGTTTCAGGGGGCAACCCAACTTGTCGACCCGGCTCCGGGGGACCACGGACCGCGGCCGCCGCACGAGTTCAGGATCGGGAGGGGTACGCCTGACCAGCGAGAGTCGATCGACGACGGTGTTCGCAGCCGCCCGTCGACGGATTCCGGTGACGGTCCGCATCTGGTCGCTCACGCTGCTCCTCGCGGGGATCGCCACCGCCCTTTACCTGGTGGCACTGCGTGGTCACGCGGGCCCACGCGTCGAGTTCCCACTCCCGTGGCCGGTCCTGGCGTTCGCCGTCGCCGTGGCCGAGCTCCGGGTCGTCGAGGTCCACTTTCGCCGCGAGACGCATTCGTTCTCGCTGAGCGAATTCCCGGCCGTGGTCGGGATGTTCTTCCTGAGTCCGGGCGCCTACATCGCGGCCCTGCTCGTCGGATCGGGGGTCGCCCTGATCGTTGGCCAGCGCCAGCGGGTCATGAAACTCTCGTTCAACCTCGTGACGACCATGCTCATGGCGGTCGTTTCGCTGATCATCCTGTACCAGTTCGCGCCGCTCCAGGGCCCGCCCCACGAGCGCGACTGGCTGGCGGCGTTCGCCGCCACCCAGGTCTCGACCGTCCTGACGGCGGTCCTGATCGCGACCGTCATCACGGTGTCGGGTGGTGCACCTCAATTCGAGAAGCTCCCGGACATGATCCGGTTCGGGAGCCTGGTCGCGTTCGCGAATACGAGCCTGGCCCTGCTGGCCGTTTCCATCCTGTGGCTCGATCCCGGCCTGCTGTGGCTGCTGGCGCTCCCGCTGGTGATCGTCTTCCTCGCCTACCGGGCGTATGTGTCGGAACGCGAGAAGCACGAGCGACTCGAGCTCCTGTACCAGTCGTCGCGGATCTTCCAGCACTCGCCTGAACTCGATTCCGCCCTGATCGCCCTGTTGGAACACGCCCGCGCGATGTTTCGTGCCGAGCTTGCCGAGGTCGTGCTCTACCCGCGCAGCCCGGATGAAGACGTCCTGCGCACCCGCTCCTGGCATGACGGAGAACCGGAGATCATGGTCCCGGTCCCCGCCCTCGATGAGGAGCGACTCTCCTCGCGTGTCCGCGCCGCCTCGGCCCCGTTCTTCTATGTCCCGGAACCCGGGGAGCGGACCGGTGTACACCTCGGGATGGTGAGCCCGCTTCGCGGCGAGTCGGAGCTGATCGGCTC
>Ga0099792_10000838_pt1 | contig 11273 bp, 5 predicted proteins | sample Rivendell_Oct201_8_FD_83780 | JGI IMG/M metagenome (GOLD analysis project Ga0099792, IMG submission 83780) | Vadose zone soil microbial communities from the Eel River Critical Zone Observatory, Northern California, USA -... | ecosystem: Environmental > Terrestrial > Soil > Vadose zone >...
ATTCGCGGATCGGATTACGACCGTCTCGCCCACCTATGCGCAGGAGATCCAGACACAAGCCGGCGGTTGCGGGCTCGATGGACTCTTGCGGCATCGGCAATCGGTGTTGACCGGGATCCGAAATGGTATCGATATCGACGTCTGGAATCCGGAAGACGACAACAGAATTGCTTCGTCCTTTGGCCTGTCATCGCTTGCGGGTCGCGCCCTCAACAAGTCCGCGCTACAGCAGCGATTTGGTCTTGCGACGGCGCCCAGGCGTCTTCTGTTTGGGGTTGTCAGCCGCATGGCATGGCAAAAGGGGCTCGACCTTCTGGCGGAAGCGATCCCGTCCCTTGTTTCAATGGATGCGCAACTCGTTCTCCTGGGCGCCGGCGACCGCGAATTGGAACATCGCTTTGAGGCGCTTGCGGCTTCGTATCGAGGGCATGTCGGATGCGTCTTCGGCCATGATGAGGATTTGGCCCATCTGGTGCAAGCCGGCGCCGATGCCATCCTGATCCCATCGCGATTTGAGCCGTGTGGCCTGACACAGCTTTGCGCCATGCGCTTTGGCGCTATCCCGATTGCCGCGAATGTGGGGGGACTTGTCGACACGATTGCCGACCTTGATGGGCCGGACATCAACGCGGCGACCGGCCTGCTTTTCCATCCCGTGACGCGAGAGGGACTTGAAGCCGGCTTGCATCGAGCGGCCAGGCTCTGGGCTGATCAGCCGAACTGGCGGCGGGTTCAAGCCAATGGAATGCGGGCTGATGTTTCGTGGGCCGGACCGGCCAGTGCCTATAAGGCGCTTTATCGTAGTATGCTACCGTCCAAAAAATAGGCACTGCTCGAAATTGCAGCGTCTCCATTTTTTTCATCCGGTACGTTTTTTGCATTGCAAACTTCAGGAGACGGTCCAGGCAGAACGACAGGCATGTCATGAACATTGTGGACTTTTCAGACCGTGAACGAGCACTGCGGGATGATATCCGCCTGGTTGGGCGTGTGTTGGGGGACACGATACGTCAGCAAGAAGGCGAAGCCGTATTCGCGACGGTCGAGCGCATCCGTCAACTCTCGCTGGCATTCCGCCGTGAGGGCGAGACCGCCGCGCGCCGCGAGCTTGAGGCCACTCTCAACGCTCTGTCTCAGGACAGGACGATCGAGGTGGTGCGTGCTTTCAGCTACTTTTCGCACCTTGCCAACATCGCCGAAGATCGGCATCAGATCCGCGCCATACGGGCGCAGCAGGATGAAGGAGCGGCCGCTCCTCCTGGCATGATCGGCAACACCCTGGCGCGCATCCGGTCGGAGTGCGTGCCGCGCGCACAGTTGCAGGCCTTGTTCGATGCGATCCTCGTAAGCCCGGTATTGACGGCCCATCCAACCGAGGTGCGCAGGAAAAGCGTGCTCGACCGCGAACAAGAGATCGCGCAACTTCTCTCCGAGCGTGATCGCGTGGCGCTGACGAGGGCCGAGTCGGAAACTTCCGACATTGCCCTTTCGCGTGCCGTTCTGACCCTTTGGCAGACCAGCATATTGCGTCGTGGACGGCCGACCGTCGTCGACGAGGTATCGAATGGCCTATCCTACTACGATCGCACCTTCTTTAGTGAGCTGCCGAGCCTCTACGCCGACCTTGAGGATGGCTTGGCGGCGATCGATACGTCATGGAACAACACCGAGTTGCCGTCGTTTGTTCGGATGGGAAGCTGGATAGGCGGCGATCGCGACGGAAATCCTTTCGTCACTGCGAGCGTGCTGCGACAAGCCATGGGAATGCAAAGCAAGCGGGTTTTCGAATTCTATCTCGACGAACTACACCTGCTGGGCGGCGAGCTTTCGCTTAATCGCGCGCGCGTCAGCATATCGGCACAGCTCGAAGAATTGGTACGCTCAAGCCCGGACGCGTCTTCCCCGCGCCGCGCATCCGAACCCTATCGCCAGGCGATCGTTGGCATTTATTCCCGTCTCGTGACCACGGCGCGTGGTCTCGGCCACGATGTGCTTCCGCGCCACGCGGTGGCGGATGCAAGCCCCTATGCCAGTGCAGGCGAGTTGCGTGCCGATCTCGACATCCTGCACCGGTCGCTCTTTACCAACGGATCGGCAATGATCGCTCGCAGCCGCTTGCGGAAGCTCCGGCGCGCCATTGACGTGTTCGGGTTTCATCTTGCCGGTGTCGATCTGCGCCAAAATTCCGATGTCCACGAACGTGTCCTGGCGGAACTATTCCGTGCCGGTTCGGGCGCCGACTATGCAGGGATGTCGGAGCAATCGCGCACGGCCCTGCTGCTTGCGGAACTCGCCACAGCGAGGCCGCTTATTTCCCCGTTCGTGACCTATTCGGAAGAAACCACCGGCGAGATCGATATCTTGCGCACGGCGGCGGACATCCATCGCCGCTATGGCGGCGATGCGGTTCCAAATTACGTAATTTCGAAGGCAGCCACAGTTTCCGATGTTCTCGAAGTGGCGCTGCTCTTGAAGGAAGTCGGGCTCTTGCGTCCGCTCGAAGGCCGCCTCGATCTCAACATCGTCCCGCTCTTCGAGACGATCGACGACTTGCGAATTTGCGGCAAGGTGATGGACTCGCTGCTTTCCATTTCGGATTACACGCGTTTGTTGGAGGGTCGCGGCCGCGTGCAGGAGGTCATGATCGGCTACTCCGATAGCAACAAGGACGGGGGCTTCGTCACGTCCTGCTGGGAACTCTACAAAGCCGAAATGTCGCTGATCGAAGTCTTTCAGCGCCGCAAGATCGGGCTACGGCTGTTTCATGGGCGCGGCGGTTCGGTGGGGCGCGGCGGCGGACCGAGCTTCGAAGCCATTCTGGCGCAGCCCACGGGCGCCGTTGAGGCCGGCATACGCGTCACTGAACAGGGCGAGGTCATCGCCGGCAAGTATCTCAATTCCGAACTCGGACGGCAGAACCTCAATCATCTTGTCGCGGCGATGCTCGAGGTTGCGCTCTTTCATCCGCAGGCAGCGTCCACTCGTCCGGATTTCATCGAGACCATCGAGGACCTGTCGGAGCGTGCTTATCGCGCCTATCGCGCGCTGGTTTACGAAACGGAGGGCTTCGAGCGCTATTTCTGGGAGTCGACCGTCATCAGCGAGATCGCCAATCTCCACATCGGAAGCCGGCCGGCGTCGCGTAAGAAATCGACGCGCGTCGAGGATCTGCGGGCGATCCCCTGGGTGTTCGGCTGGGCGCAATGCCGGCTGATGTTGCCGGCGTGGTATGGCTTCGGTACGGCGATCAGCGATTGGCTGGATGCACATCCCGATGGCGGCATGGCGCTGCTGCATGATATGGCCAACGAATGGCCTTTTTTCCAGACGATGCTGTCGAATATGGACATGGTGCTGGCGAAAAGCGACATCGGCATCGCTTCCCGCTACAAGGATCTGGTCGCTGATGTTGAATTGCGTGAAGCCATCTTTTCCCGCCTGCAGAATGAATATGAGCGCGCCAAGCAGGCCCTGCTGGCAATCACCCGGCAAAGCACTTTGCTGGAGCGCAGCCCCGCATTGGCCCGTGCGATCCGGGATCGATTTCCCTACATCGACCCGCTCAATCACGTTCAACTGGAACTCTTGAAACGGTATCGCGCAGGCGATACCGGTGAACGCGTCGTCAGCGCGATCCACCTCACCATCAATGGGATTGCGGCAGGCTTGCGAAACAGCGGATGAATTAGCATGAAAGCACTCTTTATCGGCCAGAGCTATATCGACATCACGTTCTTGACCGAGGAAATGCCGACGGGCGACGAAAAGACGGTGGCGCACGACTATGCCGTTTCTTTCGGCGGTAATGCCGTTACGGCGGCGTTCTGTTGTGCCAAGCTCGGGATCGCACCCGACCTTATGGCCTCGGTGGCGGATGATTGGCTTGGCCGTATGTTTGTGGACATGGCCGCGAAATACGGAATTTCGGTCCACCACCGAAAGGTCGCGCAATCATCGCTGTCCTTCATCATGCCGAAAGGCGGACAGCGCGCGATCGTGCGTTGCCGCGATGACAACTTCAAACATCCGGCGCCGATGCTCAATCTCGCCGGTTGCCGTGCGCTGCACGTCGACGGCCACCTCGCCGACGCCGCGATTTACTATGCAAAGCTTTGCCACGACGCCGGCATTCTGACGTCGCTCGATGGCGGCGGTATTCGTTCCAATACGCATGATCTGCTTGCCTTCATCCGGGTCGCAGTTGTGGCGGAACGGCTGTGCGAACAGATGAAGCTAACGCCTGGCGAAATGCTGGCCTTCCTTCGGTCGCGTGGCTGCAAGATCGGTGCCGTCACGATGGGCGCGCGGGGAATGTTGTGGTACGACGAAACAAACACCGAGCGATTCATGCCGGCCTTAAGCGTTCCTTCCGAAAAAGTTATCGACACCAACGGTGCGGGAGACATTTTTCACGGTGCCTACATGTACTCCTACCTCGTGGATCACGATGTGGGCTGGGAACAGCATTTCAAATTTGCGCGCTCGGCATCGACATTCGCAATTCAGCACCTCGGCAACGAGGCGAGCCTGCCATCGCTCGCGCAAGTCAACGAGACCGCGGCGCAATTCGGCGTGCGGCCGCAAAGTCCGGTCGAGCTTGGTGTCGTGTCCGAAGCCTGGGGCAAAGCGAAGGTCGCCCGGCCGGCCGCTATGCGCCGGTGAAAACCACAACGGACCGCGCCGGTGCATCCATTCGCGAACCCGCCGCGACAGGATTAGCGGCGGGCGCCATGGTTGCCGTATTCACTACTTCCAGCCAGAGGCGGCATTCCGGAACGGTCGGGAGCGTGACACCAATACGTTCGGTGGCGGCGTTGAGCACGACGTAAAGCGGCGGTTGTCCGTCCTCGCCGGCTCCGAGCACGTAGGACAGGAAATGTCCGTTGGGAAAATTCCAGTCCTGCTCGCTCATTTCCGTTCCATCAGGCGTGAGCCAGAGCACGTCGAATGAACCATCGGGGTTGCGGCCCTTGAGCCATCGCTGCCCGCGCAGTTGCGGGAAGCTCCTGCGGAGCTCAATAAGCCGCGCAATGAATGCGGACATGTCGTCGCCTTCATGACCGAGACGCGACCAATCGATCCAACCGATTTCGTCGTCATGGCAATAGGCGTTGTTGTTGCCGCCCTGGCTGTTGCCGATCTCGTCGCCGGCAAGGATGAGCGGGACGCCACGGGCAAGCAATAGGCTTGCCAGAAAGTTGCGGCACTGCCGGCGCCTGGCCTCGACGATTGCTGGATTGTCAGTCGGTCCTTCGACGCCGAAATTCATGCTCTGATTGGTATCGGTGCCGTCGAGGTTATTCTCTCGATTTGCTTCGTTGTGCTTGGCCTCATAACTCACAAGATCAGCGAGTGTGAAGCCGTCATGGACCGTGACGTGATTGATGGTTGCGCGCGGCGTTCGTCCCGGACGTTTGAAGATGTCCGCCGAACCGGTCATGCGCGTCGCCATATCGCGAATCAAATTGACGTCACCCCGCCAGTACCCACGCATCGAACGGCGAAAGAAATCGTTCCATTCCGACCATTGCGTCGGAAAGGCGCCGACACGATAGCCATCGGCGCCTAAGTCCCACGGCTCCGCGACGAGCTTGAGCTTTGCAAGAGCCGGATCGGCGGCAATCGCCTTGAAAAACGGCGACTGTTCATCGAAGCCACCGGGGCCGCGCGCCAAGCTGGTCGCCAAATCGAACCGGAAGCCGTCGATGTCTGCGGCTTCGACCCAATGACGCATCGAATCGAGCACCATGGCAAGCACCATCGGATGCGAAAGATTGAGCACATTCCCGCACCCGCTGAAATTCTCATAGAACCGCAGCTGCTTTGGCTTGAGCCAGTAGTAGGATGCATTGTCGATGCCTCGAAAGCTAAGTGTCCGGCCGAGGTGATCGCCTTCTGCCGTATGGTTGTACACCACGTCGAGAATTACCTCGATGCCGGCGTCGTGCAAACGGCGGACCGCCGTGCGCAGCGCTTCACTGTTCCCGTAGCGAGGGTCGGCGTTAAAGAAATTGAGGGTGTTGTAGCCCCAGAAATTTCTCAGGCCGCGCTGCAGGAGGAATGGTTCGTCGATGAACGTATGGATTGGGAGAAGTTCAATCGTTGTAACGCCGAGCCTCTTGAGGTGATGGACCATGATTGGCGACGAAAGCGCGCCGAACGTGCCGCGCAATTCGCTGGGGATGTCGCCACGCAGCTGCGTCAGACCCTTGACGTGGGCTTCATAGATGATGGTGTCTTCCCAGGGAACGAGCGACCGGTGTCCCGCGGTTGGCCCCGGCGGCGGTTGGATCACGACGCCCTTTGGCATCACGTGAGCATTGTCGCGGCGGTCGAATGACAAGTCTTCACGGGCATCGCCATATCGAAATCCAAAATGAAGATCACTCGGGATCAAAGAACCTGCGAGCGCCTTCGCATAGGGATCGAGCAACAGTTTGTTGGAATTGAAGCGATGGCCATGCTCCGGCTCATAGGGGCCATGAACGCGATAGCCGTATTGTGCGCCCGGGGCGACATCGGCGAGATAGCCGTGCCAGATGTCGTTGGTGCGCTTCGGCAAGAGGACTCTCTCCAGCTCGCGGCCATTGCCGGCATCGAACAGGCACAATTCTATCTTCTCCGCATTTGCAGAAAAGATCGCAAAATTCGTCCCGATGCCGTCGAAGGTCGCTCCAAGCGGTCGCGGCGTCCCGGCAGAAACGTGCATCTCAAGGCTCCGGAACGAGGAAAATCGTGGCCAGTGGCGGTATGACCAGGCGCAATTCGCTTCCACTCGAGCCGGCGTTGCACCGGACCAAGCCCGCATTGCCGGCGTTGCTGCCGCCATAGAATGAGGAGTCGGTATTGAGTACTTCTCGCCATGTGCCGCCGTCTTTTATCGGCACGCGATAGTCGCGATGCAATTGCGGTGTGAAGTTGACCACGACCAGACAACGGTCATGGATGTGCCGCCCCTTTCTGAGCCACGCGAACACGCTGTTGTCGATGTCGTCGAGGATGAGCCATTCGAAGCCCGATCCATCGCAATCGAAATGGTGCAAGGCCGGGACGGTGCGGTACAGATGATTGAGGTCGCGCACCAGGGCCTGTAGCCCTGAGTGGAATGGCTTCTCGAGCAGATGCCAATCGAGCGAGTGATCGTGGCGCCATTCGCGCTCCTGCGCGAATTCGCTCCCCATGAACATCAGCTTCTTGCCGGGATGGCCGAACATGAATCCGTAGTAGGTGCGCAGATTTGCGAATCGCTGCCACTCGTCGCCGGGCATGCGGCCCAGAAGCGAGCGCTTTCCGTGCACGACCTCATCGTGCGAAAGCGGCAGGACGAAATTCTCGAAATAGGCGTAGAGCATGCCGAACGTGATACTCTGATGATGATGCTTTCGATGAATGGGGTCCCGGCTGATGAAATCGAGTGTGTCGTTCATCCAGCCCATGTTCCATTTGTAACCGAAGCCAAGCCCATCATGGTGTACGGGCCGCGAGACCTGCGGCCAGGAAGTCGACTCTTCCGCAATGGTGGCAGCGTTCGGGAAACGACCATAGACCTCGGTATTGAATCGCTTCAGGAATGCGACGGCTTCGAGATTCTCGCGGCCGCCCTGTCTGTTGGGGATCCATTCTCCTGCGGGGCGGCTATAATCGAGATAAAGCATCGAGGCCACCGCGTCGACGCGAAGTCCGTCTATTCCGTAGCGATCCAGCCAGAACAGTGCGTTTGCGATCAGGAAGTTTTGAACTTCGATTCGTCCGTGATTGAAAATCAAAGTTCCCCAATCGAGGTGCCTGCCCTGGCGAGGGTCGGCATGCTCATAGAGCGCCGTGCCGTCGAATTGCGCGAGACCGTGGGCATCGTCGGGGAAATGTCCCGGCACCCAATCGAGGATCACGCCCAGTCCGGCGCGATGACAAGCATCGACAAGGTTTGCGAATTCCGCGGGCGTGCCGTGCCGGCTCGTCGGCGCAAAAAATCCGGTCGGCTGATAGCCCCATGAGCCATCGAACGGATGCTCCGTTACGGGAAGAAACTCGACATGCGTGAAGTTCATGCCGCGAACATACTCCGGCAGTTCATCCGCCAGTTCCCGATACGTGAGCCAGCGATGTCCTCCATGGGAGCGTCGGCGCCATGAGCCGAGATGCACCTCGTAGATCGAGATGGGAGCGTGAACGGAATTGCAGCCCGCCGGCGCCGCACAAGGCTTTGCGATCGAGCGGGCATCGACGACGATCGATGCGGTTTGCGGCCGCAACTCCGCCGCAAATGCTACGGGATCAGACTTGAGAGGGAGCATCCGGCCTTGCGACCCGCGGATTTCGAACTTGTACTTGTCGCCGATCCCCGCCGCCGGCGCGAAGATCTCCCAGTAGCCATTGCCGCGGACCCTCATCATGTGGCGCCGGCCATCCCAGGAATTGAAATCACCGACGACGCTGACGCGCTGGGCATCGGGCGCCAGGACCGCGAACGAGACTCCCGCCACGCCATCGCATTCGATCGGATGCGCACCCAGTCTGTCGTAAAGTTGAAAGTGGCTTCCCTCCGCCAATAGATGCAAATCATAGTCGGTCAGCAGGGGAGGAAACCGGTAGGGATCTTCGATTTCGACAATTGCGCCTTCGAATTCTACGCGCAGCCGATAACGTATATCGATATCGGCGCAGTCTCCCGAAAAGAGACCCGATGGATGGATTTTTGTGAGCGGGGTTTCTCTGCCCGTCGTCCAGAGTGCGGTGATGCGCATTGCGTCCGGAATAAAGACGCGCAGTACGGGCCGGCCATCTTCGACCTGGGGGCCAAGGTAGCGAAAAGGGTCGGCGTGGCGCCCCTCGATCACCGCAATTGCTTCCGGGCTTAGCGGCTTCATGCGCGAGCCCGAATTCGAGCTGTGGCCCCGGGAGGGCGCCACAGGTCAGGCAACAAAGGGCCGGGACGCGATCGATTGAAAAATTTTGGGGTAAGGCACAAGATTTGCAAGCCCGGAAAACGCGGAAACCGACGAAATTACTGATAGCATAGTCGAAGGAGATTGGGGTGCTCAATGCGCCTCACGACCGCGCGGCAGGCTACGGCCTTCGAATTCTGCACAAAATGTAGTCACGGAGCGTTGCCGGATATGGACCGGATTCTGGAACTGGCGACCAAATGGAACATCGATTCGGAACACTATGATGGGCTGGGGCGCCACTGCCGCGTCGAGCCGGCCGTGCTGGCACATATTCTTGAGGCCATCGGGGCTTACAAAAAGGATACTGACCCCCCTCACCCTCCTCAATCGGCCGCCAAGACCATCATTTCCGACGGCGCACAGCATGCCTTTCAAGGCGACCCCACATTGCCGCAGCGTTCGTGGGGAATTGCCATCCAGCTATATGGCATTCGCTCGCACCGAAACTGGGGGCATGGAGACTTTACCGACCTCGCAAACCTGATCGACATTGCATCCGCGCTCGGGGCAGCAACCATCGGCCTCAATCCACTGCATGCGCTATTTGACGATCGCGCGCAGGAAGCAAGCCCCTATTTTCCAAGCAGCCGATTGTTTCTCAATCCGCTCTACATCGATGTCGCCGCGATCCCCGAATATCCCGCCAATGCGGCAGCTGAAATCCGGATCGAGATAGAGGCTTTGCAAGAACGTGACATCGTCGACTACGTTGGGGTGGCTTTGCTCAAGCGCAAGACATTCCGGGGCGCGTATCTGAGCTTTCGCGATCATGGAACTCTCGATCGGCGTGCCGCGTTTGACGAATTCCGCCATCGGCGCGGCGAAGCCTTGTCATTTTATGCCGCATTCGAGGTGCTTCGCAGAAAGTTCGACAAGCCATGGTGGGAATGGCCGGCGCAATGGCGCGCCCCCAGCGCGCAAATGCTGCAAAGCCTGCAGGCGATGCATGCCGCGGAACTGACTTATTTCGAATTCGTCCAATGGATCGCGCACGAGCAGCTCGCCGCCTGCCGGGACAAGGCGGAGCGCGCCGCACTGCCGATCGGTCTCTATCTCGATCTTGCGGTCGGCGTGCGTTCGGACGGATTCGATGCCTGGTACAATCAGGACCTGATCCTGCCCACGTTGGAAATCGGCGCGCCGCCGGACCAACTCAACACGAGCGGTCAACGCTGGGGGCTTGCCGGGGTAAATCCCGTGAGCTTGGCCGCGACGGGTTGCGAACCATTCCGGCAGCTGTTGCGGGCGTCGATGCGGTTTGCGGGCGCCATTCGGCTCGATCACATTCTCGGATTGAAGCGGCTTTACCTCATTCCGCAGTCGATGGAAGCGAACCAGGGTGCTTATATTCATTTCCCATTTGAAACCTTGCTGGCAATTGCCGCGGAAGAGAGTGCTGCGGCCGGCTGCATCGTCATCGGCGAGGATCTGGGAACCGTTCCGCCGGGATTCCAGGATACGCTTGCCCGTTGGGGAATTTGGTCGTTCCAGGTACTGATGTTTCAGCGCGCCCCGGATGGCGGCTTCATCGCGCCGGATCTGTACCGCGCCAATGCGCTGGTCACCTTCGCGACCCATGACCTGCCGACATTTTTGGGATGGGAAATAGGCAACGACCTCATGGTTCAACGCCAGCTGGGGCTTGATCCGGGCGAGGGCGACAAAGATCGTGCAGTTGCGCGCGGTGCGCTCGGGCGCGCGATGGCGTGGCGCGGGCTTCCGAATGTCGACTATCTATCGGTAACCCGTTTTCTTGCCGACACGCCATCACGCCTCATGATGGTAACGCTTGAAGACGCGGTTGGTGAAGTCAATCAGGTCAATTTGCCCGGCACGATCGACGAACATCCCAATTGGCGCCGGCGTTATGCCGTGTCGTTGGAAGAATTGCTGGAGCGCAGCAATCTGCGCGAGGTTGCTCGAGTCATGGCGGCGGCTGGTCGCGGTAGGGTGGGTTAAGGCGCGCATGCCGTGAACTTGTAACAAACTCGATCGTCCGCAAGCGCGCCGTGCCCACGCGCCTCCGTGGCGAGTTATACTCGGCTCTTGACACGGTACTGTCGCGCGCGGAAGACAGTGAGTACAATTCAACCACGGAATTGGCGACCGGTGCAATCCTGCTCAACTGCTCACTGCGGCTTGATATCCGCCGCCTTGATGATCGGCCACCATTTCTCGGTCTCGGCTTTTTGAAAAGCCGCGAGCGCCTCCGGGGTCTGCTGGTCGCGCGGGAAAATCTCCTGCGCGAGATCGATGAGTTTCTGTCGTGTCGTCGCTTCTGCCAACGCCGTCCTTGCCGCATTGTTGAGCCGCGTGATGATGTCC
>Ga0099792_10000844_pt1 | contig 11241 bp, 11 predicted proteins | sample Rivendell_Oct201_8_FD_83780 | JGI IMG/M metagenome (GOLD analysis project Ga0099792, IMG submission 83780) | Vadose zone soil microbial communities from the Eel River Critical Zone Observatory, Northern California, USA -... | ecosystem: Environmental > Terrestrial > Soil > Vadose zone >...
GCTCGCTCGAGTTCTGACGCAACCCCGACACAGCATCAAGTGGTCCGTCCTTCATGCGTACTCTCGCTCCCAGAACCCAGACTGTTATCGGAGCTCGAGCTCCGGCAAACCCAACACGGCATCAAGTGGTCCATCCTTCATGCGTATTCTTGCTCCCAGAACCGCTGACGCAGCAATGCCGATGAGCCGGCTGTCCTATTTTGCCCACTCCGCTTGCGCAGGTGCAGGCGCGGGAGCGGCTCTCTCCTATTTCTCACGCTCCGAGGGTTGGTAGGTGCTGACACAGCAATGCCGATGAGCTGGCTGTCCTATTTTGCCCACTCCGAACGACGGCTTGCATGGCTCTCCTCTTTCTCGCGGTCCGGTTGTGGGGTTCTTGGTGCTGACACACCGATGCCGATGAGCCGAGGTTCTTCCTTCTCTGGTTCTGCAGCCCCGCGGACACGGTCGCCTCCTTATCCCTAACCTTATGTGGGCCGCCAACCGGCCCGAGGTAGGCGACGGACAGGGGAGGCACGCCCGCAAGCGGACAATAAAAAAAAAAAAAAAACTTAGCACGCCACAGGTTCGTACAACAGGAGCCAGTCATTTACAGCCACACGGTACATTTTCGCAGGGCTGCTCCTTAAGGCAGAGGTCAAGAGGAAAAATGCATGACATAAAGTACAGCAAAGTATCGTACATCAATCGCTCGCAAAAAAATCATTATCAGTAATTTCCGCCTCTAATCGGTGCCAAAATCGTCGGATGCAGCCGCACGCTGCGACGCCATCAGTGACCCCCTCGGCCCGCGATCCTCCTGGTGATCCCAGTAGAAATTGCGGACTACTGACTCGAACTTTCCGGCCTCGTCTGGGCTGATTAGGCAGTTGGCGATGCACAGCGTCGTCAGCGGCCTCTTGTTCACCTTGCGCCGCTGCACCGCGCTCAGGATAAGGTCGTACAGGTCGCCCGAGCCGGGCACCGCATCAGTGAAATCCAGCGTCTTCAACATCAGGGCCGTCAGCTTTGGGAAGATCGGCACGTGCGCGGATGCGGGTCCATGGTCGTCGTCATTGTCGTCGTCGAGCACCTGCGCCCGCGAGCCTCTGCCCCTGTCGCCGCGTTTCCACTTTCCTCGTTTTCCGCGCGCCATCGTATTGGTTCGTTTTGGTGGCGTGAGCGCCTCCAGGAGACCGATAGTCCCGCGCCCGTGGAATTGGACCGTAGTGACTGCTGTGCAATGTTGAAAGATCGCGCGCCAATTAATATTTATCAATTGATTCGGGTCGGCGAAGTATATGGAAAGAAAGTCAAGGTTTGAAAGGGACGGCATGTCGCACGCTCGCCTCAGGATGTCCACCCTATTGCTGAGTTCAGCAGTGTATTGGAATGATAGACGAAGCTCGGCGTCACAGTCGGCTTTACAAATGTGGGAGTAGCGGATAGGGAGAGAAGCAGATGCGATTATGACCATGCTTTGACCTTCACGGTACTGATGGTACAGGGTAATCTTGAAACTTCGGAACTTGACTGGGGTAGGGTCGTTGAAGTGTGCTGAGAGGAAAGCAAGTATGAGGTGATCGTTGTGGGGTGCAGTATTCTCGGACATGCAATTTAGACGAAGCTTCGTAGAAGAAGATATCTTAAGGATTTTCAAAAAGTTCGTGATACGGGAACTTGACCCGTCAAGGCGCAAACGTGAAAGCCGAGGAAGGTGAATTCTTTGTCCACCTGGCGATTCGCTAACCGTGGAAGGCAAGCAGTTCTCGAGGGTGAGAACCTCCAATAACGGGCAATTGAGTTTTTGCAATATTGCTGTCTATTTTTCGTGGTCCTGACAGCGCTGACACACTGATGCCGATGACCCGGCTGTCCTATTTTGCTCATTCTGAACGACGGCTTGCTCGGCTCTCTCAGTCTGCTCCTGGGGTCACGGGGGGTTGTGCTGGGGATGTTATGCGAGTTGTGTGATGTGGGAGATCGATGGGGCACGGGTTTCGGGTTTGATTGATGGCTTGGACAGGTATCCTATTTCTCGCAGCCAAATCGTGTGGTCAAGGGCGGTTGCCCTGGCGAAGTTCTGTGAGTTGAAGTTGGCAGATTGCGGTATTGGTGACAGGGGTCGGCTTTGCTGAGTAAGTCAAATGGTGTGCTGTACTTACATATTTGCCCGTGCGAAGCACGGGTTACCGCTAGTCTACAATATAAATGCCTACCTCTCTTGGAGCGCTCCCGATTGGCCCCGCTTTTGGTCGCTTTCCGGTCGCTTTCGGATGCGATCGCCGGCGTGCCATTGGGCCGTCGCCTTCGCCACTTTTCATTGGCCCGTGCTGCCTTTTCAACGACCTGATTGGTTCCTCGCGTTCGCGAGCGGGGGCGGCGCGTGCGCGTTCTCTTTTCGTTCTTCCGTCTATCTGCAATCTCATGTGGCGGCGGGTGCAGGTGCGCCCTCTCCCTTTTGTTCTTCCGTCTCCGTCTCTCTATCTGCGATCTCATGCTGGTGCGCTCCACTTTACAGGGGCGGTCGATGACTCACGATGCTGCAAAGCATGCGAAAGATTCTAATTCACAAATGGACATGACAAAGCCAAAAACTTCACCACTGGCAGACGTGATGATGGTGGTGCCAGCGAGGTACCATAAGCCATTGCTGCTTCAAATGCGTTCAAGATCAAACTCGTGCCCGGTACAGGCGAGATCTCAAGTAACCGTGCGAAAGAGTTGCATGATGGAGTTTGTCGGAGTTTCAACACGCCCCTCTACCAGACTCGATACCTAGATGGCTTCCGACAAACCTGCTGTTGTTAATGTCCATACACCCTCGTCTTCACTAGCCCTAGTTCACTCTGGTATAGTCCTTTCTCTCAAAAGTGTTGTGTACAAGTCTCATCTGCTCCTCAGCCACAGCCGACACCCTCACATCGCTCTTCGACAAGCTCAGCAGAAAGAGAAATACCGAATTTTATGGGAAACGCGTTGGGCCTGGGTGGCTTAAATATGAATGGAGTGGTTCCATCTGGAATCTTGACGATGGTGGGTATTTTCTTCGGCGGTCATCACCGTGAACTTAATCCTCGGCAGATGGGGATTATACTATCTTTCAGTGGAGACAAACCGAGGACATGAATGCACCGACTGTGCACCTACGCGATCCCTCTGAGCCCCTGCCATCTCAATCGTCTTACCGAAATCCGTCTTTCTACCTTTTCCACTCTGATTATTCCATGTCGGTTCAACCTACTCCTCAACATGATTCCCCTTCCTCAGGCAGGAAGAAGAAGCTCAGCACCCCGCATGACGGTGTTCCAAAACACAAGAAAGAGTTTGAAGACTTTCATACTAGCAACGGAGTTCGTACTATTCTTGGTAGTATTGGTCCAGTACAGAATGGTACGAGGATAGCAACTTCTTCAGGAATGCATTCTGACCTGAAGCGCCCAGTACGCATGCTGCTCAAGACCGGGTATCGCTATGTGTATATCTCTAGGAAATTTGCAATGAGGCATGGCTTCATCCCGCAAGATGCCGCGCCAGGCCACTACGGATACAGCGGTCTAGTCAAGTGTGTGCTTTCGGCCTGTCTTCTGCCTGGGCTAATCGTCGTTGTTTTTACAATCGCATTGCCAGTATTGGAAAGCTGCCAATCACGGTTGGCCAGACTAAGACAACACTTGCGGTTTACCTGTCTGAAGAGTCGCACTTTGACGTTGTTCTGGGACGTTCTTTCATGGAAAAGCGACAGATCAAGACAAATCCCATAGATCCCACTGACATTGTATGCCTCGATACTGGCGAGAAGCTGGATTGTGAACTAGTCATACTCAAGGATGGAAAAGGCGAGATTGTTACGGTCACATGAATCCGCCTTTATGATCTACTGTCCCCCATTCACATTGCAAGCAGCCTCATTTCCGTCCTCCTGTGTATCGTCTCTATGTGATACCTACCCCTGTAATCTGTATCATAGTATCCATCATTGTATCCACGTTTGTGTCGTCGTTGATTTGTCGAGCAGCCGAACATGCCCATGCCCGGGCCGTGCAGATTAAACAAGGGCTTGTCACTCTGTCACTCTTGTACTTGTGGCCGTCATTCACACTCTATTGTTCCAATGCTGGACTCAAGAACCTCCTCCGCCCTTCCTCTCCTATATCAGGTCTCCTTAGTTGTAGTATTCGGTCGGTGCTGGCTGGCCAGCTCTGTACGGCCTACATTTCAACCTTAGTCGTCGGTCGTGCTCGGGCCCCGCTGCGTTGGCCGACACGACATGGAACACTCATCTGTATTTCTGAAGCTACGAGTAGCTATGTTTTGTACGTCGTTTTGCCAATCAACGCGTGGCGTCGCGTGCTCATTGCTGACCATAATAGCATTGACGACTCTCATATGTCTTATCTGGGTTATTCTTCTGTCCTGTCTCTTGTTTCTTCGATGGGATGTCTCCAGTCAGGCTGAACGTGGGTGACCATCTGGCTTGCATGACCCGAGGCATGTCTGATCAACTCAAATACAGAATCTTTCCTTTTCGTCTTTCTGGTGATTGATACCTTTACAGTGATTACGCTTCCAGTCCTGTCCGTGCTCTCTTCGAACTTTTTTTTCTCCCACGCTTTGTCTGACGAGGTCTTCAGACTGCTCGTAAAGTTTAGGACCTGGCTAGATGGCGCGCGCCTCCTCCTCTTGCTGACCTGTCACATCGGCATGGCTGCATCGTTTGTTATCTGGATCCCAACAATTTCTTGTCCAGATGATAGTGAGTCCTCGTGCTACCTCAACAGCGTCTTTCAACTTACAGATATTCAAGCACCCGACGATCGTGGTGTCTGTCAGCTTCTCAACGTCTTGATTGCCATTGCAAGCTGGGTCCCTCCATTTCTACGTGAGCATACGACTTTTAAATGCTCTTCATAGCTGATCCTATCTTTCAAGTCATTCTTTACGGCGTTGCACTTGCGATATATTCGTGGCGCTACGCCAGTAACCCTCCGAAGCTGTCATCAGCAAATGAGGAAACGGGAAGCGTACAGCCCAGCTCGCTGAGTGACCCCATCACTGAGCCTAGGGATTCCTCCCCAATGGAGCATCTATCGGGGCTCTTGTTGCCGCTTCCCAGCGCCAGTCCGCGTGATTCATGTAGGGAGTCCACGCGAAAGAGCCGGTTAGGAAAACGATTGCCCGATCACTTTTTCTGAGGGAGACAATTGCCTGTGTATCTCAGCTATATCGTAGTGCTACGACACATACTGTATTGATTATTCGCCCACGCGGTTGCACGCACTGCTATAGACCCATGCTGTGCTACTATCTCCGTGAGCACGTGACAAGGCCATTAATCGCGCCAGCGCCACGAAATTTCGTATCATCAATAAGGTCACCAGTTGCGAGCCCCCAACCCCGTTCAAACAGTTGTGACGGGTTCTCATCGAGCGCTGCTTTGTGACGTCGCATGCGCCGTTACACCCCTCCAGCATCTCCTTCACTCCCCAGGGCTTCATTATCATTATAGTACTCACAACTCTCAGATCCGAGGATGACAACTTGGGATCCAGTGAGCGCGAAGGTGCGTAGCGCGTTTCGCGCTTCTATGGACTGTCTTCAGAGGGACTACCATAGTATCCAGGCTCAGTTCCGCCTTACCGCTCAACGGTTAGGCCAGCTTCGAGACCGCAAGGATGCGCAGAGGCAAGTGATCGGCAGAGACATATCCATCCTTCTTCAGCAGGGCAACGAAACATTGGCTCGCGCAAAGGCTCAGAGGCTGATACAGGATGAAATTATGGGAGACCTGCTTGAGAGCTTGGAGATGCAAATAGGTGTTCTCCTCGAGCATTTTTCTGACTTTAACAAGTATGTACCCACGCCTACCTTCCCTTCTCTATTGTGCAGTAACGAAGTCTCCCAGCGGCAATGTGAGCCCCGCAGTCGTGGAAGCGGCGTCTACTGTCATATTCGCGGCGCCACACGTGGAGTCTAAGGGTATGATGCCTTAAGCGTGCTCCACTTAGATCGTTTCTGACTTGGGAATTTTAAGATTTGATTTTCTGCCGTGACTTGCTCGGAGTTCGCTTAGGACCACATTTTATCCAGACCGCTAGCGTGAACAGAGACCAGTGTGTATCCCCTCGGGTCTGTAGAAAACCTAACCTGCTGGCTGCGTGTTGGCTGACTCGTGGTACTGAAGGTTGTTCAAGCGTTGTCCGCGCCTCCCGTCTCAGCTGCGGACATGCATACCTATCTTGCGGGCATTGCACGTTCGTACAACGTACAGTGGACCCCGGAATACCGGTTGAATGACGTGTAAGTCACTGTGGCAGGCGGTAGAAGTCTTTCTAACGCCCAGTCAGCCTAGGTGCCCTTTCAGAGATCTTGGACAGGTCCAACGACACACAGATGGTCGACATGACTCAGTTAAGCAAGCTCTGTGCCTATGGTATAAGTCCTATATTGCCCACTTCTCGCCTTGCTTAACCATCCGTAGGAATCCCGGATTCTCCTTCCTGGTTACGCCCTCGGATTTGGAGGTGAGAATTTCCGGGGACTAAGCTCTCTTCCCAGTAACGTATATCGTCAGGTTATTGTTGAGAACACTACCACCTCTCAAATCGTCGTGGGAGACCGAGGCTCAAAAACATAGGGAAAGCTATTACGTTCGTCGAGTCTACTTTATGACTGGCGTTCTGACGGTGTTGATGGTGATCTCAGGATCTTGTGCGCCGCCTGCTCGAGCCATTTTCCGACCTTCCTCCTCCAACGTCCCCTTTAGCTCCTCTCGACGCCGCGCTTACTACTTCCATTAAGGATCTCTTCCGAGTTCCGGCTACTCTCTTCTCCGGCCTGGAGGAGGAGCCGGAAAGCCTTGGCGACTGTCCTCTAGACCCCTCCGCTGACGACAGTATAAAGATACCCTGCTCTGCCAATTTGGACATCCGTCTCAGGGCAATCAGCCAAGATAGTGACAGTGATAATACCCCGGATGTCCCTGATATTCGTTTAGGTGACGAAGTAGATTTGATTCCCGAAATATCTGTAACATCTCCGGGCGCCGACGGCGGAACACCACACAAGACCATATTTCCTTCTCACGCCCCTCTCAATACAGGAACCGCACACCCCAAGCATGCTTCTGCTCTCATACGCCTCTTGTACATCCACTCGTGCTTGAATCCAGCCAATCAATCTCCGCATGTCGCCTCCTTGCTCATCCCTCTATATTCTGTGCTCCATCAAGAGGTGGAGTCACCTGATGTGGCTCATATTGAGGCAGACACATTCTGGCTCTTCGAAGCAATGGTAGGGGAGTTTGCAGAGCTTGAGGACGAGGAAGGCGGAAATGAATGGATGCGCCGGTTTGGCGCCCGACTTGAGTGGGCGGATCCTGAATTGTCTGCAGATCTGGTAAGTTTGACATTGATGCTCGCATGGAAAGGCACATTGATATTCCATCTCAAAGCGTTTAAAGGGTCTTGACCCAGGACTCCCGCATTACTCTTAGTACGAGCTTGGTTGTCCACATGACGATCCACTGACCCCTCACGTAGCCGATGGCTGGCGCCGTTGCTCACGCACACACTGCCTCTTCCGTCTGTTCTGTCCGTATGGGACGCAATGTTCGCTTGCCCTATGACAACACGGTCTTCCTCACCCAAACTCGAGGCTCTACTTGACATCTGCACTAGTATGTTGATTCGCGTAAGGGGCCCGCTCTTTCGGTACGCCCCGCAACGACCACTCGAATCATCACACTCTGATCACATCATCTCTTAGACTCGGGAAAACAGTGCGGCACGCGCCAACACTTTGGGCTGAGGAGAACTTGCTACTAGGTCCTTCGTCGCCATTGCGAGCATGGGAACTCAACGATGCTTTCATAGAGGGCATGACGCTTCTCCAGGAATACCCCCTAGAATCTGCAGGCGGAATTGATACCATCCTCCAAACAGCAGTGGAGCTCAGGAGACGAAGGGAGGAAGAGTCAAAAGCAGCGGAGACTACCACCACACTTGGTTCTCGACTACGTGACACGATATGGAAAGGCTTGACTAACCAGAATACCTCGCCGCCCTCCTCACCAGAGATGTCTGAGATTTCAGTGGAAGATAAGCGAGATGATGGCGACGAAACTGAGACGCCCTCTGTCGACGCTTCCTCTTCAGCACCGAGTCTCACATCACGATGGGCCGACGTTGTCTGGAAAGGGATAACAAATCAAAGTGCAATGGAAGTCCCTCCCTCTCCAATCTCCTCTAATTCGGCCTCACCTTTACGACCTTCTTCTCCACTGTCACCTCTACCTCCACCTGTTTCACCGCTACCACCTTCTTCCCCACTGTCACCTCTACCTCCACCTGCTTCGCCGCTACCATCTGCTTCTCCAAAATCTCCAACCTCATCCCCTTCATCCTGGTGGACCTATGCCGAAAAAATCAGGGACTCGGATGCTGCAGCCTCCCTCTCGAAAGTTAGCACGAACTGGAGGGTGAAGGCTATACAAGCGTGGAAGACACCCACATTGAAGACACCCACATCGCCTACTTCCAGTATTTCAAGTGCTTCACAGTCGCATGTCAGACGTGAAACTGACCCACAGGAGCGTCGAGCCTCGGAGGGGGCCGTCAACGTTCAACGCGAGAGATCATTCTCTGGAACGTTTCACAGTGAACCATACTCTCCACCTCCTCGCCCAGCATACTTCCGTCCGCCGCGTGATAGTATGCTTCCTCAGCCCAGAAGAAGTGTCTCTTCTACACCACCGGACTCGGGCGACGACACCCCTTCAACGCAGGCGAAAAGCATCAGGGACTCAATTGCATCCCTTGCGGGGTTTGCTGCTGTGACACCTTCAAGACCTCCTTCAAAATCTGGCCCCAGACCACTCCTACTCAATTCGTCTTCCTTGCTTACAAGATCTACACCCTCCCCGTCACTCCGCACCCCTCCTTTGCATCCGAAGAGCGACTCGCTGTCATCTACAACACCTCCAGCGGCTGAGGTGACAACAAAGTCCCGACGTCATGACAGCCAATCAGAATGGGAGTCTGATACTATGGGAAGTCGCATTGTCCCTCTAAATCGCCGCTCAGTATCTCCCATGGCACCGCAATTCCGCACAGGCCATGGCCGTCTACAGTCTTCCTTGTCTGAGAAAGGTCCTAATGGACAAGAGCTGTTTTTGAGCCAGGGGTTGAATTCACCCTCTGGACGCAGCGACGGATCAGCCGGTCGGGGCTGGAGTAGGGTTGACAGGCTAGATTCCCCTACGACACTCCCTGCTTCACCCCCGCTTGATACACCACCACCGCCAATCAGCGCCCTCAGCCAAAGTGCAGGGCCAAGTGCCGGTTTTCGACGCGGCTCTATACTCATTTCAGAACCAAATATTCGCGTCCAAGAAGCCCCAAACCTGACCAGGAAATTGGTGCGGAAAAAAACCCCTCCACCATCTCGCGTGGATTACACATCGGATTCGTCCATCCCGTTCGAAGCACCTCCTCGGAGCCCGCGCCAGCGACCCAGGCGCAGTGCACACACCCTCCCGTCGATACACACTCGAAAGGCCGAGTCCCCTGAGGAAAGCGGGATCGCAAACTCTTTAGCCCCGCCGGAGTTTCTCGATGATCACGATAACATTGTGACACCACGCGCTACCGCATTCCACGCACTCGATGAGCAAGAGTCTACGTCTTCTGTGTCTCCAGTTTTCCCAACGTTGCCACCAGTCAGAACGAGAAAACTCTCGAGTGAGGGTCGCAAAGCGCACGGGGATACTTCCGAGTCCCGTGTCCGGAAGATCTCGTCCAGCGGTCACTCCCCCAGAACACGGAAGGTCTCGGAAGGTAGGTCAGCCAAGCGCGTTGAAAGTGCCCCCGAGGAGGGCGACGACGAAGGATACGATGAACTATTGAGTGCATATGAAAGTGAAGACAGTGTTGTCAATCGCGTTCTTCACTAAGTTGGTGCTTCCGGTTCCTACTGCATCTTACATACTACGCGATAAGCCGAGACGAGCTCATAGGAACACGTAGCTGCTCAGTGTTTCACATATTCATTATACTTTGCACATCTCCTACGCCATGTTGTAAACATTCATGGATACCATGATACACCTTGAGTAAAACTGGAAACCGGGGTAGTGCGTTCTGGCGATGTAATGAGCGAGTCTAGAACAGATACGTGGACTGGACAAGTCTTCTCCTACCTCGTAGGCAATCTCAAGGCGCTGCTCTCCTTGACAAGGGAAGTAGAGAACTGCAAGGTAGTACCGCACGTCCCATCTCCGCAACCCTTCATTAATCAGCACGTCTCGCACTTGGGTCAAAGGTATAAACCTCCTGGACACAAAGAGTGGCAGAGAAGGGAGCCCCCGATGCGTTTCGAGTTGAATGCCATAGGGAGGGAGAACAAGGACCGACTCTGATGGTGGACATGAGTTTGGATGACAGCAGTGGGCTATGACACGTACCCCAGAGGACCCGCGTAAGCTTCTGATATACAAGAAGGCCGAGCCCTACCCCCGCTGCAATCATAAGGACTGGGTTTCCTTTCACCTAGCCGGTGTGATGAATCACCGAGAGGATGAATAGACATGCGAGACGTACCGAAGGCCACAACAGCCCAAGAAAAACCACTGCGAATACGTCAAACACCGAAAACAATTCGTTGATGTTGAAGACACGCCCATGGTGTTGATTGCGTGTAGTGTGCCAGTTTTCGACGCGGTACTCGCGAGACAAGCCCGGTGTGTCTATAACCAGGAGCTCAGGGTGTGCGTCTGCGAGCGGTCGGGAACGCCGCATGCGGTTGGTGCGATCCCTCTGAGCTCCAGGCCGTGAGGGCCGATAGGGCGCAATGCAATGAGAGGGAAGAGCTACTGGCTAAATATAACAATCGCGTTTGACACATAGCGGCGCCTGCCCGGGTTTCACCTCTCACGCGAGATCTCACGCCTAGTGATTAATATTGATTCAAACGTTTCAGCTGCTCCTTTCGCCTCCGCGTACCGCACCTAGTCAAGTCAAGCTGGGAGGCCCAAGCACTACCGATATCTCCCGCGCTCGTCCGAGTCGTGGCCTAACGCTCTTCGGACTATCCCTCACCGTCTCATCTATCGTAAATCTATCAAGGTGTCTACTCTTCGACCCCAAGTTCTTCTGGACCCTCGCAAGTCTAGTTGTCATCGCAGATGTAGCCCTCACGCAGCTTATTATTCGTTTTGTTCCGTGTATGAGATCACTAGTAACTACTGCCGTGTCTTGCCCTAAC
>Ga0099792_10000850_pt1 | contig 11197 bp, 9 predicted proteins | sample Rivendell_Oct201_8_FD_83780 | JGI IMG/M metagenome (GOLD analysis project Ga0099792, IMG submission 83780) | Vadose zone soil microbial communities from the Eel River Critical Zone Observatory, Northern California, USA -... | ecosystem: Environmental > Terrestrial > Soil > Vadose zone >...
AGTTGATCCGTACTGCGACGACGGCGTCATTCGAAGACAGCGCCGAGTACTCAACGCGGCGCTGCTCTACGACCGTGAAAACCATGGGGGTATTGGCAAAGAAATCGTTGCGGTGGCGCTGCACAAATGCGGCCGCAGGTGCACCGATGCTGAGGATCAGGTCGAGAGGCCGCTTGGCATAGATGGCGCGAAGATAGTCAATGAACGCAGCTTCCGGAAATTCATCGATGGAACGGGCGGTCACAAGTGAATGGTCGGTGATGTCCAGCGGCCAGGGAGACTGACGATCCAGTTCTGTACGAATGGCTTTGCCGTATTCACTCCAGGGTCTGAAATCCCGGCCAAAGGAATGAAGCATCAATATCTGCTTGGGGCCGGCCGCAACCATTCCGGTCGCAGTCGAGAGAAAAACGATAGCTCCGACGCATGCACAGAAGAGATGTGCCAGTCTCGACCGATCTGGGGCATTGCGTGTCGGCACGAGCTTACTTTCGGCGGGCGATCCAAGAAAATGTTGTATTCGGTTCGGAGGTGGGTGACACTGATAGTGCAAAGATCGTCATTGCTCTTGTAGCACCGGTCGTCATTGAAAGCGTTAACACCTGTCCGTCACCAGTCATTATCACTAACAATGTGGGTTTATGTGCATTGTCCTTGAGGACAATGTACATTGGGACAATGCACATTAGGACAATAGAGCGAGCTGTTGCCGTTATCGTAGGATCGCTGCCGTTAAGATAGGTTAATGGTCTTAAGCGTCCGACACCGCGGCCTCCCAAGACGAACATTCACGGCCACTTGAAACAACAACAGAGTTTTTGCAGGGGAGACGAGAATGACTTCAGCTACGTCAGGCGAGAAGCAGCAGGACTGGACGCAGCCAGCCGCAATGGCGGTGCCCAAGGGTGGTTTTTTCCAAGATAGAGTGGAGCAGGGCAGATATGGCCCGATCTTCCCAAAGACTCCATCGTGCTATGGGTTTTCTATCATTGCGAAAATCATTCCTGGACGGGAGCCGGTTTTCTATGAATACGCCAGAAATATCGAGAAGGCGGTAGCCGCCCAGCCTGACGTCCTGGCCGTACTCAAGCTGCATTATTTGCGTTGGAATTTGTTTGAAATAAAAGGAGAAACATATTTTCAATATATGGGCATATTTGATACAGATTTCGATAAATATACCGAAGATGCAATCGGAATTTTTACGGCCTCGGGACTCAATACGGTATTTGAGAACCTGGAGGGCTTTCCAAAGGATTGGAAGACGAACGCTTCGGCGTTCATCAAGTTCGTTCGTGACCACCAGCGCCCGAGCTTCCTTGAGTATGGCGAATATCCGTTCGTGAGCGCCGACGAGATCAAGAAGGCTCTCAAGCTCAAAGCGGCTTTCTCGAATATGCTCGATCAGATGCAGTGACTTGTCATCATGGGTGGCATGCTTGAATTTGACGACATCCAGCACATCCTGCTGACACGCGCGCCTGCGCTCTCGGGCCGATACGAATTCCTGTCGTTTCGCAATCCTGCGGGGGGACGGGCTTGGCTGTCGGCAATTGCCGAAAAGGTAAAATCGGCAAGCACAATGCAGGCTTCGGTCGATCAGGACAAGAGTTGGGTTACGGTCGCCTTCACATGGAACGGCCTGCGCGCGCTTGGCTTAGACGAGGCTTCGCTAGCGACATTCCCCGACGAATTCAGACATGGGATGGTCGCCCGAGCAGAAATGCTTGGCGATACTGGCGAGAATCATCCAAATCGTTGGGTAGGAGGTCTCGCCAGCGCGGACCTTCACGCCATCGCTATCCTGTTTGCTCGGAGTGCTGCGGACCGCGAGCGCAGTGAATGCGAGCATGAGAGCCTCGTGGCGCGATGTGATGGCGTGGAAGTGCTCTCGGCGTTGGACCTGGAGGCGACGCCGCCCTTCGACTACGCCCACGATCACTTTGGATATCGAGACCGGCTTTCGCAGCCTGTTATTGAAGGAACCGGTGAAGTTCCGACTCCCGGTTCCGGCGCGCCGCTTCAGCCGGGCGAGTTTATCCTTGGATACCAGGACGAGAGCGGACCGCCCGTCGGTCTTCCTCAACCGGACATCCTGTCTCGCAATGGCAGCTACATGGCTTACCGCCGTTTGCAAGAGCATGTCGGCAAATTCCGCAGCTTTCTGTGCGAACACGGCAAGACGCCTGAGGAGCAGGAATTGATCGCCGCAAAGCTGATGGGCCGCTGGCGCAGCGGTGCTCCGCTCGTGCTCGCGCCCGAAAAGGATGATCCGGCGCTCGGTGCTGATCCACAGCGGAACAACGACTTCAATTACAAGCAGATGGACCCGCACGGCTATGCTGTGCCGCTCGGTTCGCACATGCGCCGTATGAATCCGCGCGATACCGCACACAGCATGAATCGCCGCCGCATGATCCGTCGCGGCGCCACCTATGGACCGCATTTGCCGGAAGGTGCTCCCGAGGATGGAGTCGAACGTGGCATAGCGGCGTTTGTGATTTGCGCCAGCCTCATCCGACAATTTGAATTTGCTCAAAATGTATGGGTCAATGACCTGAATTTTCACGAACTTGGTAATGAACGCGACCCGATTATCGGGACACAGGATGGTACGCTTGAATTCAAAATTCCCAGGCGTCCGATCCGCAGGAAAATTACAGGCTTGCCGGCTTTCACCACAGTGAGGGGTGGCGCCTATTTCTTTCTGCCCGGCCTCAAGGCACTTCGCTACCTTGCGGCGCTCGGAAACATTCGGCAACCCGGATTTCGAATCGAGAGGGAACCGTCATGAGTCCAGCCCGAGCAGCCCGTACCTACAATCAGGATCACATTGCCCGCAAGTATACGCCCGGCAAGCGCCGCCTGAGTATCTACTGGACGTGGAGCTATCCCTGGGAGTCCCAGCGCGACCCCGCGGCGATGGAAAACCGGTTCTCGACGATGACCGAAGTTCGCACGGTGCTGTGGCCTGCCTATGAATCGCCGGAGTGGAGCGCGGCGCAATTTCTGCAAGGGATTGCCGGCACACTCGAATTGTTCCACCGCTCTACACTCAGTTTCCAAAAGATCGCCGGTGAAGTGACAGGCCATCCGGTCGCGGTATTCCAGCGCATCGATCAGGCGGGATACGAGCTTCCGATTGACGATCGCATCCTGGCTGATACCGACACTCTCCTGGTGTTCGGACTCGATCACCTTCTTTCCGAACAGAAGGCCGCGCCGGAGGAAATCGCGGCGATCGGTGCGTGGCTCAAGCGCGAAGGAACCTGCCTGTTACTTGCGCCGCACCACGACGTCGGTTTCACAGATGACCTCAAGCAGCGCCAGATGGAATACCTGCACCACGGTGATGCGCTCGTGCCCCGCCAGCAGCGCTTCGGACAATACACTCGTTCGCTGATGAAGGCACTGGACGTGCCTGTGCACAATAGCTACGGGTTGTGTCCGGCCGTTATCAAAGGCACTAAGGAGATCTCACCGCTCACCGCCTTTCGCGACATTGACAAGTTGGATCTGCTCAGGGATGTACCGACGCTCAATTTCCATCCCCATCTGCCGCATTACGAAATTATCGAGAAGAACGGTCAATCCGTTAGCCTGCTGGCACGACAGCCAATCGACTTGGAGCGCCCGCATCCATTCACGACGGCCGGCAACAAGGAGTTCAACTGCCTGCTCTGGATGCCGCCGAACGAACGTCGCTCTGGGGACATCGTCCTGGTCGACTCGACCAATTTCACCACGCTTTTTGGCGGTACCGACAGTCTGCAGAACTTCTGGCGCAATCTGGCCGTGATGAGGTGATGACGCGGGGACTGTTGTGCGTCGCGCATTTCCCGGGAGATACTCATGCTGATGGAAGTGTTAAGCACGGCGTCTGATGTTGCGATGCTATGCTTTGTGGTGTCAAGCATGCTGGCGATGGGTACGGCCCTCCGTGTCGGCCAGATTGTCGAGCCGCTGCGAAATGTGCGACTGGTGGTGCTGGCTCTTGTTGCCAATTTCATTCTCATGCCATTCGGCGCCTTCCTCCTGGCGCATGTTCTCGGGCTCGACCCGTCGTTTGGCATTGGCCTCTTGGTGCTTGGGTGTGCAGCAGGCGCACCGTTTCTGCCCAAGCTCGCCGAGCTTGCCAAGGGCGATATCCCGTTTGCGGTCGGCGCGATGGTACTGCTGATGATCGTCACAGTCGCCTATCTGCCGATTGTGCTTCCATTTCTGCTTCCGGGAGTCACGGTCAAGCCGATGCAGATCGCGCAGTCCCTGGTTCTCTTGATGCTGCTTCCGCTCGGCATCGGGCTAGTCCTGAAGGCTCGCCTGGAAGCAATCGCTGACGTCGTCAAGCCTACGCTCGTATGGTTTTCCAATATCAGTCTGATTCTATTGATCGGGTTGATTACCGCTGCAAATATCGACAAGGTTCTGCAGGTTTTCGGAACGCGCGGCATTCTGGCCGGAGTTCTGTTCATTGCATTCGGTTTTTGTGTGGGGTGGCTGCTGGGCGGGGCCAACAATGACACCAGGAACGTGCTGGCCCTTGGTACTGCCCAGCGCAATATCGCAGCTGCCCTTGTCGTCGCAAGCCAGAGCTTCAGCGATCCGAAAGTGGTCGTGATGGTCATTGTCGTCGCGATCGTGGGATTGGTTACGATTATGCCGTTTGCTCGCATGCTGGCGAAGAGCGGCGGCGCCGATTGTGATCCGAATTCATCCGAATAAGCCAGTGAGATGAAATTCGGTTCCGGGCCACCCATCTAATACGACGACGCGAAGTGAGTTCGAAGCGAAGTCTCTTTAGGTTAACGTTTGCTGTGCATTCGGGCATAGTCATCGCATTAAAGACCTCCGTGTATTGTACCTGAGGACAATGGACATAAGGGCAATAGAGGGGACAGCAGACCTTGTCGTATGAATAAGGTCTGTGCAGCGACGTCGATCATGATGGCACCTGGATACACCGTCTCGCAGTTTGATTCAGGCAAGATCATGCCGCTTCGCTTGGATGAGTTGAAGAGTTGGTAATCATCGAAGAAATCAATAGGAGATAGAAGTCGCTGTCGCCCATGGCTTCCAATGATCGTTTGCGGAGAATGGGCGATGTTTCTATAACTTCGGAGCGGCGTACGACCCCCGAAAGGAAAGGTAGAAGATGGCCAATCTCGTTGCAATTTCTTTCACCGAACCCGGCAAAGCGTTTGAGCTGCGTGCAAGACTCGTCGAACTGCAGAAGGAGTACCTCATAGAAATGGCGGATATCGTCGTGGTTACCCGCGACGAAAGTGGAAAGGTCCAGCTTCACCAGGCTGCCAACCTGACGGCTGCCGGCGCGTTTGGTGGCGGATTCTGGGGGATGCTGATCGGAATGATGTTCCTAAATCCGCTCGTCGGCCTTGCCGTCGGAGCGGGTGCGGGGGCCCTCTCGGGATACCTGTCCGATCTCGGGATCAATGACAATTTCATGAAGAAGATAGGGGCCGAGTTGAAGCCCGGCGGCGCCGCGGTCTTTGTGCTGGTGCGCAAGGCAACAGGTGACAAGGTTTTGGACCGATTGAAAGACTTTGCCGGCACTGGCATAATTTTGCAAACGTCAATGTCGAAAGACAACGAAGACGAATTGCGCAAAGTGTTTGAAAAATCGGGATTGAGTACGGCCTAAGCAGGTCTAACGATACATCTTCAGTTACGTAGAGCACGGATTCCGGCATTCTGATAGGATGGCTACGCGCGTCGTGGCTTTTGTTAAGGAGGCATCCGTGCGGTGGGTTCATTTGACCGTCATCTTAGTGTTCGCAGCGGCCGTAATTATTTTTGCGACCCAGAATCTCCAGCCTGTCACTGTATCCTTCATGGGGTTTAGTGCTAACACCCGGCTCGCAATTCTCGTCGCGATCATATACGTGCTGGGCACTGTTACCGGCGGCAGCCTGTGGGCGCTTCTGCGGCGATCTGTTGAGGCTGCGAGAGGACGCACGACGGCCTGATCTTGACGCCCGGTCCGATCAATGACTGGAGCGGCAAAATTTGTGACGATTGAGGGGCTGCGCAAGGGATTCCCGGCGCTTTCGAGCCGCATGACATCCGACGGGACCTTCGTGAGGAGCAAATCGAGGGATTGCGGATGGAGAGTAGACCGGTGACTGAAAACAGCAGCAGAGGTCAAGGGGGATCGAACGCGGCCTTCTTCGATTTGGCGATACAGCTCGGTCTGATTGCTTTGCTGGCGTATTGGGTCCTGCTCATCGTTCGCCCATTGCTCGCCATCATGATCTGGAGCATCGTGTTGGCGGTTGCGCTCTACCCGGTGTTCGACTGGTTGGCGACGATGTTGCGAGGGCGGCGACGGCTCGCCGCGATCCTTTTGACCTTTGTCTGCCTGTTGATCGTGATTGGACCTATGGCCTGGGTCGGCCTGAACTTGATCGATAGCGTCCAGGATTTGTCGCGTCACCTGGAGCACGAGGACCTGCCATTTCCTACGCCGCCTGTGGCAATCAAGAATTGGCCACTGATCGGTGAGCAACTCTTCGAACTATGGGAACTCGCTTCGACCAATTTCAAGGCAGCCTTCACCAAAATCTCTCCTCAACTCAGGCCTCTCGGCGGCAGCCTGATCGGATTTGCCGGGACGGCGGGCGTAGGTATCCTCACGTTCATGGTATCGTTGGCGATTGCGGGTTTTTTGTTCGCGCCGGGACCGGTGCTGGTTGATGCACTGAAGAAAGCTTCAAGCCGAGTGGCTGGAGCACGCGGCAATGAATTTGTCGACCTTGCCGGCTCTACCATCCGGAAAGTCGCGCGTGGCGTCATCGGAATTGCTATTTTGCAAGCGGGGCTCGCGGGCATCGGGATGTCGGTTGCGCATATTCCGCTGGCCAGCCTTCTCACCTTCCTCGCTCTGGTTCTGGGTATTGTTCAGATCGGTCCTTCGATCGTCCTTATCCCGGTAATCATCTGGAGCTGGACCGCAATGGAGACCAAATGGGCGCTGCTCTTTACGGCATATATGATACCCGTCGGCATCGTCGACAATATTTTGCGCCCCATCATCATGGGGCGAGGTCTCGCGAGCCCTATGCCGGTCGTCTTCGCTGGTTTGATTGGCGGCGTGCTTGTTCATGGAATGATTGGCATTTTTATTGGCCCGATCATTTTGTCGGTCGCATGGGTTTTGTTGGTCGCGTGGATCGGGGGACTTGAACAGGACGCCGGACCCACGATCGCTCCCGCTGAATCGCCTTCGCGGTCGAGAGAAGACATAGGTCGATCGTCATTGTGATTAGGGTACTGGCACGCGGGGTGACTCTCAAATACAGCAGGCCGATCTCGCGTAGTGTGCCAAACATCGGTTGTGAAAGCGGTCGCCAAGCGAGAGCTACTTGCTGCTGTTCTCAAGTAGGCGATCAAGTGTGACGGCCCGGTCAAGCCCTCCGACCTTTTCGGCGAGGCCATCGGCACGAAGCAGGTCGCGCACCCGTCCACGCGCTCCGACGATGCGCAGGGCGATGCTGCTAGGAGCAAGTTGTGCATGGAGCTGATGCAGCATGCGTGAGCCGGCGAGATCGACATAAGGTGATGCCGAGAGGTCGCAGACGACCATTCGGATATCGCTTGATCTCGCAAGACGATTCAGTACCGTGTCAAGAACGGACTCGGCATTCACGTAAAGCAGTGAAGCTTCGGGACGGAACGCGACCACGTCGCGCAACGGTTCGTTATCGGAATGACGCGCCAGGTCTGAATAGCTGTTTGTTCCGGGAACGCGCCCCAGGAATGCCACATGCGGCACGGATGCGCGTGCCAGCAGCATCAAGATGGTCGACAAGGCGGCGAGTAGTATTCCCTGCAGGATTCCGAGCAGCAGCACGGCCAACAGTGCGATCCCGGCAGCATAAAAGTCGATTCGACTGACGCGCCACATCCGAATAAGCGCTGGAAAATCGACCAAGCCATACACCGCCGTCAGAACGACCGCTGCCAGGACAGCCTTTGGCAGGTGTGCCAGCACGCCGGTGAGAAATAGGAGGCAAAGCGCCAGCGTGATGGATGCGACGACGAGCGCAATGGGCGTTCGAGCGCCCGCCATATCGTTGACCGCCGATTGCGAGAGGCCGCCTGCCACCGGATAACCCTGACCCAACGCCGCGGCCAGATTGGCGGCGCCAATCCCGAGGAATTCCTGCCGAGCATCGAGACTATAACAATGCTTCGCAGCGAAGGCGCGTGCGGCAGAAACGCCTTCGACATAGGCCAGCAGCAGACATCCAATGGCGAGCGGTATGATGCCTTCGACGTCTCGCAGCCGTAGCGACGGGCCATCAAGAGTTGGCAGGCCCGCCGGCACTTCGCCCGTCGTCGGCACTCCGAGGCCAGCTAAGCCGAACACCGACACCGCCACGATCGAGAGAGCGACGACCACGAGCCCGACCGGTTTTCCCTTGAGGTAGCGCTCGCCGGCGAGAAGCGCCGCAATGGCGATGGCACCGAGAGCGAGCACCAGGATTTGGGTCTCTTCGAGCTTGCCGGCAAACAGCAGTGCCCGTTCGAAGAAGTTGTGTCCGCCGCCATTAATGCCGAACAGGCTCGGCAGCTGAGTCATCATGATCGTCAGGCCGGCGCCGGCCTTGAATCCCACCAGGATGCTGTCACTGATCAGGCGAACAAGCACACTGAGTTGACACAGCCACGAGATCGCGCACAGCAGAGCCACCGTGAAGGCCGCAAGACTGGCGATCTGGATGTAGCGCTGTGCATCTCCTTCGGCCATCGCCGCGACGCTGCCGGCGATCATCAATGAGATGGCAGATGTCGGCCCAACGGCCAATTGCCGCGATGATCCAAGCAGCGCATAGCCGAGCCCGCCAAGAAGATAGCCGTATATCCCGACTTGCGGGGGCAGGCCCGCCAAGCTGGCGTAAGCGAGTGATACCGGGATTGCGTAGGCGGCCAGCGTCACGCCCGCGATAATGTCGCCGGGCAGCCAGGCCGCACGGTATTCCGCCAACCAGCGTGCCGGCGGAAAGTAATTCAGCCAGGCCGATCGACCCGGTCCACCAGTGTCGCCTGATCCATCACTGCTCCGGGGCGCGTCTTGTTGAGGGGTTGTCGCGTCATGGTTCATGGCAAAGCCCGATGATGATGTTGCATCTCAGATGTCCGCTCGGTCGCGATGTGACAATCCTTCTGTCCCGGGCTCGCGCGGCGAGCGGAGATTGTCGATGAGGATCTGGCTGCTGAGCAGCAGCACCCACAACGGAAATACAAAAAAGCTCCAATTCCAATATTGGCTTCCGAACAGGAGAAACAGTGCCAATCCGAATCCGAGGAACGCTATGTAACGCGGCACGAGCTGAGTCTTGAGGGCAACTGTCGACGTCGACATCATGAAGACTGCCGCCATCTTGATGGCGTAAACGTTCATCAGACTGAAGGCCAGAGTCCATACAAAGACAAATGTATCCGGATCAACGGGTAGCTCGGGTCGGGAGGTGAAGGCGATAATGATGCCCCCTACCACGGCTGCGGCAGAGAACAGCATGGCGAGAAACAGGAGGCCGCTTCCGACGAATACCGTCGAAAACAATCGGTCTTCGCGCTCCCTCAACCTGTCCCGCAGCACGCCGATGAACCACAGGAATGCAACGCCGCAGAACGGGATCAGGTCTAATGCTATGCCGAGGGTCCTGGCATTGCCGCGAAGCCACAGGCGCGGCGCAAGCGGTTCAGCGGGAACTGAAGCTTGCAGAAGGCCGAATGTAGTTATCAGCAGAAGCGCGAACACAATGCCGGCCACTGCCGCGGCCTTCGGTGTACGCAGTCCGGTCTTGGTCAGGTTTCCTTCGTAGGCCATTGCGCCCTTGATAATCCGTGAAGTAAATGTACCAAAGCTGTTGGGGAGGACCATCAAGCCCTCATGCAAGGAACAAGAACCGCAGGTGTGCGGCGCCATGGCATTCCCGCCGCTGCGACCGCAAGAGATGGGTGAGTGTCGGTCGCAGCCGACACTCACCCAACAAGGCACTCACACAACAAAAGTAAGTCCTACAATAATCGGTCCGAGCACCGTCAACACGACGTTGGCGATAGCGTACGGCACGGCCACGCCGAGAACCGGGGTCTGACTCTCTGCGACTTCGCACGATCCCATCACGGCGGCATCGACAGTCATTGCGCCAGCGAGAGCGCCGCAGACGATCACCGGGTTCATGCCTAAAACGCGATGCGCAAACAGGGTGCCGATAACCAACGGCGTCAAGGTAACGGCCATACCGATTGCGAGTAACAGTAGCCCATGCGCTTGGATCGCAGCCAAAGCGGCTGGTCCACTTGCGAGACCGATGGAGGCGATAAATGCGCCGAGTCCGAGATCGGACAGGGATTGTTGCGCCGCTGGCGGGAATGCTCCCATTGTGGGGCGCCGCGAGCGAAACCAGCCGCTGATCAGTCCGGCGACCAATGCGCCACCGCCGCCGCCAAGGGTAAGGGGGACGGGGCCTACCGTAAAACTGAGCAATCCGACCAACAATCCAACCGCCAGACCACCGGCGAGATATGCAATGTCGGTCCGGTCGTTGGAACGGAAGGGCTGCCCAACCTTCGGAAGGAGTCGATTCAGATCCTGTTTGAGGGCGACAAGCGTCATGACGTCGCCCACATAAATGCGGGTGCCGGGTGCAATCGGGACTTCCTGGCCGTGACGGGCCAATTGGCGCAAGAATACGCCGCGCGCCTTCTCTCCGAAGCGGTTGACGATATCCTCCAATGTCCGGCCGTGCAGGTCGCGCGCGGTTACAAACACCTCGACGACCTCTCCGGGGACGGAACGCATGACGTGTTCGCCTTCAATCTCCGTGCCGATCATCGGAGCCGCTGCAACAATTACTGCCGACGGCCCGGCGAGCAGGATCTCATCGCCTGCCTGTAGGCGCGTATCAGGGCGAGACTCCACATCTTGGGCTTGTCGGAGAATGCGCTCAACGACAGCGCGCCGGCCGATCTGGGCCTCAATTTCGCTCACCGTGCGGCCGGCAGCCCCGGTAACTTGGTAAGCGCGCACTTGAAATTTTCTGTAGAGAAGGTTGCTTGGTTTGGCCGGGCCGCCGCCCGACAACGCAGCTTCAAGTTTTTTGGCTTCCTCTTTGAGGTTAACGCCCATCAATAGCGGCGCGACGAACGGCACAAAGATCAAAACCAGGAT
>Ga0099792_10000851_pt1 | contig 11196 bp, 10 predicted proteins | sample Rivendell_Oct201_8_FD_83780 | JGI IMG/M metagenome (GOLD analysis project Ga0099792, IMG submission 83780) | Vadose zone soil microbial communities from the Eel River Critical Zone Observatory, Northern California, USA -... | ecosystem: Environmental > Terrestrial > Soil > Vadose zone >...
CGGAGCGGGTCGAGAAAGGCGAACTGCCGGTGCAGAAGCCCGAGCGTCCCGCCGGCATCGAACGCAACATTGTGGTGACGACCTGGGACATGGGCGAACCCGATCGCTATCTCCACGATCTGGTCACGACCGACAAGCGCAATCCGACGGTCAATGGTTACGGTCCGATTCTGGGCTCGCCGGAATATTCGGGCGACACGCTTCCGCTGCTTGATCCGAAGACCCACAAGGTCACGATGTTCAAGGCACCGGTGCGCGATGCCGATACGCCGGAAGGCCTTGGACCTGGCCATGCCGCCATGGACAAGGCGCTCGGGCCTTCGCCCTATTGGGGCATGAAGAAGATCTGGGACACCAAGGTCAACAACCACAACGCCATGGTTGACGGCAAAGGCCGGTTCTGGCTCGCCGCGGCGATGCGGGCCAATAAGAATCCAGCCTTCTGCCAGAAGGGTTCGGATCACCCCTCCGCCAAGGCGTTCCCGCTAGAAACGAACCATCGTGGCCTCACGATGCTCGATCCGAAGACGATGAAGTATTCTTTCATCGACACTTGCTTCCAGACTCACCATTTGCAGTTCGGCTTCGACGCCAACGACACGCTGTGGACCAGCGGCGGCGGGCCGGTGGTTGGCTGGGTCAATACCAAGATGCTTGAGGAAACCGGCGATGCGGTGAAGTCGCAGGGCTGGACGCCGTTCATTCTGGATTACAACGGCGACGGCAAGCGCGGCGAATATACCGAGCCAAACCAGCCTGCCGATCCCACCAAGGACCGGCGTCTCAATGCAGGCGGCTTCTATGCCGTGATGCCCAGCCCGGCTGACGGTTCGGTCTGGGGCACGGTTCGTGCCAGCCCGGGTTCGATCATCCGGCTCGCGCCCGGTTCCAACCCTACCGAGACGGCACTGGCTGAAATCTACAACGTCCCGATGCCTGGCTTCGGTGTGCGTGGTGGCGACATCGACAGCAAGGGTGTGGTGTGGGTCTCGCTCGCGAGCGGCCATATCGGCAGCTTCGACCGCACCAAGTGCAAGGGCCCGCTCAACGGCCCGACCGCGGCAAGCGGCAACCATTGTCCGGAAGGCTGGGCGTTCCACCAGTATCCGGGGCCGGGCTTCGATGGCATCGGGCCCAACAGCGTCGAGTCGAGCTACTACAGCTGGGTCGACCAGCACGACACGTTCGGCATGGGCAACGACGTCCCGATGTCGACCGCGAACCTCATGGACGGTATCGCGGCACTGGGCAAGGACGGCAAGATGGTCTCGCTCAAGGTCCCGTATCCGCTTGGTTTCTATGCCAAGGGCTTCGACGGCCGTATCGACGACCCGAATGCCGGCTGGAAGGGTCGCGGTCTCTGGGTATCGAGCGGTGATCGCGCGCCTTGGTTGCAGGAGGGTGGTCAGGGCATGAAGCCGATGGCCGTCCAATTCCAGCTGCGCCCCGACCCGCTGGCGAAATAGTAAACTGCACAACAGAATTGCAGACAGCGCAGGTCAGGATATGATATGAGCAGGGTTCGCCGAGAGGTGAGCCCTGCTTTCTATCGTCGGTGGGGCTGCGCTTGGACGATACCGCGAGCACCAACCCGACGGTAATATTACAACTAACGACAACTCCGAAACCTACCCAAGGAACCCACCCAAGGAGGAGCATCTCATGGGGTTTAAACGAAGTTTGTATCTGAGCGTGGCGGCGTCCGCATTCGCGGCATGCCTTGCCGCGGCGCCATCTGAACTGCGTGCCCAGGCCACCGTTGCCATCGACAATGATGACATCGGCGGTGTTGTTACGGGACCGTCCGGTCCGGAAGCAGGCGTATGGGTCATCGCCGAGACGACCGATCTGCCTACGAAATTTATCAAATCGGTCGTGACCGATGATCAGGGCCGTTACGTCATCCCCGACCTGCCCAAGGCCAAGTTCAAGGTCTGGGTACGCGGCTATGGCCTTGTCGACTCGGCAAAGGTCGATTCCGAACCCGGCAAGATCGTCAACCACACCGCCGTAAAGGCGCCGAACGATTTCGCTGCGGCTCAGTACTATCCGGCGATCTATTGGTACGCGATGATCAACGTACCGGGCACCGATGAATTCCCGGGCACTGGTCCGACCGGCAACGGCATTCATCCGGCGATGAGGTCGCAGGCGCAATACCTCGACGTTCTCAAGACCAACGGCTGCGTCACCTGCCACCAGCTCGGCGGCAAGGCGACCCGCACTGTTCCGAAGGAATTCGGCCCGTTCGCGAACGGCCGAGAGGCCTGGACCCGGCGCATCATGTCCGGCCAGGCATCGACCCAGATGGTCAACAATATGGATCGTTTGGGCACGCAGCGCACGCTGCGGGCTCTGGGCGACTGGACCGACCGGGTTGCGGCAGGCGAAATCCCGACGTCGAAGCCGCAGCGTCCGCAGGGCATCGAGCGCAACACCGTGATTACGGTGGTGGACTGGTCGAGCCCCAAGGCCTACCTGCACGACGCGACCGTGACCGACAAGCGCAACCCGCGCTCCAATCCGAATGGGTTGATCTTCGGTGCGACCGAGAACTCCTCGGACAAGGTGCCGGTCTACGATCCGGTCAAGATGGTCGCCTACGAGATCAACATGCCGGTGCGCGATCCCAAGACACCGTCTGAACTCGAAGTTCCGATGTTTGCGCCCTCGGCCTATTTCGGCGACGAGAAGATCTGGGACGGCAAGACCACGCCGCACAGCCTCTATCTCGACGAAAAGTCCCGCGTCTGGTACGCGGCGCGCATTCGTCCGGCGGCCAATCCGGACTTCTGCAAGAAGGGCTCGGACCATCCGTCCGCGAAGGTGTACCCAATCGAGACTTCCGGTCGTCAGATCACGATGTATGATCCGAAGACTGAAAAGTTCACGATGATCAATACCTGCTATCCGACGCATCACCTGCAGTTTGGCTTCGACGCCAACAATACGCTGTGGGCGAGCGCGGGTGGTCCCGCCAGCGGCGCCGCCGGCTGGCTCAACGTCAAGATGTTCGAAGAGACCGGCGACGAAGTGAAGTCGCAGGGCTGGACTCCGTTCATCCTCGACACCAACGGCAACGGCAAGCGTGACGAATACACCGAGCCGAACCAGCCATTCGACCCGAACAAGGATCGTCGGATCAACGTCGCGTTCTATGGCGTGTCGCCGAGCCCGCTCGATGGCACAGTATGGGGCACCTCGTTGGCATTCCCTGGCTATGTCGTCCGTCTTGATCCGACCAAGCCGGATCCGTCGTCGACCTCGCTTGCTGAAGTGTTCGAAATCCCGCTCCCGGGGTATGGCCCGCGCGGCGTCGACATCGACAGCAAGAACATCGTGTGGGTGCCGCTGGCGAGCGGTCATCTGGCCTCGTTTGACCGCACCAAGTGCAAGGTCCTCAACGGACCGACCATCCGTGACGGCAAGCATTGTCCGGAAGGCTGGACGCTCTATCCGCTCCCTGGCCCGAAGATGGCCGGCGACGCGGGCACGGGCAGCGCGGAAGCGAGCTACTACACCTGGGTCGACCAGCATGACACGCTGGGACTCGGCCGGGATATCCCGCTCGCAACCGGCAACCAGAACGAATCGCTTGTCGCCCTCAAGGACGGCAAGATGGTGAACCTGGTTGTTCCGTATCCGATGGGCTTCTATGCCAAGACCTTCGACGGCCGCATCGACGATGCAAACGGCGGTTGGAAGGGCAAGGGCGTGTGGGCCTCCTCGGGCAACCGTACACCGTTCCATGACGAAGGCGGCAAGGGCAACAAGCCGCTGCTGATCAAGTTCCAGCTGCGCCCGGATCCGCTTGCGAAGTAATCAAGCGATCGACGCTCTGACCTGAATGACCGCCCGGCTCAAAAAAAGCCGGGCGGTTTTTTTGTCGGTGGGAACTGCGGTTAAGTTTGGAGTTCCGCCTTTAGGCGGAATGGGCTGCGAAATGCGGTGGGCCAAGGGTGGACCCTAATTGCAGAGGCCTGGACAATGAAGTGGATCGGCGCAGGGTCTCTCGGTTGAAGAAAAAGTCAGGCAGCTCCACGTTTGGTGGAACCACACGCTTTTTTTGTGTTTGTTATGAAACATGCAATCGGGCAGCGCTGCCAGTCCCCAAGCTGTAAGCAAATCGATTGAGATCATGTGCGACCAGTGTACTGACACGCGCGCTTCATAAGGGCGCCAACGCCGGAACTTGCATTACGATCAAACGTTACCTTTTGGAAAAGCATTTTGGTTTTGGAAAAGCATCTTGCAAGCACAGCCAAATGTTCCGGGTTCACACCGCCAATCGGGAACCTTCACATGCGCATCTTTGTTGCTGGCGCCACCGGTGCCGTTGGACGTCGACTTGTGCCGCAACTCGTGTCGGCGGGCCATTCGGTGATCGGCCTCACGCGCTCACCTCAAAAATCCACGATTATTGGGAAGCTCGGCGGCGAAGCTATCGTGGCTGACGGTCTCGATACGAATGCGATGCGCGCTGCGATCGCCTCAGCGAAACCGGATGTCATCGTCCACGAGATGACCGACCTCAAAGGTGCGTCGGACCTTCGACATTTCGATCAGGCGTTTGCAATCAGCAATCGCTTGCGAACGCAAGGGACCGACAACCTATTGTAGCGGCCAGAGAGGCCGGCGTCAGACGTTTCGTCGCGCAGAGTTTCTGCGGCTGGCCTTATGCGCGGGTGGGAGGACCAATCAAATCGGAGGCGGATCCGCTCGATCCCGAGCCGCCGCAGGAGTTGCGTCGAACACTCGATGCGATCCGATATCTCGAAAGCGCGGTTACCCGATCCCGCGAACCCGAAGGCATTGTTCTGCGCTACGGCGCCTTCTACGGCTTGGATACGGGGGTGTTCGACGGCCCATTGGTGGAGCAGGTCCGGCGACGTCGTGCGCCCATAATCGGTGATGGCAACGGCTGGTGGTCTTTCGTACAGATCGACGATGCCGCCAGGGCGACGGTTTTCGCCATCGAACGTGGACAGGCAGGCAGTATCTACAACATCGTGGACGATGAGCCGGCGCCGGTGCGCGAATGGTTGCCGGCGCTCGCTAAGATGCATGGCGCCGAGGCGCCGTTCCACATTCCGGCATGGCTGGCCAGAATTGTTGGAGGTGAGCATCTCGTCGTGATGATGACGGACATCAGGGCGGGATCGAATGCCAAGGCCAAGCGCGAACTCGGTTGGCAACCCAAGTTCGGCTCGTGGCGGCAGGGGTTTGCTGAGATCGTGCGGCAACCGGCGCGGAACAAGGAGGCGGCGTGAGGCGTGATCGCTGTCGCCATCATCCGAATGTGCTCGAGGCGCCGAACACGTAGATCGACCGTTGTCGGAGCAACCGCGCCTTGTACGTGTTCGGAGGATCAGGAGCGCGCCCGGCGCCGCCATGGAACCGCACCAGATCTCCGGCGTTCTTAGTCAGGGACTACGGGATCTCTCTGGTCGATTGCTTCACCGGTCAAACAAGGAGAAATACGATGAATTATGTCGATGGTTTCCTGATCGCCGTCCCAGCAAACAAAAAGAAGGATTTTTTAGCCCAGGCCGAAAAAATGGCGCCAATGTTCAAGGAGTTTGGCGCAACCCGCGTGGTTGAATGTTGGGGCGACGACGTGCCTGATGGCACGGTCACCGACTTCAAGGGCGCGGTCAAGGCCAAAGACGACGAGACAGTCGTATTCAGCTGGATCGAGTATCCCTCCAAAAAGGTACGCGACGCCGCCAACAAGCGCATGATGGAAGATCCGCGCATGAAAGAAATGGGCGAGCATATGCCGTTCGACGGCAAACGCATGGTCTTCGGTGGGTTCGCGCCAATCCTCGATCAATAAAGTCCTTACCAGACCTAATCCCGACAGGGCCAAGGCCGAACGCGTCTGCGACGCGATGCTGAAACTGGTCAAGCTCGATATCACCGCCCTTGAGGCTGCAACGCCAGGCAAATGAAATGTCGCGGGCTCAGCATGGAGTTTCGAAACTGCCGAAGCGGCGCCTCGGGGCCACTGCTCAGCCTCTCGCACCAAAACTCGTCGGTCTACACGCGCTCATGCAGGCGTAAGTGGCGAAGGGGATGTTTCCGGGTGCAGTGTGGCTGGTGGCTCATGGCGACGAAGTTGTCGTGGACTTGGTCGGCACACAAGCAATCGCCGGTACAGCGCCGATGCGGCGCGACACTATCTTCCGCATCGCCTCGATGACCAAGGCGATCACTGCCGCCTGTGTGATTGATGCTGATCGAGGAAGGTCGCCTGGAAATGGACAAGCCGGCGCTGCGCTGGCTGCCGGAGCTGGCCAACCGCCGCGTATTGCGCCATCTCGATGGTCCGATCGACGAGGCCTTGCCTGCACGGCGCGACATCACGGTGCGCGATCTTCTCGCTTTCACCCTTGGGTTCGGCATCCTCTTCGACAATCCGCCAATCCAGAAGCGCATCGACGAACTGCAGTTGGTGAACGGTCAACCCGTGCCGATAACGCCGCATACGCCCGACGAATGGATGGCGCGCTTTGCCACGCTGCCGCTGATGCATCAGCCTGGTGAAAGCTGGATGTACAATACCGGTAGCCTCCTGCAGGGGGTGCTGGTCAAGCGCGCGGCGGAGCAGGATTTCGATGTCTTCGTGCGCGAGCGCATCACCGGTCCGCTGGGCATGGACGACACCGGCTTCTTTGTGCCGCCGGAAAAGCTCGACCGCTTCGCCGGTTGCGGATATTTCACACGTCCTCCTGGTAACAAAACGCGTATGGACAAGGACGGTATGGAAAGCGCCTATGCGGCGCCGCCGGTGTTTCCCTCTGGCGCGGGTGGGCTTGTATCCACTGTCGATGACTATCTGATATTTGCGCGCATGCTGCTCAACGGCGGCAAGCACGGCAGCACACAAATTCTTCGCACCGAAACGGTGCGCGAGATGACCCGCGATCAACTGACGCCGGCGCAGAAGGCCGCGTCCGCGAAAGCTTTGTTTCCGGGGTTTTTCGATACCCATGGCTGGGGCTACGGCGTGGGTATTTCCACAGCGCCCGATGCGGTTTCGCAGGTTCCGGGACGCTACGGCTGGGACGGCGGCTTCGGTACATCATTCGTAAACGACCCGGACCGCAATCTGCTTTCGATCGTCATGACGCAGTCATCTGACTTTCTATTCAACGGCACGCGCGACCAGTTTTGGCGCGAACTATATGCCGCGATGGCGAAGCACGGTGGTCGCATGCGCGTGCAAAACCCGATCGGTTATACTGTCCGTCTAATCCAGCTTGCTTTGGTCAACACATGGCCCTTGCGAACGCGTCAAACGAAGAACGAAAAGAAACCCACGGGAGGTGACAATGCGCACTTTCAACATCCTGTGCCTGTTGCTCGTCGCAACGGATTTCGGGCTGCTGCTGGCACATGCACTCGAGCTGCCGGGCAAACTTCGGCTCGACGAGACGAGCTACAGGGCCGTGCAGGGGATCTACTATCCGGGCTTTACACTCGGCGGTTTCGTCGGCGAGTTCGGTGGCATGATCGCGCTCGCTGTCCTGCTCTACGTTACGCCTTACCGGTCTGGCCGGTTCTGGTGGACGGCGGCAGCGTTCCTGCTACTCGCAGGATCACACACAACCTACTGGCTGATGACGCATCCGGTGAACAATTTCTGGGTCAAAGATGTCGCGATGTCGGCGCCGGGCTCGACGTTCTTCTCCACCTTTGCGGACGGCAACGCGGGCGACTGGACCGAGCTGGTAACCGATGGGAGTTCTCGCATGTCATCCGGGCAGGCTTTGCGACACTGAGCCTGATCTCACTTGCCATCGCGACCTCGCTTGTCTAGTCCGAGGCATGAGGTCTCCGGGTCGACTGTGGACGCCTGACGTGGGCAACGGCGTCACCCCAGTGTCCGTCCAATCGCCAGAAACTTTTCGCGCCGCTCGCGCCGCACGGTCTCCCGGTCGAGTTCCTTGAGTTCATCAAGCGCATTGCCGATCGCTGCAGCTGCCGATGCGATCGCGGCTTTGCGGTCACGGTGGGCGCCGCCGACCGGCTCGGTCACGATCTGGTCGATCACGCCAAAGCGGGTGTGGTATAATAAATAGCGCTATGCCGCTGCCGGGAGCGAGTTCGACGAATACGGCCAGCCTGCTTGTAGGCGATGAGCCAATGTGAAAATACCTAGTTCGCCGAGGACATATTGTCATGACCACGACCGCAATGAGCCTTCAGGACGGACGCATCACCATCGACCCGGAAATCTGCAACGGCAGACCGGTCATTCGAGGAATGCGCGTAACCGTCGAAACGGTTCTCGGCTATCTCGGAGCTGGCGACAGTGCCGAAGAAATCCTCAAGCAATATCCGATGCTCGAAGCGGAAGATATCACAGCGTGTCTCGTATTCGCAAGTCGGCTCATGCACAATCGTTACACGCTGCTAAAAGCCGGTTGATGGACAAATATCTGATCGACATCAACATTGGCAACATGCGGATGCGTGCCTTTCACACTCTGATCTCGGGCCTATGGTAATGATGTGTGCCGATTGAGCATCGATCATCGACACGTCACGTCTATCAGGATCGGATCGAGGCTATCGAGTAACACAGAATCCTAGCAGAGATCGGCGCTGCGATCCTGTGCGGTGTGCTCCAGGTCACACAGCAGGGGACAGACCCCAATTCGTTGTACTGGGTGATGCCGATAAGCCATCCGCGATACCTACGATCGTTTTCGGTCGCGATATCCCCGCGTAAGTTGAGCGGTGTCATGCCGGGCTCGCGTCGCATCGGATCGCAGCGGGCGATTCCTTTTATCGGGAAGAGGCATTTGCTCTGCTGCGTTGGAGGTTCTGGGGTGCGTCTCAAATTCTACTGAACGCCGATCACTTCAATCGTCTTCTTGATTACATCGGGCGGCGTCCGAACGATGTCACTAATGTAGGCGGCCAATTCTGCTCCCGACATCGGAAGCAGGTCCGCGCCGCGTTTTTCGGCGTCGGCCTTGAATGCAGGGTCGTTTACCATGGACCGGAACGCCTTGCGCAGGATGTCTAGGGTCGCAGGCGGTACTCCCGGCGCCGCCGCATAGGCGCGGCCAACCGTTGAAAGCGAGACAAGGAATTTGAACACGGCCTTCGCGTTCGGGCTCTCGGCGAACTCCACGACCGTGGGAACATCAGGGAAAGCTGGATGGCGGAAATCCGCATACTGCACGAGAATCTTGACCTTGCCTTCGTCGCGCCACGGCTTGAGCTGGTCGTTGAACAGCGTAGCCGGTGCAACGGCGGCCTGGACTTCGCCGCGTTCCATTGCTATGCGCGTTTCGATGTTGCCCCGATAGCCAGCGATGATTTTCCACTTGGTACCGATCAGTTTATTCTGAGCCCGCGGCAAGTCGACGGTCGTGCCGCTTGTGCCATCGGCGCCGGTGACAATTTCGCGCTGCTTGAGGTCGTCGATCGAATTGACGATGGCTGAATGCCAGACCACGTGTACGGGAACGTTTGCGGTTGCGCGGCCGATATAGTTGAACTTCGTTGCGTCGTAGCGGACCCCGTTTGTGGCAAGTGCCTGCTTCGAGGCAACGTCCTGATCGGCAACGGCGATGGTTGTCCCGTCCCGTGGCGCAGCTTCGTAGAGGTAATTCATGGCATTGATACCCGCGGCGCCGGGCATATAAGAGATCGCGACGGCCGGATTTCCCGGGATGAAGCGGCCAAGATGCTGGACGGCAAGCTGACCGTAGAGACTGTAACTACCCGCTGGACCGGCTGGAATGATCACCCGTATCTGCTTGCCGGCGAAGACGTCCGCGCCGTGTACCGACCCCATCGGTCCTGACGAGATGGCAAAAAGAGCGGCGATGGCGGCTGCAAGACGTTGCGTGAAGAATCCGCTTTTCTTGGCCATGGTTCCCTCCGTTGGACCCGGCGGTCGGACCGTCTGAATTTTGCGTGCCGGCTGCCTGTCCCCTGCCTCATCCTACCCGGGACCACATGAAAATCTAATGGCATAATGTGATGTCTCGATAACGAATTGGAATGAAGGAAAGTCATGCCCTGGGACGACAAGATCAGCCGGCGCTTGAAGCTCAAGGACTTGCAGACACTTATGGCCGTGATCGAGGCCGGCGGAATCGGCAAGGCTGCCGATCGCCTCAATCATTCCCAACCGGCCATCTCCAAGGCGATTGCCAGCCTGGAGCGAACGCTTGGCAAACGATTATTCGAGCGCGGGCGCAAGGGAATCGAGCTGACGCCATACGGCGACGCTATGCTCAAATGCGGCACTGCCGTGTTCGACGATCTCAGGAAGGGCGTCGAAGAGGTCGACTTTCTTGCAGACCCGGCCGCGGGGGAAATCCGCATCGCATGCACCGAGCCAGTATTTGTCGGCATCGTTTCAGCAATCATTAGCCGGTTTGTCCGGCAATATCCGCGCGTTGTGTTTGATGTGGTATTGCGTGACGCCTTTGCCATCTACCGCGATCTCGACACCCGCACTGTCGACCTCGTGATTGCACAGGCGAGCGCGCCGATTGACACAATGCATATGCAACAAGAAATTCTCTACCACGAGCGCGTCGTCGTGGTTGCGGGCGCGCACCATCCTTTTGCGCGCAAACGCCGTCTCACGCTGGCCGAGCTGGTTAATGAGGCTTGGGTGCTGCCGCCGCGGAGGAGCTTCATCACTTCGCTGGTGATCGAAGCATTTCGCGCAATCGGCCTTTCGGCCCCTCGCATCGCTGTGTTTATGCAGGGCTCGCGATTGATGCTAGTGGCGAGCAATCAATTGCTTACCGTTGTTCCGACGGTGATGTTGAAAGCCGGTGCCAAGTATCTGTCGATCAAGGCTTTGCCGATCGAGCTACCCTCCAATCGCAGGCCGGTTTCGCTGGTGACCTTGAAGAACCGCGCGCTGAGCCCGGTCGCGCAGCTTTTCATTGAACACGCGCGGGCAGTCGCCAATGCAATAGCCAAGGATTGACGATCCGATCGACCTGCGTCACCCCAGTGTCCGGCCGATGGCCAGAAACTTTTCGCGCCGCTCGCGCCGCACGGTCTCGCGGTCGAGTTCCTTGAGTCCATCAAGCGCATTGCCGATCGCTGCGGCTGCCGATGCGATGGCGGCTTTGCGGTCACGGTGGGCGCCGCCGACCGGCTCGGTCACGATCTGGTCGATCACGCCAAAGCGGGCAAGATCCTGGGCGGTGA